>Ga0307507_10001801_pt1 | contig 46974 bp, 12 predicted proteins | sample 7_EM_MG_FD_207223 | JGI IMG/M metagenome (GOLD analysis project Ga0307507, IMG submission 207223) | Populus trichocarpa ectomycorrhiza microbial communities from riparian zone in the Pacific Northwest, United States - 7_EM | ecosystem: Host-associated > Plants > Roots > Unclassified | place...
GAATCGCTTAACGCTATTAGCACTTACACTACTCGCTACTACTATTAAAACTGCATGGGCTATGCGAAAGGACTTTATAGTATTAATACTTAGCCTAGATATTAGCGGCGCCTATAATAATATACCCCATAAGCGTCTCCTATATATCCTTAGGGCAAAGGGCTTCCTAGAATAGATTATTTAATTTATTTAAGGATTTATAGGCCAGAAAGAAATATTACTAGTCTTTAGCAGATACTAGAGCCCCCCTATTACAGTCATAACAGAAATACTATAAGAATTACCTCTATCGCCTATACTCTTCCTCTTCTTTATAAGCAACCTGCTTAACACCTTTAAGAAAGGGGCAACCTAGGGGATAGGCTTCGTTAATGACACAAACCTAATTATATATAGGCTAACAGCCGCAGAGAACGGTAGAATACTAGAGAAAGCCTATAACACCTATATAGAATAGGCAAGACGATATAGAGTCTAATTCTCACTAAAGAAATACCAGCTAATCTATTTTATAAGAAAATGTAACTAATCTGCAGATCTTTAGCATATAATCCATATCTAAGGCTTTAGGGGTCAACCGGTTCAAGGCCTAAGGGTATTAGAAGTATAGGTAAACAGCAAGCTCCGGTAGAGCGTATATACGGCGTAAGCGGCCCATAAGGGCCAAGTATAGTATATCGCTATATCCAGGATCATTAATTCTATATAGGGTCTATGCTTCTAGAGGTCACGCCTACTATATATAGTAGTTGTCCGGCTAACCATAACATATAGATCTAGCATTTAGGCCACTAGAGAAACTAAAAAAGGCCCCCCTAAATCACTCCTTAAACCACTCTAAAAGGTCTAAATAGCCTGCCTTAGGAGTATAACAGGCGGGTATAAGCGAACGGCCACAGTACTACTTAAGAAGGAAGCCAATATTCCCCCCCTATAACTATATATTAAAGCCGATGCAATGTAAAGGGTGTAAAAGGAACGCAACTTTAACATTATAAAGTATATTAAGACACGCCTAAACAAACTATAGAGGGACCCTAGGGTGCCCTATAGGAGAAGAAACCAACAACCCCAAAGTAGGGAAGATATATTAGGAAAACAGGTAGAGAAAGCAGAAGAAAAATAGTACAGCGCTAGGGCCCAGGCCTATATAGAGGAGAAAGGGAGACGCGTAAGAGGCCAGTAAAAATAATAATAAGGAAGAAAAAGGAGCTAAAGTAGAGTATAAAAGAGTACTAGAAAACCATCTACCGCAATATAATACTAGTTGGACCGACGCTAGAGAGATAAATAGGAGTTAAAGGTATAGAGGCAAACTTAGGCAAGGGGAACCTAAGCCATAGTATGGGTAATACTATAGGGGGTAAATACCTAAGGGCTCTAAAAGGGCCTAACAAAGGCAGAAAATACAATAGCAACACTCTTAAGGATAGGAATAATAGGACTAAAAGATTGGCTTTACTGGGTGGGTGTCCCAGTAGGTAGCCTAAGGTGTAAATATAGCTGGCTAAGACAGACACCAAAACACGTAATACTATTAGGCCCCTTACGCACCAGCTAAGAAGCAATGCTCTTAGCAGCTAGCATAGAAAACTATAATACACTACTCTTAACATAGAAAGGCCTTAAGGCGGCTACCCAGTGGCTTATTAGCTAAAATATACTAGACTAGTTCCAGGTTATAAAGGAAATAGTAATAGAAGGCAAAGGGGCGAGTAATAGGCGCCCCCTAATAACTCTACAGGAGTAGAGTATAGTATATAATACTAGCGCGTCCGTAAGTTTGTTACAGTAGTAGTGGTTCCCAAGGAGGTTAAAAAGTAAGGTAGTAGAGCACCACTAGTAACTCGCAGGCAACTTATAAGCGAGCCCTAAAAGGCGGGGAGACGGATCATAGGGTTTTCTCAAATAGAGTTTTCTCCCTATATATATATAAGGAGTAGTCCGCGTGAGCCCAACAGAGATCCAAATCGGACGTTAAGCAATGAATAATAATAATATATTCTTATTAGATACTTATAATACTTATCCTTAGGTGTCCTATGCATGTTATATATATTATCTATATATGCGATCTACGCTAATGTGTAATACGCTAGGTGCTTTAGGTTAACTCTTAGCTTATCTTCTTTCTTAAGTTTAAACCTCTCCCGCGTTAATCTAAACGTTACTATGTTATTTGCTAGTACTATTATCTATATTATCTCTCTCTAGTCTACGGCCTATTTCTTTAGGTTCTTTAACATTATAACTAACGCCCCTTTTATATAGCTTATCTATTTCTTAAATATGGCTTAGTTTGGTATAACTTTTTTTATCTAGCTATATATAAAAGTCTTTCTACTTATTGTTTCCTCTTTGCTTATACCACTTCCAATATAGCTCCGTAAGTGTATACAATCTATTTATAAGGAAGTATCTCTTTATTACTATATCGCTGCAACCTTTAGTATGTTGTTTTGCGTATCTAGTTAGAATCCCTAGATCCTCTTCTTATTCCAGTTCTTCTAACTACTTAACTCTTAGTATATAAGGGGACTTTATAGACAGGGGGCTATAAGGACACGATTATAGAACAGGATAGATTGGTAAGAGAGACGAATCCTTAAAAAGGTAAGGCCTCTGGGATCGTGGAGACTATATACTACGGGCACGTGCCTCTGGCACGTAACTGGTAACCGTCTAAGGGGCGTCCAGAAGTTGTTCTGAGGGCAACCTAAGGTGACCACAATAATATCCCTTACATGGTGTTTCTACCCTTAGCCTATTTATAACTTTCCATACTAGTGCTCTGTCCCTTATACGCCCTAGTATAGCTAATCTCTGGTCTAGCTTTTATTCTTGCTATGTAATAATTCGTTACCTAAACTTATTTATACTTTTTTTTCATTTTCGTCTTCTAAAAGGATTCTTAAACTCATCTTACTTCTTAATTACTATATTAACTATTTAACCTTTAGGCTAAATACCATGTTTACTTAGAACTGCAATGGACCTTATTTGTTCTTTAAAATCTTAGTTCCCTAAGAACCTTTATTTTATACTTATTCTTTTATCCTTAAACTAAGCTGCTGCCCTTTTCTATCGGTTATTATCCGTTATAGATTCTTAGGTGTGTCTTATCTTACTTTAAAAATCTTAAAAATCTTATATCTTATCTTAAGAATCTTAAGCCTATGGCCTTTTGCCTTTATTAAGTGGTAAGCTAGCACTAGCAGTTATCTGCTTGCTTAATTATCTTTAGATATTACTCCTTTTATCTTATAAAGCGATAGATGCCGTATCTAATAGTGTTATAATGCCTATTACCAAACCGCGTTCTATAGTGGTCTCAGTCTCTACTTCTGTTACATTATTAAGGTTTAAGTGCCCTTAGCTAGCCTCTTTTTTCCCCCTATTGCTATTAATTAATAAGTATTCTAACTCTATTGTTAGTATTACTAATCTTTATCTATATATTACTATAATATCTAGATCTAGCTTGTAGAGTTAATCTTGTTCTTTATCTAACTCTATAATTCCTTTAAGTCCTCCTAACTCTAGCTCTTATGGCTAATAGCTTACACCATACTTAGCGTCCTTATAAATTTGGCATGTGTTGTTATAACAAAACGCGAAGTGCTTAATTAAATACTCCTTGGTCCCGCGTAATATCCCTGTATCCGCGTTATTATACTTTAATAACCTAATACCTTTTACCGCGTGGTTACTCTAACCACCTTTATAGTCTCTAGTAAAATAACCCTGTTTTCTATAATTTATATAAGCTCCTTTTTAACCCATTTTTCTTATTATAGAGTCCGCCTAAATATCTTCTGTTAATAAGATCCCTGGTTTAGCCTTTACTCTTTAGTCTTATAATTACTTAATCCTTAACCTTTAGGTTTCTATAGTTTCTTATTTTATCTCCTAGATTCTTTAGTACTGCTTAAGTCCATTAGCTCTAGCCCACCGTTCTATAGTTTTTAACTCTATGTCTATTAATGCGTACTCTATGCCTTATATAACTATGGAACTCTATTTTACTCTTTCTTAGCTTGTTCCCTCTAGTAAATCCTATTATTAATCTTTATTAATTAATTTATTAAGTCTCTTAGACTTTCTGTATCTTCTATTAGGATAATTATATCTTAGACTTTAGCCTTAAGTCTCTATTTATACTATACCATAAGCGCCTTATTATTCCACTTAACCTATATTATAAGTGTTTAAAACTGCGTTATATACTTAATTACTAAAGTATGTTATACTAGGTTTTAAAGCTTTTGTTTTACTATAGTTGTCACTTCCAGGTCTCTAAATATCTACATAAGTCTTTTTATAAACCTATTCTAACTGGTAAATATAAACCGTACTTCCTAGTTAGTAGTTATTATTCCATTTATCTAGATTTTGGTAAGGTAAGATTTAAACCACTTAAGTGCTCTTCTAGTTAAGAACAGTCCTATATACGCTACTTGGTCCATAGGTATTGTCAACTTTACTCCTTTTTATATAACTTTAAAGTATATTTGCATAAGGAACCCTTTAAGTTTTAACTTCTCCCCTAAGAATTGTTTAATTAAGGGTAACTTAACCTTAGCCGCTCCGATTCCATTAATTCTTTCTTTAAGTATTTAATTGTTATTTATTAATTAATTAACCATTTCCTGTAACTAACCTACTATAACTAGCTGTGAATCCGTGTCCCCTCCAGACCCTAAGGTTGTAGCTACCATAAATGGCGTCGTAATTAGTGCTTTTAGTGGTATATTATTCGACTTTATTAATACCGTAACCTTGGTAGTAAATATATAACGAAGCCTTATAGGAAATACCACAGTAGACTTATTATTGGGCTGGGTATATAGGTAAACAGGAAGTTAATAATATAATCCGTATAAATAATAACTGGTAGAGTGGTTGCCTAATAGATTAACTCTAATTATAGTTTAAGATTTACTATAAAGAAAGGAACTATCTAGGTAGGGACTATGAGTCCTTAAATACCCAACCGTACGCCTAAGAAAGTCCTTGCTTTGCCTGCTCTGTCTGCTCTGTTCGCTCTGTTATAGATCTTACAGATTATACAGATTACATAGATTACATTACGTGACTTTGGTTACTATTCCTCGTTACATAGTTCTACTGGATCTATCCTGGACCGTGCCTTTATTAGCCAACTAGCTTCCTCCAACTCTTCTCTTAGTAGTTATAGCATCGTACTTAAAGCGTCCGTAACATCTAGTAAAATATAAATAAGAAAATGTTCGCTGCGGGGCTATATTTAGGTTATATCTTAGATATAAGCTAAATATATACTAGATATTACCTTAACATAAAAGAACGGAACCTACCCTAGGCGCTTATTAAGTCTAAAATACTATGCCTTAATATATTAGCCAGGGGCACCAGAAATGCGCCCCTTTATAGTATTTAGCTAAGGAGCAGCATTACAAGTGCCAGAACCCTTACCCTTACTACTATCTAAGTCTAGATTAGAATATAGCCTAAGCTACTACCCTATTCGCCAGAGTACTATATATAGTTATTATAGTAGTATCTGGATCTTAAATAGAGCTGCTAGGGCTGCTAAGGACTTTGTTAATAATCTATTAAGGTTAGATTATAGATATAACGTGGTTTTGTCTAAAATATAACTTACATCTTATACAACCTCCATCCCACTTATGACGGGCTCGTATAAATGCTTCTGAACTGAAGCTTGTAGATTGCTACCATACAAGAATACTAAGCTAAGGAGAAGAAGAAGTCTGTCAGAGAATGGCAAGATACAAAGAGGTCGCCAAGGCGCTAGTAGTAAGCGAGCCAATAGCGATTTTCCATGCCGGGCATGGAAAATCCTGATTGGTCGGATCTATAAGCAGTGTCGGCAGAATATGGCAGAATTTGGCAGAATGCCCAGAAAGTAGCAGGTGACGCGCTCCAGCACCGTCACACCACTAAAAGCATTTACCTACCCATTTTGGAGAAAATTCTTAGTCTATATCCTCATTAAATCCTTCTTATAACCATTAGAAGTCACTTTACCTCGATATAAAATTATATATTTAGACTATTAAGTAGTGTCTATTCTATATTAGATTATAGATATAACCTAGATATATACCTGCTGTGCTTATATAAGAGTTATTATAGTTATTCTCTTATAACTAAAAGGGATTCAGAGGCAACTAATATAGTTAGGTTAGATTAAAATAATAATATAGATAGAATATTAATAAATACCTATCCTACTTCAGACTGCTAGTTCTCTAGGATCTATAGCCACATTAGATCCTTAATAAAACCTTAATAAAACCTTAGTATCCCTTGCAACGTTGATTTGGGTCCTATTCTTATCGATAAGCTCCAGCCAATTATATCGTTAGGATCTTAGAGCCGTGATAAGGAATATGAAGCTCTAACAAAGGGCCAAGGCTCCAGAGATAGTTCTTTTACTACATGAGTTGGAGGAACGGCGTATTTAGTAGGTTAGACGATATTAGGATTAAGAAAGGCACGATTAGACGGTATAATGGTTAATTAATTAATGATTAAATTAATCTATATTATCTGCGAAGCTTCTGCGCAGCTGTGATTATGGTGTTCCGCACGAACCACCTGCAGAAGGACATCAACGTTGCATGGGATAACCTCCGAAACTCACCTCGTCCATATTATTACTTAGCTCTTTCAAAATCGTGATAAATGGTATAAAGTATTTAATTAAAACTCCCAAACAGCTCTATTAATATTATAATTAAAATATATTGCTGTTATTAACTCTAAACGTGATATAATAAGAGTTAAACTGTGTACCAAGTGAGGCTGTGTTGGCGTCAGATTATCAACACTAGCCCTATATCCGCACAATCGATTTCTCGGTCTGAGCTTCTGAGGTAAGAAAATCCGCACTAACAGAATTACGTCTGAGCTTGCTGAGGTAATCACTAGAATATCGGTTGTTTGTTTCGTTCCCTCCGGAACAGTTCATTCAATTCCTACGCGTCCTCATAAAGCTACTCTAGCCTTCTAGATCCAATGCTCCTTTTCGTTTCTTGAATAGAACAAAGAAGAAAAAGCAGAAGAGTATTAACATGGATGGAATTGAGACTGCCCAGAAAACCCAGAACATACTTGCCCCAGCAGCAAAATCGCCGGCCATAGCAAAGATCCCGGCGGTCAGAGAAGCAGGAAGAAAGGCAGTCGCGAGGGAGGTTAACCAAGTAACGCTGCGAGCTTGTTGACTGGCAGCCTGGCTCTCGTGGATCGACGCCGTTTGCACGTAGGCGTCGTAAATAAGATTGATTCGTTTCACGGCTGCCGTGATAGTATTCTTCATGCTTTTCCAATCCTCAGCCTCGCCATCCACCATGAATGAGTTTGCGGCGTCAATCCCCAAAGCATTCATGTTCATATCGAGATCATCCTCAAGCGATCGCAGCCGCAGTCTGGCTTCTACCAACCGTTCAGCAGTCCTGTCATTCCAACGTCCTCCGCTTGCAAGAACTTGAGCTTCGTAGAGCGCCGGATTCGCTTGCAGATGTACTTGGGCAATCCAAGACCAGAGGATCATTCTTCTGCAGACATCTGGGATCGAGGACACATCATGTCGCCCTGCCTTAAATAAAGAGAGTAGATCGTTCAGCATAGACGACATACCAGGCGATGTTTCTGATGCTGTCCAGGTTGCTGGGTCCGGCGGTAGAATGTTGAATGCGCTGTATGGAGGACACCACTTCTTCTGATAAAGGAAGCTATTTCCGGATTTATCGTCGTAGCGTACCCGCCGCTCAATGAGCCTGTTCTCATGCATGTTTATCTTCCACACATTTGTAAGCGGAGGGTCGATGAGTATCACACCTGGTCAGCACCGGTCCTCAGTAAAATGAAGCTATTCCACAAACTGGTCATAACTCACAAACCCAAGACGTGGGGTTGATCTCTTCACGCCAGAGCGACATCTTTTCTCCACGAATAAGCATACCATCAGGGTCGCCTGGAAGCGACGTGCTCGAGACAGTCCGTGCAACCCGACTGGACATGGCATAGGGACCTGGGCCGTCTTTTTCTTGCCCCGCAATGATAGTTCGGTGAATTCTTCGCCATTTGAGCATATACCGCTTGCGAGAATCCCGAGACCGGAGTGTTCGGCGCGTAAAAGGCATTTCTGGATTTTCCCAGTGATCTCCAAAGAACGAAGGGGGAATTTTCAACCGTGATCCCAGCGCCACCACGAAGTTCCGAGGCAAATCCTCTAGCACAATCACGCGTTGAACCGTTCCTGCAGGAGGCTGGTCAAGGAACACCCGGAACGCCTCGGAATTTCCAAATGTCCTCCATTCTGGGGCGTCCATTCCGTCTTTTAATTCGAAGACTGCGGAATTTCCTGGAGTTGGCTGTTGGGGCACCTGTCTTCTTAAGTCGGCAACAAAGTTTGGATAAGACATCTCCAGCGTAGATTCAATCAGTGACCAATACGCGTCCTCCATATCTGTGGAATTCAACACTTCACTTGTCGTACACAACAAGACTAGAAAATAATTTGATGTACTCTAATGAAAGACCACCAAGGAAGACGGGAGTAAATGACGAGGGAAACAGCTGGCCCAAACACTCAGTTGTGTATAAAGAAGACTTCCATTATCGGATCGCGGGCTCTTAAGTGGACGACGTCAATCACTGACAGCCAGGCCTCTGGCCATCTTTCTAGCATATCGGCAGCCAATCAGCTAATATCCTGGTCAGCTCCTCAATAGTCTGCTGCCGTGAAAAACCAGAAGAGGAAAGCTGCAGACACCCGCAGAAGTGATACATTCCGGCATGCAGACGCCATACCGTTTTGTCCCTGTTTATCTCTGGAAAATAAGGCTCATTAAAGCACATCTACAGCCCTCATCTGGCCAGTTAGGAGTGTGGCTTGCTCCGTACACACGTGGTGCCAATTAGGCCCAGCTCTTGTGCAGTGCGGGAATTTGGCCGCTCTCGGAAAACTGCCTCTCGCGTCTAATGATTGGCGGCGATGACGACTTCGGCTGCTGCGGGGCGTCCAAGTCACATGTGGTTACACCCACCCTCGCTCACGTTAAGTTTGCGCCTGGGAGTTTTTGGAAAATGCATGTCCTTTGCCTCCAACCACCTTAATATCCCCGAAGTCAAACTCCACCATGATCCACGTCTTCTCTGATAACCCGAATACAAGGGTTGAGTGGGCATCTCCAACACTGTCCTTTTGTGGCTTCGCTGACGGGATAATATAGCATTGTCTTCGTACACGGCCTTACCGGCGACAATGTCACGACATGGACTTCAACCTCAGGAACATGCTGGCCGGGGGAACTATTACCAGTTGATTGTCCAACCGCCCGGATCTTGTCATATAATTACCAACCAAGCTTCGGAGACTTCTACCCCACAGAAAGCCGGGAGGCAATAGATCCCCACTCCATAGCACTCCTAGATCGCCTCGCTAATTTGCGCGAGGAGACTAAAACTGTGAGTATGCATGGGATCGTTTAGATACACGGATAAGAATACACGCGCACGCTCGCAAAAGAGAGACAGAGAAAGAGAGGCGGTGGCATACAGGGAATAGTTCAGAGAAGCTGACATACGCGTAGGAAGATCGACCAATTATTTACGTCGCACATGGTCTTGGAGGATTGGTTTGTGCGAACGCCTTGTCTCAGCAGCTGGGAATGAACGAGGCCCGCAAGCGCGTCGTCAACAGCACATGCGGACTGATATTTCTCGGCACACCTTTCGTCAAAGCGGCCGAGGGTGCTGAGATCGGTTCTCACTATTTCGCTTTAGTCAATCCGAAGCAGGGTGAAGCGCCAAAGGACCTGGCGGCGCGGTTGTGGAAGATTGCCGACATTATCAAGGCTTTCATGGTCTTTTTGAGGCACCGCGACCTCTCCGCTACTCCAATCGAGGTAGCCTGCTTCTTCGAAGAGCTTCCAACCGCAGCGCCGGGACTCCTGGTCGTACCCGAGAAGGCGGCGACCCTACCTGGCTATGAACTATACGGCATAAATGGCGACCACTTGAGCATGTGTCAATTCGATTCCGGAGGTGACGCAGGGTACAGAATCGTCACCGCTATACTTATGCGATGGATTCAGTTACTAGACGTCTCCAAGGCGACAAAATCCGACATGCACATCTCCGCTGTCAACTACGGTAACGTTGTCAATGGACATGTCTTCGGTGGAAATATTTATGGCGAAAGTGTTTTTCTGGGAAATACGAATATTTCGTCGCCTTCGAGCGGCAAGAAGTCGAGGAATATCTTCGGTAATATGAATTTCTGGGGCCACGGCTCGAAAGAAGAATCTTGATGAGATTGTCGCAAGACACACCTCGGCATCTTCATACCATTGGAACATTGAGTAGATGACTTCAGTGAGTTCAGCGCGGCTAGTCTTATCAACGCAGCATGTATCGACCCAAACATATCACAGACCATGCTTCAATGCTTGGAGGCAAGTATACTTGATCTTCGAGTAGCTAGCTTTAGTGGTAGCCTCGAGTCGGGGCAAATATTGTAGTGATAGGTCTCCTTAAGCCCTCCGCAGGTGGCACGGCTACTGTAGCATAGTGGGCGACACCACAACGGCCGGCTGGCCGGGGCCCGGGTCTGAGCCGGGCACTATGCTCCCCTTACCTCAGCAGGCTCAGACGCGATTCTGTTGGTGCGGATTTCAATCGGTCCGCAAGCTGACTGCAGTCAACCGCAAATGTTACCTCAGCAAGCTCAGACGTGATTCCGTTGGTGCGGATTTTTAATCGGTCCGCAAGCGGACTAACTACGTTTGTGCTGCACCACCGGAATTACGTCTGAGGGAGTATCGCAAGATGTGCTGAGTTTATCATCGATATCCGCGTTGCGGAGGTTGCGGATATTAAAATAACTCAACACCACCATTTTATATTATTTCCTAAAGTTTATTAATTATATAACAGAACCTAGGCTTTTAGAATATATTATTTTTATTACTTAAGTATTTTTAGGTTTTATAATTATTTTTATTAAAAAAAAAAAGTGTTATTAAAATTATTAGAGCTCTATATAATTTTATAGAAAAATACTAGCTAATATATATAAAACCCATATAGATCTATAATAGATACCTTAGGGCACCTATTACAGCTAAGAGGACTAGTGTAATTACACTTATATACAACACTAGATTGCTAAATATTAAATATTAATATTATAATATCCGCATAAGCTAAAATAAAGACATTATATATCCGCACTATAAAATAGCTAACTGTGGTATTATATACTACACACTAAGAAGATTATATGCTGGCTAGAGATAATATTAATAAAGAACTTGCTTAATATAATAAAACAGAAATATACTATAAGCCCAAGTATTTAAAAGTCCTCTAGCATATTATTAGTAGCCTTATTAAATCCGTCCTTATAAAGATTATATAATAAACCGTAAGACATCCGCGTATTAAAATTAGTAATACTACTCTATAGAAGCCGCTCTAATCTAAGTTAAAGAATAGCAGGTGCCTTAAACCCAATATCTTATATACGCTAACGCATAATTAAATCCTAAGCAATTATATTTATAAGTAACTGGATATTAACCGCAGGAGACTTAATTATATAATTGGATATTGTCCGCTTACTAAATATGTCCTTAAACTTAGCATAAAGCGGTCTAGTATAGCTTATGGTAAGAACACTCCACCTAAATAGAGAGTCTACCCTAAAGGTTAAGTTTTCGCGCAATTAGAGTAGCTCCTTTAGCTAAAGATTTAGTAGTTTATTAAGTCAATTAGCTTTAAAAAAGCTATTTAGCTCTCCGCGATTGTTAATTAACCTATTTATAAGTATAGCCCACTAAAGTACTAGATTATATACCTTTGTTGCAATTAACCTCTAGAGGTACATTATTTTAGATGCATAGTTATTGCTCTTTAATCTAGTAAAGTAAAGGTAAAGGTGGGCGATTATACGCTTTAAGAGGCCAATATCCGCATACTTAATGGCGTATTTTAATACTTTATATATTTTAACCACCTATAAATACTAAATGTGGTTAAAGAACTCTACATTAATAATCTAAGTGGGCTAGGTTATAGTAGTAGAGCTAGATACTCTAAGTAATTAATCTATAACCTAAGAACCTCCGTGGATAGAGGGCTGTAGAGGAACTAATTTATTAGCCTTATAGCTGACTTTAGAGCTAAAACCCACTACGCGGATATCCTTAATATGCTATAGAAACTGCTTAGGCGTTAAGGATCTAATATATCTTTTAACTGCGCCTTCTTTATGGATATTAAGCCTATTGCGGATATATATTAAAAAGAGTACAACAATACAGGTATTAAAACTATGCAGTACTAGCTCCTTAAGATAGTAAAAGGGAGGGCACTCTATAGGAATATTTTGTCGCCTAAGGTAATTTATATAAGTATAGAGCGTTAAGTACTGCTATGCATATTTCTCACCACTAAAGAAAGTCCTTATAATTATATATAGGAAGTTTAACCGGAGGTGCCAAAGACCTAAAATAGGTAGTACCTACTAGTAGCTATTATATAAGAGCGCAGCCTCCGCCTGCTCCCGCTTATAGACGTAGATAAGCTTTATAGTTTTCTGGTTACTATATGCCAGATATAATTGGTCCTGGAAATTATTATTATAATTAAGCTATAGTTACTCTAGGAAGATTATCTTAAGTATACTATTACGGCGCTGGTGGAAAACGGTACTGGCAAATTGCCGCAACTTGCCGCAAGTTGCCATCACGTGACCAGATGATTGTATATAGCTTCGAGCGGTGCTTCCGTTCTTCCCCTTTCCTTTCTCTAGCTTTGGATCCTCGTTTATAGACAATCCAATTGTACAGGCTTGCGCGACCCTCTTGCTGTACTTGTGCCTCAATTAACCGAGTTGCTAACATTATCCAAAGCTCGTCACCACTCTTCTTTCCTAAAAAGGAACTTAAAAAATATCTATAAGGCCACAAACAGGACAAGGACACAGAACAGGACCCTAAGGACATCACTAGGACCATAAGGACAGGACAGACCCCTAAAAACTAAAAGAATATAAATAGAACGCGAAACCTAAGAATAGGACACGTATGGACCAGAACCCCTAGGAAATAAACAAACACCGGAAATTACTTAATACCCCTACCACCATGCTAAGAAATACAGCAGCTGGCAAAGCTGCTGTAGGACCCGTAAATACCTCTAATAGTGAAACAGTCGCCGTCTTAACCCCCTAGGAAGAGCTCACAGCAGCTAATACCAAAATTAAACGGCTTTAAGAGCTGCTTAAAACCAGAGACACCCCTACACCTAGCAAGGAGTTATTAGACACCTAGAGACTTGCTATAGTCCTTAAGGCCCTAGCCTAACGTACTGTATTAGTATTATCGCGGTCCGCAAAGGTTGCGGACCCCCTATTGCTTACAGACGGAACTAACCCTACATTTAATAATTGGAAGATTTAACTATAAGACAAGCTTAAAGTTAATATAAACCACTTCCCTACTACCCAAGCTAAAATAGCCTACGTCTTTGGCCGTACTGGCGGGGACGCACAGACGTATCTACGTCTGTGATATGCCTAGGACTTAGCAGACCCCTTTCTCTCTAAAGAAGAGATAATTAACTACCTGTCTTTCATTTATAAGGACCCCTATAAGATACAGAACGCCCGCCTTAACTATAAAGCCCTTAATATAAAAACGACAGAGACCTTCTCGGTCTTCCAGATCTACTTTCTATACCTAGCCGGACAGGCTCGAATCCCCCAGGAAGATTTAATGCTAGACCTCTTTAACAAGCTTACCCTGGACCTATAGCGCGCCGTGCTCCTGGTTTATACTACCGTACAGACGCTAAAGGAGCTTACGGACTAGTGCCTAGCTATTAACCAGGGCCTCCGCCGAATTAAGGCACGTGCCGAGCGGTATAAGACTAGAAGCTCTGCTAACTAGAATATAAGTACTACAAGAACGGGCTATAGCGCCCTAGCAAGATCTGTAACCCCTACGGCACTAACTATATCGCCTGCCGTTAACCCAGCGGCTAGCTGTGCAGCTAGCCCTACAGTAGGTCCGGCGAATACTTAACCTATATACAACAACCCCTATAGATAGGCTCTTAGTAATTAAGGAGCCTACTTCTTATACGGCTAGAAAGACTACTTTGTAAAAGACTGCCTAATAGCGGTAAAGACAAATAAGGTCCTGTTAATTTAGGAGGATAGTATAAAGTTAGAAAAAAAGGAACCCTAGAGCAAGACTCCTCTCTAGGGTTAAAAGGAATTAATATATTATATATTAATCTGGGTTGGCTAGTTGGTAGAAGAAGCTGCACTATCCCTTATACTTTATTCCGCAATAGATATCAAGTTTTAACCTCTACTTTAGCTAACTCTGGAGCAAATGCCTTTGCCTTAATAGATATACAGTGTGCTATAAAGCTGGCTAACTTTTTAAATATACCCCTTAAAGAACTGCCTAAACTAATTCCTATTTGCGGGTATAACGGACGGATAGAACTGCCCATTATAACTATCTTGTGGATTTACCTCTGTGTAGACGGACGAAGGTAGTATAATATCCCCTTTCTTATTATGGACCTAGGAAGCTATGATATAATCTTAAAAAGAAAATGGCTAGCCTATTTAGGCTTATAGCTTAATGTATAGAGTAGATAGCTTATCTAGCCTAAAACCCTACCCCTAATACCTTCTTTTATAAAGGAAATCAGCATTATAATGGAAAATCTTATACGGCTATAGATAAACACCGTTTACTAGGCTAATGCTATGCGTAGAGACTAGGCTTTTAAAAAGGACGTATAGCTTAACCCGTAACGGATTCGCATACTACGCCGCCCCTAGACTACCTATATTATGCCACCCGTACCAGAGATTAAAAAAGTTAATAAAAAGCTAGTGGAGCTCCCCATAGAGAACTTAGGCCCTATGCAGCCATAAAAAATAGCAAGGAGTATTAGACGCTATACTGAACGTATAGACCAGAGGGATAACTTGCGGAAGATAAAACAGGAGCTAAGAAAGATTATAAACCCTAAACCGCAAAATATGGCCTAATAATAGTCTATAAAGAAACCTATAGACCTCCCACTAGTTAATATCTGCTATATTAGCGCTAAAGGATTCTACTAGAACTTAGTCTAATCTAATACTATTGCCTTTACTACCAGCTTATATGAAATTGATCGAATAATTAAGGAAAAGGAAAATAAGCTTAGTGAATAGGAAGGCAAGCTTATAGATAAGAAGCTGGTGGAATAGAAACTACCCTATTAACACTAGAAATTTAAGGACGTATTCTCTAAGGTAGTGTCCAATATACTTCCGCCTTACTGACCGTACAACTATAAGATTGAGATTAAGCTAAATAAGGAAGACATACTTAGCTATAGCCCCCTTTGTCAACAGTTTACTGCTGAATTATAGGCTATAAAGCAGTACCTTATTAATAACCTAAATAAGGGCTTTATTAAACCTAGTTAAGCCCCTTTTAACTTGCCTATTCTCTTTACTAAAAAGCTAAATAGAGGACTTTATTTCTGTATTAACTACTATAAACTAAATAATATAACCCGCAAGGACCGCTACCTACTACCCTTACTTAATAAGACTTTAACCTAAATAAGTAGAGCTAAGATCTTTATTAAGCTTAATATCCGTTAGGCCTTTTACCGGATTAGAATAGACCCTAGATTAAAAGATCTTACTATATTTTAGACCTATTACAGAATATATAAATATAAAGTACTTCCTTTTAGACTAACTAATGGACCGGCTATGTACTAGCGATATATAAATAATATACTCTTTAACTACCTTAATAACTTCTATACGGCCTATCTAGATAATATTATAATCTACTTTAAAAATAAGCTAGAATACAAGGAGCATGTCTATAAAGTCCTATAATGGCTCTGTGAGGCCGGCCTCCAGGCCAATATTAAGAAATTAGAATTTAGTATTAAGCGTATAAAGTACCTAGGCTTTATTATTAGTATAGATAGGATTAAGGCTGACCTAGAGAAAACGACCGTAATTAACTAGTAGACACTACCATGGACCGTAAAGGGGGTGCAATTATTTTTAGGTTTTTATAACTTCTACTAACGCTTTATTAAGAACTATAGTAGAATTACCCAGCCTCTTAACCGCCTTACTAGGAAAGACTAGCCATTTCACTTTGACGCCATATATATGCAGGCCTTTAATGAGCTTAAAAAACGGCTGGTATTAGCTCCCTTACTTGCCCACTTTAACCTAAAACAGCCCTCTATGCTAGAAACTAATGCCTTAGACAGCGTAATAGCTGGCGTTTATTCCTAGAAGTAACCTAATGGAGAATAGCACCCTATTATATACTATTTGAAGACTATAATAAATGCTAAGCTAAACTACCACATCCATAATAAAGAAATGCTGGCTATTATCTCTAGCTTTTAGCACTGGCGTGTATAGCTAGAGGGGACCCCTAAGCCCATTAAGGTAGTTTCGGATTATAAGGCCCTAGAATACTTTATAACAACCAAGGCCCTTATAGCCCGGTAGGCACGCTAGGCGGATATCCTATCTTAGTTTAACTTCTTGATTATATATAAACCAGGCGCTATAAACTGTGCGGATGCTCTTATAAGGCGTAAACAGGACCTAGATAATTAGACAGCTATAAAGATCTTATTATAGACCTAGACCCTACTATAACTAGAGCACCTTAACCTCTAGATATAGGCAGAACTAAATACGGACCCTTTAGACGCTAAAATATGTCCTATTAACTCCATAGAACTTGACCTTATTAATAAACTACTGTAGGCAAACTATACGGCCCCTTCTCTACAGGAGTACCGCGAAAAGGTAAAGGATGCTACTAGCCCATAGTCCCTTAAAAACGGACTGCTTAAGCACTGGGAACGGCTAGTGGTAGCAGAGAAACAGAATTTATGGACTTGGTTTATCGCCAAAGCATATACCTAAGTCTCTACAGCCTACCCTAGAAAAAATAAAACCCGCAGAATTATTGGCGACCGCTACTACTGGCCTGGAATAGTTATGGATATTAACCGCTATGTACAGAACTGCAACGACTGCCGTAGGTCTATAATTCCATGAGATAAGACCCTAGGGCTATTAAAGCCACTCCCGATACTAGAACGCCCCTAGTAGTATATCTCTATAGACTTCTATAAGTTACCTACGGACCGCAACGGATATGATATAGTTATGATTCTAGTTAATTGCTTTAGTAAGCGCCCGTTCTTAATCCCCTATTATAAGAATATTAATGCTAAAGAGGCGGCCTAACTGTATATCTACTATGTCTACCGAATTTATAGACTACTAGATACTATCGTATCCAACTATAGGCCGTAGTTTATATTAGCCTTCTGGAACAAGTTTACCTAGATCCTAGGTATTAGGCTAAAGCTCTCTACGGCATACCACCCCCAGATAGACGGTTAGACAGAGATCGTAAATTAATACTTAGACTAGAGACTCTAGCCCTTTATTAACTACTTTTAGGATAACTAGAGTGGACTACTACCTATAATGGACTACGCCCAGGCAACCCTACCCTATAATTCTATAGGGTTTGCATCTATTCAGCTAGAAATAGGATACTTACCCTATACAAGCTTTAACTAGGAGAGACCAGAAGGACCACAGACTGTGCGCGAAAAACTATCTTATAAGGAAGCATAGCAGTATACTAGACGCTTAGAAGAAGCATAGACAATAGCCTATAAGAACCTAGAGAAGGCCCAGAAATTGATAGAACAGTAGGCAAATAAGCATAGGCACGAGCCTGACTTTACCATAGGCAATAAGGTCTAGGTTATAACAAAGAACTAGAAGACAGAACGGCCTAGCCGTAAGCTAGACTATAAGATGGTAGGACTGTATAAGATCCTTAATAAAGAAGAAAACTTATATAAGGTTAAACTCCCAGACTCAATTAAAGTCCACCCTATTTTCTTACTAGATAAGCTACGGAAAGCTGCAAATAACCCACTACCTGGACAAAAGAATAAGCCTCCACTACCGATTTAAGTTAATGGCGACGATAAATAGGAAGTTAATGAAATACTAGCCTATAAACTAGTACAAGGAACGCTGAAATACCGTATCTAATGGAAAGGTTACGATCCAGACCTAACCTAGTACCCCGCCTAGAACTTTATAGGTTACCCCCAGAAGCTTAAAAAATTTTATAACCAATACCCTAACAAGCCAGGACCCCCGAAGTATCTAGACGAGTGGATGGAGTGCTAGTATAGCGAAGATAACAAGCTACCTGTTAAGCACATAGATAAGAACACCCCACGGACGTACAAAGCCTGAGGGCAGGCTTTTTCGGAGGGGGGGGTAATGTTACGGCGCTAGTAGAAAACGGTACTGGCAAATTGCCGCAACTTGCCGCAAGTTGCCATCACGTGACCAGATGATTGTATATAGCTTTGAGCGGTGCTTCCGTTCTTCCCCTTTTCTTTCTCTAGCTTTGGATCCTCGTTTATAGACAATCCAATCGTACAGGCTTGCGCGACCCTCTTGCCGTGCTCGTGCCTCGATTGACCGAGTCGCTAACATATACGGTAGTTACCATTTATAAAAGCCTCGCTCTCTATAATAGGCCTAGGTTTATATAGGTTGTCTTTATAGATAGCAGAATATTAATCTCTGGTATATTGTTAGGACACTAAGGCCCTAAGTATAACGAAGCCTTATAGCAGGAACTATGGTGGACTTGTTAATGGGCTAGGTATATAGGTAAATAAGAAGTCAACAATGTAACAGTACAAGATACAACTTGGTGGAGTGGTTGCCCAATAGATTAACTCCAATTATATTCTAAGATTTACTATAAGGAAAGGAACTATCTAGGTAGGGACTGTGGTCCTTTAAATATACAACTACACTCCTAAGAAACCTTCCTTGTACGTAAAGTATGTGAGGTATATAAGGTATATAAGACGTTCCCTATAGTCCTTATAGACCTTACAGACCTAACTATATAACCTTAGTTACCATTCCTTGTTACATAGTTCTACTAGATCCATTCTGGACCGTACCTATATTAACCAACTAGCTTCTTCTAACTCCTCTCCAAGTAGTTATAACATTGTACTTAAAGCGTCCATAACACCATCTCCCTCCTTTTTATCTTTGTCCTTAAAGATTTTTAACATCTCTAAGTCGTCTACTAGAGGTATAATGTCCGTTTAATTAATTTGGTTAATATCCTTACTTATTATACCTAAGGTTACTCCTTCTTTTTTAGCTAAGTGTAGGTTTTAGACCGTAGCTGTTATTCTATTACTAGGTAAGATTATACCTTCTTGTTCTTGTTGTGCGAAAGAGGGGTTGGTCTATGTTGTAATTATATTGCCTATTAACTAACAACCTTCCTCCTGCGCTAAGTGTACGCGAGCAAATATGCAATTGTCCTACAACGTTCGTTCTGTTTCTAACACTAAGTGTATACGTTCTATTACTCTTAACAACCTTCTGGTTCCCTGGTTAATTGCTTTTAGGGTTTTATATTCAATCTACTGCTATAAAGCTTAATGGTAAACTATTAGAGGCTCTAGCTAAGATTCACTAGCTTTAATATAATAATAAGCTTTGTCTAGCTTGTGTTTATGATAAAGAGTGTTGCGCTCTTAAGGCTTATTAAAACGCTTACGCTTATCTTCTTTGTCTTAAGAAGGTACGCGAAAAGGTTTATTTTAAGGAGTGGAAACTTATAGAATAAGGTCTTTAGGAACTTAGTAATAAGAGGACGGACCTCCTTCCTCCTAAATAGGGAACAACTCTAAGTATATTGGCAGGTGTTTCTCCTGTGTCCCCCTTAGGTGGTTTGTTCTTTGGTAATTCTTCCTTATTAATGCTGCCTAACCCATTCTCTTCTAATACTTCTGTACCTTTCCTATAGCATTTTTTAAATTGTCTAGTGGTTCCTAGGTAGTCTCTTTATAGCCTATCCACTTTACTTTATACTAAGTTTCCTTATTAATATCCTTATGACTAACAATCTTTAAAACTTACTATTTATCTTCCTCTTGTCCTCTATACATGTCTGTCTTATAGACTAGTGGCTTAACATTCCCATATGCTAGCTCTAGCATTGCAATGTGCTGTATAGGGTAGATTTTTATTTTCTTTGGTAAGTTAAGTCTGTATATAACTTCTAAGATCTTTGCTTTAACCCTAAATGGTCCTAGTTTAATATAGTCCAATTTTTTACTTAGTTGTTAACTCTTGAAATTTTTATATAGTAGCTATACTTTATCTCCCTCCTTAAGATCTAGTCCCTTAGATCTCCTAGCGTTATAGTACCTTTTCATTCTCTCTTATACTATTTTTGCTATACTTTTAAGGTAATTATAGAGATTTATTAACATCTCTATTTTTTCTTTAGCTGTGCTACTTATTTTCTTTACTTGTTGTAGTAATAACGATATTCTTAGCTTATACCCATAATTCGCCTTAAAAGGTAATATGCCTATCCCTTCCTGTAGTGTTGCATTATATACAAACTATATAACTGGTAGTAATAATACCCAATTGTTCTATGCGTGATTAATATAGTGTCTTAGATACTACTCTAGTGTCTAGTTTAGTCTTTCTGTTTAACCATCTGTTTATAGGTAATATATAGTTAACATTGCTGCTTAAACCCCTTATTCTGCTAAGAATACCTCCCAGAATACTGCTATAAATCTTAGATCTCTGTCTAATATAATCTTACTTAGTGCTCTGTGTCTTGCGAATACTTCTTTAATATAGATTCTAGCTATATCCTCCGCTAAGATTTCTTCTATATATGGTATAAAGTAACCCCACTTGGTTAGCTTGTTTACTATTACTAAGATTACATTATAATCTTGTTCTGTAATAGGGTTTTTTAACTTAGGTAACTTAATAATAAAGTCCCATAATATAACTTCCTATGGTCTTTCTAGTATTTTAACTAGTTGTAGCCCTCTATATGACTTATGTCTTGCTAGTTTGTTTCTTTAGCAATCTAGATATTCCTTTATAACTTGTCTTGCTAGTCCCTAGATTCCTTAAATAATATACTCTTCTTAAAGTCTTAATACTAAGCCTATAGCTCTGTTATGTCCTTATGTTATTCCCTTATAAAACTCTATAATAAACTCTTTTGCTACTAACTGTGGCACGTATATAGCCTCTTAGTTCTTGTACTGCTCTAAGTCTGGATCCTCTACCTATGCTTCTTGGATTTTTTGTAACCACTTGCTCTCCAGCAACTTATAGGTCTAGCTTTCTTCTCTAGTTACTGTAATTTTTAGATAATTATACCTAATCAATCTATCTTTATCTTTGCGTAATATTGCTCCTAATAGCTTTCCTTTGTTTTGTAACTCTGCCTTTCTACTTAGAGCGTCTACTCATGCGTTATCTATGCCTTTGGTATACTAGATTTTGAAATAATATTTTATAAGCATCTCTGCCTATCTAACCTATCTTTGGTTTAATTCCTTTATTATTAGGAACCCTGTTAGGTTCTTATAGTCTATTTTAACTATAAACGGTTTCTTTATGCCTTGTAAGAATGCTCTCTATTTCTTAAGTGCTATAACTATACCTAACAACTCCTTATTATAGATATCGTAGTTTAGTTCTAGTGGTGTTATCTTTTAACTATAATACGCTACTAGATACTATACATCCTTATACTTCTATAACAAGCATGCTCCTAGTATAAAGTCTAATACGTCTGTTTCCACAACCATGTCTAGCTTTGGTTGGTAGATCTTAAGGATTAGATCTTGGGTGAACAACTCCTTAAGTTTCTTAAACAACTTCTTTTGCTTATTTCCCTATACCCACAGTTCCTCCTTTTTTATAAGTCTTATAAATGGCTTAATACTTTTTAACCACTGTGCTATAAACCTTCTGTAGTAGTTACAAAACCCTAAAAACGATCTTAACTATATAACGTTCTCTAGTTCTTGCTAACTAACTATAGCTTTAACTTTTCTTAGGTCCATGCTAATTTTTCTTAGTTTAATAATAAATCTAACAAAATTGGTCTTCCTAGTAAAGAACTTGCATTTCTTAATTACTACTGGCATCTTTTCCTCTTATAGTCTCTTTAAGACCTACTTAATATGTTCTTTATGTTCTTTCTTACTTATTAAGTAGATAATAATATTATTGAGATATACCATTATAAACTTATTAAGGTATTCTCCTAATATATTATTAATTTATTTCTAAAATATTGCTAGTGCATTTATAAGCCCAAACTGCATTACTAGCGGTTTATATAGTCCTTCCTTTAACCTAAAGGCTGCCTTCCACTTATTGCCTTCCTTAATCCTAATCTAATGGTACGCCTACCTTAGATCTATCTTTATAAAGATTTACGCGTTGCCTATCCTGTCTTAGATTTTGCTAATTAAGGGTAAAGAATACCTATCCTTTTATATAATGCTGTTTAACTATCTATAGTTAATGCACAACCTAAGTTTTCCATTTTTCTTTAGTATAAACAGTACTGGATACCCTACTAATAACTGTGACGGTCTAATGTATCCCTTTTATAGGTTTTCTTAAACAAACTCCTTAAGTGCTACTAACTTGGTTTTAGTAAGCTTATAGATTGGAAAGAACTTTAAACTAGTTCCTAGTTTTAATTCTATCTTATAGTCCCAAGCTGTATATTCTAACAGCTTCTTACTTTTTAGTAACTACAATTTTTTACCATACTTGTGGTATCTCTTTGGTATATAACTTAAGCCTTGCTTAGTCTCTTCACACATTGCTCTAACTTAGTACTATACTAACTTAGTTTATTGTTGTATCTTATATTATTAAGTATCTCTAATATTAACCTAACCTATAACCTAATTAATTTTTGGATTATATTTCTATAACTAAGGTATTCCTAGTATTGCCTTGTCCTTCCCTAATGGTAGGATATTAAAAGATATTTTAACTTGTCTCCCTTTAATAGTTAACTAAATAGGTCCTGTTTTAAGGTTAATAATGCCTTCTTTATAGGCTATCTAATCTCCTAAAATTGTTATAAGTGGATATAGGTGTTTCTTTTGTCTATGTGGTAACCCTATCCTTTCTACTGCTATAGGTAATATATAGTTTCTTATTGCTCTACTATCTACTAATGCTTTGAACTGCTAATCTTGCTACTTAACTTATAAGTTTAGGTGTTATCCTATAACTCCTTTAAGGGTCTAAGGCTCTACTACTAGCTCCCTCTAGTCCTATAGGCCTCCCCTTTTCCTAACTGTTAGCTATTAAATCCTATTTGTACTTGGTCCTCTCTTAGCTAATACTTAGTTTGCTTTTTATCCTCTATATACTATAGATAAGTATTCTCTAGATAATTCCACTACTGTTATCTATCTAGGCATTCTTCTATAAGGAACCTTTCTGGTTAAAGTATTAGGTCTCCTTGGCTTTGTACTTCTACTGGGTGCCATTTATGTATATACTTGGCGTCTCTGTACTTCTAATCTTCTAGTGCCTAATATATTCTTATTAGGTACTTCTGGTTCTTATCCTTTAGTGCTCTATATATGTTATATATGTTATCTACATAAGCTATCTATAATAGTGTATAATACGCTAAGTAACTTAGGTTAACTCTTGGCTTATTACCCTCTTTAAGTTTAAACCTCTATTTTACTAATCTGACTGTTGGTTTTTTATTTGTGAGTACTAAGATTTATTATTTGCTTCTCTAGTCCCTAGATCCTTCTTCTAGGTCCTTTAATGTGATTTATGTGTTTTTCTATAATAGGTTAGTTTTGGACAACCTTTTTATCTAGCTATATATAGAACTCTTCCTATTTATTGCTGTGTTACTGCCTATACCACTTATTATATAACTGGTTTAGTGTGTACAGCCTATCTATTAGAAAGTACTGTGTTATTACTGCGTTGTAACACCCTTTAGTGTGTCTTTCTTTAAACCTAGTTAAAATCCCTAGATCCTCTTCTTATTCCAGTTTATTTAACTACTTTGCTCTAGGCGTCCCTGCCTTAAACCTATTTATAACTCTTTGTATAGGTGCTCTGTCCCTTATACATCCTGGCATAGCTAATCTCTTATCTAGCTTTTGTTCTTGCTATATAATAATTCTTTGCCTAAACTTATCTATAGTTTCTTGTTTTCTGTATCTTATAGCCGGATCCTTAAAGTCCTCTTGCTTCTTAATTGCTGTGTTAACTTTTAACCTTTAGGCTAAATACTGCGTTTACCTAGAATTAACGTTCTTACTTATTCCCCAAACTTGCTATTTATAAACTTATGTTCTATACTTATTTGTTTGCCTTTAAACTAAGTTACTGCCCTTTCCCATTGGTTTTTGTCTGTTGTGGGTTCTTAGGTATATCTTATCTTGTCTTAAGAATCTTAACTTCCTCTTATCTCCTCTTAAGAATCTTAAGTACTTAGCCTTTTACCTTTACCAAGTAGTAAGCTAGCACTAGCAGTTATCTACTTACTTAACCATTCTTAGGTATTACTCCTTCTGTCTTATAAAGTAATGGATGCCATATCTAATAGTGTTATAATACCCATTACTAAACCATATTCTGTGGTGGTCTCAGTCTCTGCTTCTGTTGCGTTATTAAGGTTTAAGTGCCCCTAATTAGCCTCCTGTTCTTTCTTATCGCTATTAATTAATAAGTACTCCGACTCTATTATTATTGTTGCTAATTTTTATCCGTATATTGCTGTAATATCTTAATCTAGCTTATAGAGTTAATCTTGTTCTTTGTCTAACTCTCTAGTTCCTTTAAGTCCTTTTAACTCTGGCTCTTATAGCTAATAGCTTGCGCTATACTTAGCGTCCTTATAAATTTAGCATGCGTTGTTATAACAAAACGCGAAGTATTTAACTGTATACTTCTATATTCCTTATAACCTCCTAGTTACCGGACTTAGTTCTCCTTACTTAGTTCTTTTTACTACATGGTTACTCTAACCTCCTTAACAGTCTCTGGTATAGTAACTTTTCTTTCTATAATTTATATAAGCTCTATCTTTAAACTATTCCTCTTATTATAGAGTCCGCCTAAACATCTTCTGTTAATAAGATCCCTGGTTTAGCCTCTGCTCCTTAGTCCTTTAATTACTTAATCCTTAACCTCTAGGTTTCCATAGTTTTCTATTTTATTGTCTAGATTCTTTAGTGCTGCTTAAGTCTATTGGTTCTAGCCTATTCTATAGTTTCTAACTTTAACTTACTAATGTGTGCTCTGCGCCTTATATAACTGTAGAACTTTATCTTGCCCCTTCTTGGCTTGTTCCCTCTAGTAGATCCTATTATTAATCTTTATTAATTAATCTATTAACTCTTTTAGAGTGTCCATATTTTCCATTAGGATAATTATATCCTAGACTTTAGCCTTAAGTCCCTACTTATACTGTGCCATAAGCGCCTTATTGTTCCACTTAACCTATATTATAAGTGTCTAAAACTATATTATGTACTTAATTGCTAAAGTGCATTATACTAAGTTCTGTAGCTTTCTTTCTGCTATAGTTGTCGCCTCTAGGTTTTTAAATATTTGCGTAAGTCTCTCTGTAAACCCATTCTAACTTAAGAATATGTACCATACGTCTTGGTTAGTTGTTGTTAACCCGTTGGCCTAGATTTCTATAAGGTAAGGTTTAAACCACTTAAGTGCTCTTCCTATTAAGAACAATCCTGCATATACTACTTAATCCGTAGACGTTGCTAACTTTACTCCCTCTTATATAACCTTAAAGTGTATTTGTGTTAGAAACCCCTTAAGTTTTAACTTCTTACCTGAAAATCTCTTAATTAATAGTAACTTTACTTTAGCTGCTCTAATACCATTAATTCTTTCTTTAAGCACTCTGTTATTACTCTATAGCTAGTTAACTATTTCCTGTAACTATTTAACCGTAACTAGTTGTGAGTTGGTGTCCGCTATACTAGTATCTCCGCTGGTTCCTAAGGTGGTTGCTGCTGTTAGTATTAATGTAGCTAGTGCCTTTAACGGCGTAACTTGCGCTTTAGGTGGTATACTGTTTAACTTTGTTAATACCGTAACTAGGTAGTGAATGTATAATAAAGTCTTATAGCAGGAACTACAGTAGACTTGTTAATGGGCTAGGTATATAGGTAAATAAGAAATTAACAATGTAACAGTACAAGATATAACTTAGTGGAGTGGTTACCTAACAGATTAACTCCAATTATATTCTAAGATTCACTATAAGGAAAGGAACTATCTAGGTAGGGACTGTAGTCCTTTAAATATACAACTATACTCCTAAGAAACCTTCCTTATACGTAAAGTACGTGAGGTATATAAGGTACATAAGACGTTCCCCATAGTCCTTACAGACCTTATAGACCTAACCACGTAACCTTGGTTACTATTCCTTATTACATAGTTCCACCGGATCCATTCTGGACCGTGTCTATATTAACCAACTAGCTTCTTCCAACTCCTCTCTAAGTAGTTGTAATATCGTACTTAAAGCGTCCGTAACACTAAGGGTATGTAGCAATATGACAACAGTAGCGGAATGCAATAGGTATCTGGTTCTTGATGAAGTAGAACTGAATTCTGCTGTTCTCCAGTGCGGGGCGACTACGTTTTATAGGCGCCTCGCCTGCGCCTCGCCTACGCCAAGCCGGTTACGGTAGGTGCGTCTCTACGGCCTAACAATTGCCCCCCCCTTCTTAAGCGGCTGTCCCCAGCCGACGCTATTGTACAATAGGAGTGCTATTATTGTCCTTTACTAAATAAGAAGTGTGTAACAAAATTCAAGTAAATTAGATAATGTGATAATAGGACAATGGGACAATAGGACAATAGGATAATAAAACAATAGGATAATAGAACGCTAGGGCCCTATAGAGATCTATAAAGGTAGGAGTTCCCACCTGGGTAGGATATTAGATTTCCCTTCTAATTCCATTTTAATTCTTTCTACCTGCGTCTCGCCGTCTCTACAATTTCCAATCTACCATAGATCGTAAATATTAAGCAGCCGGTTCGCCTGTTGGCGGGCCTTTTATAAGTATTTTCTATACTAGCTTATAGCTATCGCTAATCCTACTAGACGCCGTCTAAGCTCCCCTATTACTTGCAAGGTGCTTCCCTAGTCTTACTTAAACTAATTTGCCTCCGCTGCGCTAAGCGCGTGGCTACTACTGGGTGGGCTACCTGCGGTAAGCAGGCCAACCGCAATTATAGTTACTGCCAACGACTAAATAAGTTGTGCTAAGCAGTAAGTCTATATGCATTAGTTTAGGTTCTAATGGCTAATAAGACTAGGTCCCTAAGGCCTTCCATAGCCGCCTAAATAAGCTGCTTGCCTTTATTAACAGGGCTAAGCGCTGGCGGGTTACTAGCGGGGACACGGCTAACCTTAACGCTTGTGTCGCTGCCGCCTAGAAATCCTTTACGAAGGATATTAAGGCCTTAGTACACACTGGCGCTAAGCATGGTCTCCGCCAGCGTCTAAAGGGCAAAGACTTTCCCCTACTCTAAGTATAGGAATTACAGGCTATCCGTTATACCCTTAAAGGGATTCTTAATATAATGCGTGCTTTAGTATATATTATAACGCAGGTGTTTTACCGGTGTAGCGTATACTAACAGTACTTATAGGCCAATATGCCTCCCATTATAGGGGATAAGGAGGAAGATAAGGGTAAGGAGGATAAAAAGGAGGGGAAGGAGGAGGATAAGTAGGAGGAGGAGGAGGAGGAGGAGAAAGAGGAGTTAATAGAGCTATAGAGTATCTATATTTCTATTAACGTACTGCCGTTACTCTATTATCGTTCCATTGTTACCCTACTAGTAGGGCGTAATCCTAGTTGTAATTAAAAGTTTTTAGTTCTTCCACCTATTTTCTTTTCCAGTTGCCCCTTAGGGTAAAGTAACTATTATATATCTCCTTTACATCCTCCTTAATGTCCTCTGCTAGGACCTATTAGTTATATTTTTCTGGCTAGCCTTTTTACTTAACCAGGTACTATAGGGTCTAGTTATATCCCTTCCTTCTATATATTTCTTCTACCTTATACCAGTTCTCTTAGTCCTCTTAGTTGTCTAGCTTAATAGGCCCTAGTAATAGGTCTTTAGTGGTGCCCTTATATTATTTATATGGCTCTAATAAGCTAATATGGAATATAGGGTGGATATGGTAACATGTAAGTAGGTATAGCTGGTATGCTTACTTTCTAACTAGTTCGGCTATACTAAAAGGTCTAATAAAGTGTGCTATAAGCTTCTTATTTGGCCTTTTCTATTTAAGGTTCTTAGTTAATAGTAGGACTAGGTACCCTACGTTATATATCTATAGTTAGTGATAATAATTATAGTATTTTGCCTGCGCCTTAATAGCACTTTCCTAACGTTTTGCTAGCGCTTTGCGTTTAAGGGATATTCTTTTAATCCTTTTAGAGGCGGCTAGGATAGAACTACTATTATCTGCCTTAACCTTATATTCTAGACGCGGGTAAAACCTATAGTATGTATAAAACGGGCTTATACCTGTTATACTATGTTTAGCATTATTATAGGCAAATTCGGCTAATAATAAGAGGCCTACCTAGTTACTTTGCTTTTCATTATAGAATATACAGAGGTAATACTCCAGGGTTTGGTTCTAGCGTTCTATTTACCCGTCTGTTTATAGGTAAAAGGCCATACTTAGCCTATATTTTATCTTTATAGTAAAGTATAGCTCTAACCAGAACTTACTAGTAAAGATACTACTATAATTAGATATAATCCCTTTAGGGATTCTAAAACAGCGTACTACTTTATTAAGGAAGAGATCCATAAGTTTAGTTATAGTAATAGTTTTTACTATTAGCAGATATAGAGCCATCTTAGTATAGCAGTCGACTACTATATATATTATGTTATACACCCTATCGCCTTATCTACTAGGTGGTAGGCCTGTAATAAAGTCTATTATAATTTCCTGCCACAGCTAGTCTAGGCAAGGCAGCACTTAGAGCTTACTATAAGGGCGATATTAAGGCGCACGTATACGTTGGCATATATTGTAAGTAGAGATATAGTTTATAACGTCCGTATTTATACTAGGCTAGTAGTACTTGCATAAAAGTAGATCTAGAGTCTTTTTCTTACCAAAGTTGCCAGCTAGGGCATTATTATAGTAGATCTATAGGAGCTTTGCATAAACTGCTGGGTCTAGGGGTATATATAACCTCCTATAGTAATAAAGTAATCTAGCGGAATTAAACTGCCATACTGGCTTTAAGTAGGCGCGTTAACGGCATCTTACCGTATTTACGCTGTTGCTGCGCTTTTGCAGTATAAAGTCATCTTTAGTCTAAAGTCCTTTAATAAGCTTAACAACTGTTTCTGTATTAGACTTATAAGCACTCTCTTAAGTACTTGCTTCTCTAACTTAGGTCCTTATTACACGCTACTTAATGGTATATATATAGGTCGGCTAGTTAAACCGTAATGCTATATTGCCTAGGTGTACCGCCGTTGGGTTGCCAGCTTATAGCCATAGAAACAATACCTCTATAGAAGGCTCGCTTTCTTATATACCTAATAGGACTTTTATCTTAGATTAGTGGCCCTATATTCCTAAAGTCCTTTGGAGTAATAGTAGTATAGTATCTTCTTCTGGCGGACTCCTTACGCTTAGGGGTTGCCTTAATAGCGTATCTATAGGGTTTATTTTTCCCGCTCTATGCTTAATTATAAAGTTATAGGCAGCTAATGCCATAGCCCATCTAGCTTGCCATCTATTAAGGGCTTTTACCTTTATAAAACCCTTTAGATTATTATAATCTATAAGCACTTCTAGGCGGCTTAATAGCCCCTTAATATAGTGTTTCTAATGCTTAAAAGCCTCTACAATAGCTAATAGCTCTTAATTATAGGTTTTATAATTACGCTCTACTAGCAAAAGCTTTCTAGACTAAAAGGCTATTAGATGCCAAAGGCCATCTTTAAACAGCTGTAATATGATTGCTGCTAGGCCTTACATAGAGGCATTAATCTTTAGCTAGGTTAGTAAGCCTAGCATATAGTATTATAGGAGCTGCGCCGTTGTAAAGGCGTTATAGAGCTGGCGTATCGCCTACTATGCCTCTTCTAGCCAACTAAAAGGCCTAGCTTTATAGCCGTTCTTTACTCCCTTTAGGAGATTAGTAATAGGCTTTGTAATAGCAGAGTACTTATAGATAAACCGGTAATAGAAGTTAGTAAAACCTAGGGAGACCTGGATATCCCTATAGGATTAAGGGCTCTCCTACTTAGTAATGGCTTCTACCCGGCTAGGATCTATTGCTACGCCTTTAGGATTAATAATATATCCTAGGAACTTAACCTCTTATACGCCAAACCTATACTTTTTAAGGTTTGTATATAGTTAATATTGCCGCAACCTACGTAGTACTTCTAGTACGTGGCGCTAGTGTTCCTCTGGATTTTTAAAGAAAATTAGAATATTATTAAGGTAGACTATATAGAAGACATCTACCAGTCCTAATAAGGCTTAATTAATGTAGTCCTAAAAGGTCGCTAGTCTGTTAGTTAGCCTAAAAGGTAAAACCAAATATTTAAAGTGGCCGTAATGCGTACAGAACGCTATCTTTTACTTATTACCCCAACGGATACAAAGACGGTAATACGCATTTATTAGGTCTAATTTAGTAAAGATTTTAGAACCTGCTAAGCGGTCTAAGGTCTTACTAATTAATAGTAGTGCAAAACAATTTTTAATTATTACCTTGTTGAGGCCTCTGTAGTTTATATAGAGCTGCAGCTTCCTATCCTTTTTAGGTATAAATAGGATAGGTGCCCCTGTGGGACTAGTACTTAGTTAGATCTAGCCTTTAGCTAAGGCGTTATTTAAGTACTCCCTTAGTACCTCTAGCTCCTTAATTAAGAGGTTATAGAGTGGTCTATATAGGACCTCCTATTCCTCTTCTAAGTTAATAGTATAGTCGCCCTAGTAGTATTAGGGTAGCTTCCCTACTTCCTTATATAAGAAGATATTACTAACTTCTTTTAACTATGGAGGAAGGACTGGCAAGCTGTTATTATCTTACTTACTAGGTATTAATCTAGTAATTACTAGGGCGAAGACTCTAGATTCCCTCTAGAGAGACTCCGTAAAACCCTTAGGGGTTTATAGTAATAGGGACAAGCCATCTAGCTTTTATCGCTACGCCTTTGCCTTGCAGTTAATAAGAAGTTGGGCCTTTTTCAACCCTAGCATACCTAGGGTAATAGTAGGGGATGCGTTAGCTATTTTATAGTAGATAAGGGTTACTTCCCTAATTCTGCCCTAGCTGTCCTTTATTCTTAGTAGTACCTTATAGGCTTTATAGTAATATGCCTAAGTTTTATTTAACTAGGAGTAGGTAGGTAATTCTGTATCTAGTGTCTTAAAGTTATACTCTATTATAAATTGCTGATTAATTACATTTACTTTAGTATTAAGATTAAGCATTACTAAGGTCTCCTTCTAGGTCTACTTAAATATGACTTTTTCTAGGATAGTAATAGCTTCCTTATAATCTAGTGGTAGCTTGCGCCCTATAGGTATAAGGGGCTCTAAGGGCGCCTACCTTTTCCTAGTATAGAGATGGCGCTTATACTGTTAGGAGGCAGCTGCTATTGCTATCGCTGCTTTAGGCACTATTACCACCAATATCCTGGCTTGCTATAATTTTTATAGTTCCCCTTAGGTTAGGTTAAACCCCTAGCGGTATTACTTTGCCCCACTATTACGTCGCTAGCGGTGGTCTTAAAGTCCGCTTTCCTTAAGTTACCCAATAGGGTAGTCTTTATATTTAAGTTTATGGCGTGCCTATTGCCTCTAGCCTATAGGGCGCTTACGCTCTTCTAGTTTTCCTTTAATAGAGCAGCTAGGGAAACTAGCTAATCTTAAGTTTGTAGAAATTCCTAATAGTTAGTAATAGCAAGCTATAGCTCCAGCCGTAGCTTCATAAATAGGTGTATTATTAGATACTTTACATTATAAGAAGAGTTAATTTGCGCTTCTAAGGAGGTTAGGTAAGCAGCAAACTTATTTATAGGTTAATTAGTTCGCTGTATTACCCTTATATAAGTTAGGGCTATATAGAGTTCTTAATTAATAGGGCTTTTAATCTAGTTAAGTAGGAATTCTATCAGCTCCTCCTAGGTAAACTATATATCTAGATGGTTATCTTTATATTATAGCCAAAGGGTTCTGTTAGTCCCCTTTATATATTACATAGTAAATGCAACTTTAATATCCTTATTTGTGAAGGCGTTGGCCTCTAGGCGGAACGCCAGCTTTAAGCTATTATGGAAGTCTTAGTGCTCTTATATAGTCTTACTATAATATAGAGCAATCTTCTCTATTTTAACAGCCCGTTTTACCAAAGCGCTTATTATATTAGTGGCCTTCCTCTTAAGGTTTGGATGTATTAAGCTACTCTCTAAGTACTCTAATATAATGCTCTAAGGTAGCAGATCTGGGTTAGGAGCGGGGGTTAACGTTGCCTTACCGCATTAATGCCGTCTTAGCATTTCCACCTCCTTTTTAAGCAACTGTAGTTTTCCTTACTCTAGGAGTTGCGACTTCTTATTCTCTAGCCGTTGTATTTATTCCTGTATTATGTCCTTGCTTATAGCTTCTGGTTCTGTCCAGGACGTAGGTCTACCTGTATTGTCCTAGAGCTAATCCCTAGACTTGGTACTACGCACTGCGCTAACGTTACGCCTACGTCTCGCCATTAGGTCGATAGGCTGCGATACAGTTAATAAATATAGGTCGTCCTTTTAATAGAGGGCTATTGCTACATAATCGCAGCCTTAGCAGACCACTGTGTCGCTAGACCACTACCCCTAAAAAGGAATAAGAATTTAGAACTGTTAGGACGCCAAGGCCCTAAGGGTATATAGTAACGTAATAATAGTAGCGGAATACAATAGGTATTTGGTTCTTAATGAAGTAGAACTAAATTCTACTATTCTCTAGTGCAGGGTGACTACGTTTTATAGGCGCCTTGCCTGCGCCTCGCCTGCGCTAAGCCGGTTATAGTAGGTGCGTCTCTACGGCCTAACACATATACGGATATTTAAGCTTAGTATTAGATTTAAAAATACTATTTATAGCAGCTAGATATACGCTTTAGAAAGTATCTATGATTATAAAAATAGATATCTAAGTCTAAACGCTATTATATATATTACCTAGCGCCTTAGCAATATCCTTAATCTAAAGCTGCACCTAGTTATGCAGTATACTTTAAAGAAGGCCACTAGGGGGAATATAAGATCCATAGATAAGCTTTCTAGTAGTATAGGGATAGAAAATACTAGTGTCCCTAATTACCTAGTATTGTATTTACTTAAAGGTAGTTAAAATTATTATATATAATATAGATATTATTAAGAGCGGATATTAATTAGAGGTGAGTTTTTAGTAATATTAGCACTAGTATATCTGCTACTAGTATTATAACCTTCCTTAAAGCGTTTAGCCAATCCCATCTTCTAGCAGTTAAGTGTTTTATATCCATTAATAAGCCCTAGTCCATAAAGTAATAATAGAACTTAACACTTTATACCTATGCCTTAAAGATAAAGACCAAGAAGCCAAGTAAAATAGTTAGTAGAGCTTTAAACGCGGCCTAATAAAAGGATAGATATAAGAAGAATAACCCGCCCTAGGTACGGATTTCGTAATTTATTACTTCTTAATTATGCTAATAATCCTTCTATTAGTTTGCAGAGTAGAGGGGCATATTAGCCAATTTGCCTATAACCCTTTAAGAGTTAAACGTCTTTAAACTTTAGATCTAATTTCCATAGGCTAAAGATAACCGTCTTCTGTTAAAGATTATAAAGCTCTTTATAAAGGATATTAATAATTATATTAACTAGTTCTAAATAAATATCCACAGTCTTCTTAATTATATTATGAGTTTCTTTATCCCCTAAAAGGACAGTAATAAGATTCTTTACCTTTCTCTTTTTTACGGCTTATCTTCTACTAGTACTAAGCTCTAGCTATGCTAAAGAGAGATTATTAAATGTTGGAATCACGGTAGGGGGGTTTTGGTTTCAATCGATTTCTTCTCCTTCCTCTTACTTCTATAGATGGAATTTAATGGATCTCTTGAGCTCGCTTAGCTTACGTGGTCAACCCAACTGGTTACAAGCAACTGTGTCTACTATATTACAGAACCTTATTCAGACACTAAAGGACTATTGCCACTCCTATAAAAGCCTAGTAATAACTCTAACTTTCTCTTCTTTTGTTACTAGGCGCAATATTCGCTTAGCAAATGCTCTAGTTAGCGTTTATATGGGCACCGCTAGTTAACTGGTGTTATATTTATAGTAGGGTTGGGCGATTTAATTATTTAACATTACAGGGGCGGATAGGGTAGATATATTTATTAATTATAGAGCTGGTTCTGTAGATTAATTTAATAGTATTTCTAAAATAAGAGCTGTTATAGGGGTGGAGATTAATTTCGTTAAAGAAGATAACTATTTCTATATATAAACAAGTTGGTTAGCCTAGTAAAAATCGCGAAAGTCCCTTAGACTATAGAATCAACCTTTTAACAAAAAGGGTTAGCGATATCCGCTTTGCGGATATATATATGTCCGCGAATTAATTCTATGGTCTGAGCTTGCTGAGGTATAGTCAACTGCAAAAGATCGTTTATATCGCTTAATTCGCGAACAGCCGGCATCGCACCCCACTAAAATTTGTATAAGGTGCAATGCTAGCTATTTAAAGACCTAGAAACCATTAGTAAACAGCCGTAAGTAGCTTAAAGTGAAGCTTAAGTCTAGCCTAATTAGGATAATTATATAGGACCTTCTGTGGTGTTTTCTATGGCTCCTAATAAATATAATAAGCCAGCTGAGCTGCCAACGCGCGTACTAACGCGTCCTAAACCATTAAAAAAGTGTTCCTATTTAATATCAACGCCCTTTATACCGGTAGCTAAGAAAACAAGACCTTGGGCAGCACCTTAGCCTATACCTATTTCCTCGCCTTTACGCCCTAAAGTGTTACCATTTATGCTATTACCGCTAGCGTCTACTTAGCCCCCAATAAATATAGATATAGAAGATAATAATAAGGGAGAGGAGGAGGTAGAGGATAATAATACGGAGGAGCTGCTGGAGCTACTAGTAGTAGTACGTTTTATAAGTATATAGAAGGCATTTAATAAAAAGGAGGCTTTACCTAGGTCTCGCTTAATAATATTAAACTAGGATATACTCTACCTAACTATAATTAAGGCTTAGAAGGAAAAGCTCTTAAGGAATCTTTTACTGCAGAAATTTAGAGTTTAGTAGCTTAAGGTAATTGCCTTATATAAAAATGCACAAGCTTATAACTTCTGTTAATAGTAAATTAATAACTATAATAACCTCTAGTAGGCAGTTAAGATTATAAAAGAATAGTATTTATGCTAGCTATTAAAATCCTTAAGGCTTAATTTTATATTAAGTTTAATTAAGAAAAAAGAGGCAATTCTAGTAATACTTATACCTATATTAAGTTAGTAAGTAGGTAATAGATTAAGAGGAAGAAGGACTACTATATAAGCTTAACTTAATAATTTACCTAAGCTACTTGCTACTAAGAAGGATACTAGTAATTATATCCCTAAGATAGCTAACAAGTAGTCTTATTTAAATAAGCACTATAGTAATTATCCTATAATATATTAGCGTAATAGTTAATTATTAACTTTACTAGATTATATCCTCTATTATTATTCTATTAGCTTAGAAAATCTAATATATTAGAACCATAAGCTATTAAAAGGAGAGTCTACTATGGATTAGCCTTTATAGAATATTATTGTTTAGCTTATAAACTAGAAGAAGAAGGGCTATAAAAGTAATAAGATAGAGCAGCTAAAGGAGAAGGATAATATTATTAATAGTTTTATTAAAGCTTAACTAGTTAAGAAGCTTAAGTCTTGGCCTTAACCTTAACTTCCTATATACTCTCTATACTACCCTCCACATTTATATTTAACGGTTAATTAGCCTTATAATTTTAGCCCTATCTAGTTAGAAATAGACCTAGTTAAGCTACTCAGATTCTTTTTTAAATGGCTTACTAACTAGCTAGGGTTTAATAATAAGTAGTAAAGGAAGATCCTTAAGCTAATTAAGATAAGGCTAATAAATAAGATATAGAATATTAATATATTAAAGGTATTAAAAAGGGAGGGTAAAGGTATAACTAATAAGATATAGGAGGAGTATAATTTTAAAATAGGAATGTTAGTAAGGATAAAAGGCAAGATTTCTACCTTTAAGCTATTAAGGCAGTAAATAGATTTAAACTATATATTCTATATTTCTATAATGCGCCTCTATATAAGCTCCTATTAATTAACCAACTATAAAATATAGAAACGCCTTAAAGCTCTTAAATGTCTTTACTAGTTAATAATTCCTTTTAATCTATACCTTAAGGTCCTTAAACATTGCCTTAATTAGGTTATAATTTAGTAAGTATAGTAGTAAGAATATAAGTAGTACACTATATTTCTTATATAAATCGCGGAGTTATGCTAACTTATAAATTAATGCGTTATCTAAAATAAGAATAGATTGCGGCCTAGGGTATAGTATATAATAAGGGAGCACCTACTACTCTAGAAATAGCTTAAATATCTCTACTATAATTAAGCCTTAGTAGATAAGGTAGCTTAAGTATCTATTAACTAATAGCGCTAGTAGGATACTTTACCTCTCTAACCTTTTAAATAGGTAAGAGACCTTATATTCTCTTTTAATTGGCGCCTAGCCAAACTTTCTATTACTTATTCTTTTATTAGAAGCTAACTTATTAAGGAAAACTAGCTAATCTGCCATCTATATTACCTGTTTACCAATTTATAATATATAAAGCTCCTAACTTCTCTTTACTATATAAGCCTTAATAGCCTTCCTTAACCAGCAAGCTCTTAATAAGGTACGGCTAATAGTAGCTATAGAGACTTAAAGGCTAAACTTATTAAATAGGAAGTCCTATATCTTATTAAGGTAGGTAGTAGGTTAGTCTTTAAAAAAATTAAGCAGCCTCTATTACCGGAGACGTATTAGTAAAAACTTAACACTAAGTAATATTAAACTTATAAGCTCTTAATAGGCTAGAAGTAGCCTTAGTTAACCTTATATAAGACTAGCTAGCATATACAGCTCGTTATAGAGATTAAGGTTTAATTATATCTTATAAATGGTAGGATAAGATACGCTAATAGCCTTTATAATAGCTAGCACCCCCTTACTAGCTATTACAAAGGCTATTAGCGTGTCTTGTCCTACTATTTATAAAATATAATTAAACCTTAATCTCTTTAACAAGCTGTATATACTAGCTAGTCTTATATAAGGTCAACTAAGGCTGCTTTTAGCCTATTAAGAGCTTATAAGTCTAATATTGCTTAGTGTTAAGTTTTTACTAACATATTTCTGGTAATAGAGGCTGCTTAATTTTCTTAAAGACTAACCTACTACCTACCTTAATAAAATGCAGGACTTCCTTTTTAATAAGTTTAGCCTTTAAGTTTCTGTAGCTACTATTAGCTATACCTTATTAAGAGCTTGCTAATTAAGGAAGGCTATTAAGGCTTATGCGGTAAAGAGAAGTTAGGAGCTTTATATATTATAGATTGGTAGATAGGTAATATAGATAGTAGATTAACTAGTCTTTTTTAATAAGTTAGCTTCTAATAAGAGAATAGGCAATAGGAAGTTTAGCTAGGCGCTAATTAGAAGAGAATATAAGGTCTCTTACCTGTTTAAAAGGTTAGAGAGGTAGAGTATCCTACTAGTGCTATTAGTTAACGGATACCTAAGCTATCTTATTTACTAAGGCTTAATTATAGTAGAGATATTTAAGCTATTTCTAGAGTAGTAGGTGCTCTTTTATTATATACTATCCCCTAGGCCGCGATCTATCCTTATTCTAGATAACGCGTTAATTTATAAGTTAGTATAACTTTGCGATCTATATAAGGAACACAATGTACTACTTATATTCTTACTACTATACTTACTAATTATAACCCAATTAAGGTAATATTTAAGGACCTTAAGGCGTAGATTAAAAGGAACTATTAACTGGTAAAGACATTTAAGAGCTTTAAGGTGTTTTTATATTTTATGGTTAGTTAATTAATAGGAGCTTATATAAAGGCGTATTATAGAAACATAGGATATATAGTTTAAATCTATTTACTGCCTTAATAGCTTAAAGGTAGAAATCTTACCTCTTATCCTTGCTAATATTCCTATCTTAAAATTATACTCCTCCTATATCTTATTAGTTATGCCTTTACCCTCCCTTTTTAACGCCTTTAATATATTAATATTCTATATCTTATTTATTAGCCTTATCTTAATTAGCTTAAGGATCTCCCTCTATTACTTATTATTAAACCCTAGCTAGTTAGTAAGCTATTTAAAGAAGAATCTAAGTAGCTTAACTAGGTCTATTTATAACTAAATAGGGCTAGAATTATAAGGCTCATTAACCGTTAAATATAGATACGGAGTGTAGTGTAGAGGGTATATAGGAAGCTATCTTTATTAGCAGATTATTTAAAGCAATAACATTAAGGCTAAACAAGCCCTTAATTATTAAATGTAATAACACCTAGACACTTTAATTAATTATAGAAGATATAGTAAAGCTAATTACGAAGCTCTAATACGTTAACATCTATTAATACTGGCTATGTTAGGAATACTCAAGGAGATAAGTATGATTTTAATGGATAGTAATAAAGGAAATAATTGCCGATGGACTTACAAAGGCCCTACCCAAGCAGAGGTTTCAAAGCTTCGTTAATATAATTAGAATAGTAGATATTAAGGAGCGGCTAAATAAGGAGAAGTAACTGGAGGACCTAAGGGACAGTATTAGAGCAAGACGGAAGGATTTAGATAAGGTTATAGTTTAATTAACTTATTAACGGACATAAGAAGGTGGTTAGCTTTAACCTAAAAGAGCTTAAAGCTAAGGGATGTGTTAGATAATCTATATTCTCTAAAGGCGTAGGTTATATATATAAGTTATATGTACGGAGCCCGTGCACTATAAAGTCTCTTTATAGCTTAAAGCCCTAGGGGCTTATAATTGACATTAATTAACCATTAAGTTAAGATTATTAATTAATTAACCCATTTTATTAATAAACTGCTCTATATGCACTTTCTAACAGTTATTAAGATATTAAAGTGCGATTTTTCCAATTTTTGCTAGTGGCTATCTCGCTTATATGGCCAGATCGCTTATATAAAACGTTACTACTTATTTTCTTTACTTAACGTAGCGATAATAATGTTTTTAGTTTATATCCATAATTTACCTTAAAGGGTAATATGCCCATCCCTTTTTATAGTGTTGTATTATATATAAACTATATAAAAGGTACTAGATTTCTAGAGCTCTTACTATACCTAGCCCAAACAGACTAAAACCATCCAAAGGAACCCTAAAGAACTCCTAGAGAATCCCCCTAAGATACATATATTATAGGGGAGGTATACATTAAATGACGGTGGTTTGTACTTGCGCGTAACCGTTAGAACTATGCCTAGCAATAGCCCTCCATAACAAAGATAGGCGAATACCATACTATAAAGTGGAAATACCTCTATTAAGAAGACATCTAATAAAAGATAAAGCCTATTAGACGCGTTTAGTATCTAGAACTGCGGGGGAGTAACTATTAGCTATAACAAAATAACATAGCTAGTAGAATGGCTCTGCTAGTCTAGTAAACCTTAAGCGCCCCTTTAGCAAACCCTTGATTAAATCCTCTAATAGATAAGCAAAATTAAAAATAAATAAAACCCCCCTTTACTGGTAAACTGTACCTAGGCCGCCATAACTACGCTTTTATAGCATAGGGAACCTACCTCCCTTAAGATAACAACTGGGCATATAATTATAATATATCTAAATATAGAAAAAGTAGAGGGGCTTAGGGGATAATTAGAAATAGAAGTCCTTATAAAGATTTATAAAAAGGTCTATAACGCTATTATAGTCTAATACCTTAGGAGCAGAGATATTAGAGTTACCCTAAAGGACTAATAGGTAAAGAAATAAGCCATAAGGGTAGGGGATAGGCTAGGAGAACGCATTGGCATAAAAGTACTTTGTGAAGATTTCCTAGTTAAAGTCCTAGCGGTTTCTATAAGCCTTAGGGTAGAAAAGGGACACTAGGCAGACAATATAGTAACTATATAGGAGATAGTAAAACAAATAGAACGCCTTATATTAGGTCTTAAGATTACCTAAATATAATAGCTTTAATAGAAAAATATAAACCAAGTATATAATAAGAATAATAAGAGGATATAAAGGTCACTAGAGACTTGCTAAGGAGACGCTAGTTAAATACATGGCTCCCTTATTATCAGCATATATATACTAAAAATGCAAAACTTCTTATCTAAAAAGGAATAATTATAAATGGCCTTATATATAATATAAGGCTCTATAACTATAGACTACGCCTAGAACAATGTTATTGCTATATATAATAGGGATATACCTAATCTATATACGCAGTATAGGTGTGCCGCGGCCACTATACAGGCCCCTATAATATAAGATACTGCTTAAATTAAGACTAAATAAAATATATAAACTGTTGCTAAAGTATATATAAGGCATAGGAGAGAGAAGACTATATTAAATATAGGAGATAAAAGGTAAGGGCTTAACAGCTATAGGAATAACTGTATATTAGGTTATATAAATAGAAATAATAGGCAATAAGCTAGGGGGACACAGGTGCCTTCCTAGTGTTTTCTACCTTTAATACTAGGGGGCTAGGCTAGCCATCCTAAGCCTTAATAGGCTAGAAGTGACACCATATAATATTACTAGACTAAGTAGGGATATAAGGGAGAAGACGCCCTATAGGAAGACCCCTATGGACAGCTATAGCAAGCTCAAAACCAGAATAATTAAAAATTAGACTTAATATAGTAAATATAACATTTATAGCCAACCTATAAAGGGTATATAGCCAACTAGTAAGATTAGGGGTAAAACTAGAGATAATAATAAATTTAAATATAAAAGCGCTAGTAGGAATATAAGACATGGGAATAGAAAGCTCTATATAAAATAAGTAGTAACTAGGGCGTAAATATAAGAGATAGAAGTTCTAAAAATCCTAGAGAAAGTAGAAATAGAAGAAGTAAAGAATAAAGAAAAAACAAAGGACCCTTACTAGGGGTCCGCCACCTATCTATTATATAGTATAACTACGGTAATATAAACCACTATCTAGCAAGGCCCCTACTAGACAGTCTAGACCTAGAGAAATACTATATTCTTACTATATAAGAGCCGTATTATAATAGCTATATATACTTAACATGCTGCCCCTAAGAATTCTAGCTCCTATATAAACCAAAAGCAGCCATATATATATACTTTATAATTAGCAAGGCTATTAGCCTATCCTTATAGTTATAGTAGGTAGTTAACCTAAATATTATAATTATAATAATTTAGATATATAGGAGACTGGTATAAATTATTAATATATATAACTCTAGGGTTAAAGGAGTCCCATAAACAGAGAATATTATATTAATAATAAGCTTACTAGAAACCAGAGGCATAGAGTTTATTCTATTAGGAGATATAAACATCTACTACCTATAGTAAGGGGGTATCTATATTGCTGCTAAATAATAGGTAGAGTGCCTACTAAGAGCTATAGATATCTAGGGCCTTAAACTAGCTACCCCCTTAGAAGTAATTATATAGCAATAAGGCACCACTAGAAGTATAATTAACCTTATATTTATAAATAAAGGCCTATACCAGAGACTTAAAAGGTATAGCCCTAAAGAAGAATGGGCACTTGCCTTAGACTATATCCCCATCTAAATATAGTTAGATTTAGATATTAAGGCGTAACTAAATAGTAAAAGATACGTAATAAAGAAGCTTAAGATAGATAGTTTCCTTAATATAGTTAAATAACAACTTTAAGACCTAGAAGAAATCTACCTAATACCAAATAAGCAAGACTTAGTAGCTACACCTAAGGAAATTAACTAAAGACTAGAAAGGATTTAGGCAGTAATTAAAAATAGGCTAAATGAGCACTGCTTAGTCTTAAAACTAGGCCCCTATCCCTTGCACCGTCGTCTGCCGTACAGATGTGGCCTGTGTGCGAATCTTAAGAACATCAAAACCTCCACCAATTAGGATTACGGCAGAATTGCCGACCGCCCATAAACAAGTGGTTTAATTGGTTGTGCTTAGGCCATAACTCTACGGACGATTTCAACGGTGCAAGAGATACGCGATATATATAGTCTATATAATGCGCGGTTCTTATTACTAGCTAATAATAAGTAAGAAGGAAATATATAAGCAGCTATAATCCTAAAGATAAGAGATGATATAAAGATATAAGAAACTAGTTAAAGAATACCCTAAAAAAGAAGCAAGGAATAACTGGAGATAGTTTATAAATAAGCACACTTTTAACCTAAGCCTCCCCTATAATAAGGGCCTTTAGGCTATAGCAAAATGGGTAAAGAAAAAGGTAGGGCGTTTAGTAGAAGACCTATACCTACCGCACCTATAAAGAGTAGGGGAATTATAGGCTACTAATAACAATAATATAAAGGTAAAGATCCTTATAGAAAGGTTCTTCCCCTAACTAGCTCTAGCTAACCTTAGTAATATTATAGGTAAAACACCAGTAACTGGCCTATGGGTTAACAGCAATATAATAATAGAGGAGATAGCTAGAACTATTAGCCGCCTTTTAAATAATATAGTACTAGGACTAGATAGGATTCTAAATAAGGCTTTAAAGACCTATAGATTACTTATAGCACCTTAGCTTATAGATATAGCTAGAGCATACTTTGCTATAGGCCACTACCTATAACTTAGCAGAGCTATAATAACGGTTGTTTTATAAAAAGAAGGCAAAGTAGACTACTTAACCCTAGAAAGCTACCGCTATATTGCCTTAGAAAACACTCTTAGTAAGATCTTAGAAAGGGTAATAGCGGACCATATAGCAGATATAGTTAAGGAATATGCCCTACTACTATAAAGCTAAATAGAGGTAAGAAAAAACCGCTTAATACTATTAGTACTTATACTACTTGCTACTACTATTAAATCCGCATAGGCAATCTAAAGGACCTTTATAGTATTAATGCTTATGCTTAGCCTAGATATTAGCTGTGCCTATAATAATATACCCTATAAGCGCCTCCTATATATCCTTAAGGCAAAGGGCTTTCTAAAATGGACTATATAATTTATATAAGGATTTATAGGCCAGAAAGAAATATTACTGGTCTTTAGTAGATACTAGAGCCCCCCTATTATAATTATAATAGAAATAGTATAAGAATTACCCCTCTTGCCTATACTCTTTCTCTTCTTTATAAGTAACCTACTTAACTCCTTTAAGAAAGGGGCGACCTAGGGGATAGGCTTTATTAATAATATAAACCTAATTATATACGGGCTAATAGCTATAGAGAATTATAGAACACTAGAGAGAGCCTATAATACCTATATAGAATGGGTAAGATAATATAGAGTCTAATTCTTACTAGGGAAATACCAGCTAATCTATTTTATAAGAAAATGCAACTAATCTGCAGATCTCTAGCATATAATTTATATTTAAGGCTTTAGGGGTTAACTAGTTTAGGGCCTAAGGGTATTAGGAGTATAGGTAGATAGTAAGCTCTAGTGGAGCGTATATGCGGTATAAGTGGCCTATAAGGGCTAAGTATAGTATATCGCATTATCCAGGATTGTTAATTCTATATACGGTCCATACTTCTAGTGGTTACGCCTACTATATATAGCAGTTATCCGGCTAACCATAACATATAAATCTAGTATTTAGGCTATTAGAGAAACTAAAAAAGGCCCCCCTAAATTACTCCTTAAACTACTCTAAAAGGTCTAAATAGTCTACCTCTAAAGCATAACAGGCGGGCATAAGTATATAGCTATAGCACTGCTTAAGAAGGAAGCTAATATTCCCCCCCATAACTATATATTAAAGCCGTTGTAATATAAAGGGTATAAAATAAATGCAACTCTAATATTATAAAGTATATTAAGATATGCCTAAATAAACTATAGAGGGACCCTAGGGTGCCCTATAGGAGAATAAACTAATAACCCTAAAGTAGGGAAGACATATTAGAGAAATAGGTAAAAAGAGTAGAAGAAGGATAGTACTATATTAGGGCCTAGGCCTATATAGAGGAGGAAGGGAGATGTATAAAAGGCTAGTAAAGATAATAGTAAGAGAGAGAAAGGAGCTAAAGTAGAGTATAAAAGAACGTTAGGAAACTATCTACTATAATATAATACTAGTTGGACCAAAGCTAGAGAGGTATATGGGAGTTAAAGGTATAGAGACTGACTTAGGCAAAAGGAACTTAAGCTGTAGCATAGTTAACGCTATAGGGGGTAAATACTTAAGGGCTCTAAGAAGGCCTAATAAAGGTAGAAAATATAATAGTAATACTCTAAAGAATAGGTATAATAGGACTAAAAGATTGGCTCTACTAGGTAGGTGTCCTAGTAGGTAGCCTTAAATACAAATATGGCTAGCCAAAATAGACACCAAAATATGTAATACTGCTATGCCCCTTATATACTAACTAAGAAGTAATACTCTTAGTAGCTAGCACAGAGAACTATAATACACTACTCTTAATATAAAAAGGTCTTAAGGCGGTTACCCAATGGCTTATTAGCTAAAATATGCTAGACCAGTTTTAGGTTGTAAAGAAAATGGCAATAAAAGGCAAAGGGGCAAGTAATAGGCGCCCTTAATTAACTCTATAGTAGTAGAGTAAAGTTTATAATACTAGCGCGTCTATAGGCTTGCTACAGCAGCAGTAGTTCTTAAGAAGGTCAAAAAGTAAGGCAGTAGGGCACTATAGGCAACTTATAGGCGCTAAGTAGGCGAATCTTAAAAGGCGGGGAGATAGATTACGGGGTTTTCTTAAGTAGAGTTTTCTCCCCATATATATATAAGGAGTAATTAGTGTGGGCCTAATAGGGATCTAAATTGGATGTTAAGTAATAAATAATTATTATAAACTATATAACTAGTAGTAATAATACCTGATTATTCTATGTATAGTTAACGTAATGCCTTAAATACTGTTTTAACGTTTAGTTTAGTCTTTCTATTTAACTATCTATCTATAGGTAATATGCTGTTAATATTACTACGCGAACCCCTTATTCCGCTAAAAATACCTCCTAAAATGCTACTATAAATTTTAAATCTCTATCCAATATAATTTTTATTAGTGCTTTATGTCTTATAAACACTTCTTTAATATAGATTCTAGCTATATCTTCTACTAAGATTTTTTCTATATATGCTATAAAGTAGCCCTACTTAGTTAACTTATCTACTATTATAAAGATTATGTTATACTCCTATCTGGTAATAGGGTCTTTTAACTTTAGTAACTTTATAATAAAGTCTTATAATATAACCTTCTATAGTCTTTTTGGTATTTTAATAGGTTATAACCCTCTATTTAACTTATGCCTTATTAGTTTATTCCTTTAACAATTAGATATTCCTTAGTGGTTTGTCTTATTAACCCCTAGATTCTATTAATAATATACTCCTCTTAAAGTTTTAATACTAAGCCTATAGCTCCGTTATATCCCTAAGTTATTCCTTTATAGAATTCTTTAACAAACTCTTTTGCTACTAATTTTGGAACATATATTACTTCTCTATTAACATAGTTCTCGTATCTTAGGTCCTCTTATTATGCCTCTTAAATCCTTTATACCTACTTACTTTCTAGCACCTTATAGGTCTTTTCTTCTTCTCTAGTTGCTATAATTTTAGGATAATTATACCTAATTAATCAATCTTCGTCTTTGTATAGCATTGCCCCTAACAGCTTTTTGTTATTTTATAATTCTGCCTTTCTACTAAATATGTCTACTCTTGCATTTTTAGTACCCTTAGTATACTAAATTTTAAAGTAATATTCTGTAAGTATTTCCGCCTATCTAACCTATCTATGGTTAAGTTCTTTTGTTATTAAGAACCCCATTAGGTTTTTATAGTCTATTTTAACTATAAATAGTTTCTCTATACCTTATAAGAATGCTCTCTACTTTTTAAATACCGCAACTATACCTAATAACTTCTTATTATAGATGTTATAGTTTAGCTCTAGTAGTGTTATTTTTTTAACTATAGTATACTACTAGATGCTATGCGTTTTAGTGATTTTATAGTAAGTATACTCCTAGTATAAAGCCTAATATATCCGTTTCTATAACTATGTTTAACTTAGGTTAATAGATCTTAAGGATTAGATCCTAGGTAAACAATTCCTTAAGTTCTTAAAATAGCTTCTTTTATTGACTTCCCTATACCTATAGTTTCTCTTTTTTTATAAGCCTTATAAACGGCTTAATATTCTTTAACCACTATATAATAAACCTTCTATAGTAGTTATAAAACCCTAAAAATAATCTTAACTATATAACGTTCTCCAGTTTTTACTAACTTACTATAGCTTTAACTTTCTTTAGATCTATATAGATCTTACTTAGTTTAATAATAAATCTAATAAAATAGGTCTTCCTTATAAAGAACTCGCATTTTTTAATTACTACTAGCATCTTTTCTTTATATAGTCTCTTTAAGACCCATTTAACATATTCTCCATATTTTTCCTTGCTTATTAAATGGATAATATTATTATTAAGGTGTTCTCCCAATACACTAACGTATTTCACGGGTGAGCTGGTCAAACGGGTGAGCTGATCACTTCAAAAACACACCAAAAAATAGAAAAATCACACTTTAATATCTTAACAACCACTTAATAATAAATTTTAATAATTTAAA
>Ga0307507_10001802_pt1 | contig 46963 bp, 23 predicted proteins | sample 7_EM_MG_FD_207223 | JGI IMG/M metagenome (GOLD analysis project Ga0307507, IMG submission 207223) | Populus trichocarpa ectomycorrhiza microbial communities from riparian zone in the Pacific Northwest, United States - 7_EM | ecosystem: Host-associated > Plants > Roots > Unclassified | place...
TGTAGAGGATTGGATTAGGAGTAATATTCTTAGAAGTTCTTTCTAAAAGGGGCTAGGAATAGTTAAATACCTATATACTAAAAAAAATCGATATCGGATTTTATTCGCTTATTTTATCAGATTTTACGATATCATAATCGTTTTAAAACGCATAATTTTTAGCCACACTTTACCTCAGCAGGCTCAGACGTGATTCTATTAGTGCGGATTTTCAATCGGTCCGCAAGCTAACTAACTACATTTGTGCGAAACCACCAGAATCACGTCTAAGCCACATTTCCAACATTTCTTAGTTTTTCAGCAATATCCGCGTTACGGAGGTTGCGGATATTAAAATAACTCAATACTAGTATTTTATATCCTTCCCTAAAGTTAATCAATTATACAATAGAACGTAGGCTTTTAGAATATATTATTTTTATTACTTAGGTATTTTCAGGTCTTATAATCATTTTCATTAAAAAAAAAAAAACGCGTTGTTAGCAATTCTACAACCATATATAACTTTATTAAACACTAGCTAATATATATAAAACCTATATAGATCTATAATAGCCACTCTAAAGAACCCATTATAGCCTGGCGGACATATAGCGTCCGCGTTATAGTATATAACACTTACTAAAACCTCATCATATGCCAACTATTAAGTTACGGATATCTAAGCAAATCTACCATATGCTAGCACCAAAACCCACTAGGCGGAGAGGGAGGAAGTTAAATAAGGTGCTAAAGCAGCCGCGGCCGTATTAGGTATTAGATAATCAGACTTAGAGGAGTTATAGAACGGACTAGAAGCAATAGCTATAGGACCTTCAAGATCAGCTTCTTATGCTTTATGGAGAGAGCAAGGCCTGGCAGCTAAGTAAGGTTAACAAGGCTATTGCTTTTTTATATCCGTATTATAGACGTGCGGAGCAGCTTAAAGCCCTTAAATAGCTGCTATTTAAGAAAAAAGATATAATACTTATTATAAAAACCTTATTTAGCAAGAGTATAATAATACAAGCAATACCATGTCTTATTCGGGCCTCAGTAATAATTATTATCTTACCACTTAATGCGATTAGTGTGGAGTAGAAGGCAAAGATTAAGGAGCTTCCTAGAATAAGGCCAGTTTATATATACACCAAGACAATATCCATACATTTTTTACGGGAAATCCGCATTGGAGTATACACCCATATTTTAATATCGCCAGAGCTATTAGTTGGCAAAAGGTTCTATAAAACTCTTACCAACCCTACCTTTCGTATGCATGTTAGCTTAGTAGTAATTAATAAGGTGCACCTTATAGCCAATTAGGGGGGTTCGTTCCGGAATTCGTATATATAGCTATAGAAAGTGCAGTCATTATTAGGGCGGAAGCCTTGGTTTGCTTATACTGCAATACTTAATAATATAACGTTTAAGATTATTTAAGAGTTAGCGGGCTTTCAAAATAATATTAACATAGTGCGGATATTAATTGACCGGCCAAATCTATTAATTATTAGAGAATACGTTAAATAGGGAAGTAAGAAGTCCTTTAAGAGCTTATACTTTATTATAGACTACACGTATACCGCTATATCCACTAAGCAGAGAATCCAATACACGCCAACTCCCTACTAGATCCTAAAGACAATTATCTTTCTTAATTTAAAGGACCTAATATTACTAGGTAGGAACTCAATTTATTTATAGTTAGTATATTACGGGTACCAGGAAGCGCAGGCTAGAAGAGCTATTCAGCTTTATTATACATTGTTAGCTATTACGGATAAAGACAGACTATATAAGGAGTTTAGAAAACCTAACTTAGAAATCCGCATTCTACTCTCCTCTAACACGCTTACCTATAGCGCTAATATTCCTAATATCAACTATATCGCGCAGTATTGCATGCACAAAGACAAGTCCATTAATATAATATGGCAATAACTTGGACGCGGTGCTTATAGTAGTAGTTAAATAGGTAAGGCAATATTTCTAATTAAGGATTGGTATAAAGGTCCATATAAGAATATTACTAGGCCAGCCAAAAATCGCAGTCGTATTAGTAGAGCCTTCTAATCTTAGCCAAGTCAACTTAGCCGCGAATATCGTGTCAAGTAATAGGTGCTATAAGAGGACAAAGCTGCTGATTTTACTAGCGATATATCTTTAAAAGTATCTATATACAGCAATGCTAATTCTAATCCATCCGCATCTAATATAGGGCGAGAGCTTAGTCTAGATAGAATATCTATAGTTCTACCTATAGATATTCTACCAAAGAAGCTAGCGTAGCGCCTAAAAACTAAAGCTAAGAAAAGAGCAGCTCTCTCCTATTATATATATACTCTTATAAATAAGGAAAAGGGCTGCTTATAAAAGATTATATTAGAGAACTACAAGAAACAGTCTCCGTCCACTAGTAGCCAGGGTTATTGCTCTAACTATAATCCTACTTTACAGGCTTTTAAAGAGTTTGATATCCACAAGCCGCATATAAAGGGGATTTCAAGGAAGATGCACTAAAAGGCCTTTACCATAAGCATAAAAAACTAGTTCTGTAACTAAATAGAGAAGAAATATCAGCACGCTATTTAGAATCCAACCTTAAGCTACATTATATCCAATAAGCAAATTACCGCCCTCTGCAGCTGCGCCTAGTATATAACCAGCCATAAGGCGCTTAAGAAAAACCTACCTAATTAAAATTATAATCAGCTTAGTAATAATTTAGATAAGTTTATTACCTTTATTTAAGCAGAGGTAGAAAAGGCAAATTAGGCAAAGAGTTAGCTATTAGCATTAGCAAGCAAATTAAAAGGTAGCGTAGAGCAGATATTACTACAGTCTAGGGTAGCGGAGAGGCGTATAGTATTGGCAGCTTAATATCCGCAAATATAAGTAGCCTAGCTACCTTAATCAATATCCACCAAAAATCCGCATATAGGGCTACCGACACCATTACCTTCTTAGCCTATATCTAGCAGGAACGCGCAGCTGGCCAGCTTAAACTCTAGCTAGTAGAACACCTCTAAGCCAAGTATACCAATACCCTATAATGGATATTAGTCCTAGCAACGTAATAGTTGGGTCCAGTTTTTAATATAGGGCGGATATCTAAAATCCCAAAGTCAGGCCAGGTATTAACAGCCCTAGGGTAATAATTAGCGTTAGTTATTAGGTATTAAGTATTAGCCTCTTAGATATTAGGGTCTATACTATAACAATAAACATTAACTCTTTACAGCTCCTAGATATCCAAGTCTATACCATAGCATTAAAAACCAGTCTCTAGGGCAGGCTAGGTATTATAGCTTATAAGGCAGCTCTGTATCTTAACCCTTAAAACAATCCGGATATTAGAGCTTATAGCGTAGTATTAGGTCTTAGCCCTTAGAGCAATCTGGATATTAGAGCTTATAGTAAAGCATTAAGTCTTAACCCTTAGAGCAATCTGGATATTAAAGCTTATAGCGCGGCATTAAATCTAAATCCTTAGGGCAGTCTAAGTATTAGAGCTTATAGTGCAATACTAAGTCTCAACTTTCAGATAAGCCTAAGGTTTAATATTCGCAATATAGCACTAGATCTCCAATTACGAAAAATTCCAAAGTTTAAGATCTGTACCGTAGCACTAGTTCCCAGGTAGTAATAAATCCAGAAATTCAAAATTCGCAACGCAGTATTAGATCTCCACTCCTAGAAAATCCTAAGGCTTAGGATTTAAGTTGCAATACTAGATCTCCGCTCCTAGGAAACTTTAAGGCTTAGGGTTTACAGGCTAATACTTAATCTCCGCCCTCTAAACTAGGCGCAGTTCAGAATTTATATACTAATACTTAATCCCCACCTTCTAAATTAGGTGCGGCTTAGAATTTATAGTCTAATATTTGATCTCCGCTCTCTAAACTAAGCACAGCTCAGAACCTGCAGCCTAGTGCTTAATCTCCGCCCTCAGTTTTAGATATAACGCAGCTTTAGCAGGTTAGTATTCAATATTCCTTAGCATTCCACTTATTTATTAACTTAACTAAGACTTAGGCAGAGCTCTAATTAATATCTAGGTATTAAGTATTAATCTCCACATGCGTATTTAAATAGTCCATTAGATTCTTATCTAAAGAGACACTAAGGTTTATACCCAAAGCTCCTAAAACCCATAGAACCTATATTATATTAGCTATTTAGTTTAAGTGTCTTATAATCCTCTTAACCAGATATTATCTGTTCTTCTTAGGCTACTATACCTCAAGCCTCTTAGCCAATATTAGATCCCCCTTATAGCAAGAGAAAACAAAAGGACGTATCTGCGTACTTTAAAAGTAAGAAATCCGCTTACTAAGTAAACCTAATATCCGCTTATAACCCTTCTCCAGCACCTTAATTAAGCGGTAATTCTATATTAATATCACTTCGCAAGTTAACTAAACGGCGCCCACTTACTTTAATTAGCAGTAATTTAACTATAAAGGATTTGCGTATTACAAATAAGCGTATACAAAATAGTTGATATTTACTAAGGTGAGTCACTATAATAGTGATTATTTATTAGTAAGCTAATTCGATAAAATCTACAGCGTAGATATTTACCTTTAATTAACCTCCGTACCTTCTACCTTACAGCATCGCACCGCAAACTTTATTATTATTGTTTTATCTACTGTCTATTAGCATACTACTATCTACAATACCTTCTTCTATACCTCTAAATACGTCCGACAGCTATTTAGTTAAGAAACTTAATACGCATAATATTAACAATAAAATAATTAAGGACGCTTTTAAGGACGCTCTTTCTTTTACTAATCCTTTAGAATCTCTACCTAGAGAGTAAGCTTTCTAATACTAAATTATACCTGCAGCTAATATAATTTTAGGAAATATATACTAAAGCACTCTTTATCGGATCTAGCAGAGCACTATAATAAGGTTATTGCGAAATCCGCCGGAAATCTACTTACCTCTTTACTGCCAGCCTCTTTGCCGCCTACTTCTTTACCGCTTACCTCTTTGCCGCCTGACTTTAAGCCGCTTATTTTTTTGTCGCCTACTACTTCTAAGAAGTTTAATCCTTGTTATGCTTCTACTTCTCTTAAAAGACAGGCTGATAGAATTACTGCGCAAAATGTTTAGTATAAGATAGCCTTTAAATCGTATATATTAACTATACTCTTTTGCTATCTTATCTACTAATTTACCTCTTATAGTAACCCAACAGAAATATTAAAGATTTTAGATAACAATAAAGAAAATAATCTTAATAACGCCAACTCTCCCAAAAGCCCTCCTCTATTCTCTTACAATCTCCACAGCCCTCGCAAGCTCCGCAGTACGTAGATAGCCTAAGCTATAATATTAGATATTAATACGAACAAGCGCCTTCCTATTTAAGTACCATTAGCAAATAAATAGTACACCCTAAAAGCTGGCGCTTAGGAGAATATAAAGGAAGCTTGCTAGCGGATATATACCCACGTCTAGAATATTAAGGGTAGCTCTAGTATGCTACGCGATCTGCTATACGCTCTATATATAAAGTAAGGCTATAAATATCGCGTTTACAAGCAGAACTCTAGGCCACATTTTAAAGGTGCGTACTTAAGATGTCACTTAAGTGGCAGGTTGTGCGAAAAGGTATATGCTAATAGTATACTATTATTCTATCAGCTAACACGCATATAGAATAGTTTGTTAAGGCTAGAGCTAGTTACACCTTAGCGTAAAAAACATACGCAATTAGCTTCTACCAGTAGTCCAGCTAGAACGCCTACTAAGAAGGTATAATATCCGCATCTTAATAATATGGATATTGCTAATATCTACATAACTTTATACCTACACTATCCCTCCTCCGGAGACCTCCCCTTCCCCCAAAACTCTCACTTGCAGTGATATACGCAGCTGTAGGGGCATCTATTCTGCTGCTGCTCCTCCTACTCTTTTATTAACTCCTAGCACGCCTAGTACTGCTTCTAGTACTACTGCTACTCCCACTAGCACGGAAAATGTCAGGGTGTATTTAGCAATTACTGTTTCCGCACACGTTAATATAGTTTGTAAATAGGTAACTAAGATAGCAAAAGATGTTCAGGCTATAGATCGCCGGTTAAGTAAGCTTAAAGATTCTTTAAGTAAGATAAAGGATAAGCTTGCGTTTATAAGGCGTGGTATTACAGCACTTATACACAACGCCGGGTTGCTAGATATAGAATTTAAGTAGATACCGGTTAGCTATTACTGCGGGTTAACTACTATTACGGGTTTAGAGTAATAAAATAGTAGCTCTTACTTCTCTACTACTACGTAAGTAGGAATTAAGTCTCTACCTTATATTTAATAGGTATAATTAATATTATAATATCCGCATATACTAAGATAAAGATATCCGTATATGCTAAGATAAATATATCCATATAAGCTAAGATGAAGATATCCGTATAAGCTAAGATAAAGATATTTATATATCCATACCGTTAATAATTACTAAGGTAAGTTACCATAGTAGCAATTATTTATTAGTAAGCTAATTTGATAAAATTAGTAGCGTAGATATTCACCTTTAATTAACCTCTATACCTCTTCTTCCTCTACTAACCTTCTACCTTATAGCACCGCACCGCAAACTTTATTATTATTATTTTATCTACTATCCCTTCGCATTCTACTATCTACAATGCCTTTATTTATACCTGTAAACGATGTTAATGCGAATAATAGTAGCCAGGCGGTTAAGGAACTTAATATACACAAAATAAATAAGAATGCTGTTAAGCACGCTATAGCTACTCTTACTAAGCCTTTAGGCTCTGTTCCTAAAGAGTAAGCTTTTTAATACTAAATTGTGCCTATAGCTAATATAATTTTAGAAAATATATACTAAAGCGCTCTTTATAGGATTTAGTAGACGATAAAAATATAGATAGAGTAAAATCCGCTAAAAATCCGCGCACCTTTTCGCTACCTATATCTTTGCCATGGACTACTTTACTGTTAGTTTCTTCGCTGTCTGCTTCTTTGCTATCTACCTCTCTGCTACCGCTACCTAATGCCTCTAAAAGGAGGCTTGATAAGGCTTGTTTATCTTCTTTTCTTAAAAAGCAGGCTAAAAAGGCTGCTAATACAAATCTAAAGACCAAGATAGCCATTGAATTATATATATTAGTTATACTGTTTTAATATCTTATCTACTAATTTACCTCTTATAGCAACCTAGACATTTATAAGGTTTCTTTAGATAGCAAATCTTTAGACAGCAGCAAAGATAAAAATCTTAATAACGCCGACTTTTATAATCTCCATAGCCCTCGCAATCTCCGCAGCTCTCGCAATCTCCGCAGTACCATAAATATAAACGAGCGCCTTCCTATCCAAGTGCCGTTAGTAAATAAATGGTACACTCTAAAAGCTAGTATTTGGGAGAACATAAAGGAAAGTCGCCAGCGAATATTAACACACGTCTAGAATATTAAGGGTAGCTTTAGTAAGCTGCGCAACCCACTATATACTCTATATAAGAAGCATAGCTATAAATATCGCGTTTACAAGAAGGATTCTAGGCCTTATTTTAGGGGTGCGTGCTTAAGATATTATATAGGTAGCAGGCCATACGGAAAGGTACGTGCTAATAGTATACTGTTATTCTGTCAGCTAACACGCGTATAGAAGGGTTTACTAAATCTAGAGCCGGTTACGCCTTAGGGCAAAAAATATGCGAAGTTAGCTTCTACCAATAGTCCAGCTGAAACGCCTACTAAGAAGGTATAATATCCACGTATTAATAATACGGATATTGCTAATATCCATATAGCTTTATTCTCGCACCATCCCTGCCCGCGCTACTACGCCTCCCCCCCCTACTAAGACCTCCCCCCCAATTAAGACTCCCACTTACAGTAGTACGCGCGGCCATAGAGGCACCCGCTTTGCCGCTACTCCTCTAACTCTTTCACTAATTACTAGCACGCTAGGTGCTGCTGCTGCTTCCACTAGCACCAGGTCCATTAGGGTATATTTAGCAATCGCTATTTCCGCGCGCATTAATATAGTTCGTAAATAGGTAACTAATATAGCAAAAGATGTTTAAGCTATAGATCGCCGGTTTAATAAGTTTAAAGATTCTCTAAGTAAGATAAAGGATAAGCTTGCGTTCCTAAGGCGTGGTGTTATTGCACTTATATATAATGCTAGGCTACCGGATATCGAATATAAGTAGATATAAGTTAGCTATTACTATGGGTTGGCTATTATTGCTAGTTTATAATAATAAAATAGTAGCTCTTACCTTTTTGCTACTATATACGTAGGAATTAAGTCTCTGCCTTATATTTAATAGACATATTTAATTAATATTGTAATATCCATACAAGCTAAGATAAAGATATTTATATATCCGCACTATAAAGCAGCTTACTGCTATGTTATATACTACGCGCCAAGAAGATTATACGCCGGCTAGAGTTAATATTAATAAAAAGAACTTAATTAATATATTTAAGATAGAAATGTACCATAAGCCTAAGCATTTAAAAGTCCTCTAGTATATTATCTATAGCCTTATCGAATCCGTCCTTATAAGGGTTATACAGTAAACCGCTAATATAAGACATTCGTATATTAAAATCAGCAATGCTGCCCTATAAGAGCCGCTCTAATCTAAGTTAAAGAATAGTAGGTGCCTTAAACCTAACGTCCCGTACACGCTAACGCACAATTAAATCCTTAGCAATTATATCCGTAAGGGACTGGATATCAACCGCAGAAGACTTAATTATATAATTGGATATTATCTGCTTACCAAACGTATTCTTAAACTCAGCACAAAGAGGTCTAGTATAGCTTATGGTAAGAACACTCCACCTAAATAAAGAGTCTACTCTAAAGGTTAAGTTTCCGCGTAATTAGAGTAACTCCTTTAGCTAAAGATTTAGTAGTTTATTAAGTCAATTAGCTTTAAAAAAGCTATTTAGCTCTCCGCGATTATTAATTAGCCTATTCGCAAGTATGGCCCGCTAAAGTACTAGATTATATATCTCCATTACAACTAACCTCTAGAAGTACATCATTTTAGATATATAGTTATTGCTCCTCAATCCAGTAAAGTAAAGGCAAAGGTAGGCAATTGCACGCTTTAAAAGGCCGATATCCGCATGCTTAATAGCATATTTTAACACTTTATATGTTTTAACCACCTGTAGATACCGAATATAATTAAAGAACTCCATGTTAACAATCCAAGCGGGCTAGCTTGTAGTAGCAGAGTTAGGAACTATAAGTAATTAATCTATAATCTAAGAACCTCCGCGGGTAGAGGGCTGCGGAGGAACCAATTTATTAGCCTTATAGCCGACTTTAGAGCTAAAACCCGCTGCGCGGATATCCTCAATATGCTATAGAAACTGCTCAGGCATTAAGGATCCAATATATCTTTTAACCACACCTTCTTTGTGGATATTAAGCCTATCGCGGATATGTATTAAGAAGAGTGCAATAATACAGGTATTAAAACTATGCAGTACTAGCTCCTTAAGATGGTAAAAGGGAGGGCGCTCTATAGGTATATTTCGTCGCCTAAGGTGATTTATATAAGTGTAGAGCGTAGAGTACTGTTACGCATATTACTCACCACCAAAGAAAGTCCTTATAATTATATATAGGAAGTTCAACCGGAGGTGCCAAAGACCTAGAACAGGTAGTACCCAATAGTAGCTATTATATAAGAGCGCAGCCTCCGCCCGCTCCCACTTATAGGTATAGATAAGCTTTGCGGTTTTCTAGTTACTATATACCAGATATAATCGGTCCTGGAAATCGTTATCGCGGTTAAGCTATAGTTACTCTAGGAAGATCGTCTTAAGTACGCGGTAGTTACCATTTATAGAAGCCTCGCTCTCTATAATAGGGCCTAGGTTTATATAAGTTGTCTTTATAGATAGCAGAATATTAATCTCTGGCATACGCGAATATTTAAGCTTGGTGTTGGATTCGAAAATACCATTTACAGCAGTAGGGTATATGCTTTAAAGAGCATCTATAATCACAAAAATAGATATCCGATTTTAAACGCTATTATATATATTACCTGGCGCCTTGGCAATATCCTCAATCCAAAGCTATACCTAGTTATGTAGCATACTTTAAAGAAGGCCACTAGGGGGAATACAAGATCCGCGGATAAGCTTTCTAGTAGTATAGGAATAGAAAATACCAGTGTCTCTAATTAACTAATATCGCGTTCGCTTAAGGTAGTCAAAATTGTTATATATAATATAGATATTATCAAAAGCGGATATTAATTGGAGGTAAGTCTTCAACAATGTTAGCGCCAGTATATTCGCCGCTGGTATTATAACCTTCCTTAAAGCGTTTGGCCAATTCCATCTTTTAACAGTTAAGTATTATATATCCGTTAATAACCCCTAGTTTATAAAGCAGTGATAGAACCTAATGCTTTATACCTATACCTTAAAGATAAAGACTAAGAAGCCAAGCAAAGTAGTTAGCGGAGCTTTAAGCGCGGCCTAATAAAAGGATAGATATAAGAAGAACAACCCACCCTAGGTATAGATTTTATAATTTATTAGTTCTTAGCTGTGCTAATAATCCTTCCATTAGCTAGTAGAGTAAAGGGGCATATTAGCTAATTACCTTATAGCCCTGCAAGAGTTAAACGTCTTTAAACTCTAGATCTAACTTCTATAGGCTAAAAATAACCGTCTTCTGCTAAAGATCACAAAGCTCTTTATAAAGGATATTTATAACCGCATTAACTAGTTCCAAATAGATATCTGCAGTCTCTATAATCGCATTATAGATTTCCTTGTCTCCTAAAAGGGTAGCAATAAGCCTCTTTACCCTCTTCTTTTTGGCCTTCTTTTTTTGCACCTCATCTGTTTTTACGCCTTCTCTTTTATCAGTATTAAGCTGTAGCTATGCTAAAGAAAGGTTACCAAAGGACCATTACCAGTCCCGTAAATGCTCTAAAATAACTCCAACCTTCTCTTCCTTTATTACCGGGCACGATATCCACTCAGCGGATGCTCCAGTTGGTGTTTAGATAGGCGTCCGCCGGTTAACTAATATTATGTTTATAGAGGGGGTGGGCAATTTAATTGTTAACATATTACCCATTCAGCGGCGCTTTCTACTTAACATCGCGGGGGCTAATGGGGTAGATATATTAATTAATTATAGAGCTGCTTCTGCGGATCAATTTAACGGTATTTCTAAGATAATAGCTGTTGTGGGAGGGTAGATCAATTTCGTTAAAGAAGGTGACTGCTCTACATACAAAACAAGTCGCATCGCTTAAGAAACCTTAGAAAAGTCTCTTAGACCATAGAATCAACTTTTTAATAAAAAAGGTTAGCGATATCCGCTTGCGGATATACATATGTTCGCTAATTGATTCTATGGTCTGAGCTTGCTGAGGTAAGGCCACACTGCCTATTACTAGACCTGCGGAGGATAAATTATCCTATCCGGCCAGGCGGATAATAATCCTATCTGAGGATAGCCTGGATATCGGATAATATCTGGATAGTATCTAGATATCCGCAAAATTTTAACTATAAACTACACCTTTACCCCCTATTATACGACGCTATAAATATGGCTAGTGCTAGTGAAATTCATCCTGAAAACTTTAACGATAATAATTCCTTTAAAGTTAACACACTTTCTACCCTTTTAAGCAGCGTTAAGACTAAAACTAATACTAGTTTAATCCTAACTACTTATATAACACAGATTTTAAGATAAGTCTCCTTAATTTATAAACATACTTATACGGTAATAAAGGAAGAAAAGGCTTATATAAAGAAATGCTACTTTTGTAAATACTGTCCTCCTTAAGTGTAACGGAACCTTATAGCAGGAACTACGGTAGGTCCTATTATTAGGCTAGGTATATAGGTAAGAACAAATCAACAACGTAATAATAACTAGTGGAGTAGTTGCCTAATAGATTAACTCCAATTATATTCTAAGATTTACTACGAAGAGAGAACTATCTGGGTAGGAACTGTGGTCCTTTAAATACATAACCATACGCCTAAGAAATCCCTTCGCTCCGTAAGGTACATATGCTCTGTCTACTCTGTTATAGATTATATAGATTATATTACGTAACCTTAGCTACTATTCCTCGTTATATGGTTCCACTAGATCTATCCTAAACTATACCTATATTAACCAACTAGCTTCCTCTGACTCTTCTCTAAGTAGTTATAATATCGTACTTAAGCTGTCCGTAATACCATCTCCCTCCTCTTTATCTTTGTCCTTAAAGATTCCTAACATCTCTAAGTTGTCTACTAGAGGTGTAATATCCGTTTAATTAATCTAGTTAATATCCTTACTTATTATACCTAAAGCATCTTCTTCTTCTTCTACAGCTTGCCGGTCTCGCACTGTTACTACAATCTTGTCTCTAGGTGAGATAATACCGTCTCCATATTCTCGCTATATAAAAGAGGGGTTAGTCTATATTACGCTAGCAAGCCCTTCGTCTTAACAACCGTCCTCTTATTTAGAGTGCACTAAAGCAAACATTTAATTGTCTTGCGACATCCGCTCTATCTCTAACGCTAAATGTACGCGTCCTATAGCTCTTAACAGTCTTTGGGTTCCCTAAGTAACTTATTATAGGGTCTTATGTTTAATCTACCGCTAAGAAACTTAACGGTAAACTAGCCTCTATACTGCTTAAGGTTTAACGTGTCTTAGAAGAATCCACACGTGTCCTTAAAGCTTGATATCTAGCTTATGCTTATCTTCAACATCTTAAACGTATACGTAAGAAGGTTCGTTCTAAGGAGTAGAAACTGGTTTAATAGGGTCTATCCAAGCTAGGTAATAAAAGAACTAGCTCTCCTCCTATAAGGGAAACAACTCTAAGTAGCTTAGCAATTGCTTCTCTTAGGTCCCCCTTAGGTGACTTATTCTTTAGCAATTTTTCTTTATTAATATTACCTAACCTGCTTTCTTCCAATACTCCTATACCTTTCCTATAGCGTTCTTTAGGTTGCTTAGTGGTTTCTAAGTAGTCTTACTATAGCCTATCCACTTTACTTTATACCACGTTTTATTATCTACATCCTTGTAACTGATAATCTTTAAAACTTGCTATTTATCTTCCTCTTATCCTCTATACGTGTCTACCTTATAAACTGGTGGCTTAATATCCCTATATGCTAATTCTAGTATCGCGATATATTATACAGGGTAGATCTTTATTTTGGCTAGTAGGTTTAACTTATACATAACCAATAAAATTCTTTACTTAACTTTAAAAGGTTCTAGTCTGATATGGTTTAACTTCTTACTTAGTTATCAACTCTTAAAATTTTTGTATAGTAGCCACACTTTATCTCCCTCCTTAAGATCTGGTCCCTCAGATCTCTTAGTATTATAGTACCTTTTCATCCTTTGCTGTACTAGCTTAGCTGTTTCCGTAAGGTCTGTATAAAGATTTATTAATATCTCTATTCTTTATTTAGCTATACTACTCGTTTTCTTTACTTGATGTAGTGATAACGACGTTCTTAGTTTATACCCGTAGTTTGCCTTAAATAGTGATATCCCCATTCCTTCTTATAGTGTTGCATTGTATACAAACTATATAACTGGTAATAACAATACCCAATTATTCTGTGCGTGATTAATATAATGCCTTAAATACTGTTCTAGTGTCTAGTTTAGTCTTTCCGTTTATCCGTCCGTCTACGGATAATACGCTGTAGAGGTTACTACGCAAACCCCTTATTCTGCCAGAAACACTTCCTAAAATACTACTATAAATCTTAGATCTTTGTCTAATATGATTTTGTCTAGTACTCCGTGTCTTATAAATACTTCTTTTATATAGATTCTAGCGACATCCTCTACTAATATCTCTTCTATACACGCTATAAAGTATCCCTACTTTATAAGCTTATCCACTATTACTAAGATTGCGTCGTGATCTTATCCTGTAATAGGATCTCTTAACTTTAGTAGTTTAATAATAAAGTCCTATAATATAACCTCCCATAGTCTTCCTGGTATTTCAACAGGTTATAGCCCTCTATACGGCTTATACCTTGTTGGTTTATTCCTTTAGTAATCTAGACATTCCTTTATAACTTACCTTACTAGTCCCCAGATTTCTTAAATAATGTACTCCTCCTAAAGTCTTAACACTAGTTCTGTAGACCCGTTATATAAAAATGTCTATTCAAAGCGAAGTCACGCCTCTTTTGAACAGCAATATCAATATCTATCACAATCAGCCTTTCGGCTTTTCGCTTTGAAATAAGGCTTATTTGATAGAGAATTTGTTGTTCATTCGTCTTATGGCCTTGATAATGCTATGCCGTACGGCGTTGTATTGTCGTCGCGATAAAACGTCTTACCCCTTGGAGGATCGCGAAGTTTCACGTCGCGTCTTTCCACAGCTGTTGATAAGTAGTCTTTCCTGACAATTTTTCCCACAGGGTTTTTCAACAGGTTTTGAATTGACGCTTTCCAGCTTCCTCCTCCTTCCCCTACTACGTCGTCGTCGTCGTCAGCCTTTGATATTACCTAGGTTCTAGGTTACCCGAACGGTCTTTTGATGATACCCTGGGTGCAGGCCTCGTACCGCTAGGTTCTAACAGTACGCGCAGGCCTACACCCTACGGGCGCAAAGAGACGACATATATTCCTACTCCTATATTGGTTATTGGGCGCAGGCCTTGTACCACTAAGTTCGTCGTTAACAGCCTTCGATATTACCCAGGTTCTCGGTTACCCGAACGGTCTTTTAACGATACCCTACGGGCGCAAAAAAAAGACGAGATATATTCCTACTTCTATATTGGTTGTAGGGCGCAGGCCTTGTACCGCTAGTTTCTAACGGTACGCGTTGTTTGGGGCAATGAGTGTGTAATTATCTACCACTGCTTGAGATAGTAGGAAACCTACTATGCAATACAGCAGGCTGAGATAATTACCCTCTCCTCGGGCCTACACCCCCCAATACAATACATTATTCAGAATATATCTCTATCTCTATAAGCGAGTGAATAGATCCTTATATTATTCCCTTATAGAATTCCTTAATAAACTCTTCTGCAATAAACTTAGGCATATATGTTACTTCTCTGTTTTTATATTGCTTTAAGTCTAAATTCTCTGCCTATACTTCTTAGATCTTCTGTGTCTAATCACTTTTTAGTAATTCGTGGATCTAACTTTCCTTAGTTGCTGTAATCCTTAGATAATTATACCTAATTAATCTATCTTAATCTTTTCGCAACAAAGCTCCTAATAGCTTTTCGTTACTTTATAGTTCAGCTTTTCTACTTAGAGCATCTACTCATGCATTGTCTGTACCCTTAATATGCTGAATTTTGAAATAGTATTCTATAAGCATTTCCGCCCATCTAACCTGTCTTCGGTTAAGTTCCTTTGTTATTAGAAATCCTGTAAGGTTCTTATAGTCTATCTTAACCACAAATGGTTTCTCTGTGCCTTGTAAGAATACTCTCCATTTTTTAAATACTATAACTATACCTAATAACTCCTTGTTATAGATGTCGTAGTTTAACTCTAGTGGTGTTATCTTTTAACTATAGTATGCTATTAGATACTATGCGTCCTAGTGCTTCTATAGTAAGTATACTCCTAGTACAAAGTCTAATACGTCTGTCTTAACAACCGTTTCTAACTTTGGTTAATAGATCTTAAGGACTAGCTCTTAGGTAAATAACTCTTTAAGTTCCTAGAATAGCTTCTTCTACTTACTACCCCAAATCTATAGTTTCTCTTTCTTTGTTAGCCTTATAAATAGCTTAATACTTTTTAACCACTATGCTATAAACCTCCTATAGTAGTTGCAAAACCCTAGAAATAACCTCAACTGCATAACATTCTCTAGTTCTTGCCAACTCACTATAGCTTTAACTTTCTTTAGGTCCATACTAATCTTTCCTAGTTTAATAATAAATCCTACAAAATCGGTTTTCTTTATAAAGAACTCATATTTCTTAATTACTACTAGCATCTATTCTTCCTGTAGTCTCCTTAAGACCTATTTAACGTATTCTCTGTGTTCTTCCTCGTTCTCTAAGTAAATAATAATGTCGTTAAGATATGCTATAATAAACTCATCTAGGTGTTCTCCTAATACACTATTAATTCGCTTCTAGAACGTTACTAGTGCGTTTATAAGCCCGAATTGTATAACTAATAGTTTATATAGTCCTTCCTTTAACCTAAAGGCTGCCTTCTATTTATCACCTTCCTTAATCCTAATCTAATGGTACGCCTATCTTAGATCTATTTTTATAAAGATTTTTACGTTGCCTATCCTGTCTTGGATTTCGCTAATTAAGGGTAAAGGATACCTATCCTTCCTAGTAATGCTGTTTAACTGTTTATAGTCTATATACATCCTAAGTTTTCTATTTTTCTTTAGAATAAATAATACTAGATATCCTACTAATAACTATAACGGTCTAATATATCCCTTACGTAAGTTCTCCTGGATAAACTCCTTAAGCGCTACTAACTCTGTTTCAGTAAGCTTATAAATTAGAAAAAACCTTAGACTTATTCCTTCTTCCAATTCTATTTTATAGTCCCATACTATATGTTCTAACAGCTTCTCACTTTCTAGTGACTATAACTTCTTGCTATACTTGTGGTATTTCTTTGGTATATAACTTAAGCCTCGCTTAGTCTCTTTATATATCGCTCTAACTTGGTACTATACCAACTTGGTTTACTGTCGCATTTTGCACTATTAAGTATTCTTAATATTAACCTAACCTATAACCCAATTGATTTTTAGATTATACTCCTATAACTAAGGCATTCCTAGTATCGCCTCATCCTGTCCCAACAGTAGGATATTAAAAGACATTCTCACTAGTCTTCCTTTAATAGTTAGCTGAATAGGTCCTATTTTAAGATTAATAATGCCTCCTCTATAGGCTATCTAATCTCCTAAAATTATTATAAGTGGATATAGGTGTTCCTTCTATCTATATAGTAACCCTATCCTTTCTACTGCTCTTGGTAATATATGGTTCCTAATTACTCTACTATCTACTAACACTTTAAACTGCTAATCTTGCCATTTAACTTATAAATTTAGGTATTGTCCTTAAATTCCTTTAAGGGTCTAAGGCTCTAACACTAGTTCCCTCTAGTCTTATACGCCTCCCCTTTTCCTAACTATTGGCTGCTAGATCCTACTTATACTTAGTCCAACCTTAGCTAATACTTAGTTCGTTTCTTTTCCTCTATATACTATAGATAAGTGTTCTCTAGGCACTCCCACTACTATTATCTATCTAGGCATTCTTCCGTAAGAAATCTTCCTGGTTAAAGTATTAAGTCTCCTTAACCTTGTACTTCTACTAGGTGCCATCTATATATATACTTAGCGTTTCTAAACCGCCTTTCCTTAGGTGCCTAATATATCCTTATTAGGTACTTCCGGTTCTTATCTTTTAGTGCTCTATATATATTATAGGTGTTATCCACACAAGCTATCCACGATAGTGTATAATACGCTAGGTGACTTAGGTTAACTCTTAGTTTATTTTTATCCTTAAGTTTAAACCTATACCTAGTTAACCTAACTACTAGTATCTCTATTACAGGTATTAAGATTTATTATTTACTTCTCTAGTTTCTAAATCCTTCTTCTAGGTTCCTTAACATTATAATTAATGCTCCTTTAATATAACTTATACGTTTTTCCGTAATAGGTTAGTCTTGGATAACCTTTTTATTTAGCTATATATAAAAGTCTTCCCATTTATTGTTGTGTTATTGCCTATACCACTTTCCATACAACTGGTTTAGTGTGTATGGTCTATCTGTTAGAAAGTACCTTGTTATCGCTATATTGTAATATCCTTTAGTATGTCTTTCTTTAAACCTAGTTAGGATATCTAGATCCTCTTCTTATTCTAGTTTATCTAACCACTTTGCCCTAGGTGTCCCTACACTTGGCCTATTAGTAACTCTTTATATAGGTGCTCTATCCCTTATATAACCTAGCATTGCTAACCTCTTGTCTAGCTTTTGCTCTTACTATATAATAATTCTTATCCTAAACTTATCTATAGTTTCTTGTTTTCTGCGTCTTGTAGCTAGATTTTTATAGTCATCTTACTTTTTAATCCTGGTATCAACTATTTAATCTTTAGGCTAAACACTACGTTTACCTAGGATTACTAACGTTCTTATTCGTTCCCCAAACTTATAGTTTTTAAACTTACGTCCTGTACTTATTTGTTTGTCTATAAACTAAGTAGCTACCCTTTCCTATTGGTTCTTATCCGTTGTAGGTCCTTAGGTGTGTCTTATCTTGTCTTAAAAATCTTAAGCTTCTTATATCTCTTCTTAAGAATCTTAAGCCTGTGGCCTTTTACCTTTATTAAGTAATAAGCTAGCACTAGCAATTATCTACTTACTTAGTTTCTTTTAAACGTTACTCCTATTATCTTGTAAAGCGATAGAAATTGTATCTAATAATGTCGCAATACCCGTTACTAAACCTTATTTTATAATGGTCTTAGTCTCTACTTCTATTTCGACCTCTCTAAGGTTTGCATACTCCTAGTAAGCTACCTTTATTGCCTTATTATTGGTAAATGCTTCGCCTATATCAAACTTATTGTCTTTAATATCCGATCTATGAGCTGGTTTATTAGTTCCTCTAAACTTAGATAACAATAGCTCCTATAGCCAATAGCTTGCGCCATACTTAGTGTCACGGAACGCGGGCAATGGCTACAAAGCGTATGTATTTGGGGAGTCTACAAGACGTTGCGCGATCGATCGTAAGGGTCGAGGGCGTAAGGAGGTGATATACCCTCGCGTAGCTGACATAAGCTGTACGCGAGGTGTACGCGAGAGCACGGGGTTTTCCTATGGAGGCCCCTGCGGTCGGGTTCCGTGACATCTATTAGTTTAATAAATTACTAGAACAGCCTTCCTGCCCTTATTATAAGCCAGTTGCCTTGGGAACTGATCTCTTAGTAGAAATAAAGCTTTGGTAGGATAGTGGAGAGCTAATAGCTATAGGTATCGGAGGCGTTAAAATCCTTTAAGCCTTGTGTAGCCTCCCTACTAAAGACTCTTCTATCCCCTTTCTTTGCCGTATTTACCTTAGTTAATCGGGTTTCCCACTTAATGCCTTTAGATATATTAATTGGTGATATTTCTGATTAACCTATACCTTTGCTATTTTCTACAGAGGGCAGTTTGCACCTAAGGCAGCTAATATATAGCGTAGATGGCTTTATCTTTAGACCTAAAGATGCAGTTGGCTATTAGCTTGCTCTATAGCTTAATAGTAAGACCTCTTGCAGGCGTAGAGCCTAGGTCTAGTAGCATGGCACTCTAGTACAAGATATAAAGCAGCAGCAGTACTAGCTTTGCTGTAGATGTAAGCCTATAATCTCTTATATGAAACCTGCTAATAGGAAAGGCCATAGAGTAATCCCTCCTATAGTTAGATCAGCAGCCTCTATATCGCACGTAATTAGCCATATAGTTAACACCCACGGCTTTAATAGGCAGGGAGAAGAACCCTATAAAGAGGAGGATGTTATTGTAACTAAAGGTTTACCCACTTATTAAGTTAAATTCTACCAATACCGCGAACACCTTATTGCCTTTATAGTCTTAGATAATATCTCTTTTACTAGAGCCTTATTAGAGCGCCTTATTTACCTTATTAGCCTGCTTAACCCTATAGCTATAAGCCTACACCCTATATCGCTAACAACAGTTTCTAAATAGGTAATTAAAGATGTAAAGATTATAAATAAGCACATTAAACATACTCTCTATACTGCAGCCTCTAATATAAGCCTTATACTTAATATCTGGATATTGCCTAATTATATCGCGTTCCTTGGTATTAAGGCGCATTTTATTAATTAGAATGGGAAGCTATAGAACCTTTTAATTGCCTTCTGCATGCTTCTAGGACCTTACACTAGTAAGAACATCGCTTCTATAGTAATTGTTACTGTGGAATCCTATAATATCACATCCTATATTATATATACTACTATGGATAATGCGTTAAACAATAACACCTTTATATAGCACTTCTATAACTATCTAGACAAGGATTGGAAGCTTTTCTGGCTTTAATATAGCTGCTATATAATTAACCTTGCAGCAAAGAATGGCCTATATGGTAATATACATGTAAAGGCTTCCTTATACTCCACAGAAGAAGCAGCCTCCTAGCATACGCGTAGCAATAAAGAAGCAGAGCAGTTTATAGTAGAGATACATACTGAACAAGTAAAAGAGAAGGCTGTTTAAAAGCAACACAAAGCCTGGCGTTAGAAAGGTCCTATTAGCATACTTCGCAACTTGGCAATCCACGCTATGATGACACTATAACGTAGGGAGGCCTTCCGCGATGCTTAAAGGGCCACAAATAACGATTAAGGCCTTTACCTATACTTACTTGTTAAAGAGAACACTATAAGATGGAATAGTACCTATGAGATAATTAAATGCGGTAGGTAAACTACCTGGTAGAATACACTAGGACCTTGTTTTTACCCTTAAAGGTTAATATAAGGTTTAGCTGCAGCTCTTAATCTTAGATTAGCTTAAAGCTAAGCCTAATTAATTAATTGGGTTTTATAATAAGCCTTAATACTAAGCCTATTTTTTAGGGATAGATTAAGACCTTGCTAATAGAATCTCTTTTAAATAGGTCTCCGCTTGCGCCCTGCTATTAACGAGTATACCAGAATACAGAAATCAACCTTTAACCGTAGTATCTCTGGCGATCAACTCCTGCCTGATCACTAGGAGGCTCTGCATAATATTAAGAAGATACTGGAGCCTCTAGCTAAAGCAACCTTCAAACTAGAGTATTATGGCATTCACGGCAACACTGGCTCTCCCTAGCAGTGGCTTACAAAGCTTAATAGCCTCTTGACCTTTATGGAGAAGCAAAAAGTAAGGCTAGCAGATAATAAGCATGCAAATAAGCATGTTATTACTATGGTAGAGCTTATATAGGAGAAGCTTAACTACTACTATAGCCTTAGTAATGTAACACCAGCTTACTAAGCCGCTGTTCTTCTCCATCCTGGTAGGAAGTTTTGGTGGTTTGAGACGCATTAGGCTTTAAGGCCTAAATGGCAAGAAGCTATTAAGAACGACTTTAAAGAGTTTACTTATACTTCACTTAAGAGCAGGCCTCCTATACTAAAGGTAATGGCTATATGTAGCTTACCACGCAAGCGGAAGCCTTACACTAAGTATTAGCCTAAAGACAGTGATTCTGATTAGGGTGAGGAGGTAAGAGATCTTATTACTAAGGAGCTTAATTGCTATCCCAATAGCCCAGTTATAAAGAGGCTAGTAAGGAGCGATGGAACAAAGATTAATATCAATATAATTAACTAGTGGTTTAACCGTCGTAATAAGTATCCTATACTTAGTTCAATAGCTCTTAATCTTACTGCAGCGCCGCCAGAAAGTAGCGACCTGGAGCGCAAGTTTAGCGACGCTCTTAATATCTTTATAGATAAGCGTAATAGCCTTAAGCCTAACACAATTAAGGCGCTTATGCTATTAAAATCAGGCCTACGCGAAGGTTTAAAGCTATAGGCTTGCAGCTAGAGCAATATAAGCAATTAATTGTCAAACCAGATCAATCAAGTTTGGTTTAATTAATAGTTATCAAACTAAAAAAACTCAGTTTGATATCAATCAAACGTCTAATAAGATGGTTTGAACCGTTTGGGTTTGGTTTGATGAAAGCACTGTACAAAATAGCAATATTAAGTGCTGTCCTGCTTGCAAGCGAAAATAAGAAGCTACGCGTAGAAAACCAGCGCTAGAAAAGGAAGAGGGCAAAGCGGCGCATGTATATAGATAGGGGGGGTGTTCTATTAGGAGTAGAAGGGGCCTCTCGTGCACAAGCTGCCCGGGAGGGGGCAGCAGAGGGGGCAGTAGAGGCAGCGGCCGAGCGACCGCAACGGACAGTACGCAAGTGTAGCGTATGCAAATCAATAGAACACACAGCACGTACGTGCCCTAGACGGCAGGCAACTAGCTAGTAGATAGCTACACTAAATATAATTGTTCGTGGTTGAGCAATTCGCATTATTTGCCCTCGGTAGCGTGGTGGGGTGGCCACATGCTTGTCCTGGCCACTTGCTTGTAGATTACGTTATGTAATCGCGGCAAGCGTAAAGACGTTAGACAGGCCAGGTGGAACATTAATTTTAGCTACCAAGATAATCCAACAGGTGGAAATTGAACAGGTGAGGTAAACAAAGCAGCTCCTACCTGTTGGATATTTGATCGACCTGGAAATATCGACCTGTTCGTTCCAGGTGGGTTTTTAGGCGACGAACAAGTGGGCGCGAACAGGTGAAAAAAAGTTAGTAAACGAGGCCTTAAGTTGTTGTCAAGCAACTTTAGGATGCAGCCAAGAAGACGTCAGATCTACCAGATAGCCTCCAAGAAGACCAGGAGGACGACTATATAAGCAATATAACTGACAATAAGTCCTTAGATAAGGAGGCTGAGCTAATTAGTGGCGGCTGGGGCTAAACCCACCAGCCAATCGAGCTTTGAAATACCAGAAATCGACTTTAGATAGACTTATAAATATATATTTATTGCTTTAAGACTCCTTACTAACGATGCAATAATTTGTAGTGGTTTTTACTAGTTATTTGCCACCAAATCGGCATTTTGGCGAATTTTGGTTGCGAAACCTAAACCTTCATAACCAGGGTCACCTTCATAACCCCATCACCTACGTTACGGCTAGCATCTAGTAGAAGTCTAGGAGTTAAGCGACTTAATACCTTAACCAGAAAGATTCCTTACGGAAGAATGCCTAGATAGACGACGGTAGGGATAAGCGTGGTCTAAAGCTAATCGTCACGAAGCTGGTTTAAAAGCTCTGACCACGTTTATCTTTCTAACCACGCCGAGTTTTCACGCAAACCGTTATAATCCTGTTACTTACGTTAGGCATAAGTGAAAATAAACTTGGGCAATAGCTCTTAATTTGACTCTTGTTCATCTTAGTTTAGCTAAGCTTAGCACCCGGGAGATGAAAGCCGGAAAAAAGTGTTGGACGATCGCAAGTGGCAGGCCGAGAAGAGGCTTCCACAGCCCAGATGAGCCGTTCTGATTAAAACAACCAATATCACTCCGAAACCCATTGGCGGAATGCAGCCTGAACGAGTCTTTATTCCGCACAGCCCTCCGCGAAGCTAGTGCTCGCTATAGAAATGTAACGCCGTCAAAAAACTACACCCACTATTTTTCAATCTCTCGAGCGCAGAACACACACGAAACAGGAAAAAAGCCGCGCCAGAATCCACAAACGCCGTTCACAGCACAGCACCCGCCAATGTTGTAGACCGTGAAAGTCCAGGGGTATCATGTTCCCGCCGCCGTAAACCCAGCAAAACCCCATGCCAGAGTAACCTAAAAGCCCCTTCCAGAAGCGCCGACACACGATGCTAAGGAAAGACATACTAAACAGAAACCATATTCCAAAAAATAATTTCGTGCTGCGGTTTTGGAAACACGCAAAACTACGTGAAAAGGGGATCTAAGTGCAAGCCATGCAAGGCTAAAAGCCGTTCCACATGGAGTGCTGATGCTATGCATGCTAAAACACGGACGAATGAGGCAGTAAATATGCCTCTATGAGAGCGAACGTCCTGAAATATAACTGATGCATCTACACGAGGAAGGAATTCTCCGGCTCAGCTGAACTGAAAAGAGAGATCTCAGAGATAACTCAACCGCTAATATACCCAAGCATCCTGGTGTTGGGCAATTAGAAGCTGCTCCTGACGCCCTGTGTTTAACTTGTCAGAAGTAATACATTGCCTGAGGCAGTTGGAATAACTTACAAACAAGTATGCCAGCTCCCGTTCACCAAGCCTGGAAATGGAGCGTCCTGCATTCTCATCCAGGGCAGTAGAAATAAGCTCACGCTTCTTCTCTTGCAGTGCGATGATGCGATCTTCAACGGTATTCTCAATCAGAATGCGATGAACATACACACGGCGTTGCTGCATAATGCGGTGGGCACGATCAATAGCCTGGTCCTCTACGAAAGGGTTCCAGAACGGATCGAGGATGATGACTTGAGAAGCCTTGTTTAGGTTGAGCCCTGCATTGCCTGCCTTGAGCGAAATGAGCATGACCTTGCACTCGGCCTTCTCCATGAAGTCACTGACAGCATCAGCACGATCGTTGGCTTTCATGCTACCGTCGTAGCGCTCGTAGCTCCACTTTTCATTAGAAAGAGGGACCTCAAGTAGATCGAGCAGCGAAGTAAACTGGCTGAAAATAATGGTCTTCTCTGTAGGGTCGTTCTCCTGAATCTCGTGGAGAATTTGCATAGTCTTCTCGATCTTGGCGCTGGTTTGCCAATTTCGCTGAAGACGACGAAGATAGTGAGTCTTGGCGGCTCGATTGCGAAGGGACTCTTTCTTAAGCTGTGCGAGGGTTTTCTTGGGTGCCTTCTCCTTTCCCTTGCCTTTGCCTTTGCTCTTCTTAATCTTGGGCTTCACGTCCTGAGCTGGCTCGAAACCATCGCTGTCGCTCAGCTCATCCGGAACAATGAATCCGTTCAATGTCTCGTCTTCCTCCGAGTCCTCTGAGTCATAATCATCCGTGTCTGAGCCGTCATTAGATACGGCCTCCATCTCCTTACGCTCTTCGTCTGACAGTTTCTCAGGCATATGGACCTTCCTAAAGTGTTTGTAGTTGGTCACCTTCTTAGGCTCTACTTTCTCCCGACACTGCGGACACTTCGGAGTACTGGACTCATCGCCAGCAGCGATGGCTCGCGAAGGATCCGTAATCTTTGCGAAACATTCCCCGCAAGTATTGTGACCGCAGGGGATGAAGATGGTTGGGTTCTCCACTCCATCATAACATATGGGACATTCAAACCCCTCTTGTTCTTTGAGACGCGCCACAACATCTTCGCTAAGCTGGGATGCCAAAGCCATCATAGCATCCTCAGATAAATCTTGCGTTGCTGCATCTACGCTTAGATCATTAATCAAATGCGGATGACAGCAAGCCTGGCGAAGCCGAAGGAGGAGGACGAGGACGTTGCCGTAATTCCTGCCAACAGTTCCTTGTCTAAGATAGCGGTTGAAAGTGATTTGTGACTTAGTCTCCAACCCGCGATAAAGAGTCTCCTCGTCTTCGCTAAAGATAACATGTTGCTTCTCCACGTGTTTCGGAGGAATCGTGATGATTGGTCGGCCATCAATGAGAGAGTCTTTGGTGCGGCGAAGAAGAATCGCCTTCAGCAAAACTTGCAATTTCTTCATCGCAGCTGTATTTTCCCCACGGTTAGAGGACTTTAATGGTCTTCCGAAGTGCTATTACTGGTGTTAGAACAACATTGAACAAGTCAATTTACAGAGGCCAACCTACGACATTGAATTGCTGCTGATCATTGTATGGCCGAATGCGTAAGAAATGAATGAGGGAGTACAGGTCGTCAATGGTGTTCATCATTGGAGTTCCTGTCATGCAGAAGCGATAGAGTGATTGCAATTCGCAAGCGGCTTGAGCATTTAGCGTAGTCTTGTTCTTGATACATTGAGCCTCGTCGATAATGATCCTGAAGCATATAATGAGTATATCGTATGTTTGATTCCTTCCGGAATCAAGGCACGACTCACCTGTACCACTTGCATTCATCACCAAGGAGCGCGAGTTTTTCTCTTTTGGTGGGTACGCGGCCGGGATTGGCGGCAAGAGCCACTCCCCATTCCCTCTTCTTCTTCATCTCCTGTCCAAGAGTGCCGAATGTTGTTAGAACCACATCGTAAGTACGCAGCTTGTTGAAGTCATGTTTTTTGCCGTTACCATGGTAAACATGCACGCTGAGGGCGTAACGGTCTTTTACTTTACTCTGGATTTCACGTTCCCACTGCCTCATTAGCGCGACCGGGGCGATAATGAGGGTTGTTTTACGCATGGGATCTTCAGACGGTCGATCTAGGATCAGAGCTAGGGCTTGCACAGTCTTTCCTAAACCCATGTCGTCCGCAAGTACCCCCCCTTTGTTGGACCCCTCCTCCATTTTCTTGAGCCATGTTAAGCCAAGTTTTTGGTGTTCCATCAATCGAGTATTCATTCCCTTTGGTGTTTCTTCGCGCTGCTCAGGAGGGATATCTTCATCTGGTCGAATATTCTCCAGCAGCTTTTTGAGTTCCTCTGGCGTCCTTGCTGGCTCAGACTGATCCCGTAGCTGCTCTAACTTATTAATTTGCGAGGAGATATTTCCCGTGTTGTAGCTCACTGGATAATCCGTTGGGACGCTAAGAGAAGGAAGAGGTCCAAGAGTAAAGCTAGATGTGCTAATAGAGTTCGGCATGTTTAGGAGTGCCGTTAGCTGCTCATCATTTATCGTATCGTCGAACATTGCGTCGAAATCAAAGTTTTGCATATTACTGGACTGGCCTTGGTTAGCTTGATAGGCATTGCCGATACTTTGAGGTCTATTATCGCGACTAAAACCAGTTATGGGAGCATATTGCCCATATGTAGGCCCGTTATTGGTCTGCTGCGCTGTGTATGCTAGGTCAAGCTCATCGAAAGGATCTATAGGAAAGCTCCCTGGTATGTTGTTCACATGTAAGGTCTGAGGTAGATCTGCAAGAGGATTCCACTGTGTGGCGTTTCGGGATATTTCCTGACAGATTCCATTTGGATATGCCGGGCTGTCTTCCGTTAAATCTATATAGTTCTCCGGTGGAGGGAGGGGAGGAAAGGGAGGAGGAGGAGGAGGAGCTGGGTTTTCTCCGAGACTGCCTTGATAGCCTGAACTCCCAAACTGTGGATTGCGATTACTACCCGTCTGGTATATAGTTGGAGCAAGCCCTATGTTTTGATTTGTAAAAGTAAGTCCATAACTTGGTGCAGTTGAATCTGTATGAAAGTAACCGCTAGACGGATGGCTGGGGTTGAGATTTGTGAATGATAGAGCATTGTTTGAATATGCAGCATAAGGAAACGCGGGTGGACTACTTGGTTGCGGAACGTGGGGCCTCGTAGGTAATTGCCTTTGCGGTGGTGCTGGAAGCCCAAAACTCGGTGTCTGTTGGACCGTCTGCGGAACGGCTTGGTGTTGCGCTGTTTGCTGGTCTTGTATTGCTCTTCTCCCAGCCCGTTGCCCATCCAAAGCTCTCTGACCTGCAATGTCAGAGCCTCTTCGCAGGAATAATGTACCATTGCTGTGCTGTTGCTCAAAGCTTCTCTCAGCCTCCTCGAGGGAATCAAGGGACGAAGGTGTGCTAGGGCTAGTAACCGACGGACTCGCGTTGGCACTGAATCGCTTACGTTCCGAGTGCTCTGTACCTGCGTGATTTGCTGTAAAAGTCCTTGATCGCTTGCGAGTGCCTGGATATGGCGCAAGTGGCGAGGATAGAGTGGAGCCTGCAGCAGAACCGCGTACAGATGAGGTTGAGCTTTCGGTCTGAGTCGGATAGCCAGAGTGATTCGTGCTGGCCGAGGAAGTTGTCTGGTTTAATCCATTGTCCAAAATTACTCCATGATTACTCAATCCGTTATATTGATCGACCCACTCGCCATTCTGGCAGCTCTGGGGCAATCTAGTATAGGGCTGTGGAGCATTGAGGCGGTCTAACAGCTCGCCTAGCCGTGCTTCATATAACGCCTTGTCATCTTCGTAGGCGTCCGAGCCTGGGTCAAGATTCTCGAGAAGCAATTGTGTGAAGACGATTTCATGTTGAATTTGGTCTGGAGGGAGTGCCGACATGTTTGACGACAGGCTGCGGCTGGAAGCATACGCAGTGCGTTTAGGAGAGGGCCTCGGGAGAGTATAGGACCTAAGGCTCCAGAGATGTGAGCAAGAAGAAAAATAGATCTAGGCGAATAGAGTCTGGCACCACCGGACTCTATCAAATTGTTGGAACGGCAGAGGCCCTAGACTTCGTCATCCAGGGGAGCGGTATTCAAAGGAAGGTGCGGCGATTACAAAATAAGGTGCCGGAGCACGAACCGATACCCGAAGAAGAAACGAGGAAATAAGCAAAGAGAGACGTAGGCGCGGTGGCCGTTATATGATTGTTGGGTGTAGAAGGGAGTTCAGCAGGAGCGGCCAGCTTGATCGGATCGGGTGTTGACTGAGGCGACGCCACACATCAGTTGGGAGCGACTTTTCTTCACCGGAACCGCTCGATTCTCGTGCCACACTCGCCAATAGCGATGCTTCACCGAAGGCAGGCGGCAACATGATCGTTTTCGGCTGAAAGTAAGGCGCGGTACGCTGCATATCACTCCATATTCCTCCTTATCCCTTGTTGTTCGCCCTGCAGCCTGATGTGCTGGAGTCCAAAGGCTCACGAACCCAACCCAGCCTCCGCGTTCTGCATTATGCAACTGTGGGGCCTCCCAGAGCCATTTGGCTAATCGTTCCTCGTCATTCCTACATACACGCACTCTACGGATCTGTGCCTAATAAGATGAACGGTGCTAATTGTGTATAGAGAAGCTTGAAAACCATCGGACCCCAATCTCAAACCAAAACGACATTGGGAGAAAAGAACACGAATCAGAAGCAAGCCATGGCCTGCAGTTCATGGAAACCAAAATGCCCATGGAAAAAATGATCCCTCTCAACAACAACATGCACGTCCGCTTAAAACCACCCGAGACACCAGTAAGTCTCGTTACGATACTAACGCCCAAAAATAGAATCAAAACATCGCTGTTCAAACCGAGTCCATCCCTCTTCCAAATGTTTCTTGCATGCAACCACGCACTTTGGGTATCCGCGAATTGAATACATCGATACCTTCGACCGCCATTCCGATGACGGCATCGGACGAAATTGTCTCTACATCTGATGTCAACTACTGTGGGATCGAAGGAAAAGCTACGTGCTGTGTCAGCATATCTGAACAAAAAAAAAAATTTTCGACCTCGGAAAGATTACTTACTCTATCAACTGAGTCGGACTGGTCCGCTGCTAACAGCGAGGGGCTCTCAGCAGCGGCTCCTCTTTCTGTAAAACCTCTAGTCTCCAAATGCGGCCTTCGAGGAGTACCCTTGGGCGTAGCATTGGGACTACCTTGGGCCAAATTGATGTCTGGAGCCTGCATATGCTCAATCGAGTGGCGTTGCTCGTTATTGTGTTCCAGAAGAGCACCGCCAAGCGTAGCACATCTCAGGATGGTTTGTATGAGTTGGTTCTGTTTCAGTGGTTTCGATAGATAATCCTGTCTAAATTAAGCTTTATTGAAAATGTGGCGGAGCTGAGGGAGAGACATACATCCATCTGCGCCGAAAGACACTTCTCACGATCGCCAACCATGGCATGCGCGGTTAGAGCGATAACAGGAGTGGGCGAAAGACCATTCTCACGCTCCCATTCACGAATCTTGGCCGTCGCCTCGAACCCGCCCTATGACTCATGTCAGTAATTTTCGCACAGCTTCCTCAGGGATCCTCAATTACCATAACAGGCATCTGGACGTCCATCAAGACGACGTCGTATCTCTTTCGCCGGATATGGTCGAATGCTTCCAGCCCATTGTTTGCCACCGTGACCGTGTGGTGATATTTCTCTAAAATTTTCACTGCCAACCGTTGGTTGACGGCATTGTCCTCTGCGAGGAGGATGTTAAACGATTTGGAATGATCGGAAACTGATGGTGCTGCTCTGCCATCCAGTGCGGGAATTAACGCATTGCCTAGATCGATTGGAAGGCAAGGTGTAGTCATGTAGCTTGAAATACCATCTTCAAGGGCGGATTTAAGACTAATCGACACTCTTGGTGTTAGCATGACTAGCGGAATATATTTGAATCGCTCCGCTACTCTCAGCTGCCTGGCAGTCTTATTGCAATCCACAATGACGCAGTCGTAGGCACCGCCAGAAGGCGTCTTCATGTCTGGAATAGGAACTTCCTCAGCGGTCTTCACAACGTGGGGGATCAGATCTAAAGCCTCGAGGTGTTCGACTACCTCATCTCCACAACCAGTGTGCCCTTGGTCGACAAAGAGCACTGTGTGTTTGTTGTATGGGTGGAGCTGAGTTTTAATGGCGCTGAGGTCCGGATTGCCAAGATGGACTCTGCAAGTGAAGTAAAAAGTACTGCCCTTTCCATAATCTGAAGTAACCCACATTTGCCCTCCCATGAGTGTCACGAGGCGTTTTGATATGGATAATCCGAGACCTGTGCCGCCAAATTTCCGGGTAGTTGAACCATCGGCTTGCTGGAAAGTATCGAAGATGAGATTCAACTTGTCTCCGTGGATTCCAATACCAGTATCGGACACAGCGAATTTGAACACATATTGGTCTGGACCACAACTGGCTTGTGACGCCATCGAGATGGCGACCTTGACCTCGCCATGCTCAGTAAATTTGATGGCATTGCCGACTAGGTTCAGGATGATTTGTCTCAGTCGGAAAGAGTCACCGACGACATAGTCGGGAACAGAGCTGTCAACCTCGTATGCAAGATTCAATCTCCTCTCATTCGCCCTTGAAGCCAAAGACTTGAGAGCGTTGAAGATAGTCCCACGCAACGAGAACGGAATCTCTTCCATAACCATCCTGTTTGCTTCAATCTTGCTAATATCAAGAATATCATCAATGATTGTGAGAAGCTGACCGGCAAGGTTGTGGACGATGGTAAGCATCTCTCGCTGCGAATGTGTAAGATCTGTGTCCAGCGTGAGTTGTGTCATGCCAATAATCCCGTTCATTGGTGTTCGTATTTCATGACTCATATTCGCTAGGAATTCGGACTTCGTCTTGTTGGCTAGTTCAGCGGCTTCCCTTGCCGCTGTGTTTCTTTGGATACTCTCGCGTAGGCTTGACACCATCTGATTGATCTTTCGCTTAAGCTCGTCCATTTCGCCGGAAGCTTCCACAGTAATCTGTGTGAATTTTCCTTCCATCGCTGCATTGGTAATGTCTCCAAACGCGCGAACCTGAGATGTGAGATTTTGGGCCATTGTGTTCACATCGGTTGTGATCTCTTTCCACCGTCCATCAATATCCCGAACGTCGGCCTGGCCACCCATCTTTCCGTCGACGCCCACGTCTCGGGCTACACGCTTCACAGCGAGCGACCAATCGTCCAGGCGGGTAACCATGTCGTTGATGGTATCTTTCAGCAATCGAATTTCACCTTCAGCATCCACGTGGACTCTTCGAGTCATGTCCCCTTTCGCTATAGCTTGAGTAACCTCCGAAATACTTCGCACTTGGAGGGTAAGGTTCTGCGCCATAGTGTTGACGTTGTCAGTTAGGTCTTTCCATTTGCCTTCGACATTCTCGACTTGCGCTTGGCCTCCAAGAATGCCGTCTGTGCCGACTTCACGGGCGACCTTGCTCACTTCTAGGGCGAAGGTGTTGAGCCTGTCCACCATGGTGTTGATAGTAATCTTCAAAGATAGGATTTCGCCTTGAACCTCTGCCTTCACTTTCTTGCTAAGATCACCCCTTGCCACAGCCGTAGTGACTTCTGCAATCTCTCGCACCTGAGTGGTAAGGTTCATTGCCATGCCGTTGACATTCTCCGTCAGGTCTTTCCATGTGCCCTCAACACCATGAACGGTAGCTTGACCGCCTAGTCGACCTTCTGAGCCGACTTCTCGGGCAATTTTTGTGACCTCGTGGGCGAATTGCTGGAGTTGGTCCACCATGGAATTGATAGTCCTCTTGAGTTCTAGAATTTCGCCCTTGCATTCGGCCTCCACTTTGCGTGTCAGATTACCCTGAGCAACCGCGGTGGTGACCTGTGCGATGTCGCGCACTTGTGTGGTCAAATTAGACGCCATGGCATTGACGTTGACAGTGAGGTCATTCCACATTCCCTGGACGCCTTCGATTTGGGCTTGCCCACCGAGGACACCCTCAGTGCCGACATCGCGAGCGACTCTAGTCACTTCGGTGGCGAAGGAGCGCAGTTGATCCACCATGGTATTTATAGTTTGTTGAAGTTGTAAAATTTCGCCGCGAGCAGGTCGCTCGATCTTCCTGCTCAGGTCTCCATGGGCTACCGCGGTAGTCACTACCGCAATTTCACGCACTTGGTCTGTTAGATTCTTGGCCATAACGTTGACTGTAAGCTGTCAGTAAATATTACAATGACTAGGGCGAGTATAAAATCATACCACTATCAGTAAGTTCCGCCCATATACCATCAACACCAGGTAGGTTGGCCTGTCCACCCAAGCGTCCTTCAGTACCGACTTCCTTGGCAAGATATGTAACCTGGCTAGCGAAATCCTGCAACTGGTCAACCATCTTATTGATTGTGCGTTTGAACGTGGTGATTTCCGGGTCCATTTCTTTAGCGTGTATTAAAACCTTTTTGCTCAAATCGCCATTAGCAACGGCTGTGACAATATTGCCAATCTCTCTGAGCGCTTTTTGGAAAGCCAAGTTGGCTTGTTGATGTTTGCCCAATTCCCTCTTTAATGCGCCGATGTCCTCAATGCCATGCCCGAATGCAATGTCCTGATTCTTCAATTGTTTGTTGACTTCCTGACTAAGGTTGTCAATGTGTTCCCGTTGATTTTTGATCTGGTCGGCCTGCTTGTTGAGATGGTCTCGTAGGTAGCCCAGTTGTTCTTCGGTGAGCGCTGCAGTTGGTGCTTGCGGTTCGCCATTGCTCGGTTCTTTTGCTGAGAGCCAGTTGGTTACCCAACTTGCGCGTTGCTCCTTATTGGAACCAGAAATCCGATGTGCAAGCGGACCACCGTTCCGTGGACTCGGGGGTGACGCATCGTTCGAAAAAGGCGAGCCAAAGCCTGATTCACCAGGAGTAATTGGGAAGGTGCGGTTGTTGACCGTGCTGGCTTTTACCTCGAGGTATTGAATGCGGACAGCAAGAGCTGAGAGTTCCCGTTCGAGGACTTTCTTTTCGGCGCTGTCAGGGCCGGGAAGGCTTATGTTGTTGAGTTTTGAGCCATTTACGGCGATCTGGCGGGGGAATGAAGAATCTACGACGGGATCGTGTTGTTTTGCGAGATTGGAAATAAAGTCCGCGAGAGCTGCGGAGGCGTCGTGCTGCATCGTGGTGCAAGAGAGACTGGACGTGCCCTACGCTGGCATTTGGGCAGAAGCAACGGCGATAGAATGCGCTATAGTCGAGGGTTGTGGCAATATAACGCAGAAAAAGGCCCGTGGGTGAATCGGTGCACAGGTGTCGTTGCTGCGAAGATCCAACAAGGCTTTAGGACAAGGGGGTGTTGTTCCCCGCTGGCAGGCAGCCTGGATGGAGATGAAGTCAACGAAAAGTTGGCAAGCAGGGCCCTCCAAGGGCTTTAGCGGCGAAAGGAACAGGTGGGAGGGAGGTTGATAGTAACCTTTCAACAGATTTCACGACACACTTGAGGAGTGTGGGAATGAGAAGGGGCATGAGCAGCACGAAGCCCCCTCAAGATACACGATCGGCGATAAATTCACATTACTCCAGTTAGCAAAGCTCCCGTGCAACAGCGACCTTGAGCACGCTAGAGCAGCGGCGCTGTGCTGGGCTGCCTTGCCCAGGGGGGGCGAGCGCCGTGGGAGCAACAGCCACCGGTGTCTGCCGTCTTTGTCTACGACACACGCTAGTGACAGGAGGGGAGATTACGGGAGTTACATTCTCCTTTTATGCGCTCCATGTGCGCTGCTGAGTGACGGTGGAATGGCTTTTGGGCTCTTTGAAGGAGGAGGAGGGGGGTGTGTGGCCGCCCGTCGAAGCGTGCAAGCCGTCTAGGTGTCACCACCAAGCTCTGAATGATGTCAACGGCAAGCGTCCCCTGTTCCGCGCTGTCAAACGGGGCGTGGTGCAATGAGATCTGGTGGAGGGAAGGGTGAAGCTTTCACCGGGGCTCCATGTGCGGCGTGACCTGTGCGAATTGTCTGGATTCGTTCAGCACCGTGAGGCTATCACGGCATTCCTGCCCGAGTAAAGGGCAAAAGGCTGCCTCTGCACGTCCGCCCAGTCTTTTGCTTGCCCTTGCCTCGCTACTGCAACTGGACATTTAGCTCTGGATCAGCACAGCGAACGCAGAAACCGTCCCTTGGCCCATCGTTACTCTCCCCTGGCTCCGTTTTGAGGAAGGGCGCTCGCGCTGAAATAACATGCTTGTTGATCCTCCCCAAAAGGCATAGCAAATTTCTTTTTTCGGTGCTGCTCAGGGTCTCTTTAGGGGCACGCTGGATGCGTTAGTGAGCCCACTAAGAAAGCTGGGGTTGCAGTTTTTGTTCAAAGGCTTTAATTACCACTTGGACTGAGTAAAATATAGTTTCTAGGAATTTTGTGTACAGAAGCAGTTTGTATATACACGAATAGGGCAAAGTGTCTTCAGTTGCAGTTTTAAATCTCTCCTGCCTCCTGCCCTTACCTGCAAGCCGGAAGGCACTCAAGCGGCCGCCGGCCCTGAAGCAAACTACGGTACGCGTCCAGCGCACGCGGTCAAATGTGGATATGTACGTATAGCCAGCCATCCTTCATGCCATGCCGCGCTGTGTAGATGCCGAACTTCCTGTACAAGCACGGTCTGCCTACCTGCAGCAGTAATACTTTTGCGTGCCTTCTAGGCGCCTCAACACCACGTTGCGATATCCCGTATTCCTCGCCGAAGATCTTCCGCCGACCCTGAAAATATGCACTGTGGTCGCAAACAGCTATTTCCTAACCTTCTTGGCGTGCATCACCAGATTCTCTATCACTCCTTCAAATGCCTCCTTGTCTCCAATGGCACTTTCCATGCGCTTCGTCCAGTATGTGAATACCTCGTCCGCACGTTCTCGTAATTCTGCTAGATGTTTGACATGAGCCCGTAGCTCGTCATTAGTAAAGTTGTTGAGCGCTGCGTCAGTTGTTGAGCACAGCATGGTTGTGGAACTAATGTCTAGCTGAGGAGGTGGGGGCGGTCCGCGTCTCTTCCGTTCAGTCTTCGAGGCCGGTGAATCCACGGAAGCTGAGGATGCATTGCCCTGTTTGATCCGTGCAATTGCTCCATTTGCGCGGTCGTCGGATGAAGGCCGGGGAGATCTTTCACCAGCGATGTTGATCGACGGCAAAATAAGCTTCTTTTGCTTGCTTGCCGGTAGAATCTCATCAAGATCGACAGGGACTCCGAGAGATACAAGGAAAAGGCGCCGAATTCGCGAGCGTACCCAGTTCGGTGGCTGTAGAGGTGGAGGGGCAACTAATTGAGACCATAGGGAAAGGCTTCGCTCTGAAAGGAATATAGATCGAACTTCACCTATATTCTCTTTCGAGATAGTGGGGTTATGTTCCGCTGACGGGAAAAGCTCATCCACATATGGTAGTGTTGCATTGATGATTTGGTCGAGTGATGTGAGCTTATCGAAATCAAGTATTGGCTAATGAGGCAAAGACCCGTTAGTTGCTGATAACATCACCGCAGACAGGATATAGCAATGCATCACTGATCTCGTAGTTGAATATCTCTTGACTTACAGGGCCCGGTAAGGAGGCGGGTACAGTATGATGATCAGGGGGATTTTCAAATGCAGTTTCCGCCTGCCTCTCTCCTTGTTGAAATCCATCAAAGTCTCCGAAATCATCTCCTTCATTGCCTTTCTCGAAATCATCAAAGTCATCACCGAATTCGCCGTCGCCGTCTCCGTCGTCATCACTTCTATCGTCATCATCGCTATGCTCATTTAACGCCGCAGCACGCTCATCTGAATTGCCGGCGTCGTCGTGTTCTTGGTCGTTTAGGGAAGGAGATCTATTCATCGAGGCAGTTGGCGATCCTTGCTCCGTCAATCGCACGCTGGAAGCAAGAAATACGAAATTACATTGGCTTACCTTCACTCTTCCTTTGTGGTGGTTGGGGGGCTTTGAGAATCACATCTGGAACAGCGTCTGCCGCACGAACCTTGTGGGCGATAGTGCCAGGAATGTCCCCATGACTAGGCTCCTCCGGATCCACCTTCTCTACGACAGTCATAGGTATAGGTGTGCCGCCTGGAGTTATAGGGCGGTCCTCAGGGCGGAGCCTTGAAGCGCTGCGACTCCTAGCTCCCTCGGGAACGACTTCCACCTCGTCAGGTACTGCGTCTTGAGTTCTCTTCTTGTAAGCCTCTGTCCCAGGAACTTCGCCGTAGCTTGGCTGGTCGTCGACTCTTTCGACTCTAGTGATAGGAATCGGCGAATTGGCATTTGATCGGTCGGCTTGATCAGGAGGGAGCTGTCGGCCTTCTGATGCATCTGAGAAATGCTCGTCGCTTTCGGAGGACTCTGATGAGTTGATGGTTAGCTTAGGCTTGAAAAGTTCACTGGCAAGTCAAACCTAGCTCATGTGCACCGGGATCCTCTAGCTCCACGCTCTTACGGGGAGGCGAAAGTTCACTCATAGTTGGTGATAGAACGAAGAGATGTAGATAGCAGCGCAGGGGGTGGTGTTTTGGGGGAAAGGTGTTTTGTAGGGCAAATAGTGTCCACAAGCCCGTGAAGATTGAGGGGTCGAAGTTATGTCAAGTGGGGGTATAACGGGTGGTGGTGGAGGAAGAGGAGGAAGTCTAAGGCTACGAATAGGATGGTGAGTTTGGCCAAAGATAGAGGAAGCCTAGGGCTGTGCAGTGGCGATGCGTAGTTGGACAAGAACAGGTCGGGCACCGCTGCCTCACAATTCCAAGTTGGTTCTCTTGGGGGTGATCGGGAACCTCCGTGGCCCCATCAGAGTCAAACTCGCAAAGCATTTGGTTCGGAGTTATAGTTTCGCCGCGCTCTCCAAAACACGTCCAGCAGCAATGAGCGTCGATCTACATGTAGGTGAAGGAAGCAGTGCGCGTGAACTACCATTCTGCATCCTGCATCCTGGCCGCTTCTAAAACCTTTACGTTGTAATCACCTCCTCTCCTGATCCCACCGTCTACAACACGTCATCTGCAGCTCCAGTTGCACTGGTGGGTACTTGCATTCCCCGCAGAATCCCCAGCTCGGCCATCCATGACAAGAATGCTCATAAATATTGCAGGGACACTTCGACCATAAGACAAGGCAAAATGTCGGACAATAAGCCCGCCTTCAACTTCGGTGGCGCCGCTGGGAACAACAATTCGAACTCCCCCTTCGCATCTAAGCCGACTGGAAATCTGTTTGGGGGAGGCAACGATGCAAACACCGGATCCGGTTCTTCACCGTTTAACTTAGAAGGAAACAAGCCGCAAACCTCTTTATTTGGCTCCACGAGTGCCCAAAGCACACCGAATACCTCTGGTCCGGGCTTGTTTGGTGGCCAGGCGACGTCTGGACCAGAGCAGCAGAAGTCGTTCGGCGGAAGCACAACACCCAGCACCTTTGGATTAAGTAACACTGAAAATTCCGGAGGCATTTTCGGTGCGGCTGGCACCTCGAATACTACTCCTACTCCTACTCCATCCTTTTCTTTTGGTCAGAAACCAGCCACTACTTCGGCATCCGGTACCACTGGCAGCTTGTTCAGTGGTGCGACCACATCTACCCCTTCTGCAACCCCTGCGCAGGCACCCTCTACCAATCTCTTTGGAGCTTCCACCGGTGGCTCAGGGTCAGGGTCAGGTTTTGCGGGACTAGGCTCGACCCCATTCGCAGCTCCAGGATCTACGACACCTGCGCCAAACAAACCTTCATTGAGTTATGGTTTTGGGTCCACCACGCCTGCAGGACCACCACCAGGAGGTAATATTAATAATATTTTTGGTAATCAAGGTAACCAAGCCACTTCCGGCGCCCAGCAGGTTCCTTCCAGTGTCTTTGGGAGCAAACCGTCCACTACTTCCTCTGCTCCTACATCGAGTCTATTTGGAGCTGCTGGCTCAAGTACCTCAAATCTCTTCGCGAATAAGCCCGCTCAGCAGGCACCTGGATCCCTTTTCAACGCGAACAAACCTGCAACCAGCGTCGCGCCATCAGAACCAGGTACCCCTTCTCAAGCCCCTCAAACAACACAGGCACAGCAGTCCACGGCCACTCACTCGGGCTTGTTCGGTTTTCAGACACAGAGTTCTAGTGCGCAAGGGGCGCAAGCAACACCCAATAAGCCTTTATTTAATCTTGGTGGGGCGACACCCGCTGCTTCCTCCACTCCGAATAACCCGCCAGCTTTCTCTCTTAGAGGTCAAACGTCCTCAACACCACAATCGGGCACTTCACAAATTGTCACGACAAGCGCTGGGACTACTCCCGGTTTGTTCAATCTTGAAGGCGCTAAGAGCACCCTAGCAACCACGTCTGCCGCATCCATGAGCAGTCTGTTCTCTAATATGGGCCAAAGCCAATCAGGAAGATCGCTTGCTGCCGGTGCAGGCCCGGCTATCACCAGCACAGCACCGACTTCCTTATTCTCTAGTCTTGGCAAGCATCCTTCCGCAACGACGACTACACCAGCTGCCGCAGCATCGACGACCGCTGCGTCAACAGCTCTACCGGCTGCTAGTTCAGCTACTGCAACAAGCCTAGGTGCTGCAACGACCAGTGCACCAGCTCCGGCTAGCTCTCTCTTCTCAGACCTTGGCGTTAAACCCGCAGTCACATCCGCTTCCCAACCCTCCACATCTGCTGCTGCGCCCGCCACCTCAACAACAGCATCCCTGAATTTCGGCAGCTCGACCGCCGGTCCAGCACCCACAGCCCAATCCCGCTTGAAGAACAAATCCATGGACGAGATCATCACACGCTGGGCGTCTGACCTCTCTAAATACCAGAAAGAATTCCAAGCCCAAGCCGAGCAAGTGGCAATCTGGGACCGCACGCTTGTTGAAAACAGCGACAAGATCTCGAAATTGTACAGCAAAACTTTCCAAGCCGAACGAGATGCAGCTGAAGTAGAGCGACAGCTGACCCTTGTGGAAGGACAGCAGGAGGAGCTGGGCATGTGGCTTGAGCGCTATGAAAAGGAGGTTGATGAGATGATTAAGAACCAGGTTAGGGGGAGAGAGGGATTGCAAGGTCCGGATCAGGAGAGAGAGAGAACGTATGTTCCCAACTCAGCTCTTGAGTATCTTGCTCCAACATTTATTGATTTATGTATAGATACAAGCTTGATGAGAAACTGTCCGACCGTCTCAATGAGCTTAACAGGGACCTTACAGAGATGATTGACGAGATCAACGGCGTCTCTCAGACCTTGTCTAAATCTAACAAACCAGATGATCCTGTAAGCTTACCGCTCCCTTTCTCTCTATATTTTGTCTTTCTTGAAACTAACTTGTATATACTTAGCTCTCTCAAGTCGTCCGCGTCCTCAATTCGCATCTTGGCCAACTCCAGGCCATTGATTCTGGCGCCACGGCCCTACAAGCCAAGATTGCTGCTGCGCAGAAGGAAGGCCAACGTCTGGGCGGCGCCAATGGATGGCAGGAACTTGGATCCGATCCTGCGGAAGACTTCTATCGGAGTATCAGAGGGAGCAGAACAGAGAGATTTAGTGGTGTGAGTTGAGTGAACCAAATAGGCTGAGGAAATCAGAGACAAAAATCAGAGTAGTTTTGTTGAGTTGGAGGTTTTTAGGACTGAAGTGTGGATATTGCAATCAATAACAGCGAAGGCGAGGGGCTGTTTGCTTACTATCTTGTCTGGCGTCCTTTGCTGGAGTTGATAAAGATAAAATGACGGTCTCAGGTGGCGGCTCTCTGGACGCCGGGGTGATCCTGAGTCGTAATGAGATTGCACTGGAATGGAATAGTAAATAGCACTGTAAGATAGGCTGGATAGTCAAGAATCACGATGCAATTTCATTCGCTGGAGTTACGGCATGCACAGTTATGAGATACTAATGGAGAACTGTCAGAGACGTAGAAGGATTAGGTAGAGCACTGTCAATGGCAACACCCGAAGCGATGACCAAGTGACTGTTGTCCTTCTATAATGCTGTATCCATATTCAATAGAACCACGCAATCTCTGCCTCATCCTGCTCACTCAATCACTTCAGGCATTGCGACCACTCTGCATTAACTCAGTCTCATCTCATCTTCATGTGCTATCGCGCGGAATGCCACAGCCTCCTTCTCGAAGAACTAGCCTTACTGAGTAGCTCCATTTTACTTACTCCCGTATTACCTCCACAACTGCGACAAAGCGATGATCAAGTCACTCACGCCGTAGCATCGCTGGATACGTTTTCGTAATGCCAGGGACCGCGTACACCACGCCCGTCAAAAACGGGAAGCGGTTGAGCGTGGCGATTGGCACTACGATGACGCTGTTAGAGACGGCTAGGACGTCGAACGCTCTATTAACGATGAAGTTGTTAGGACCAAGGCCTTAGTTTGCGAGGCTGAATCTAGCACTGACGGTGCTACCGGCTGGCACGGTGGGAGAGAAACTAGCGGCGGAGAGCGGAAGGCTCCAATTACCTCGTCATGTCTGTTACCACGTAATTCACTGCTAGAAAGAACCCTCGCCATCACCGGCAAGTAGTCGTTGTAAAAGTTTACTGCTGAGTTGTATGGACTTGAACATGTTCCGACTGATCGACCTACATTGAGGGAGTCCGGGTTGGACGGACCGCGGATGATAGAAACTATTTTTTTGGGAGCGGAGAGATGCTAGTTGGATTATGACTTTGGCAACCTGTTGCCAGAAGCTTTCCGCAAATTGCTCGGGAAACCTTCATAGTCGCCAGGGTTTATTGCTGAGACTTTTTCAGCGATGTCGCCGTGGATGTAGTTTATCAATGATTGAAAAGGGAAATACAACTGGATTTTTCATTGCGAAGCTTATAGCCATGGACTTTTTTAAGATGCAATGTGCGTCCTAACCAAAACAACCCCTTTCTGAGCCAGAGGATGAGAGAAAGAAGCCGACATCTATGTGGGGCTGAAACTTGGGTTTTTGTTTAGGATAAGTACGTTGAAACAGTACATGCTCACTCTCCAGAGGCTGAAAGGCATCTCGTGAAGAACAGGATCATTTCATTTAACCAATGAGCAAAAAAGTACTGCCGTAATATGTCGATTTGAAGATTACGCATTGATGCCATATAATGGGTTAGAATGAAGAAGATTTTCCATAGTACTAGAATTGAGGAACGTCTTTAAGTAGCCGCATATCCCATGGCAACGTGGTAAGTGTTGGAAAAACTTATTTGTGATCCGCCAGATATGTCCAAGGAGAAAATTTAGACATCTAGTGGTTTTCAAAGATTCCTAACCCTCGAGTGGAGCATTCAGCAAATCAAGTAAACTCTTCCATTGAAGGACATACTTAAGAGTCGTGATAATACTGTTCGATTATACATAGTCTGGAGACTTGCTAGATAGATGCCCCGCGCATTGCTGAAGGATTTTGATAGGAGGTCTTGAGGGAAAATGTACAATTGTCAACCGCGATAAGTCAACTGCCAAGACATTTCCTGGTACCAGAGTGGCCGCAGAGCTTACTCAAACCGCTGCTACCGTATTCTTAATGACGAATTCCACCATTACTCCATCTAGTTGTGCTCGCCGCCGTGGTCCTTTGTCAAATCCTCGCTGGGAGTAGAGTCAGTCAGGGTCGAAAGCTCGAGTAAAAAAGAGAGTTGCACATGTGCTTGTCGAGCTCCTCGATGTGCTTTTTCTGAGCTGCAAGCTTCTCTCGGATAGCCATAAGCCTAAAATGGAGGTGTTTGTTAGTAGTTGTTGTCATAGGCTATGGTGGAACCAGGAACTCACTTGGCCTTCTCTTCCTGCCTGATGTAGAGCTCCTCGGATGCTGCTTCCCGCCTAGTGAAAGCATCACTAGAGTTGGACAGTATTAGCTACTCTTCAAGAATGCTATTCATACCAGATACCAGAATCCTTAAGTCAACGTACCCTGCACGCTCGCCAGAGGGCCTTGAGAAGCCGGATCCCGTATCTCCGCCGGCCATAACTCTTGGAGTTGTGGAGAGAAGACGCCGAGGCGCGAAGAGACGGACGCTTCTCGTGACGTTTGTTCTGAGCATTGTTAAGGTAATTGTGGTAGAGAGAGAAAGGGTGGGTTGTGGAGCAATTTGTATGGTGGAGAAAGTTGGATCTGGTGATGGGCTGATGATTCAAACAGCTGCCAGTAGATGGCGACGTTCGGGCTATTGGCTTGGCCTACGGAAGATCCTCGCACGTGATCCGCAGCCCCGTTCCTGCCTTCAGCGGAACATATCAAGTAGGCCAGCATGTATTGGCCTATCTGGGTAGCTTGCGAAGGGCTGTTGGGTGCATAGCAGAGGCAAAATCCTAGTATGCAGCAAACTGAATGACTTCATGTCGAAAAGTTAGGCCAAAACATACCTCTATACTGAAGCTGGGCAGTCAAAGCTGGCAGGCATGCGACAGGATAGGGACATGGCATAGAAAGCCATCGTCGAGGCGAGATCTGAAGACCCCAGCCTGTTATTGGGGGAACTACGGTTTAGCCACACACTGTGGGTAGGAGTCTAACCCGACGCTCCTTCTCCAGCTATATAAGGCCGTAAGGCCAGAGGCGGCGATCTAGAGCTCGAGTTACCCCTCTTTGACTTCCAGTTCAACAGAGTTGACGCATGTCTGCCATGAAAGTCTGTCCGAAGGTACTCTCAACACAGCAAAAAGCGTCTTACACCGGTGAAATGAGCATTGCACCCAATGGCAGAGGCTAGAATCACGCAGAAGATGGTGGTGAAGGCCACACCACCTGCTGCGCCGGCCTTGCTAGCGCAGCGGGTTCGGTCACAGCTTGGCGGCGCTGGGGCGCTTTGCCTCGTTTCTCCCACTCAACTCCAAAGTCGTCTTCGCAAAACAACAACATTCCCACCTCCAGCTTCTATCTCCTTCTCCATCGACTCTCTTCTCCAGATCCCCTATCGCATAATCTCATTCCCGCTACCTGCATTGTCTGACTCCGCCCTGCCTTCGCTTCCACTCTCATAGTGTTCGTCAAAGGTGAGCCTCCCGTGTCCCTTTCGTCATCTCCCGCTTCCCGCTTCCCACTTCCAAATGCCCTTCAAACCGCTCTGCACTTCGACCGATTCAGTGTGACCTCCAAGCATCCGCTCTCTGCGAGTAGCGCCATGTGCCACCTAGCTATTCTTGCTACGGGCTATTTCAGCGGTGCTTGTCGCCTGAACGTCTCAGGATAGACTCCTTGAGCTTTGCCCTTTCCTCCGTCATCAGCCTCTCTATCAAACAAGAAAGCTACGCACAATTATACCGAATAGCCGCTTGCTACTTGTTGGCACCGTTTCCTTCATTGCACTATAACTCATTGACAAACCCGGCCTTATCCTCCCCAGCCCCCCACGTACACTTACCTATGCTGCACTCGCGCAAAGCGGTTGAATATTTGCCACTATCTCACTGCGACGCTCTTCTCAACCACAAGGATTCGCGGTGTCTTTGCTTTATTATACTGACGAGAACGCGTCCTAGATCATCAATTCACAATGGGTTACGAGGACTCCGTCTACCTGGCTAAGTTGGCCGAACAGGCCGAGCGTTATGAGGGTATGCGCATCGCTCTATCTATGACTCATAAGTTAATTGCTCTCTCCAGAAATGGTTGAGAACATGAAAGCCGTCGCCTCCGCAGATCAAGAGCTTAGCGTTGAGGAGCGAAATCTGCTATCCGTCGCATACAAGAACGTCATCGGTGCTCGCCGCGCGTCGTGGAGAATCGTCACCTCCATTGAACAAAAGGAAGAGTCCAAGGGCAATGAGACCCAGGTCACTCTCATTAAAGAATACCGTCAAAAGATCGAGGCCGAGCTCGCCAAGATCTGTGAAGATATTCTAGAATGCCTGGACGGCCACTTGATTCCGTCTGCAGAGAGCGGCGAATCCAAGGTTTTCTACCACAAGATGTCAGTACCTACACGCATGGATTTTATTGTCTTCAGGAGTACGCTGTGGTCAAATTTCTCACTTAATTTTAATTTTCTAGGAAGGGTGACTATCACCGTTACTTGGCCGAGTTCGCCATTGGCGATAAGCGTCGCACTTCTGCAGATAAGTCACTAGAGGCTTACAAGGCTGCTACCGAGGTTGCTCAGACCAACCTCGCTCCCACACATCCAATTCGCTTGGGTCTTGCACTGAACTTCTCCGTGTTCTATTATGAAATTCTCAACTCCCCAGATCAGGCTTGCCAGCTTGCGAAGCAAGCCTTTGATGATGCTATTGCTGGTATGTTAAGTGTCTGCGAAGCTTTCGATAGCTGACGTGGGTTTCAGAATTAGACACCCTGAGCGAGGAGAGTTACAAGGACTCTACCCTCATCATGCAACTTCTGCGGGATAACTTAGTTAGTCGTCTGTGCACACTTTGAAGTAACTAATACTAACGTTGGCAGACTCTCTGGACGTCATCAGAGGCTGAGCCAGCTGCCGAGCCAGCTGCCGAGCCAGCGTCAGATGCCAAGGAGGCATCGGATGCTCCTGCCCCTGCGGAAGAGGCAAAAGCCTAGTTTCACTGTCATGATTCGGTAGCGGAAGTGATCGGGTTTATGGTTGGTTGCATTTGGGAAGGGCAAAGACCAGTGTTCAACCGCAAGGAGGGCTTAAGGTGCTACTAAGACAAATGCTTCTTTAGAACTCAAATTCTCATCCTTTGACATCTTCTCGTCGAGCTCCCCCTTTCCACTTTTCCGCTCTTGTATGTGCCTGTCCGTTCGTTATGGTGTGGCTACAGCTTTGGCTTTCTTCAGACATGTCTTACGAATCCATGATGCGAAAGACCTAGGTGGACTCTGTTGTTGCGGTGTTCTGCTTTTGACAGTATGTCCGCTAAGCTCAAATCATTCCCCAAAAAAACAATAATTAGCTTTTTCCTTGCCCGCTGCAGTCACGCGAGCGGTGCAAAAAGAGGAAAATATTCATAGAACAATTTTTCATTCATCTAATTCGCCTGCTAGCTGTTTCCTGGATGGTATGAAACGTAGACCACTGGCACGATCTCAAAATTGGCGTAAATAGGTCCGTGACGGTTTCTTTTGCTATCCAACATCTCAATAGGGATTGAGACAACCACTGCAGATCCCTAATGTACTATGACTAACACGCAGAGAAAATGTAAACTACCTATAGGGTGCCCAGGTACCTGCTCAATAGAAACGATTGCTCACGTGACTAAGTTTGGTTCGTTCGATCATCTTGACTCAGCATGCCCAGACTAACGTAGTTCCTTACCTCAGCGAGCTCAGACGTGAATTTGATTGGAGCGGATGTTCCTTCGGCCCGTCAGCAAGCTGACTAACATCCACCAAAATCACGTCTGAGAGCGTTTAGCGAGTTTTGTTAAAATTATCAATAAAAATCATAGTTTTAGCAATTTTATAAGGGGATTTCCTCTACCACATAATAAAATAAAGTTTTTAAAAGTTTATAAATGAATCTTAGGGGGCCACTTTATATATTAAATATCTCTAAATTGCATTATCCCCTTCCAAATTTAAGATTAATTTCGTTAAAGTGAAAATTCCTATTATTAAAATTATTAACACTTTTAAGTACTTTTATATATAAGCCCACGTAAAGGTATAAAAGCCTAAAATCTTATAATTTATAGAGCTAGATCTCCTAAATAATTTAATATAATTTTTATTTTAAAAAATGTTGTAGGGATGTTGATCAATTTTGTTGGGGTTTGTGAGTTTTCCTTATTAAAAAAGCTCGTGCTTCCATACAAATCTCGCCTAAGTGCCTCAGACTAAGAAATCGATCAAATATCCGAAGGAGTTCAGCGCGCCAGCGCAATCGATTTCTTAGTATGAGTCCACTGAGGTAACGTAGTTCCCTAGTAAGCTGGCTACCCTAGCGAGCTGGCTACCTCAAAAACTCACCAAAAATTAGAGATTTTATACTTTAATGTTTTAACAACCACTTAATAATAAATTCTAATAATTTAGATTTAGACTTTTATATATACTCTACAGCTTCTATTAAAGTTATATAATAATTAGTTAAGTAGTTTTTAAGATATAGTAATTTAGCTTTATTTTAGCCTCTAAATTATAGTATCTTAAAAACCACTTAACTAATTATTATACAACTTTAATAGAAGCTACAGAGCGTATATAAAAGTCTAAATTTAAATTATTAGAATTTATTATTAAGTGGTTGTTAAGATATTAAAGTATAAAATCTCTAATTTTTAGTGAGTTTTTGAGGTAGCCAGCTCGTTAGGGTGGCCAGCTCACTAGGGAACTACGTTAACGTGTTCCACTTACCTCAGCGAGCTCAGACGCGATCCTTTAGCTAGCATCGGAATAACCTATGCCGTCTTCCGAATTGCAAAATCACGTCTGAGAACCTTTGGCGCGTCTTGTTAAAATTATAACCAAAATCCGCTAAGCGGATATTGCAGATATCTAATTCATTTATTCACATAACGCGTTATTACTACCACATAAAGTTACATTTTTTTTAAGACTTAGGGCTTCTAAATGGTATAAATTTTATTATATGGCTATTGCTTAGTCCTGACATTAATTTCGTTAAAGTTAAAAAACGCGTTATTAAAATTATGAGCACATATTATATCTTATTAAATAGTCTGCTAATATAGATAAAACTATACAGATCTATAGATATCTACTACTTGAAGTTATTGCAACACCTAGTAAGTGCTATAGTTGGGTCCTTCCTTGAAAATATCCTCCCGTGGCCCAGAGTGCCTCTACTACTACTCGGGGGTAAGTTTTGGGCAGAGCCTTGTGCAGAGCCTTAGTAGAGCTTCGTGCAGAGCCTTAGTAGAGCTTCGTGCAGAGCTTCGTGCAGAGCTTCGTGCAGAGCTTCAAGCAGAGTTTCGAGCAGAGCTTCGTGCAGAGCTTCGAGCAGAGCTTCGAGCAGAGCTTCGAGCAGAGCTTCGAGCGGAGCTTCGTGCAGAGCTTTGTGCAGAGCTTCGTGCAGAGCTTCGTGCAGAGCTTCGTGCAGAGCTTCGAGCAGAGCTTCGAGCAGAGCTTCGAGCGGAGCTTCGTGCAGAGCTTTGTGCAGAGCTTCGTGCAGAGCTTCGTGCAGAGCTTCGTGCAGAGCTTCGTGCAGAGCTTCGT
>Ga0307507_10001803_pt1 | contig 46963 bp, 24 predicted proteins | sample 7_EM_MG_FD_207223 | JGI IMG/M metagenome (GOLD analysis project Ga0307507, IMG submission 207223) | Populus trichocarpa ectomycorrhiza microbial communities from riparian zone in the Pacific Northwest, United States - 7_EM | ecosystem: Host-associated > Plants > Roots > Unclassified | place...
TTCCTATATTCCTTTCTCTTCTTCACGCAACGTCTTGTACTCTGCAAGAGCTATATACCCTTAGATTTAGATAGAATTTATATTGTTCCTTCGAATCTTCCCCGAAGCCTCTTCGCGCCCTCACAGTAATAGAGGGTAAAGGGGCGAGCACTAGGCGCCCCCTAATAACTCTACAGTAGTAGAGTTAAGTTTGGGATACTAGCGCGCCCGTAGACTTGTTACGGCAGTAGTGGTTCCTAAGGAGGTTAAAAAGTAAGGTAGTAGAGCACTATAGGTGACTCGCAGGTGCCTTGTAGGCGCTATATAGGCGAGTCCTAAAAGGCAGGGAGATGGATTACGGGGTTTTCTTATATAGAGTTTTTTCCCTATATGTATATAAGGAGTAGTCCGCGTGGGCCTAATAGGGATCTGAATTAGACGTTAAGCAAAGAATTATTATTATACAGTCTCTCTAATTATAGAGGCTTTGCCTCCTTAAGGATTTGTCTCTTTTACCAATCTATTCCGTTCCATAATTGTGTTCTTATAGCCCCCTAACTATAAAGTCCCCTTATAATTATAAATATAGAGGATAAAACTTAAGATAAAGTAATAAGCATTTTAAGTAGTAAAGCCCTCTATTATATATCTTCCTAAGTTAAGCTATACCTTTAAGGGGATATTAGTATTTAAGTTACTCTTTCTAGTAGTAATTGTTAACTTTTATCGGCTAGCTTTGAAGGGTATTACTTAACTTGCTAATAAATCAATAATTCAAACTATAGATCTTCGGTTTGGTTAACTAGATATTTTAAAGCTTTAAGCTTATTTATTTCGTTTAGTTAATTAAACTAGTAAACGGTTTAGATAGGTTTAACCGTTTAAATGGATTTATATATATTTTTATACAATGGTAAGAGGATCTAGGGGTTCTACACTTTAATTTAGCAATAGGCGTTTAGTGTTATAGCGCTTGCGCTAAACTTAAAAGTTAATAGAGGGAATATAATTAATTACCCCTAGTATTAACAATAGTAAAGTCTAATTCCGTTAATCTAAAGCGGCAAATTTGTTAATATTAGTTACTATAATAGTATCTAAACGTTATATAAGGATAGCTTACTATAGCGTAGATTTAACCTAGTTGTCGCTCTGGCGGTTTCTAGAAAATATTATATAACTCTAAATTTAGTATAGAGTTTTCCTATATAAAAGTTGCCTAAAAAATCGATTGCCTGCTATAATAGTAGTAATATTAATCCGGCTATATAGCCAATCCTCCCTATATATTATTATATATATATAAAACAGCTCCTAAAGTAGGAAATTGCGTCTCTTAATAGTACTAAAGTAGGAAGCTAAAATTAAAAATTAGGTAGAACTTGTCACTTTATATAAAAGGCAGCAAACTAAATTAAATGGCGCGATCTCCGGTTAAGTCCGAACTAGTATATAATATCCCTATTAGGAAAAGTCATTTTCTACGTTTAATAAAGCCGTTACGGTTCTAGCTTTATATATACTATAAGGCTACAATAATATTAGGCCGTATTTATAAGTAACAAGGCTTAAGTATATTACCAAGCTTGCTAAATAATCGTTTGCAATCGTAGGCTAATAGTGGTATACTTAGTATATTAAACGCTATTTAACTAAGGTTAGGAAACTCTATTACTATTATCCTCTAGTATAAGAATAGATTATAAGCTAGTAGGTAATCTTCCGCTAGTAGATTGAGTTTCTTCTACTATTTATATTTGTCCTTTTAATTATTAGATAAGGAAGGTACTATATAGTAAAAGCAGTGTCTATAAAGCTTCTAATAAAGTTATTAATATTAAATTATAGAGGCCGATTCCTCTTAGAGGCTTATCCTATTAACTATAGCTTCATTCCTTTATACTTAAGCTAAAGCTTCTAAAAGAAAGCGTTATAGCTTTCTATCTAATTAGGCCTCTCTTTTTGGTTATTTTAGTAGAATTACTTAAGGTTAGAATATAGTAGGTAAGCTATATAGTAGATAGGTATCTAATTAAGCGCTGCGTAGTATTTTTAAAGCTTTACCCACCTGCGATTAACATTAATTTTATAGTGATCCTCAACTACCTTTTAATTAAGGTAATCTTTTATTATTGCCTTAGTTAATTAAGTTTTAGCTTCTTTATAGTGCCTTATTAGAAACTCTATATAAGGGATAACTTCCTATATTACGCTATTGCGTCTAGTTTTACCTCTTTTTTAAAGCTTAAATATAGTTTACCAAAGCGGCTTAAGAAGCCAAATATATTGTTTAATAATATCCTAATTATAGAAAGTAAGGCCGTCAACTTATACATAAAGAGGAGGGTTAAGAAGCTTTTAATATAGATTCGGATTCTTTCTACCTTGTTAACTAAACTTAATTATTACGAGCTTTCTATTCTATTTATTAATATTATACTATATTATTAAGGAAATAGGGCCTTAAAGCTTAATAGCCCGTTTAAATGTTATTAAATAACTATTCTACCTAGTTATAATAGGCTTAATAAGCTTAAGGACTTTAAAATCAGCGCGTAGTAGTATAGCGTTCTCCTCTCGCTAAAAGGTATAGAACTGTTTATACTTTGTAGCCAATAGATTAAGTAGATAAAATTAATAAGAGTTCTAAGCGGGCCTTTCTTTCGCCACTTCTCTAGGAACTACTACTCTTCCTATAAGAGTCTTAGTTTTAATTAAATTAATAGTAGGGGAACGCCTCCCTACCGTTAAGTTCTTATTGCCGTTCTTAAACATATCTTTATTAGTTTTAAATAAACTTAATTAAACCACTAGATTAAATATATAGGTAGCATACTGCACTTAATATTGCTCTTTATTAAATCCAAGCTCTACTACAAGGAAGTTAATATAGGTATTATTATTATAAGCGTTATCTATAATAAACTAGCTAATTCGACTACTAAGATTATACTTAGCAATAGTATTACTAATAATGTTATAGTAGTTATAGCCGCTATATAAGCTAAGCTACTCTAGTAGAGTAAATATAAAGTCTTAAATCTAGCCTTAATTGTCTAAATAGTAAATATAGATACTAGTAAGAGCCTTCTTCTTATCGCGTGTCGTCTAGCGATTAAATAATATATAACATTTCATTATTAATCGCGCCATTTCTTCTGTTACCACACCTTTATTATTATTATATTTAGTAAGAACTTAATTATAAATTGCATTATAGCTTTAGTATAGATTAAGCCTAGCGTCTTTGTTTGCGGCTATAATTAGGGCTTAAAATTTAGGTCGCTTAACTTCTCGCAGAAAGTGGTTTCTGGCGGTGATCTATAGTATAACTGCTTGTTTAAAGATATCGGAGTTATAGGACTTAATAAGCTTATTAGTAATATATAGTAGGTTTATTAAATCTACTCTAAAATAGTTGAAGCCTTTTGCTTTTAAGATATTGTATAATTAATAGGACTATAAGAATTAACCTAGTGGCCATCTATATCCTTAGCTTTACCTATTTTATATAAAGTTACCCTAATCTTATATAGATGGCAATATTTATATAAGAAAACGGTTGTTTTCTTACTAAATCTTTGCTATAGCTGCCAGCTATAGTCCTATATAAAGCTTGGAGTTCTAAGAAGGTCTTAATAAGGCCGTTAATATCGATCTACACGGTCCTAATTAACGCCTTTGTATTTGTCTTAGAGGGGGGCTGATTCTAATAAGGTATTAGAACCTTCGCAGGCTTCGCTGGGTGTAATTATAGGCACGTTCTCTGGTGGATTGATAGGGCCAGCTTTAGTAAGATTGGAAGATATAATATAGGCAGTATAGCGATTGGAATTGGTAGGTAAAAGAGGAGATTTTAGTAGTTAGGCTTAAGTCAGAAAGACACGATCGGATGTTTATTTTCGGCGCGTATATTATATTACGATCGTAGTATATTATAGAACTACCCAAAATCAACCACAAAGAACCCCTATATTTACTCCCCTTAACCAAAAATAATACCTACATCTTATGTATCAAACAAGTAAACAAACTTAATTAAGCGAGACGTATAGGGCTTGATTGACTGCTAAAATCAGGCCTCTAGGTTTAATTAATTGCTTGATTATAAAGTAAATAAATAAACAAACTAGCAAACGGGGTTTGTTTATTAGCAAGTCTAGGTATCACGATACCCTTTGCCTCGCTGCGGGCTGCACTGCAAGGAAAATATCACTGACGTTGGGCGGACCCATGGATAGTGGTTAATGGGAGATGCGGCTAGTAAAAGAGTTGGTACCGTGAAACAGTTTGTTCGTCGGCTCTGAGTTGCTGCCAAATCGAGGGTGCAAAATACCCCTTCGTATGCAATATGGCGATTTCGTCATTGTCGAGATTTCATTATAGTATAAGTCGGTTGGAAGCTTTAATGTATGTTGACGGCTGAATAAGTCACCGATTCCCAAAATCAAGAAATGTTTTCTGCGTCATAGGTACTAGTATGCAAGATAACCTTCTCCATCTAAATGTGAATAGGCATTAGAAACCGTAAGCTACTTTGCGGATATACTTCCTTCCCTATTGTAGGCCTAGACCCAAAGAATCGCCCAAATGCATGTATAAGGAGTGCACAGTCGTTAAGAAAGAGAAGTAGAAAGAAGTATGGTACTAAGATGGCCCGCTCGTATCCACATCCTTCTCTTTGAAAGCACTCTGCCCAGACAGTTTCTTCCTTGGCACCACGTTCCTGTTGAAGTTGCGAGGTTCAGGCGCTTGTTGTAATATCTCCTCGCTGACCAGTGGCTGCGTTTCAGCGGCGGGTCCAGGGCCGTCATCTTCTGACGTCGGCACTGCAGGCTGCTGATTAACGAACGGGCCCGCTTCGGCGATGTTTCTGTCGTTATCTCTACCTTCGTTTGTTGCTGTTCCGAGGGCCGAATCTACTGCCACTGGCGACGGTAGTCTCTGATCGGCGACGGGCTCGGCTGGAGACACCAGCTGGTTGCTCAAGCCGCTGCTGACAGAAGACAGGCTCCGCATGTAGTTCGGCCGGGAACTGGAATAGCCGAGACCTGAGTTGCGCTCCATGGCGTTCGGGGCTGGACTCCGTTCTGGCGAGCTGGCTGAAACACTAATTCCGCTACTGATAGACGAGACGTTGCGTTTGTGGGATGACTGTTGTTCGATGCTGGAGTCGAATGATGGGCTTTGAGGTGGAGACGGTACGGATGGTGATCCTTGCGGCTTGGCGTTTGGCGACGGTGCGGATAAATCGTGACTGTCTGTTGCTGATGATTGCCTACCCTGTGAGGCTAGCGTAGGCTTACCTGGGGCTGCAGAGTCGCGGGGATACGTCGGATGCTCTCCGAAGTGATATGGTGTGGGCATCTCTACTGGCGCACCTGAACCCGGGCCCTGGGCTAGCATCTCATATCTCTCTGATCCATCTGCTTCTGCACATGGAGATCTCTGTGAGAACGAAGGATGTACAATTCCACCCTCGACTTCGGCACGTACAGGGTCTTTGGAACCATCGACCTCATAAAGGGTTGCGTTAGTTGTGATAGATGTATTGGCTTTATCGACACCCTTGATCCAGCTTTGGACGCGTGACCACTTCCCAGGTTTAGCACGACGAAAGCACCAAATAGCGAGAATGATGACGAAGAGGCCAAGAGCGCCTAGGACCGACCCTAGTATAGCACCTAAGTGGTTGGACTTAGGTGAAGGGCTAGGAGACGGAGATGGAGACGGCCCGGCGGTAGCATAGGGGTAATATGTTGGGATGTACGTTGAGTATGTTTGCTGAAACAAAGATAGAAGAGTCAGATTCATACTAGATGCCGTTGGCGTCGCCTTGATGTTGCTTGCTACAGCTGACGGGATTTGATATTCCGAATGATTTGATGGATCGTATGCACTCATCCATGTCAGGTCAGTTAGATTGAAGACATCAATGGTACTATCGGTACAATTGAAGCCTGAAGGATTTACGGTAGTTGCGGAATTTTGACCTCCAACAGCGAACATTTGATCGGGGTATGGGCGTACACATGCGTGCGAGTCCCTGCTATGTGTAATGTCGTCATTATATACGCAATTATATACGCAAGTCCAAGTGAATGATGGTACAGATAGAACCCAGACATCGCCTAGCGAGGTGCCGGTTGACGTTCCGTTCGTGCCCCCATATATGTAGATCTCGAAACTCGACGAATTGGTCGCGTTTGTCATTACTGAGCAGAACTGAGCACGTTGTGAAGGAGGCTCACCGGTTGTATTCTGGATAAACCAAGTGTGGCTAGCAATGTCATATACCGGAAGTGAGGTCATGAAGTCAACACTGGAACTGTGGTCAGAGGAAGCGAAGTCGATGGTCAAATCCGATGCTGTCAGTTTAGTGAGACCACCGATGGCAACAAGGACGCCTTGCGACGATACAGGGATCCACACTAATTCGGCACTGGCTCGAGGAGCCACGTAGTCAGGCAGAGGCAGGCTCAGCCCTGTAGGGTTTTGCGGATTCGACATGTTGAATCGGATCATCGAACTGACTAATGTATTTGGCGGTTCCTCTGGGGTGATCTGAACCCCGTTTGGTGCTACTAACCCGCTAAAGTAGAACCCAAGAGACTCACTCGGGACGTTTACGCCGGCTCCAGCGGCAATGTAACTGGAAATCGTCAAAGTCATGGGAACAACAGTCTCGTTCGCGATTGTCTGCCCTGATGTTGAGGAATAGGCTTGATATCCAAGGGTCTGGTTGGCAATAGCGCCCGCTATCCCTCCCAAAAATTCACCACTATGATACTTGTGAGCAATTGGCTTGGCCAAGCTTGCTGAACGTACCCGAATAAATAAAATGCGTTATCGGTCGCAAACATAGTGCCATCGTAATAACTCATGTTCCCAGCCACTCTAGGACCAGTGAACAGGGTTGTGAAACCGGTGTTGTTGATGGTGTTGAACGGCTTCGCATAATCGAGGGAGTAAGTGCAACCACCAATGCCGGTAACGGGGCCGGTCCCCGTAGGTGTCCACATTCCTCCACTGGCATACAGCGCGCCTCGGATCGATACAGCTCTCAACGATGTCCAATAACAAGTATCACTCAGCGACGTCCAATAACAAGTATCACTCAGGCTCTGGACAAGAGGTGTGCTCATTAGAATGGCCGCAAACAGGGAAGCTCCATAGATGGCACCCATTCCGACGGCTGTCGATTGCGCTTTTCGAAAAGGCAAACCAACAGTATACCGCGACGGCGCGCAGACGTATAAGAAGCTCGAATTGCAATATTTGCTGCAGCGGTTCTACGACGGTAGGGAAGAATACTGAGGCACAGCTCGGCGCAAAGCAGAGGCTGCGAATGGCTGCTTCAGGCTAGCATGCCATTGGGGGCGGGCATCTCAGGAAAGAGTGATAGGTACGTCACAAGGGTGTAGATCTTGGACAACTTCGGAAAAGGCTGTGAAAAGAGATGTCTGTCTCACTCGAGCAATGATAGTGTGTCGAACTTGATGGGAAGACCAGGCCGGGTAGATAGGCTGCGAAACAGGTCGGGTTTTGGCCCTCATTCTCGACCCTAATTACTATGAATAGTATATATATATGCCATTTTTAGTAATTAGGGGGCCAAAACCCGGCCCGTTTGGCAGCCTTGGACCTCAAGTAGAGCTCTATTCTATGGAACCAACGAGCTGCAAGCAGGAGTGGGCGTTTCCTTCGGACCCTGAACCTCGGAATCACGTTCGATCTCGATCCCTGGTAGTAGCCGTCGTCTCCCACCGGAATGCTTGAATCGAGCAGATAGTGTAGCTTGCTCTGCGCTCTCATAGGCTACCTGCCTTTGCTAGATTTGTCCCTTCTAAGTGGTAAGCTTGCATGCAAGCGATACTTCACCTGGCTATCCGGCTGGCCAGGACACGCACGTTTGCATGAGACTTCCGGCCGCGGGGAAGGCGATTTGAGACGTACTTTGCACAGTAGCGAGTGCCCAGTGGAATGCTGCTGGCGACTGTGGTGGTGGTCGATGAATGGAGCATCTGCCTTGCATACTGCATGAGACGACGTTGCATAATACAAACATGGTATGCAGTTCTTGGTCAGGGTGCATGAGCAGGTGTTGGTGCAAGTAGGGCGAGACGTGGCAAAAGCCCCGAAGGTTGGCCAATCAACGCTCTCGCGGGTCGACGGTACTACCGCCCGAGAGGAGCGGCCAGATTTGGGGGCTCTTTTGATGCTGTCTCGTTGGCCGGCATGACTGTTAACCGCTCCTAGCAGCCATGCAGAGTGGCAGCTCGACTGTGCAGTGCGCTCCAGGTCGTGCGAATAAGCTTCGGGCCGTGCGCGTCCGTCCGCTGGCATCATTCGCCCCTCTTAGCTTCAGCGCTCGTAAATGGTTATGATCGTCGGCATGCGGATCCAAGCTATGCTAAATCAAAGCCCCTAGCAGGAAATATCTGTATACTGGCACACTGGTACTGCAAAAGCAATCGAGCAAGCGGCACCTCCCATCGGTCGAATCCGCTCCATGTCTCAGCTCAACACTACCAATGGCCATCCAGGCACCACCTACCCTGGCTTGCGAGGTTGACTTGAGAGGGCCGGCGGATTACGTTTTTCGCTTAACGACCTGCAACATGCACACGATGTGACTAGGGTCGTTCCCTTTTACACGACCAGCAGCCTCGGATTAGGTACTTTTCGACCCCTCATGTGGTTAATTGGGTAGTTAACCCAGAATGGACCGGTGAAAGCCACACACTGTCTTCGCTGGCACTGCGCGTTCGAAAGGTTTGATCATATTTACCCTACGGAGGACGGAGCAAAAAGATATTTCTACTTCCTTTTTGGGACTAGTGGCTACCCCCCATAAGGTCGCCAAAGTTATGGGGGCTCTGTCGCCTGAGTAACGATATTTCAGGCGGTCTATGCCCCTAGACCCGCCAAAGGCCCCCCGAAAAGGCCTAAATCCTCAGCAACCTTTTGGGCACCTTATGGGGAGAAAACCACTAGTCCCAAAAAGGAAGGGGAAATCTCTTTTTGCTCCGTCCTCCGTATTCTGTCAGCTCTCATTCATTCTCTCTCTGCGATTCCATCTGTCACTATCTAGCATCTGCCATTCGCTGACCTTGGTCTACTGTAATTACGGCACCATTCGTTCAGCACAGCAGTGGTCCCTATCCCAATCTCAAGCCTCTTCAAAGTCCACTTTAAAGCCTACACGATGAGGTTCTCCAAGAACATTCTAATAAGTGGCATAGCCGTTCTCGCCGGAGTCAAAGCCGACGGTTGGTTATTCTCCGCAGTGCCTGCCAGCACTCTCTGGTCCACACAGGTCATTACAGAGACCCTACCTGCCATCACGGTCTCGATTCCATACACCGTGACGTCGACTGTGGATATCTATGAAACCACAACTATCACGGTAACGAGCATCTCAATCAGTGTAGTCACCTCCACTGCGACACAATACTCCGAGAAGGACTTTACATGCACTGTCAGCGTCACAACAACAGTTAATCGGCCAACTACCATTACGGTCACAAGCGGATTCACTACCACAATCGATCAGCCAACTACTATCACAGACTTCATAACTCAGCCAACCACTGTTACCAGCCCAGTTACAACTACTGTGGAGCAACCGACAACAGTAACCCTCATTGATTCAATTACTGTCACCACCACGCTCCTCACAGGAATTGTGACTTGTCCCTCTAGAACTATTAACCCAACATACACCGCACAGACTCCTTTCCCAGATGAATACACATGGGGATGTCCTCCAGGGACTGTGTGCACTCCGCCAAAAATCAATTGCAATTTTGAGCAAAATCCGCCCGCCGACACATATTACTGCTCTCCAGACGAATGTTCATCGGTAGGATCGCTCCCTGATCTTACTTCACTGGAGGCTTCAGCAGGAACTACTTGCGGTCCGTTCCCCACTATTTCCACCGAGCCATTCAATTTCAATCCAAGCCTCTTCGGTCTTGGTTTCACAATTTTCGAATGTGGAGGCGACTGGGCGGAGAGTTGTTCGGGTGGCTCAACAGTGACGACAACGACAACAGCGACAGAACTAGAAACAGTCATACTTACCCCAGCAACCACAACAGAGACAGAAATAGAGACAATTACAATCACGCCGGCAAACCCAACACAGTTTTGGAGCTCTGAAGGGCCAACCGCCACATGGGGATGGCTCGCAAAGCGAGTACAACAGCTGCCAGAAAAATGTTACCAGAACTGCGACAACTGTTTGGTGGAAGCGTGCAATAACGGCAAGCCTGCAAATTGCCTTGGGGACTCCCAATTTTCGACGGCCTATAGAAATTGTGAATCTTGCATCAGAACAAACTTGGGAGGCCCAATCATTGTTGATCAGATCCTCCCATCAATTTCCCAATTCATTACTTACTGCATTAATAACCCTAGCGCCACTAAAAAGAAACGGGATGAGGTTCAGTCTACACTTGTCATGGCATCACTTGCACCCGAATCACCGACAACTGCAACGCCGCCAGCTACCACAGCCAAAGCGTCGCTTACACGGCGTCGACCTCGCCACGCCATCAACTAGGACGGGTAATGGCTGTACGAGCACTACTACCACCACCGTCAGGGTCAACGTCAGCGTCCACTACACCAGGTGCAGAAGCCAACACGATCTCACCAATTCTATTCTCGGCACCACTCTTCACACTGGCGCTTGTGCTGTTTTGCGATGCGTCCTAATTTCTACGAGAAGCATTCGATCGGTAATTAGATTTTCTCGACTTGGGAAGGAAAAGAGCTGTGCTGTACATGGAAACGAGAGTCGCTCATTATTGACGCATGAGCAGTTGAATATGATGTAGTTAGCATCCGAGCAATAATAGATAAATAATTTCTATTTCTACACCACTTCTACAGCTTGCTTTCTGATTTCGGTACGAATAGTTACGTTTTTCCGAAACCATCTCGCTCCTCAAGTCTTGGACATTGAATCGAGGGCATAGACTACATACGGGAAACACTCACGAAGCCCCTATCGAGCATCTCCTTGCTTTTTAGATTGTAGCAGCTTCAAGGCGTTAAAAGTTCTGTAGTCTCGTCTTAAGATCTTGAACTTACCTTAGCAATCTTAGACTATAGAATCAATTACCTCGTAACCAGACGATCATCTAACTACAGGCTGCTTATATAACCTCTAAATCAGCTTAGATAATAATTGTCTAGTATTACCTCGTACCTAGACGATTATCTAATTACAAGCTGCTTATATAACTTATTAGTTAGCTTAGATAATAATTGTCTAGTACTTACCTTAGAAGCTTAGACTAAGAAATCGATTGCAAATATAGAAATATCCGCACTGTTAACTAAGCTAATTTAGGACGGTAATTTTTTTAGTCTAAGGGACTTTAGCGAGATTTATAGGAAACCTAAATATAGTTTATCTATCTATCGCAGTCACGTAAGGGGATATTTAATTTTTATTGTATAATTGGGAGGCGCAGGGCTATAAGGTCACTCTAGGGCTAGTTCTTAGCGGTTTTGCTAGTACCTAGCACTCAAATCTGCTAAGGATTTGCCCTAAAGCGACCAGATATCCCCAACCGCAAGCTTATAGCTGCAAAACTATCTAACTATAGTAGTTGCACTCAGGGTAGGCGAAAATAAAATCTTATCTAATAAGATCAATAAATTATCATAATTTTCGCTTATCGGTATTTATTGCTTTTATTTTAATAATTTCTTAGCATACCCCACTTAGAAAAAAAATCTCTACTTTTAATAAAGTATTGTATGAACTATTGCTTCTAAAGCAGACTTCTCTCTTCCTATAAGTATAATTAATACTTCTAGCACGAAACAGGCTAGTTAGAAAAGATCTCTAATCTATAAGCACTTTCGCGAACCAGATAAAGGAGAGCCAATATATCTACTGTAAATACTGCACGTATAGTGCAATATTAATGACTAACGTTCGGAACCATCTAAAGTTAAAGTATGGAATTATTGTTAAGATAATATAAAGTTATACAAAAGCATTAGTAAGTTAGAAGTTAAAGAAGCTCTATAAGCAAGCAGTAGCTAAATATAAGACGGACAACTTTAATTTCTATATACTAAAGAAGGTCTTTAATAAGGAAGTTATTAACCAGGCTCTTATAAATCTAATTATTATACGAAACCTTTTATTCCGGGCTGTTAAGTAGCCAGAGTTCTATATTTTCTACTAGGCTCTTAACCAAGTATTAGATAAATATCTTATAACAACTTACTTAGAAATTAGCTGGATAATTAATCAGTTATTCTAGTTATAAAAGGATATTATATAAAAACGAGTTTAGTTAGCATTAATAAGTATTTATCTTTCTATTAATATCTAAACCTCTCCAAACAACCACCTTCTCCTTGGTATTTGCGCCCACTTTATTAATAGTTAGGAAAAGCAGATAAAAGCTCTTCTTACTCTTTATACAGTAGCTACTTACAGCAGAGAAGAGTAATGGATTGCTCTCCTTCCAGTACTATAGGAGTATAGGATTCTTTAAAAGCTTAGAGCCATCGTTGCTAATAACTCTACAATAAATGACACACTCTATTATATAATCTATAAGTATCTCGCCAATAATAAGGATATTACCTAGGATCCTATCTAACAACATATCCGCTGTCAGGGGCATACTATTAATCTCGCCGTCTAGGCCTTCCTCTTTAAAGATGCTCTTAAACTTAAGGCTATTAAGTCATATAAAAGGAATAATATAAGTAGAAAGGAGCGAAGTTATAAGGAAGAGATTAAGCAGAAATAGGACTTCCAAGCAATAGGCCCACTTAGTAAGCTTTATAATATTATAATACACTCCCATGCCTTAGCAAGTCGTATAAAGGAGTTTAAGACTTTAGTTGGAAGACAAGTTCCACTTAATAATCGTATAAGATGGAATAGCTGGTATTAAATACTAAGCGTCTCACTTAAGTATAAGTTAGGAATTAATAACTATATTAAGAGCAACTGTAATATACTTAAGGAGGATTATATCTTGCCATAAGACTAGAAGCTTCTTTATACAATTTACACCTTTTTAAAGCTATTTTACTGTGCAATATTAGAGATATAAGGGGATTATATAACACTTAATTAAGTACTCTTTATAATAGATGTGCTTATTAAATATATAGAGAACTCTCTTATATAACTCTTCTTCTAACTACTTTATTTAAGCTAAAGCTAATATTATATAATAGGCACTCTTTAAATTAAATAAAGCTCTCTTACTTCGAGTAAAGAATGCATAGGCGAAGTTTAATAAGTACTATTAGAGAATAGATAACTTACCCCTTTACGCCGCTACACTTATTCTTTACCCAAATTGTTATATAAAGTATATTAAGATATTTTAGAGGAAGGAGTGGTAGAAAACAATACTTCTAAAGGTCTAACGGCTCTAGGAAATATACTAAGAATTAGAGAAGCCTATTACCTCTCTTTAGACAGTATTATTTAATAAGCTGCTATAAGATGAGTATAAGGAACTTAATAAGTATAATTAAATTATAAACAAGTTAAATAAAAAGGTTACTCGACTAGCAAGCCAAGACGAGTATAATGACTACTGCTCTGAAGTACCGTACGAAATTAAAGTTTCTCCACTTCAGTGGTGGTCTTAAGAATAATAGATAAAGCGCTAGCCGCGGCTTTCACTCTTTACAAGAGAGGTACTTTTAATTCTAGCCATAAGTAACAAACCAGAGAGAGTATTTTTAGGAGGGCGTTGTACGGTATTATAGGAGAGAATGCAGCTTGGATTATAGAACCTTAAGAAGATGGAGTGTATAAAAAGCTAACACTAGAGTAAAATTTTAAAAGGAATATAGTAGTTATATAAAGAAAGGTATATAAGAGATATATTATACAACACTAAGGGGTAGGGGTATAAGATATATAAGTAAAATAATTTTAGGCAAAGGTAACTACTAAAGGCGCATAGGTGGCGTATATAAATATATGCTAACTTTAAACTTAATAGATTATAAGTTCGAATCCCACCAATATTGTTCTCTACTAGAAATTGGGAAATACAATTGTCTGGTACACTTCCCGTCCTGCCGTACAAGAGATTCTTTGGCAACATTGCTATACTATAAGTAAACTCTCTTCTCCGTATAATATACCTATATTGTTACGGCACTGTTACAGACCCTAGTCAGGGGCTCGCCTAGACCCTTGGCGCCATGTATATAGACGTGTCCTTTCCTCGACCTTCTCTTAGTCCTCGTCTTGGAATTCTTGTTCACTGGCTACCAATAGATTCTGTTCTTTTGACTGAGCCTTCACATATATAACTAACTACTCTTAGGATAAACAGGAGAGGGTGGAAGCTTTGCCAGCGATTAATATAGAGGCTTAGGTAGGGGGGGTATTATAGAAGTAGGTGCGGATAGGGAGGCCCTTATATGTAAATGCAATTCTAATTTAGAGCCGTGGATCTCTAAATATAATTATAAGTAACCTATATTACTTATACGAGGTAGAGAGCTAATCAACGCTAGCCCTGTATGGCCTGTATGGCGACTCCGCGTTATCTAGTAGGCCCTTGCCCCTTTACTGAGTGTCGGAGTCTCCTAGGGTTCTGTGGTGGGTACTATAGAAATTACAAGTGGCGGGATTATGGAGCTCGATGTATGTTTGTTATACAATAAAAATTCTTAGCCTATAGTGGCGGCAGTGGGAGCACTAGAGGGTAAGGATCGGATTATGGAACTAGAGGACGAGGAATAGATAAAAGCTACTAAAATTTAACTACTGGGTCTCTTCTCTTTTTTATAATTTTTATTTTATTTTATAGTATCTTATATAAGGAAAAGTATAAATAAAGAGGGTAGAAATTAGTAAGAAAGCTAAGGATATTAGTAGAATTCCCCATAAGTAGAATTACTTGCTTATTTAGCGGGATTTATTAAAAAAATCGATCGATATAATAATAATATGATATGATATCGCTTATCGTATCAATCTAATCGATAACGATTTTCGCCCACCCTGGTTGCACTAAGGCGGGTTCTTAGCGGTTTTGCTAGTTCTTAGCACTTGCTAAATAATTGCCTTAAAGCGCTATTTATATATAATATATACTAAGTGCAAGGGATAGCGGGTGGGGAAAGCAAATTAGCTATATAGTGACTGCGTTTAATATTCGCGAATATTGTAGGAGGTCTTAGTATTATATATTGCTAAGATGGATACTGCCAAGCAATATATCGACGCTAGTATCTATCTATCGCAGTTATATAAGGGGATATTTAATTTTTATTGTATAATTGGGAGGCGTAGGACTATAAGGTTACTCTAGGGCTAGTTTTTAGCGGTTTTGCTAGTACCTAACACTTAAATCTGTTAAGGATTTGCCCTAAAGCGACCAGATATCCCTAAGTAAAGCTCCTATGCCTAATAAGACATTGCCGTATTCTACTATATTCTGCCACATTGCTATATTCTGCTATATTCTACCACATTGCCATATTCTGCCATATTCTACTATATTGTTGCGTTCTGCTATATTCTATAGACCCTAACTTATAAGTTAACCAATTAGGATTTTCTATGCCCGCTATGGAAAATTGCTATTAGCTTGCTTACTACTAGTGCCTTAGCGGCTTTTTTAATATCTTTAACCTACTACCTAGTAATCTTTACGCTAAGAGTGGTATACTACGCTGGAAGTAAGAGTTAAGGCGATAGAGGTTAGTGGTCTTAGTTTTAATATATAGGTAAAAGGCTTCTGATAACTACTAACCTAGTTACTAAATTTGCTAGTATAAATACCCTAAATCTTTAGTGAACTAGGCAGTACCCTGACGGAAAAAGTAGTTTAAGTAGCTACCTAGGTTAATCCTAGCGGCTATTAGGTGAAAGGAAAGGATCTTATAAGCCACTAGAGAGGTAAAGGGTTTACTATTAAGACTAAATAAGGGGGGGTTAAGGGGTTAAGGGTCCCTGTTAAACAGCTTTATTATAGTAGCAACTAGGTATAATAGGCTGCCTATTACTGTAATAGTAATATTAACGCCCTAGTGCTGCTTATTGGCTTTACTCTATTTAAGGCGGAATATTATCCTACTAGGCATAAAGGTGATATTATATTAGGTAGCCTTTCTTACTAAAAAGGTCGTTTAGTTCTTAAGCTCTACCGTAGCATATATAATCTTACTTATTTATAGAAATCTAGTAAATGCGAGGGTAAATATAGCGTTAGTGTTAATATCTGGTAGTAAGGAGCTGTGTATTACTACCTAGACTAGAATATCCCTAGTAATGGGCTGCTTAGCCTTTTTTTATTAAGGGAGAGATAGTGGCTACTCTAGTAAGTAGTTAGTATACTCTAGGGTCCTTAAATGCCACAATTAAGATATCGTAATCTATATAACGCGAGCAAATTGCGGAGATATAGGCTTATAAGGTTTCGGCCTTAAGCCTACCTATCTATAGCTAGGAGGTACTAAACGCGCAATATGTAATCTATTTGCCTAGATTACGCGGCTTGGCTGCGTAAGGAGAGACTCCTTTAAGTACGCAGTGTAATTCCTAGCTATTAACTGCTGAGGAATAATTTCTATTTATTGCTGGCGTAAAACCGTGCTAAAAAAGAAGCGCGTAAAGATTAAATAGCGCGTTAATATTATCCTTAAAGTTTATAGGCGGTTATAAGTAGTTTAACGAGTTTACGGCACCTAGTTAAAACCTTATTAGCTTTAATAGTAATAAATTAAGTACCTAGTGTGGGCAGAACTAATAGATAGCCGCAGCCTAAAATTAAGATAGTATATTAGCTAAGCTATTTAAATTACCTAGGATCTACTTCGCCGATAATATAATATTATAAGCTATAGCAGCCAGGATAATTTTATAGAGCGATTTGTTTACTATACTATAAACAACAGTCCTCTTAATACCCTAGTAAACTACTATACTATTAGTATAAATATATAGCGCGCTATGCTGCCAGTTAGTAGACCATAGATTAAATATATAAGCAATAGTATACATCTCTTTTAGATTAATATGGTCTACTTATTAACTGGGCTTAGGCAATGTACTAAATGCCTAAGATTAAGGGAGGTTAGCTATATACCACTACCAGTTATCCTTGTATTTAAGTTTCTTAAAGAAGTAAAAGCTACCAAACCTAAATTAGGTAGAGGTGTTAATAAAGAGATAAATGCGGGTATACTTAATATTATTAAAGAACAATACCCTATTACTTATAGTAAGTAGGTTAAGCTAAATATATAAGTTACTTTATAACTTAGCGCTAAATTGCCTAGGTTTATGCTTGTTTACTAAAGTCTTTAGCTAAGTAGTAATAAAGATCTAAAGAGATCTAGAGTAAGATTAACTAAGCCTAACTATATAGGCGTACTATATAAGGCATCCCGTAAGCTGCTGGGCTTAAAGGAATAATAATAAGCTATATTAGAGTGCAATAATAATCTTCTTAATAGCGCGTAATTGCTTCTGTAGTGATAATTAAGTTTATATTTATATAGTATTAATAGTATATCCTAAACCCTTAATAACAGTTCCTACTATATCCTTAGAGCCATTTTAAGGAATACCTAGGGAGTTAGTAATAGAGGTATAAGTCTGGGTAACAGCTGTTAAGTTATTTAGGTTAGCAAGAATAAAGATAAAATTATCTAGGTAGTGTTCTATCTTATAAGGTAGTTATAAATAGAGTATCTAATATAGGCCTTCTGTAAAGAGGTTAAATATAAATAGTATAGTTTAAAGACTAAAGGATAGGCAGTATTTTTAGTAGGTAGTACTTTCCTAGGAGAAGCCTATTAATGTTCTTGCCCTATAGGATAGGGGAACTATATAAAATATGTCTTTAATATCTTTCTTAAGTAGTAGATATCTACGGCCTATAGAAATAATATAGGCCTAAATAGTGGTAACTGTAGTATATACTAGTGCTCCATATTCTTCTAGAATTGCATTATTAACTAAAAATACTAGTAGGAAGGAGAGGTTATAAATTTAGCAGTATCCTCTATCTAATTTTGGTACTAGGCTAAGAGGTAAGATTATAATAGACTCTGTTATAATTTTAATACGTCCTTTTGCAAGGTCTAATATTATCTTCTTAGAGATAAGGTTGGTGTTATTCTAAGAGGAGTTGTAGTTCCTATAAGATCTTAGGGTAAGAATAGATTCGGCTCTAATCTTACAGCTATAGATTAGGATGCCTATTAAAATGGCTAGTAAATTACCTAGGTAGTTAGATAGAAGGGAGCGCTATACTAAGATCCTCAGCGGCGATAGAGAGTAGTAGGGAGCCTTTGCCTTTATAAAGGTAGGGAATAATGGTAATATATTAGGCCTAGGTCCTAGGCATATAATTAATATTAATATTATAGTTAGACTAGACCCTACTTTATAAGGTTCGCCTTATTATTTCTAGGTACAGGCTTTAGATAATATAGGGTAATCTTTTCCATACTTTAAGCATTTATGCAGGTATTTGTAAGCTATATTATCGCAGCCTCTACTATTAAACTTGTGGCAGGTATTAGGGATATAGGAGGTATTTAATCTAGGTCTCTTTAAGGCGGCAAAGCTAATAGTACTAGATATTGTAAGGTATAGCGCTATATACTGGGCTGGTATTTGCTAATTAGTAGGCTCTAGTTGGCTATTAGTTATTATAAAGGTGTAATAGTTAAGTGCCAGATTAAGTATATAACTTATTTAGACATACTAGGTTAATAAGGTATGAATTATGTTTATTTAAAGAAGTATATTAGTAATAAGGTCTGGCGGGCATATATAGAGGGTGCTAGTAATAACTATATAGTTAGTAAAGCCTTTAAACCAGACGCCTTTATCTATAAATAGCTTCTTATCTGCCTTTGCCTTCCTTATAACTAGAGTACCATTCTTAATTTATATTTTGTTAGTAATCTTAATCTAAGTAGTATAAACTTAAAGGTAGGCAAGGTTTACTAGATTAAAAGTGCCCTTAAAAATGTCTAGGTAATCCCTTTTTATAATACTAGGAAGGTGGAGTTTAAGCAACTTTATGCTAGGAGGGAGAGACTTACTAAGGTTATTAGCTATAGTAGCTATTGCAGTAGCTTATAAGGCTAAAGCGGCCAGGCCTAACTATAATTAAGCTATTTAAGCCTGGTGGTATTTATACTAGTAAGCCTCCTCCACTAGGCGGGCTTTACGCTCTTCCTTATACTTCTAAATCTCCCTTTTATCTTAGGCTTATTCCCTTTACTCTCTAGTAATTTTACGCTCTTCTATAGCAGTGGCGTATATATTGGTTTTAAATGGCATTATAGAGCTAATAGAGGAGGGTGTAATGGTTGTAGACAATGGTGTAGTTAAGGTAGGTTATTTAGATGGGTTTGCTTATTAGGATTATATACGCGTATAGATATCCTAGTTAGTTATAAGTAGATATAAAATAAATCTTAAAGGAATAAATAATAAATATTAATAAGTTTAACAGTATTAAAAAAGCGAATTAGCTACGTAGTGACTATGTTTAATATTTACGAATATTGCAAGAGGTCTTAGTATTACGCATTGCTAAAATGGATACTGCTAAGTAATATATAGACGCTAGTATATAAGAAGATCTTTGTTCCGCTCCATACTGGCAATGTTATAGCGCTAGTGGAAAACGGTGGATTATGGCAGTGGATTGTAGCGGACAATTGCAAACAGTTTCAGGACAATTGCAGACAGTTTCAGACAATCTTGGATAGTATTACGGTACTAGCAAATTGCCGCAGATTGTGGTTACGTGACGCGAAGATCGCATAAAACATTAAGCGGCGCTGCTCTTCTTCTCCTTTTCTCTCTCTAGCTTTGGATCCTCGTTTATAGACTACCAATTATATAGGCTTGCGCGTCCCTTATGCCGTGCTCATGCCTTAATTAATTAAGTCGCTAACATTATCCAAAGCTCTTTATTACTCTTTCTTCCTAAGAAGGAACTTAAAAATATCTATCTACAAAACCATAAATAGGATAAGGACATAGAATAGGACCCCTAAGGACATAATAGACCCAAGAACCAAAAGAATACGAATAGAACGCGAAACCTAAGATAGGATATATATAAACTAGAACCCCTAGAAAATAAACAAACACCGGAAATTACCTAATACCCCTACCACCATGCTAAGAAATATAGCAGCCGGTAAAGCCGCTATAGGACCCGCAAATACCTCTAATAGTAAAACAGTCGCCGTTGCAACCCCCTAGAAAGAGCTTGTAGCAGCTAATGCTAAAATTAAACGGCTTTAAGAGCTGCTTAAAACTAGAAACACCCCTATACCTAATAAGGAGTTATTAAACACCTAGAGACTTGCTATAGTCCTTAAGGCCCTAGCCTAATATACAGTATTAGCATTATTATAGTCCGCGAAGGTTGCAGACCCCCTATTACTTATAGACAAAACTAACCCTATATTTAATAACTAGAAGCTTAAATTACAGGATAAGCTTAAAGTTAATATGGACTACTTCCCCACTACTTAAGCTAAGATGGCCTATGTCTTCAGCCGTACTAGTGGAGACGCATAGACCCACCTACGTCCGCGATACGCCTAGGACTTAGCAGATCCCTTCCTCTTTAGAGACGAGATAATTAACTACTTGTCTTCCATCTATAAGGACCCCTTTAAGGTACAAAACACCCGCCTTAATTATAAAGCTCTTAACATAAAGATAACGGAGGCCTTTTTAGCCTTTTAGACCCGCTTTTTATACCTAGCCGGCTAAGCCCAAATTCCCTACAAAGACCTAATACCAGACCTCTTTAACAAGCTTACCCTAGACCTATAGCGCGCCGTACTACCAGTTTTTATTACTATATAGACGCTAAAGGTATTTACGGACTACTACCTATCTATTAACCAAGGCCTCCGTTAAATTAAGGCACAAGCTAAGCGGTATAAAGCTAGAAACTCTCTAAACTAGACCGCAAGCACTATACAAACGGCCTATAATACTCTAGCACGATCTGTAACTCCTACAGCACCAGCTGTACAGCCCGCCATTAATTTAGTAGCTAGCTATATAGCTAATCCTACTATAGGTCTGGCGTATACTTAGCCTATATATAACAACCCCTATAAACAGGCCCTTAGTAATTAAGGAGCTTGCTTTTTATACGGCCAGAAAAACCATTTTGTAAAGGATTACCAGACAAAGGCAAAAATAGGCGAGGTTCTATTAATTTAGGAAAACAGTGCGGAGTTAGAAAAAGAGAAACCCTAGAGAAAGACTCCTCTCTAGGGTTAAAAAGAATTAACATATTATATATTAATCTGGGTCGGCTAGTTAGTGGAAGAAGCTATACTATCCCTTATACTTTATTTTATAATAGATATCAAGTTTTAACCTCCGCTTTAGCTAACTCTATAGCAAATGCCTTTGCCTTAATAGACACCTAGTGCGCTGTAAAGCTAGCTAAAATTTTAAATGCGCCTTTTAAGGAACTGCCTAAACTAGTTCCTATTCACGGGTATAATAGATAAATAGGACTACCTATTACAACTATCTTACAGATCTACCTCCGTGTTAATAGACAAAGGTAGTATAACGTCCCCTTTCTTATTACAGACCTAGGAAGCCATAATATAATCTTTAAAAGAAAATAGCTAGCCTATTTAGGCTTATAGCTTAACGTATAGAGTAGACGGCTTATCTGGCCCAAATCCCTACCCCTAACCCCTTCCTTTATAAAAGAAATTAGTATTACAATAGAAAACCTTATACGGCCCCAGATTAATACTATTTACCAGGCCGATGCTATGCGTAGGGACCAGGCCTTTAAGAAAGATATACAGCTTAATCTACAACGGATTTGTATACTATACCGCCCCTAGACTACCTATGTTATGCTACCTGTACCAGAGATCTAGGAAATTAGTAGCAACCTAGCTAAGTCCCCCGCGGAGAACTTAGGCCCTACGCAGCTATAAAGAAAGGCTAGGAATACTAGACGCCATACTAAACTAATAGACTAAAAGGATAACTTATGGAAAATAGAACGTGAGCTAAAAAAGACTATAAACCCTATGCCATAAAATACAGCCTAATAAAAGTCTATAAAGAAACCTATAGACCTTCCCCCAGTTAATATCTACTATATCGGCGCCGTAGGATTCTACCAGAACTTAGTCCAATCTAATACCGTTGCCTTTACCACTAGCTTATATAAAATTAATTAAATAATTAAGAAAAAGGAAAGCGAGCTTAGCGGATAGGAAAGTGAGCTTATAGATAAGGAGCTAGTAGAACAGAAACTGCCCCATTAATACCAGAAATTCAAGGATATATTCTCTAACGTAGTATCTAATATACTCCCACCTTACCAACCTTACGACCACAAGATTGAGATTAAGCCAGATAAGGAAGATACCCTTAGTTATAGCCCCCTTTGTTAGCAGTCTACTGCCGAATTATAGGCTACAAAGCAGTACCTTATTAATAACCTAAATAAGGGCTTTATTAAGCCTAGTTAAGCCCCTTTTAACTTGCCTATTTTCTTTGCCAAGAAGCCAAATGGAGAACTTTGTTTCTGTATTAACTACCGCAAACTTAATAATATAACCCGCAAGGACCACTACCCCCTACCCTTACTTAATAAGACTCTAGCCTAAATAAGTAGAGCTAAAATCTTTACTAAGCTTAATATCCGTTAGGCTTTTTACCAGATTAGAATAGACCCTAGATTAGAAGACCTTACTACGTTTTAGACCCGTTACGGAATATATAAATATAAAGTACTTCCCTTTAGACTAACTAACGGACCAGCTACGTACCAGCGATATATAAATAATATACTCTTTAACTACCTTAACGACTTCTATACGGCCTACCTGGATAACATTATAATTTACTTTAAGAATAAGTTGGAATATAAGGAGCATATCTATAAAGTCCTATAATAGCTCCAAGAGGCTGGCCTCTAGGCCGATATTAGGAAATTGGAATTCAGTATTAAGCGTATAAAGTACCTAGGGTTTATTGTTAGTATAAACAGAATTAAGGCAGACCTAGAAAAGACGGCTATAATTAACTAATAGATACCCTAAGGACCATAAAGGGGGTGCAGTTATTTTTAAGGTTCTATAACTTCTACTAACGCTTTATTAAGAACTATAGTAGAATTGCCTGGCCCCTAAGCCAACTTACCCACAAGGACCGGCCCTTTTACTTTAATACTGTATATAGGCAGGCCTTTAATAAGCTTAAGAAACAACTGGTCTCTACTCCCTTACTTACCCACTTTAACCTAGAATGGCCCTTAATGCTAAAAACTAATGCCTTAGACGGTGTTATAGCTGGCGTTTATTCCTAGAAGTAAATAGACGGAAAATAGCACTCTATTACTTACTATTTGAAGACTATAATAGATGCTAAGCTAAACTACCCAATTTATAACAAAGAAATGCTGGCTATTATCTCTAGCTTTTAGTACTGGCGAATACAGTTAAAAGAAGCCCCTAAGCCTATTTAAGTAGTTTTGGATTATAAAGCCCTGGAATATTTTATAACAACAAAGGCCCTTATAGCCCGGCAGGCATGATAGGCGGAGGTCCTATCCTAGTTTAACTTCCTAATTATATACAGGCCAGGTGCTACTAACCGTGCGGATGCTCTTATAAGGCGTAAACAGGACCTAGATAACCAGGCAGCTACAAAGATCTTATTACAGACTCAGACGCTACTATAACTAGAATACCTGGACCCCTAAATATAGGCAGAACTAAATACGGACCCTTTAAGCGCTAAGATATATCCTGTTAATTCTATGGAACTTAACCTTATTAATAAACTGCTATAGGTAAACTATACAGCCCCTTCTCTATAGGAGTACCGTGAAAAGGCAAAGGATTCTACCGGCCTATAGTCCTTAGAAAACGGACTACTTAAGCACTAAAAACGGCTAGTAGTAGCAGAGGAATAAAACTTATGGACTTAGCTTATCGCCAAAGTATATACTTAGGTCTCTACAGCCTACCCTAGAAAGAACAAGACCTATAAAATTATTAGTAACTATTACTACTGGCCCAGAATAGTTACGGATATTAACCGCTATATACAGAACTGCGACGACTGCCGTAGGTCTATAATTCCATAAAATAAGACCCTAGGGCTATTAAAGCCACTCCTGATACCAGAACGCCCCTAGCAGCATATCTTTATAGACTTCTACAAGTTACCTACGGACCGCGACGGATATAATATAGTTATAATCCTAGTTAACCGCTTTGGCAAGCGCCCGTTCTTAATCCCCTATTATAAGAATATTAATGCTAAAGAGGCGGCCTAACTATATATCTACCATATCTACCAAATTTACGGACCACTAGATACTATCGTATCCGACTATAGGCTATAGTTTATATTAGCCTTCTAGAACGAGTTTACCTGGATCCTAAGTATTAGGCTAAAGCTCTCTACAGCATACTATCCCTAGATAGACGGTTAGACGGAGATTATAAATTAATACTTAGACTAGAGACTCCGGCCCTTTATTAACTACTTTTAGGACAACTAGAGCAAACTACTACCCATAATAGACTACGCCTAGGTAACCCTACCCTATAACTCTATAGGGTTTGTACCTATTTAGCTAGAAATGGGATACTTACCTTATATAAGCTTTAACTAGGAAAGACCAGAAGGACTACAGACCATACGCGAAAAACTATCTTATAAGGAAGTACAGCAATATACTAAACACTTAGAAGAAGTATAGATGGTAGCCTATAAGAACCTAGAAAAGGCCCAGAAATTAATAGAATAATAGGTAAATAAGCATAGGCATAAGCCTGGCTTTACTATAGGCAACAAGGTCTGGGTTATAATAAAGAACTAAAAGATAGAACAGCCTAGCTGTAAGCTAGACTATAAGATGGCAGGACTATATAAGATCCTTAATAAAGAAGGCAACTTATATAAGGTTAAACTCCTAGACTTAATTAAAGTCCACCCTATATTCTCACTAGATAAGCTATGGAAAGCTATAAATAACCCACTACCTAGACAAAAGAATAAGCCTCTACTGCCGATTTAAGTTAATGGCGATAATAAATAGGAAGTTAATAAAATACTAGCCTATAAACTAGTATAAGGAACGCTAAAATACCGTATCTAATAGAAAGGTTATGATCTAGACCTAACCTAGTACCCTGCTTGGAATTTTATAGGTTACCCCTAGAAGCTTAAAGAGTTTTATAACTAATACCCTAACAAGCTAGGACCCCCAAAGTATCTAAATAAGTGGATGGAGTGCTAGTATAGCAAAGATAATAAGCTACCTGTTAAGCATACAGATAAGAACACCTTACGGACATAAATACGGATATATAAAGCCTAAGGGCAGGCTTTTTTAGAGGGGGGGGTAATATTACGGCGCTAGTAGAAAACAGTAGATTATAGTAGTGGATTATAGCGGATAATTATAGACAGTTTTAGGATAATCGCAGACAGTTTTAGATAATCTTGGATAGTATTACGGTACAAGCAAATTGCCGCAGATTGCGGTCACGTGACGCGAAGATCGCATAAAACATTAAGCGGTGCTGCTCTTCTTCTCCTTTCCTCTCTCTAGCTTTGGATCCTCGTTTATAGACTACCAATTGTACAGGCTTGCGCGTCCCTCATGCCGTGCTCGTGCCTCGATTGACTGAGTCGCTAACAGGCAAATAGCTTATACCAGAATATTTTTGGCTTATTTTAAAATATATCGTCCTTAAAAAGGAATAATTGGTATATCGCTTTTGGCGGTTATATTCTAGAATAATTGCTTTATTCCAGAAAAGATCTTTTAAAGATTAGGCCAATTATAAGGTGGTATATGTTAGCGACTTAGTTAATTAAGGCATGAGCACGGCAAGAGGGTCGCATAAGCTTATATAATTAGATTATCTATAAACAAGGATCCAAAGCTAGAGAAAGGAAAGGAGAAGAATAGCGGTGCCGCTTGAGGTTTTATACGGCCCTTAAGTTACATAACTGCAACTATCTAAAACTGTCTGCAACTGTCTGCGATTATCTACTACAATCCACTATTTTCTACTAGCGCCGTAACATTAACCCCCCCTTTTAAAAAAGCCTGCCCTTAGGCTTTATATATCCATATTACGTCTATAGGGTATTCTTATCTTTATGTTTAATAAGCAGCTTATTATTTTTGCTATATTAGTACTCCATCTACTTATTAAGGTATTTTAGAGGTCTGGGCTTATTAGGGTATTAATTATAGAATTCTTTAAGCTTATAGGGACTACCTATGAAGTTCTATATAGGGTACTAAGTGGGGTCTAGGTTATATCCTTTCTAACTAATACAATACTTTAGTGTTCCCCTTATAAGTTTACAGGCTAGTATTTCTTTAATTTCCTATTTATTATTGCTATTAACTTAAATTGGTAGGGGCGGTTTATTCTTTTATCTAGGTAATAGGTTATTTATAGCTTTTTATAGCTTATTTAGTAAGAATTTAGGGTAGACCTTAATTAAATCCAGGAGCTTTACTTTATATAAGTTGCCTCTCTTTTTAAGGACCTTATATAATCCTGCTATTTAATAGTTTAGCTTATAGCTAGGCTGTTCTGTCTTCTAGTTCTTTATTATAACCCAGACCTTATTACCTACGGCAAAGTTAGGCTTATGTCTATGCTTATTTGCCTACTGTTCCATTAACTTCTAGGCCTTTTTTAGGTTTATATAGGCTACTTTCCAGGCCTCTTCTAAGCGTTTAGCGTAATACTATGCTTTCTTATAGGATAGTTTTTCGCATATAGTCTATGGCCCCTTTAGTCTTTCCTAGTTAAAACTTATATAGGGTAAATACCCTATTTCTAGCTGGATAGGTGCAAATCTTATAGAGTTATAGGGTAGGGTAGCCTGGGCGTAGTCTATTAGAGGTAGTAGTTTAGCCTAATTATCCTAAAAGTAGTTAATAAAGGGTTAAAGTCTCTAGTCTAAATACTAGTTTATAATCTCCGTCTAGCTATCTATTTAGGGGTAGTATGCTATAAAAAGCTTTAGCTTAATGCCTTGGATTTAGGTAAACTTGTTCCAGAAAGCTAATATAAAATATAGTCTATAATTGGATATAATAGTATCTAGTGGTCTATAAATTTAGTAGACGTAGTAGATATATAGTTAGGCCGCCTCTTTAGCATTAATATTCTTATAATAGGGGATTAAGAACGGGCGCTTGCCAAAGCGGTTAACTAGGATTATAACTATATTATATCCGTCGCGGTCCGTAGGTAACTTGTAGAAGTCTATAAAGATATGCTGCTAGGGGCGTTCTGGTATCAGGAGTGGCTTTAATAGCCCTAGGGTCTTATTTTATGGAATTATAGACCTATAGCAGTCGTTATAGTTTTATATATAGCGATTAATATCTAGAACTATTCTAGGTTAGTAGTAATGGTTGCTAATAATTTTATAGGTCTTATTTTTTATTTTTATTTTTTTTATGTCCGTTGTATTATACTATGTACAATACTGCGCATGCAGCCTCTAGGCTATGGCGCTATAGTCCTATATACATAAATTCTCCCTAGGCAGCTTAACATGTACTAGTAACTAAGTAGGCACTCTGGCCCGTTTTAAATGCTAGGGGAATTTTATCCTGGTATTTTGCTCTCTAATATTTAGTTTGCACTAAGGAAATAAAGAAATCCTGGCTCTTTTATCTATTTCTGCCGTATTCTGCCGTTCCTAGAGTAGAAAAAGCGCTCTATATAGTTTGCCAGCTTAGAGACAACTACCAGTTATTCCTATACGACTTTTCCAGTGATGTAACCTATTCTTCTCCTTGCTTAAGAATAGGTAGGGAATTAGTAATTAATAGCTACTCTCCCCATAAGTAGGCTATTAATCCTAGTTTTATGTTCTAGGAAACAGGTATTTTATAAGGGCGAACCTTGCTACATAAAACCCACCCTAGGAGGAAATTTTTTCACAAGGTTGTCTGTATAGGGTATAAACACCAATTCGCCAATACACCTTATATTTAACGTGCTAATGGTAACACGGGCCGGCCCCTCGTCCCCCTACCATAGCTACCCTAGCGGCGCATCTGCAGTATGCCTATATTTGTAGTGGTTGTCTATAGCGCAATAGCTACAGTACATCTGCGGTAAAATGGTATTGTGGTATTGTGGTATTGTGGTGGTTGTTGTCTGTGTCTGTGTCTGCGTCTGCGTCTGCGTCTGCGGTGCGTCTGCGGTGCCTACGGTGCACTGGTAGTAGGGGTCGTCTGCAGCGCGATGGCTGTAGACTGGTTGTGGTAGAGGTCGTCTGCAGCGTAATAGCTGTAGACTAGTTGTGGTAGAGGTCGTCTGTAGCGCGATGGCTGCAGACTAGTTGTAGTAGAATCGTTGGTTGCGGTAGAGGTCGTCTGCAGCGCGACAACTAGTTGTGGTGGAATCGTTGGATGTGGCTAGCGTCGTAGCGACGGGTCTTCAGGGGGTATATAACCAGCAGCGCCCCTGCGACGACGGCAGAAGGACGAAAGGGAGGCGACGGCAGAGGACGAAAGGGAGGTCTTATTTTTTTCTAGGGTAGGCCAGAGAGACCTAGGTATGCGCTTCCGTAATAAGCCAAGTCCATAAGTTCTATTCTTCTACTACTACTAGCCATTTGCAGTACTTAAGAAGTCCGTTTTTAAGGGACTATAGGCTTATAGCGTCCTTTGTCTTTTTATAGTACTCCTATAAAGAAGGGGCTGTACGGTTTACCTACAGTAGTTTATTAATAAGGTTAAGTTCCGTAGAGTTAATAGGATATATCTTAGCGTTTAAAGAGTCTATATTTAGCTCTACCCATATCTAGGGGTTAAGGTGCTCTAGTTATAATAATATCTAGGTCCGTAATAAGATCTTTACAGCTATTTAGTTATTTAGGTCCTATCTATACCTTATAAGGGCGTCTATATAATTTATAGCGCCTAGCTAGTATATAATTAAGAAGTTAAACTAGAATAGAATATCCGCCTAGTGTGCCTACCAGGATATAAGGGCCTTTATTATTATAAAATATTCTAAGGCCTTATAATTAGAGACTACCTAGATAGGCTTAGGGGTCCCTTTTAGCTATATACGCCAGTGCTAAAAGCTAAAGATAATAGCTAGCATTTTTTTATTATGGATATAGTAGTTTAGCTTAGTATCTACTATAGTCTTTAAATAGTAAGCAATAAGGTGCCATTCTCCATCCGTCTACTTTTAGGAGTAAACGCCAGCTATAATACTATCTAAGGGATCGGTCTTTAGTATTAAGAGACTAGTCGTTTCTTAAGCTTACAGTCGGCACCGAAATCAGTGTGGCTAAAAATAATCCGATAAGAAACGATAACGAATACCGTATTATTCGGATATTGTTTGAATTTAATTCGAATATCGTTTTTTTCCCCTAGTCTAGCGCCTTAGTACTGAGGCGATTCTCCTAGCCAACCAAGGCGGTTCTCCAGGGGTCCTTGCGTGCAGCCATCGGCGTTCATCTTTTGATACCGTACGACAGTAGTCGTGGATATTTGACCGGTTTTTTCGACGAGATATCTCAAGAGACGCGCTCTCAGATGTAGCTTCAAAAAGCGAAGAAGAAGGATCAGTTTACAAGGCCATAACCATACAAAGAATTAATAGGAAGTGGATATTGAAGAAAATTCTATAATGCCAAGCATTTTAAGCGAATATCGTATTTATTGTTTGTTTTGATACGATATTCGTTTCGATTCGGTTTCTTATCGATAATTTATATCGTTAGCCACACTGACCGAAATGATGTGAACACTGTGCACGGACGGAACGCCAAACATCGCCCACCACCAAAATCCTCATAGAAATCGATGCCACGATTGCGAGAGAAGATCTCAGAATTTAAGCGCCAGAGAGCTTCAAATTGTATAAATAAGCTGATATTAATCTACAATATATCCTGCCTTTCTAAAGTGCGCCTTTACGTATATTCCACATGCTTAACCAATTGCAAACTCTAAGAAGTTATCAAAGCTCTTAAACCCAGATGCTAGTATATAGTTCCTCTTAATCCAAGCCTTTAGATCCTTAAATTTTGCCTTAATGGGATTAAAATCTAGTGAGTATGGTGGTAGAAACTCTAGTATAACACCTGAGCGTTCGCAGAGCTCTTAAAGACGTGCTGATTTATGGATAGATGCATTATCTAGTACAATAATTGATCGCGGTCCTGGATATGGTGTACAATTTAGTAACACCTGGTGCTCCACAAAATCTTTAAAAAGCGTAGCAGTAATAGCTCCCTAAAAGATAATATAACTTATATAGCCCTTAACTATTAATGCTAGTAGAACACTCCATCTTTTAGATCTTCTAAATAGCACCAATACCTCGCAATCCATCCCTATCGGTGCCCAGCCTTGTTTTCTATCACTAGTCCTTTTATTTACAGCAGACTCGTCAAGGAATACAAGCTAATTAACCAATTACTATTTCTGCCTGCCCTGCCACACACTGCGGAGCGGTGCGCTACATTGAGCAGCATACTTAGAGACTGCCTTTCTAGACCAGCGAGCGGCTTAGAGCATGCGGCGGATAGTAGAGGGCGAGGTTTAGATATTAAATTCGTCGAACAGGAAGTCTTGCATCTTATTAATATATGCAGTAGGTTTGCCATTAAGGAACTTAAGCAGTCTCTAGATAACAACGTTAGCAGATACTTAACACCATGCCAAGGCCTTATACCAGCTTCTGGTACTCTAGTAGAGTACTTAGTCTACCTAGCTTAATACTAGGTGGCGTGTACGGTTGACCCTAAAGGTTAAAATTTAATTAGAGCTTATAAACCGAGTTTCTTGATACCTTTAAAGCTTTTGCTATGTTGATAATTGTCTTATTATAATTAAGTTGGAGTTTAATTTGATTTGCAACCTTAATTGGAAGACGACGAACCATAATGTGGTAAGCTAAATACGATTCATCGATTTCTATGAGGACTTTGGTAGTAGGCGATATTTGGCGTTCCGTCCGTGCATAGTGTTTACATTATTTCGGTGCCGACTGTATTAAAGGCCTACCTATATAAGGTGTTAAAGTAAAAGGGCCGGTCCTTATAGGTAAGTAGGCTTAGGGGCTAGGTAATCCTACTATAGTTCTTAATAAAGTATTAGTAGAAGTTATAAAGCCTTAGGAATAACTATACCCCCTTTATAGTCCTTAGGGGTACTTATTAGTTAATTATAGCTATCTTTTCTAGGTCTGCCTTAATTCTATCTATACTAATAATAAACCCTAGATACTTTATATGCTTAACACTAAATTCCAATTTCCTAATATTAGCCTAGAGGCTAGCCTTATAGAGCTATTATAGGACTTTATAGACGTGCTCCTTAACGTATTCGGTAAGCAAGTGGCCATTGCAAGCATGTGGCCACCCCAGAAACCCCACCAAAAACCCTAAAAATCGTTGTTTAATATCTTAACAACGGCTTAATAATAATTTTTAAAAATTTAAATATAGACTCTCCTACGCATTTTAAGACCTCTATTAGAGTTTTAGAGTAATTAATTAAGCCGTTATTAATATATTAAGATTTAGCTCTTAAATTTAAGCCTAACGATTATATCTTAAGAACCACTTATTAAATTAATTTAAAACTTTAATAGAGGTCTTAAAATACGTAGAAGAGTCTAATTCAAATTTTTAAAAATTATTATTAAGCCGTTGTTAAGATATTAAAGAACGATTTTTGGGTTTTTTGGTGGGGTGGCCATATACTTACAGTGGCCACTTGCTTACCGAATACGTTATATTCTAACTTATTCTTAGAGTAGATTATAATGTTATTTAGGTAGGCCGTATAGAAGTCGTTAAGGTAGTTAAAGAGTATATTATTTATATATCGCTGGTACGTAGCCAGTCCGTTAGTCAGTCCAAAAGAAAGTACTTTATATTTATATATTTTGTCATAGGTCCAAAATATAATAAAATCTTCCAATTTAGGGTCTATCCTAATCCGGTAAAAGGCCTAATAGATATTAAGCTTAGTAAAGATCTTAGCTCTACTTATTTGGGTTAAAGTCTTATTAAGTAAAGGTAGTGGGTAGCGGTCCTTATGGGTTATATTATTAAGTTTGTGGTAGTCTATACAGAAACAAAGTCCTCTATTTGGCTTTTTAGTAAAGAGAATAGGCAAGTTAAAAGGGGCTTAACTAGGCTTAATAAAGCCCTTATTTAGGTTATTAATAAGGTACTGGTTTATAGTCTATAACTTAGTAGTAGACTGCTAACAAAGGGGGCTATAGCTAAGTGTGTTTTCCTTATCTGGCTTAATCTTAATCTTGTGGTTATACAGTTAGTAAGGCAGGAGCATATTAGACGCTGTCTTGGAAAATATGTCCTTAAATTTCCAGTGTTAATAGGGTAGTTTCTATTTTACTAGCTCCTTATCTATAAGCTTACTTTTCTATCTACTAAGCTCGCTTTCCTTTTCCTTAATTGTTTAATTAATTTTATATAAGCTATTGGTAAAGGTAATAGTATTAGGTTAGACCAAGTTCTAGTAAAATCCTACGGCGTTAATATAGTAGATATTAACTAGGGGGAGGTCTATAAGTTTCTTTACGGACTTTTATTAGGCCGTATTTTATAGTATAGGGTTTATAATCTTCCTTAGCTTATATTCCATTTTCTATAAGTTATTCTTCCAGCCTATATATTTAGTATAGCGTCTAATACTCCTTACTATTCTTTATAGCTATATAGGGCCTAAGTTCCCTATAGGGAGCTCTACTAGCTTTTTACTAACTTTTTTTAATCTTTAGTGTAGGTGGTATAATATAAGTAGTTTGGGGGCGGTATAGTATACAGATCCGTTATGGGTTAAGCTATATATCCTTTTTAAAAGCCTAGTTCCTATATATAGTGTCACGGGACGGAGGCAGTGGCTACAGAATATATGTATTCGAGGAGTCTACAAGACGTTGCGCGATCGATCGTAAGGGTCGAGGGCGTAAGGAGGTGATATACCTATGCGTAGCTGACGTAAGCTGTACGCAAGGTGTACGCGAGAGCACGGGGCTCTCCTATGGAGGCCCCTACGGTGGGGTTCCGTGACACTACCCCCCCTCCTATAGAGGCGGAGCTCCGGCGACGCTGTGGTTGCTATATACATATAGAAGGGACGCTTAGGGTATAGAGAAGAAAAGGGAATATCGCTAAAGGCTTACAACAACGTCACGTGATAAGGCTTGGCACCTAAGAATTTAACCAATTAGATAACTTTAACCGGCTGTTGAAGTTTCTAGACATCTCAACGATTTTCCAGTCACATAATCGCACTTTACTATCACATAATGGCAGTCTGTGGCAATCTGACGGTAATCTAATGGCAATTTGCCCTTACGTGGTAATGTATAACGGTTTAACTCTATAAGGGCTCCTATAGAGGATTGGGCGCGAAATCTCTACTTAGGCCTGGTTTCTGTGGGTTCACGTAGTAAAAATCGCTAATTAGATCCTTTGCATTTTTAAAGTCTTCCCATAGTTGCTATTCTAGCTGATCTATGTCGAATCCTATGTAGATAGCTCTGTAGTAGAGCCGCCGTCCTCTGCCTTTACCAAAGTATTTAGAGTTAATAATTCGTTTAACGGTCTACTCCTTATAGTTCTCGTCTTTGTTCTCGTCTCAGATTAGTACTAGTAGGGGTTTAGGCTGTGTCTGTCCTGGTAAGGGGTTAGGCTGGTAAAGGTATAGTAGCTATAGGTAAAATACAGGCTATATTCCGCGGGTGGCTAGGGCAGGCGGGAGCTCTAGCTTATATACGGCTCCCCTATTAATAACTCGTTTAATTTAATAGGGGCCGAGGTTCTTATAATTGAGTAACTTTATAGGCCTTTGCGTAGAGATATTATGTGTATCTAGCCATACCTAGTCGCCAATACGTATCTCCAGTGGTGGCGTTCTATGACAGTTGGCGAAGTAGGCCTGCTTTATTTAAGCCCAGGCCATTTCTCCCTTACAGTAGTTGAGTAGATTTTTCATGTGGTCTATATACTGGTCGGCAAGTAGCATCTTAAGGCGTTTTCTATATGGCAGTTTCTTATTAATAGGTTCTAGTGGCTCTATGCCAGATTAGGGGTGATAACCCTTGTTCGCAAAGAACGGGGTAAGTCCTATAGTGGTTAAGACGTGGTTATTTGCTGCGAATTTACCTAGTAGAAGGTGATCCACCTAGTTATCTTAACTATAGGCAACTACCTATTGTAGGTACGCTTTTATGCTAGCATTGGCGTTTTCTGGTTACCTAGTAGTTTCGTGGTAGAAGGATATAGACATCTTAATAAAGGTGCTAAGGCGTTAGCAGATTCGTCTCTATATATTAGAGTTAAACTATGTGCCTTAGTTGGACGTAATTGAGTTAGGTAATCCATATAATCGGTAGACTTCGTGGAGGAAGGCGTTAGTAATGTCACTAACGGCTACGCCTTCGGTTAGGACGTAGTGGCGCTCTTTTATAAGTCGGCATATTATTATAAGGATGTTCTTGTAGGTACGGCCGTGTCGTTTATAGGGTGGTAGGTTAATAATAAAGTCTATGGCAATATCTGCCTATTATTATATAGGTACTGGTAGAGGGTATAGTAGTCCTTAGTACTTTATATTAAAGGCCTTAGCGCGCTTATAACCGTAGTAGGCACTTATAAAGCGTTTAACTAAGTCTATTATCTTAGGCCAGAAGTAGTATCGGCTAAGAAGCTTATAGGTTCCTCCTTTTCCTAAGTAGCCGCTTAACCGGAGGTCGTGGGCTATTTGGATTAGTTGCCATTATAGGTTTTTTAAGTTAGGGATAAATAGGCGGCCTCTATAATAGAGCCTGTTCTCTTTTACCTTTAAGGCTGCTATATCAATCTGGCCCAAGCTTCGGAGGTTAGTGGGCAGTGTATGGGTGCTAGCGGTCTTCGCGGCAATAAGTTAATGCAGTAGTGGGTTAATGGAGGTGTTATATACTGTGGTAATAAGCTTGTTAATTTTAGGAGGTGACTCTAGTTCTGTAATATAAAGCTGAGATATAGTCGGCTCTATTATAGGTAGTATACCTGGGGCTAAGTTCCGTGCTTTTAGGATCATTTGTTGTTAGAACTAATTATAGGGGTTATCTTCTAACTAAGGAAGGTCTTGCGAGCGGCGTATTAGGCTATTAGGCTTAGTGCCTTATACTCCTGGTCTATATACAATTTTAAAGTTAAAACCGGAGAGGAACTCGTTTTAACGTACTTAGCGTTGGTTTAGCTGCTTTATAGTCATAAAGTACTCAAGGTTGCGATAATCTGTGAGGACTTTAGTTAGCTGGTTGGGTTCTACTAAGGAGAGTTCTGGTTGGAATTCTTTAAACGCTTATATAATTGCAAGGAGTTCCTTATTATAGATCTTATAGTTACACTCTTATAGTGTAAGCTTAGATAAGTAGAATGTGACTAGGTAAAGGAGGCTGTTGTTACCCATCTAGGAAAGAACGCCTGCGTTAACGTGGTCTAAGGAGTTGGTTTTAAGATAGAGTTGTCATCCTAGTGTAAAGTGAGCTAGGATAGGTGCTTTAGTAAAGGCATTTTTAAGGTCTTGGAATGCCTTCTCGCATTTAGGCGTCTAAGTAAAGCGTAGGTGCGTTTTTCTTCCTTTTACAAAAAGGCCCTTCGTTCGTATTATTGCTGTAAGTGGTGCTACTACGCCTAAGAAGTTGTATATAAATTTCTGATAGAAGTTGGCGAAACCAAGAAAGGCCTATACGTCCTTAATGCAGTTAGGGGCTTGCTATTTGGCAATTATGCGTACCTTCTTAGGGTCCATATGGACACCCTTAGTAGTAATAATTAGTCTAAGGTATTTTACTTCTATAACTAAGAATTCGCACTTCTTTAAATTAATGTAAAGTCCTGCTTCCCTAAGGCGCTATAGGACCTTTTGAACGTGCTTAGTATGCTTAAAAGGGTTATTGCTGTAAATAAGTATGTTGTCCAGGTACGCAGAGCAGAAGTCATTAAGGTAGTCCTGTAAGGCGTTATTAATGTAGCTTTGGAAGGCGCCTGGGCCGTTGCATACGCTAAAGGGCATAATGGTATATTTGAATTGGCTAAAGCGCGATGCAAATGTGGTTTTCTATTTATTACCTTTCCGTATTTGGAGATAGTTAAAGGCGGCGATAATATCGAGTTTAGTATAGATTTTGGCTTAACTAAGCCGCTTAAGGGTCTTGCGTATAAGCGGTACTAGGTATCGGTTCTTAATTATAATAGTGTTAAATCCTCTATAGTTAACGCAGAATTAGATACCTCCCCCTAGCTTCTTAGCAAGAAGGATAGGGGCGGCTGCTGGTAATATACTGGGACGAATGAACCCTTTGTTGAGGTGCTTGTTAATATACTTTTTTATAACTAGGAGCTCGTCTTTTAATATTAGGTAGGGTCTCTTATAAGGTAGCATTTTTCTTTATTTAATGTTAATGGTATGGTCATTAGGTTGATGTAGGGGGAGTGTATCTACGCCCTTTTATGAGTATATATTAATAAAGTCGTAGTACCTCTTAGGGAGGAGCTTGCGGAGTTCCTTATTGGTAAGTCCTTTTTTAAGGTTTATAAACTTCTTAAAGTTTAAAGGTGAAAGTCCGTAGAGTTCTATAGGGGCGTCGTCTTCTAGAAGGTCAACTATGTCTATTCTATTACTATAGAGGACGTGGTCCTGTTCTTTATTAAGCTTATATAGTCGTGATTAGGAAGCTGTAGTAACGGTCCAGCCTTTCTTATATGCTATGTAGTAGAAGGCCGCAGCACTTACATAGTGGCAGTTGGTTGTAGGTGGGGTAATAAGGGGTTCCTTAGGTTGATATCCTAGGGAGTAAATAGAGGCGGCTAGGCCATACCCTAGACAAGTCTCTCTGCAGTATTTAGAGTTAAAGGTTACTTCTCTCTTTTTCTAGTTAATGGTGGGGTTATGTTATTTGAGCCAGTTCATTCTAAGGATAATAGGGTAGTTGGCAAGTGGTATAATATAGGCCTAGAGCTCTTCCTGGTGCCCGTTTATATCTAGGTAGAGTTATGCTATATAGGTAATCTTCTGTGCGGTATAACTACCGTCAGCGAGTCGTAGGGCGCGGGCTTTAGTAAGGGGTAAGGTAGGTAGGTTATAAATGCGCATAAATTGGGTATCTATAAATTTATTAGTAGCTCCGCAATCAATCATAGAACGGCTTTTGTATTATTTTTTGGCAGTAGTTCCTATTATAAGTAAAACTATCTGTTTCCGTCCGTTTATCTTTACTAAGTTATTTATTAAGCAGGCTAATATATAGATCCCTCTATTATCAGGGCGTCCCAACTTACAACTTAGGGCTGGGACTTGGCGTTTTCCACTTCCGTATCCGACTCTACTGCTATTGCTGCGTCTTCGTCTTGTACGGTAGCGGTATATAGCGAGGTGTTTAGTGTTTGAGGTATAAAGTTAGGTATTAGGCGGCGATTACCGAACCTAGCTATTAGGCAGTTTGGGTTCTCGTAATAATAGCCTTCTTAACGGCATTTATAGCAGCGCCCTAGCTTCTAAAGTAGCTTGCGCTCTCCGTCTAGGAGCTTACATAGGAAGGTTAGTATAGAGAGGTTGATGTTGGCTCTAGTATTTATAGTAGGCGTTAGTAATCTAGTGTATATAGGTATAGTTGGCCTGGAGGGCTTCTATATAGGAGCCTTTAGGCGAGGGTTAGCAGTAGAGATCTAATTTAGCCGTCGTTTAATCTTCTATAGGGCTGCCACCATGCTATACACGTTATTGTAATTGTGACTAGCGGTAGCGTAACTAAGGCGATAGGTGACCTTTTTGAGGAGATCTTCCTAGTCTTCAGCGTCGTCTTAAAAGAGGACTCTAGTGTATTCCTAGAACTTGATATAGAACTTATTAAATAACTTAGTGGGACTTATCTTTAGGGCGCGTAGTTTGGCTTAACTAGTGGCTACTAGGTTATAGTTGTAATATATTAGGTTAAGATTGTTAAGGACCTTCTAGTGGGACTGCCACTTCTAGGGGCTATTGGTCTCCTATTAGGTAAAGAGTCTATTAAATGGGGTACCCTTTATACGCCCAATAATGTAACCAATCTTAGCATCTTCCCTAGGAAAAAGGTAGGCGCTCTAGGTTAGTTTCTCGCGGATTTACATCTTCCAGTGGCTGTATTCCTTGCGGTCTCCCTGGAAGACTGGGGGATTAGGGTATTGTGTATTAGACCCCGCAATTATGGCTTAAGTTCGGTTGCTGTTATAGGAGTTGTCCCTATTAGGTGAAGCTGCTTGATGCTACCCTTTGGCTAAGCGTTAGGTGGGTAAGGTTGCCAGAGGCATAGAGACTTGGGTGGTGTAGTGCGTAGTAGGGAGGTGCTTGGTATTGTTATAGATGTACTTATTAAGCTAAGACTGTAGGTATTTAATTATGCCCTCCTTCTTAGTAACCTTAGCAATAAGTATAATCTCAGCTTTCTTTAGTTATTGGACGTCGCGCTTAGATATATAGAGGTCATCTTCGGTCTCTTAGCGTGTGTTATTAGCAAGTGCCTTACTAGCTTATAAGTCTTGGATAATATCATGGTCTTAGGCAGCACGCAATTCGGCTTGTGTAAGCTTTAGGTGGTAGTTCTATAGAAGGCAATAGTATTTGTCCAGTTCTCGTGCTACTATTTGTGCAAATATCTCAGCGTCTTGTATTTCGATCTTAATAGGTGGCTGCCCTTCTAGCTGCTTTTCCGTGGCTGTGTGATTAATAAAGGATGAGACGTCGCCGGTGTCTATCTTGTTAAGGTTGTCGCTGTGGCCACCTGTACTAATAGGGGTGTACCCATCCTGCTAGGCTGGTTGACTCTTGTCGTCTTTGAGGTGGTGCTAGGTGCTCAGGGGTACTCGTAGTTGTGATTCTTTTAAGCCGCTAGGCTTGCTCTCAGGGGTTAAGGCTAGGGTTAATAAATTAAATTCTCCTGGGATTGATTGGCGTCGTAGGTTAGGTTGGGGTATTGGGTTGCTCTTTAGGCTTAACATAGTGGCTAGTAAGGAATATCGTCTTACTATTGTAGTACGAAGTTGCTCGTAGACACGCTGCTTCTGGCAGCGCCTGCAGTATCATAGAGACGTAGAATTGGTCGTAGACTAGGTGTCGGTGGTAAAAAAAAAAAGGCGCAACGTAATGTCATGGGACGGAGGCAGTGGCTACAGAACGTATGTATTCGAGGAGTCTACAAGACGTTGCGCGATCGATCGTAAGGGTCGAGGGCGTAAGGAGGTGATATACCTATGCGTAGCTGACGTAAGCTGTACGCGAGGTGTACGCGAGAGCACGGGGCTCTCCTATGGAGGCCCCTGCGGTGGGGTTCCGTGACATATAGCGTCAGCCTAGTAAACGGTGTTTACCTATAGCTAAATAAGGTTCTCTATTATAATACTAATTTCTTTTATAAAGGAAGGTGTTAGGGGTATAGTTTTAGGCTAAGTAAGCCGTCTGTTCCGTATATTAAGCCATAAGCCTAAATAGGCTAGCTATTTTCTTTCTAAGATTATATTATAGCTTTTAAGGTCCATAATAAGGAAGGGGACATTATACTACCTTTATCTGTTAATACGGAGATAAATCTGCAAGATAGTTATAATAGGTAGTTGTTATAGAGCGAGTATAAGCAGTGATAATATATAGCGAAGTAGATATTATTAAGCTATATACATAAACTGCGTAATAAAGTTAAGATGTTATATAAGGAGAGAAGGTAAGGAAACGGGAGGAAAGGGTATATATTATTAGTTTGGTTGCTTAGTTAATATATATATAGAGTAGAATGGGATTTAAGTAGCGGTTCTAGCAGAACTTGGCAGAATTTAGTGGACTTAGCAGAATATAGTAGAATGCGGTAGATTGCCGTTAGATTGCTATAGATTGCTATCTTGCGGTTAGTCTCTTTTTACTACGTTAGTAGAAATAGGTAAATATATGTAAGGTGTTACAGAGGTATCCCGTAATAGTACCCCCCCTTTAAACTCAAGCTTCTGTAAAATAGGGCTATAGTAATTTTAGGTAGAGTTTATAAAAGTCTTCTATAGCTTATATAAGTCCTATAAAGTTAACAGGTTCTTATAAGGGCTTAGTAAAGCCTCTCTATTTTATAAGGTATATATATATTTACATTTCCGTTTATTATACTTAATATTATTAACTCTTTTAATAAGGTACTTATCCTTACTATTTACTTTAACTAGTGGGGGAGGGTCTTAAATCTATTTAGATAGGGCGTCTAATATAGGGGCGGTAGGGCAGAGGACTAACGTATAGGATATAGGGTGGATTTTAACCGTATTAGGGAGCTTTAGTTAGTAGGCATAAGGAGAGATAACTTTTTAACCTTATAAGGGCCAGTATTCTTCTAATTAAGTTTTTTAATAGGTTATTTTATATTTAGATTTCTTATATCTAGCTAGATAAAGTTACTAACTTAATAGGCTGGTGCTAGGGTTTAGTTCTTATTTACTACGGCTTTATAGATAGATTGGGCCTATATTATTTTGTTAGTAAGGAACTCTTATAGTTCTTTTATCTTTTTTATAAATTTATTTGCTTCTGTAACTTATAAGGCCTAATAAGCTAGGCAAGGAATATTACTAAAGGGTTTAAAGCCTATTTGCGAGTGCTAACTATAATTAGCTAAGAACGGGAAGACTTTTATAGTTTCTAAGATGGAGTTATTTGCAGTAAACTTGGTAAATATAAGCTAGTCTATCTAGTCGTCCTGTAAATATAACGTGTATATCTAAATATACTATAGTATTATAGTATTTGCATATTTTGTTTAACCATCCGTTTCTAGGTAATATACTATAGATAATAGTGCTTTAATGGGGAGTTAGGTAGTTAGTTCTTTTTAAAACACTAAGATAAACTGGCTGCCTTTGTTAGAGATAATTATTTTAGGGGGTTTATAGAGTTTCTATACGTAATCCAGAAATAGTTAGGCAATAGTAGGTGTTAATATATTAGGGTAGGCGATTAAATATCTTATCTTAGATAGTTGATCTATAACTACTATAATATTTATATGCCTTTACTTACGGGAGATTAATAATGAAGTTAATTAAGATGTCCTTCTATCTTTGGTTTAAAACAGGTAGTAGCTTTAGAAAGCCGATATATATCTTATATAAAGCTTTAGTTTATTAGCAGGTATAGCAGCTAGAGATATACCTTTATATTATATTATGCATATTTAGCTAGTAGTACTTCTGTTAGAGTAGTCCTAGGGTTTTTTTATAGCCTAGGTGTGTTACGGACGCTTTAAGTACGATGTTACGACTACTTAGGGAAGAGTCGCAGGAAGCTAGTTAGTTAATACAGGCACGGTCCAGGATAGATCCGGTGGAACTATATGACGAGGAATGGTAACTGAGGTCATGTGGTATTAAACGCGTTAACTATGTTAAACGGAAGGGACGTTACGTTTAATACAGACAACACGTACCTTACGTACAAAAGAGGATTTCTTAGGAGTATGGTTGTATATTTAAAGGACCTCAGTCCCTACCGTAGATAGTTCTCTCCTTGTAGTAAATCTTAGAATATAATTGGAGTTAATCTGTTAGGCAACTACTCCACTAGTTATTGTTATATTGTTGTTTTGTTTTTACCTATATACCCAGCCCAATAATAGAACCCACCGTAGTTATTGCTACAAGGTTCCGTTACACATTCACTACTAAGGTTACAGTATTGAACAAAGTTGAATAATATGCCACTAAGAGCAGCACCAGTCACGACGGCGTTAACGGCAACTATAACCTTAGGGCCAGGTGATACTAGTATGGACAATGGGGATTCTTAAGTAGTTACGTAAGGTTAGTTACAAGAAATAGTTAATCACTTATAAAACAACAATAGGATACTTAAAGAACGTATTAATAGAATTGGAGTAGTAAAGATTAAGCTACCCTCAATCAAACGATTCTTAGGAGAAAAGTTAAAGCTTAAGGGATTTCTTACGCAGATGCACTTTAAGGTAATACAGGAAGGAGCGAAGTTAGTAATATCGTTAGATTAAGTAGCCTATATAGAATTGTTCCTAACAGGGAGGGCACTTAAGTGGTTTAAGCCGTATCTTACGGAAATATAGGCTAATAGCATAACAACTACTAACTAGGACGTATGGTATATATTTGCTAGTTAGAACGGGTTTGCGGAATAACTAACGCAGATATTTAGAGACCTAGAGGCCACAACCATAGCAGAATGAAAGCTTCAGAACTTAATATAATACACTTTAGTAATTAAGTATATAACACAGTTTTAAACACTAGCCATATAGGTTAAGTGGAATAATAGGGCGCTTATAGTATAGTATAAATAGGGACTTAAGGCTAAAGTCTAGGATATAATTATCCTAATAGAAGATGCGGATACTTTAAGGGAGTTAATAGATCAGTTAATAAAGATTAATAATAGGATCTACCAAAGGGAACAAGCTAAGAGAGGGCAAGATAGAGTTCCACAGTTATATAAGGCGTAGAGTACGCAACAACAGACATTAAGTTAAAAACTATGGAATGGCGCAGAGCTAATAGACCTAAGCGGTACCAAAGAAACCTAAAGATAGGAAAAGAAACTATGGAAACCTAAAGGTTAAGGATTAAGTAATTAAAGGACCTAGAAGTAGAGGCTAAACCAGGGATTTTAACAGTAGAAGACGTTTAGGCGGACTCCATAGCAAGAAAGATAGTTTAAAGATAGGGCTTATATAAATTATGGAAAACAAGGTCATTTCGCTAGAGACTATAGAGGTGGTTAAAGTAACTATATAGTAAAGGGAACTAGACCAGCAGATGGCATATATATATAAAGGGACAATAGTGCACTGTAAGGAACAAAAGAGTGTTTAATTAATAGTTTTGTGTATTATTACAATAACGCATGCCGAATTTATAAGGACGCTAAGTATAGCGTAAGCTATTAGCTGTAGGAGCTATTGTTACCTAAGTTTAGAGGAACTAATAAACCAGCTTATAGATCGGACATTAAAGACGATAAATTTAATAAAGGCGAAGCATTTACCAATAATAAGGCAATAAAGGCAGCTTACTAGGAGTATATAAACCTTAAAGAAGTCAAAATAGAAGTAGAGACTAAAACTATTATAGAATAAGGTTTAGTAATAGGTATTATAATACTATTAGATACAATTTCCATCGCTTTATAAGATAATAGGAGTAATGTTTAGAAGAAACTAAGCAAGCAGATAACTACTAGTGCTAGCTTATTACTTAATAAAGGTAAAAAGCCGCAGGCTTAAGATTCTTAAGAAGAGATAAAAGAAGCTTAAAATTCTTAAAGTAAGATAAGATATACCTAAGGACCCACAACAGACAAAAACTAATAGGAAAGGGTAGCAACTTAGTTTAGTAACAAACGAATAAGTATAGGACGCAAGTTTAAGAACTATAAATTTGGAGAATAAGTAAGAATATTAGTAATCCTAGGTAAATATAATATTTAGCCTAAAGATTAAACAGTTAATACTAGGATTAAAAAGTAAGATAACTATAAAGATCTAGCTATAAGACGCAGAAAATAAGAAACTATAGATAAGTTTAGAACAAGAATTATTATATAGTAAGAGCAGAAGCTAGATAAAAGGTTAGCTATACTAGGTTATATAAGGGACAGAGTACCTATACGAAGAGTTACTAATAGGCTAAGTACAGAAACACCTAGGGTAAAATAGTTAGATAAACTGGAATAAGAAAAGAATCTAGATATTCCAACCTAGTTTAAAAAAAGACATACTAAAGGATATTATAATGTAGTAATAACAAGGTACTTTCTAACGGATAGACCATACACACTAAACCAATTATACGGAAAGTGGTATAGGCAACAACACAGTAATAAATAGGAAGACTTTTATATATAGCTAGACAAAAAAGTTGTCTAAGACTAACCTATTACGGAAAAACGCATGAGTTACATTAAAGGAGTATTAATTATAACGTTAAGGAACCTAGAAGAGGGATCTAGGGACTAGAAAAGTAAGCAATAAATCTTAGTACCTATAGCAGAGATACTAGTAGTTAGGTTGACTAGGTATAGGTTTAAACTTAAGAATAAAGACAAACTAAGAGTTAACCCAAAATATATAGCGTATTATACACTATCGTGGATAGCTTATGTGGATAATATATGTAATATGCATAGAGCACCTAAAGACAAGAACCGGAAGTACCTAGTAAGGATATATTAGGCACTAGAAGAAAAGCGGTTTAGAAACACTAAGTATATATATAGTTAGCACCTAGTAGAAGTATAAGGTTAAGGAGACTTAATACTTTAACTAGAAAGATTCCTTACGGAAGAATACCTAGATGGATAATAGTAGTAGGAGTGCCTAGAGAATACTTGTCTATGGTATATAGAGGAAAAGAAACAAACTAAGTATTAGCTAAAGTTAGACTAAGTACAAGCAGGATCAAGCAGCCAACAGTTAGAAAAAGGGGAGGCGTATAGAACTAGAGGGAACTAGTGTTAGAGCCTTAGACCCTTAAAGGAATTTAAGGTTAACACCTAAATTTAAGAGCTAAGTAGCAAGATTAGCAGTTTGAAGTGTTAGTAGATAGTAGAGCAACTAGGAACTATATATCACCAAAGGTAGTAGAAAGAATGGGGTTACTATATAGATAAAAGGAATACCCATATCCACTTATAACAATTTTAGGAGATCAGATAGCCTATAGAGGAGGCATTATTAATCTTAAAATAGGACCTATTTAGATAACTATTAAAGGGAGACTAGTTAGAATGTCTTTTAATATCCTACTATTGGGATAGGATAAGGCGATACTAGAAATACCTTAGTTACAGAAGTACAATCTAAAGATTAATTGGGTTATAGGTTAAGTCAATATTAAAGATATATAATGGTGTAAAGTGCGATAGTAAACCAAGTTGGTATAGTACCAAGTTGGAGCAATATATAAAGAGACTAAGTAAGGCTTAAGTTATGTACCAAAGAAATACTATAAGTATAGTAAAAAGTTATGGTTACTAGAAAGTAAGAAGCTGTTAGAGCATGCAGCTTGGGACTATAAAATAGAATTAAAAGAGGGAATAAGTCTAAAGTTCTTTCCAATCTATAAGCTTACTAAAACAGAGTTAGTAGCGCTTAAGGAGTTTATTTAGGAGAACTTATAAAAGGGATACATTAGACTATTACAGTTATTAGCAAGATATCCAGTACTATTTATCCTAAAGAAAAATAGAAAACTTAGGATATATATAGACTATAAATAGTTAAACAGCATTACTAGGAAGGATAGGTATCCTTTACCCTTAATTAGCAAAATCTAAGACAGAATAGGCAACGTAAAGATCTTTACAAAGATAGATCTAAGATAGGCGTACCATTAAATTAGGATCAAGGAAGGCAACAAATAAAAGGCAGCCTTTAAGTTAAAGGAAGGACTATATAAACTATTAGTTATACAATTTGGGCTTATAAACGCACTAGTAATATTCTAGAAGCAAATTAATAGTGTATTAGAAGAACACCTAGATAAATTTATTATAGTATACCTTAATAACATTATTATCTACTTAGAGAATAAGGAAGAACATAGAGAACACATTAAATAGGTCTTAAAGAGACTACAAGAAGAACAGATGCTAGTAGTAATTAAGAAATATAAGTTCTTTATAAGGAAGACCAATTTTGTGGGATTTATTATTAAACTAGGCTAACTTAGTATAGATCTAAAGAAGATTAAGGCTATAGTAAATTAGTAAGAACTAGAGAACGTTACGCAGTTAAGATCGTTCCTAGGGTTTTGCAATTATTGTAAAAGGTTTATAGCGTAATGGTTACAGGACATTAAGCCATTTATACAGTTAATAAAGAAAGAAGAACTATAGGCATAGGGAAAGGAATAATAAGAACTGTTTAAGAGAGTCAAAGAGTTGTTTACCTAGGAGCCAGTTCTTAAGATCTATCAACTAGGTCTAGAGACGGTTATAGAAATAGATATATTAGACTTTATACTAAAGGCGTACTTTCTATAGAAATATTAAGATAGATAGCACCCAGTGGCATACTATAGTCAAAAGATAACACCACTAGAGTTAAACTATGACATCTACAATAAGGAGTTGTTAGGTATAGTTACAGTACTTAAGAAATGGAGAGCATTCTTATAAGGCATAGAGAAACCATTTATAGTTAAGACGGATTATAAAAACCTTATAGGATTCCTAATAACGAAGGAACTCAACCAAAGACAGGTTAGATAGGCGGAAATGCTTACAGAATACCATTTCGAAATTTAGTATACTAAAGGTATAAACAATACACAAGCAGACGCTCTAAGCAGAAAGGCTAAACTATAAAGTAATAAAAAGCTATTGGGAGCTTTATTGCAAAAGGATTAAGATAGATTAATTAGGTATAATTATCCAAAGATTGCAGCAACTAAAGAAAGTCAGATCTATAAGTTACTAGAGAGTAATTAGATATAGAAGATCTAAAAAGCATAGGTAGAGGATTTAGACTTAGAGCAATATAAAAATAGAGAAGCAATATATATGCCTAAGTCTATTATAGAAGAATTTGTTAAGGAATTTCATAAGGGAATAATATAAGGACATAACAGAGCTATAGGCTTAGTGTTAAGACTTTAAGAGGAATATATTATTTAAGGAATCTGGGGACTAGCAAGATAAGTTATAAAGGAATATCTAGATTGCCAAAGAAACAAACCGATAAGGCATAAGCTGTATAGAGGGCTATAACCTATCAAGATACTAGAAAGACTATAGGAAGTTATATTATAGGACTTTATTATTAAGTTACTAAAGTTAAGAGATCCTATTATAGGACAAGATTATAACGCGATTTTAGTAATAGTAGATAAGCTAATAAAGTAGGGATA
>Ga0307507_10001804_pt1 | contig 46950 bp, 33 predicted proteins | sample 7_EM_MG_FD_207223 | JGI IMG/M metagenome (GOLD analysis project Ga0307507, IMG submission 207223) | Populus trichocarpa ectomycorrhiza microbial communities from riparian zone in the Pacific Northwest, United States - 7_EM | ecosystem: Host-associated > Plants > Roots > Unclassified | place...
CCCGTACCGTGTATATTACCCCCTAGAGCCTCCTTTCCTCTTCTTCTTCTCCTTAGCTTAGTATTCTTGTATGGTAGCAATCTACAAGCTTCGGTTCAGAAGCATTTGTACGAGCCCGTCACAAGTTTAATATATAAAAACGCAAGCTACAGCCATCTAAGAAGCAGGCGCTTATTCAGTGGATCCTAGACCTTAATTAACAAGGATTTCCCCCCCCCCCCATATTATTAATATACGGCATATAGCAGACACTTTACTTATAGCGCGGGGCCAAAATCCTCCCCCCTAGCCAGTCGGCCAGAACTGGGCACGCTGCTTTATAAACACTTAGCCAGAGCTACAGATAAAATAGAATTAAAAATTCCACTTATAGCGCATAAAATGTGAGGATCCAGTCACAATTAACGCGTGGTTTAAGCGCGTAGAGGAGCCATAACTGGCGTACGGCATCCTTAATAAAGATACCTACAATTTTAATAAGATAGGATTTATAATAGGTGTCGCGGCAACATTAAAAGTTGTTATAAGCTTAGATATAGTTGGTTAAGTAGTTCTTGTTTAGCTAGGCAATTATAAATAGGTTACAGCAATTAAGGGAATTAACGCTACTAGCTGGGCAATTCCGCCCTTTATTATCCTAGTAGGTAAAATCTACCAGTTAGGCTAGTATTAAGCTCTACCTACCAACTAGGTAGTCGCTTTAAGCAATAATGGCTAGACTAATAATAAGCTAGGATATAAGTGGATTTAGCACTTTAATAAATATATAGAGTCTTATATAAAGGGAGCCTACCACCTACTTATCCTTAATAGCCATAACAGCCATATAATGCCTAAATTTAATTAGTACTATACAGAATACAAAATTATCACGCTCTATATGCCTATGTATATATTACACCTTCTCCAGCCGCTTAATGTAGGCTACTTCTCCCCTCTAAAGCGTATATATAGATATGAGGTTTAAGAGCTTACCTACTAAGAAATCCACTATATTAATAAAGAAGACTTCCTTACAACGTATATAAAGGTGCAGCACCACTGGTGACTCGCAGGCGACTCGCAAGCGAGGCCCAAAAGGCGGGGAGACGGATCACGGGGTTTTCTCAAATAGAGTTTTCTCCCCACATGTATATAAGGAGTAGTCCGCGTGGGCCCAACAGGGATCCGAATCGGACGTTAAGCAATGAATAATAATATATAAAGGTGCAACTATCTATATTTTTAGATCAGAATATTAAGAGTGGATTTCTAGCTACAGGGCTCATGCCTTATAATCCTTAGCATATCCTATTATCGCTTACAGTTACAAAGACACCCTCTCTACTAGGCACAGCTAGTGGAGCAGCACCTCTATAAACATTAGAAACGCCGCATACTACAGCCCAGCTAGAGCAGCAGGCTAGGCTCATACAAGACCTCCTCCAGCGCCAGTCCCAGAGCCTAATAACGCAAGCAGTTAATCAGATTATTAAGGGGTGCCAAATAGCAATATATTTAGCTGCTATGCTTATAAAGGAGAATTCAGAGCTTTATACAGCTAATTAGCGCCAAAAACAAAAGGAGCAGCACTGCCAAAGATATATTGCACAAGGAGGCGCTCTACAGGCCCAGGAGGCTCAGGCTTTAGTTAAGGGGTTAGAAAATAGGGAGCAGGAGGCTAATCAGAATTGGGCTGCTCCAGTACGGCAGCGAGCACCACCAACATACAGCAACTGCCATATTTAGGGTCATAATAGGACTTAATGCCCTACTATATAGAGCAACTGTAAGGCAAATTTTAAATTAAATTTATTTTGGTGTAGTTAAGCAATTATACAAAAACATATCGCGATTCTGGTGGGGTGGCCCGAGGACTGGTGTGGCCCGGGGAGTGGTCAAACACGTTAAGAGCAGTCTCTTCGTCAGCGAAAAAACAGGCCGATTTAGGGCACGTGCCACACAACACCAAAACACAACACAATACATTGATTTCTATATATAATTCAACGCTTAACAAGCTCAATACTGCGTTATCTGCCCTTCTGCCCTTCTACAATCATGCAGCCGCTTGGTATAGTACTTAGTGGAGTTGTAGTAGTTTGAAGATGGTATACCTTAACCCGTTTGGGCGAGTAGAGGAGTAGGCCCGTGCGCGAACACCAAAATCAGAACAACGCGTATCTACATAGAATCAGGGATGCATATAATCAACGTAATCGTAATCAGCCTATTGATTTTGATTATTATAAAATCACCGCACCTGATTATGATTGATTGTATTGATTATATTGATTATGCACTAATTTCCTAATTAGGATCAGATTGATCTTGGCATAAGAGAGGCTGTTCGAGTTGTACTTTCTTAATTCTCTCATCCACCTACTGCCTAATTTGCTTCCTTATTACTTACCGTATTCCTGCCCGCATCGCCGCTCGTCGTTTTATCAACAAATTCCTCAAGATTGATAGCTTCGATGGCTACATCTACCGTCACGAAGCCTCCCGACTTGATGAAGGAGCTCCAGATGAGATACGCGCAGACGCGTATACAATTGCTTTTCCTGAAAGCCCGCACGGACGTTTTTTATATGTAAAACAGCATGCTCGGCGCTATTTGGTTAACGCCGACCATATAGTAGGAAAATCAATAAACAACTTTCTCAGCACCAAAGCTTTATCACCACATTCTATTCCTACCTGTTCTTACCACAGGTGATTATATTGATTATAATTGTGATTAGTTAGATTATATAATAATCATAACTTATGTAACTAATAGAATAGTTATATGCATCCCTGCATAGAATTTAACCATTAAAAACACCACCACCTGCAAAATACCGTTCTGTAGGAACGATGACTGTTAGAGACTTCATATCGAGCGATTTAACTCTAAACATTGAGCTTTCATATTAATTTGCTATAAAATCAAAAGCTTTGTATTCCTGAGTACGGGTGGGTTCTTATCGATAGCCTGCGTGCCCATTTTAACCGGTTAAGGGATATAACTAATAGAATAGTTATGCATCCCTGGATCCCAGCAATCAGCTATTTGTAAGCTTCCCAATGCTTCTTATTTCTTAGAGGACATATGCTCCAATTCGTAATCTTCGCTCACGTTTTTCCCACGAAGAATATTCCATCGTTCTAAGTCCGCCAAACGAATCAACCACAACACTAGCCAAAACCACTACAACCTTCCTATCAGATCAACTCACCCAAGAGTATATGCACCACCCATACAATTTCGAAAATCAGGGCTTTGTAATAATAGCACACCGCAATTTTACGCACAAGAAACGGACGAACCTTGCTCTCGCCATTGCACACGCCTAGGCCCGCCGCCGAGAATTAAGCTCACCGAGCTCTACAAACTAGCTTTCATGCTTGTTTTCACGGTCACCAAGGTTTCCGCGCAGGAATCCATTTGGAGTTTTAGGGAATTACACGTACTGCTGTAGTCTTTGCTCGACCAGGATTAGAAATTTACGTCAACTATGCTCATGGCGAATACATCTGCTGTGTCTTTTCAGACAACTAATCTAGAATCACGAATCACGAAAGCGCTCTACGATAAGATACAATGAAATATGTCTAAAGTTGATGAACGCTTCATGGTCGCGCCTCGCGATATTGAAAGACGGGTTCTTAGTACCGTCCGGGAAACACTCCCAGGAATGATCAGAGAAGAAGTCTAAAAAGCTATTTAAGAACACGGGCTCTCGAAAAATTCATGAGGAAATTAATGACAATTGTCCAGTTGTGAGTTCAGGGACGAATCGAGATGAAGAAAAAGACACGCTTTGAAATAGCGGACACTTCATTCGCGTTGTGAGTGACTCTACGAATCACTTTCCAGACTGTTGTAGCCTTGAGGCTGACCGAGCCTAGGTCCCAGGCTATATATGTACACTTCTAGACGCGGCGGTGCCGGCGATTCTGATGCGGACGAGAAAGCACGGCAAATCAGTGGCGCCGGCGGTATGTAGCTGAGTTCTACGTACGTGGAGACCTCGGGGGAATTTTTGGAGTCTTTATCTGACAATGGCTGAAAAGATCTCAAGACTCCTCTGCACCGTCGACAGCCTTACGTTCGAGTACCTCGCGTGATGAGGTAAATCATTTGCTCGGGTTATAATACCAGTGGTTCCAGAAATCTGCACACATCCCCTCCAATGTTGATCTCGGATCGCTAACGATCGATTGGGCGTGATCCCGAGATTACTCTCGCCCTGTGCTCCCTTTCGCCTCACCACTCCCTATTTGAGATCTAGATACGTACAGCCCTTCTTCTCACTTTGTCGATTCTTGCACTTCGACTTTAGAATGACACTGTCATAGCTATCTCTGAGATAAGTCTCGCTCGAAATACTATAGCCATCGCTAGGACTACAAGTGCGGAAACCCGCACGGCTGGTGAGAACCGGCGAAGTCTAAAAGCCACGCGCCAGCCAAATTCCCAGGCAGCATAGCATCCCAGAGCTAGAACAGTGATGCAGAATCCCAATACGCCGAGCAGAATGTCCCCTGGCTTCATATTCTTCAGAAACCGATACATCGCCGTATATTGAAAGACGATTTCCGCTTGGGCATAGTCAGTGCGGCCAAGGAAGCCTCTAGTGAAAGCGAAAGACGACATAGGCGATAAACTTTGCGCCCAGAAGCCGCGTGTAGAAGGAGAAGTCATTTTACGCTGCCTTCTCCGTGCGCGCCGCAGGGTGGAATAAATCTCTAGGTCTGCCTCTATGTCGATAGACAAGGCATCCGTAACTGTAAGGCGATGGTTGAAATTGAGGGGCCGCGGATGTCTCTGGAGCATGTTGCGGGAGCAGAGGTCCCAGGGCGTGAAGCCGCATCTCGAAGGTGTGTCTAATAACGCGTGGCCGTGATTCACCAGCTCTCCCACAAACTTAACGCGACCTAGATCGATGGCCGCAATCAATGCAGTACAGCCGGCATCATCTTCATCTTCGACAGTTGCGCCGCGGTCGATAAGCGCTTGCAGAGCTAGAAAGTTGTTTTGATATACCGCTTCGATAACTTCGAACCAAGCCCCACCCCCTTGGGCATTGCTCGGATGCTGTTTGTTCTTCCAACGGCTTCGGACACGGCCTTCATGGTCTGTAGGTAAAGTACAAAGGCCAAAGCCTCGCTTTAGGAGCATGTTGAAGCAGGTATTATTGTCTTTCAATCGCAAAGAATTGAGCAGAACTGTGGGCATTTCCTCAACTGAGATTCTTGAGACTTTGATCAATTCTTCCATGAGGTGCAACTCTTCCTTTGCGAGATTCATCCCTTCGTGCTTATCCCAGCGTGCTAGAAGAACTTGTGGAGAATCCATGAACAGCCCTGCTTCAACTTTTGCTCCGGCATTGAGGAGAACCGTCATTACTCCCAGGTTTCCGTGATCAGTTGCTTCTCCGAGGTAGGACAACTGTGTATTATCGGCTTCGCTGACCGAGATCCCAGCTTCAAAAAATGGAGCAGCCATTTCCGGAGTCCCAACTCGACAGAGACCTCTGAGAAAGCAAATTCGTTCGGCTGGATCAGCTTCCTTCAGCTGTTGGATCTGAGTCGTTATTGAACACCAGTCATCGAGGATACGCGGCACAATGCGTTTGCTCGTAGAGAGCTGTGGGGTTGTATGGAATTCGGCAAGCTCACTCTCTAAATCGTGGCAGAATCTAGTGCTGTCCCGAATTAAGCAAGCTAATATCCAGCTGTCAAATTTGAGTAGGTCATCAAAGTTGGAGGCGTCGATATGTTGTCGCAGGATGTCGCGAATATAGTCTAAAGGAGCTGCTTCGTAGAAGAAAGTTGAGAATGTGGATAGAGCTTGGTGACCGCCACACAATGTTGGATCGGCTCCGGCAGATAGAAGCAATTGGAATAGCGGAAACATATGGTCAAATACAAGATGACGGTTTGGTCCCCGAGAGACGTTGAACATGAGTTTGCAACACAGAAGGAGAGAGGTACTTTGCCACTTAGTTCAAGTCATTTCAGGCAGTACAATTAACGACTCACTAGCCATTAACATCCCGAGAATTGGGATCAGCTCCCTCCGATAGCAGGAAGCTAATCATATCGAGGGAACCGTCAATTTTCATACTGTAAGCGAAAATGGCTTCCTATCGATGTTAGCCAAGGAGATCTTCAAGTGACTTGTATGAGTTTACCTGTATCATTGGTCGGCCTAATGTGAGGAGGAAGTCATTAGGGTTCGCTTTCCGTTGCTTAAAAAGTCTCTGAAGTCCGGATTTGTTACACATGAACACATAGCGACTGAGGGAGGGATCCCCATTGAATCTGGTCATCTTCGTATAGAGACGCATGATTGGAGGAGCATAGGGATTTGAGAGCAGAAGCAGACGGACTCGCACTAGCCGTGCTGCAAGCCACGGTTTTGGCACAAATGTGAATGTCCATAATTGTTCATGATTCTCTTCGAGGTCTTTGATGACCACTCGACCCTGCTTTTCGAAGGAGAAAACGCCTATTGGAAGACGGAACAAGTTGTAATTCATGAAGAGGACCCTAGTATGTTCCGCAGGTCTGGCGAGTTTGACTTCGTCCAGAGATCTCGGTGTGCTCAAACTACATTTGATATCGCATGTGCCTGCTGTTTGCATATCAAGACTGAGCCAGGGTGAAGGCGACTCGAACGTCTCCAAGGGCATTCTGTTGGACGCTGGTCGGGCTTGCCGAGCAAACGTGTCAGGGCTGATCGGCTGCTGGCAGAAGACGCCAGCATGGAGACACCGCTCGATAGATTGTGTCAGAATTCGACTGAGCGAGGCCTCTTCAAGCCGCGCACTGGATTGCGTGAGTGAAAGTATTGTCACACTCAGTTAGGAAACATACGTGGTCATCATAGAATGAAATAAGGTAAAATGCTGAATGTGTGTGTTGAGGGTCCGTTCCCAATCTGCTAGCTTGCCCTCTGCCAAAACTTTTCTCAGTCGTGCACGTATACCCATGCGCTTGGATGAACTAGATGTAGATTTGATGCTCAGTGTTGCCACAAACGCATCAAATGGCTGAAGGTCAAAGTCCATCTGCTGAATGCTGTGCGTCCACATGGCTACGATCGTATCTTGGAAAGTATCATTGTTCCCTTGTTGCACTTGGTTTCGAAAACTGTCCAGCAAGGTCTTGAGCAGGGCGACCAATGTTCTGAGACGTTGCAACTCCTCTGGAGCATTCCTGAGATTGTAATTGAGGACCCATAGACGTTGGCAACTTTCAGAGCACAACGCTGTCAGTGTGACAAGACTGGCAGCAAATCCGACAGTAGCAATTCCAGCTGAGAGAGGATCCATGGCGAGATCAAATCCAATGCCGTCAGAACTTGAGAGGAGCTACTGAACCGTCAAGCTGAAGTCCATATCTGCGCGATGAGCTGCCTTCAGGCAACCGCAGGGCGGACTGTTGTACAGTTGCCTTCCCGTGGTCAGGGTGGTTTTGGATTATGCGAACAAGCGATCCTTTATCCAATAGAAAATGCATAAAATATCACAATCGATAAGGATAAAAGTGCCCCATGCGGGGCTTTTCTACCCCAACCAAGTGGAATTCAGCAGAATTCGGTGGACTTAATAGAATTTGGCAGAATTTGGCAGATATTGCAGATATCGCAGATATTGCGGATATTATAGTAGGAATAGGTCCCTATATACCTCTCCCCCTAACTATATAATAGCTAAATATTTAAAAAAAAAAGCCCTATCTCTTTTATAGTTCTTCTCTAATACTAATTTTTTAAATATTTTATTTTCTTAAGGGTTTTAATATCTATCTATATCCTCTCCTATAATACTATATAACGTCCTTTAAAAAGACTTTTTCTAACTTATTACTTATTACTAAAAGTAAGAAAATTTCAATTGCTATAAGCAAGAGCTATAGCTAGCGCTTTTATTACTGTTCTTAAGACCACTACTAAAGTATAGTTATTAAAATCTTATATAGCGTCTTAAAGATAAAGTCCTTATACTTATCCTAACTTTTTAGTTAAAATATTATACTATTAAGATTCTTAGCAATCTTATTAAACTTATTAAGGTTTTAAGCTAGAGCTAGTTTTTTGTATAATAATATACTTTTAGGTATAGAACTCCTATTCTAATATCTTTTCTAAAGTCTTTAACACTATTAAGTATAGGCTTATGCTACTTCTTCTAAACCTGCTTAATATATCTTATATAATAGGCTAGATAAAGAATAAGCGTAGCGGCGTAAAGGGGTAAGTTATCTATTTTATAGTAATACCTATTAAAGGTATTTTAAGCATTTCTAATATATTTAGAGAACTCCTTATTAAAATATATTTTTTCTATTATATAATATTAGCTAAATTAAAAAATAAAATAGGGAGATAAACTAACCTAAGATTTATTAAGGTGCTTAATTATAATATCTATTATAAAGAGTATATTCTTAAGCGTTGCTTTATATCTTTAGCATTTTAGGGTTACTTAGTAAAATATTTAAGGAAAACTTTTTATTATATAAAGCGCCTCTAAGTCCTTTTAAGCATATTAAGATTATACTTAGTATATATATTAAGGGCAGACTTTTTCTAAATTGCTATACTAAGTATAAAATACTAACTATTCTATCTTATATAATTATTAAATAGAATTCTTCTCCCTATAAGACTTTTAAATTCCTTTATATAACTAGCTAAGCTATAGGTATATGTTACGGCACTGTTACAGACCCTAGTCAGGGGCTTGGCCAAGCCGAGCCTTGGCGCCATGTATATAGACGTGTCCTTTCCTCAACCTTCTTCCAGTCCTTGCCTTGGAATTCTTGTTTACTGGCTACCAATAGATTCTGTTCTTTTGACTAAGCCCTTTACAGTATATACGGCAATATTATAAAGCTTTCTAAGTATACTAAGTTTCTAAAACATATCGCTCTTCTTTTTCTTCTTTATTAGATCTAACTTTTTTCCTTTTACCTTATCTTCTTTATATAACTTAATATTATTAAAATTAATTAAGTTTTTAAAGAGGAAAGTCTATATAGTAAAGTTTAGAATATAACCCTAATAGTAAATCCGTTAGTAAATAAGGTTCTATTTAATTTCTTCTTTCTAAAGAAGCTAGTTATTTATTATATAATAGAGCTTATTATTTATAGTATAGTTATTAGATATAATAGTACCTAGTTTTATATAATCCTATAGTCCTTAAGCACTAAAAGAAGAGTATTTTATTACTTGTCCCTATTATAAGAGGATACTATATAAAGGCTAAGGAGAGTATTTATAAGTTTTCCCTAGCTATTAATAAAATGGCCGCAAATTATAAGGAGAAGGTAATTATTTAAAGAGGTCTAAATATTAACGGAGAGATAAATACTTATTAGTGTAAACTGTAGCCTCTTTTATATAATATCCTTTTATAATAGCTATAAGTTACTATCCGTATCACTTCCGGTGATACGTATCGCTATTGCAATAGTATGGGGTGGTAACTGATTTTGATTGATGCTTGATTTATTCTCCTATTCTATAGGTGGAATTTGGTGGATTTCCTGAGCTCGCTTAGCTTATATAACTAACCCAATTAGTTACAGACAACCTCGTTCAGACACTGGGAGTATTTAGTTTTTAATGGTGCTTAAGCACGCCTCCTGCCAAATTCTGCCAAGTTCTGCCAGGTCCTATCAAGTTCTGCCAAATTCTGCCATATTCCACCAAATTCCATTAAGTTCTACCAAATTCCGCCATATTTTACCAAATTCCATCAAGTTCTGCCAAATTCTACTATATTCCGCTTAGATTCTGCCGAATTTTACTAGGTGGTTAAAGTAATTAATTACAATTTTCCATCCCTAGGATAGAAAATTGCTATTAGCTTGCTTAGTACTAGCGCCTTAGCGGCTAGCCTTATATCTTCGCGCTCTCTGTTTCTGCTTTAACATCTTCTCCTCTCTCTACCCACTTAGTAACTTATAGCTTAATTATATTCATATTAATTAGGTCCTTTAACGCCTAGCAAGGCTTTAATTTTGTTATAGCGTCTATAGGGTTACTACCCCCATTAATCTATTTAATCTCTACTATTTCTCTTCTCTTATATAATTATTATAAACACATTAGGTTAACCATAAGTCGTTTCTCTTATATTATCCCAAGTTTAACTAAGCAGTTATATAGAGATTTTAAATCAGTATAAAGGATAAGCGGCAGTTATTTAAGTTATAGGATTTTCTTAATAGTTGCTTTAATCGCAGCTCTGGTGTTAAATCTATAAGCTATTCTATATAGTTTAGATGCTAAGACACTTTATATAACTCGCTTATATTTAATAGATAACTAATAAAGGATATTAGCCCTATTGTCCTTATCCGCGAGTATAATAATAAAGCCAATCTAAGAAGAGAGGTTATAGTTATTAGCAAAGGACGAGTCCGTAAATATCATTAGTTTAAGAGTGCTTGTATTAAGTTGTACAAAGCAAAGTCCTTAGAAGGGATTATCAATTTGCCATTGCAGCCGTTTGTTAAGCTGCTTTGTATATTCTTCCTTTAGGTTAACAACTTATGCTATAAAGGAGAGGTTAAAGGCAGCTTTTAGTTAACAGATTGTGGCGATATAAGCTCCTCTTGCTCTCTAAGTAATATACTAGTCTTTTAGTATAACTGCCTTATAGACTTCCCCTCTGGAGCTAGTTGGGTTTATAGTCTTTATAGTAACTAACTTTAGGTTCTAGCATTAACGTTCCTAGGTAAGGGCTATTAAATCTTTTTCTTACTTAATATAGCCTCCATTAAACTTAATTAGGGTATTTAATATAAGCTTCTCTCTCTCTTTTACTAGGAACTTTGCCTTCTAAAGTCTAACTTCTTTAGCCTTTACAAAGGTTTTATTAGTAAGAAATAGTATATTATTAGTCTGTAATCCTATAATTCCAAAGCCATTACTATTTATGTATAATAAGCAGGGGTTATATATTAACTAGTTCATCTATAGTTTATTAAGGTAGTAACGGTAGTATATATTAAACTAATAGTTGCCAGCTTTTGGGACACCATAGAGTGGTTTAATAACTCTTAAAATTAATCCATCTTTTAGTCTAAGTTCTAGTAGCGGGCGTATAAAAAAGTCTCTATTTAAGTGGGTACTAGACTATACATAAGCTTATAAGATATTGCGTAGGCATAGAAAAGCTAGTCTTCTTTTGTTTTCTTATAGGGTTGCTATAAGTGCTAGGATAATTCTCTGGCTGACACGTTAAATAGTTAGTAATTATATTAAGACCAGATCTTTACTATAGTTATTATAGGCTTATATAACTAGTCTAGACTTCTTAAAGGCCTTATCTGTTCCGGCGTTCTTAATCTTATTAATAAATTAGAAGTTAAAGATTCTAACTCCTTTTAGGACGTCTGCTATATTAATAAACTTAAAAACACCTTTCTTAAGTAAACCGTTTATCTCCTTATATTAAGACTCTATAAATAACGGTAAGGTATACTTAGAGGTTATAGTATCTAGTTTCGTTAGGCTGTTGTTAATAAATATTAATATATCTACAATGTTTTGCTATAACTTTATCAGTGGTTATTATATCCGTTTTAATCTTTAGGGGGTATAATAGCTACCAATTTCTTGGTTGGTTCCTTAGTTAGTTCTTTATTTAGTTCCTTAGTCGGTTCCTTAGTTGGTTCCTTAGTCGGTTCTTTAGTTAGTTTCTTAGTCGGTTCTTCTGGTTTAGGTTATAGGTATAGTTTCACTGCTATGGTCCTAAAGTTGGTAGGTCTATTAGGGAGCTATATCTTATATGTCTCTCCGTTAATTCCAAGCAGCTTAAATAGGCCAGTCTATCTACCGCTTTGTCTAGTATTGCCTTTACACTATATAAGTATATCTAAGTTAAGAGGGAGGTTATAGATTATGGTAACAGATAGACCGTTTTATTAGTTTAGTATATTGTTAACTTACTTCTTTACCCTAATCCTTACAATCTCCTCTATTACCTTCTTTATAGCTACTACTCGCTATATAATAGAAGGTGCTAGTGGGTTAAGTTTGCCTATTTAAGGGTAGGCACTAAAGACAAGTAGTGTTGGGACCAGGCTATCTGGGCCAGCTGTATCATTAGCGGCTTTTACTACCATTTATAAAGCCAGTTCTTTCGTTATTCCTAAGTCCTATAGTTCCTCCATAATTATCTAGTATGCTCAGCGTAGTATTAGATAAGCTTTTTCTACCATTCCAATAGACCAGTAAGCTTCCACTAGGACGCTCTTAGTTAATATGGCCATTGCTATAGTATACTATCAAAACTCCTTACCTATAAAGTTCTTCCCGGCGTTATAGGTAATATAGTTAGGTGGTCCAATATAGGTGTTAATCTAACATAGTTATAGGATATCCCATATATATTTTGCGGAGATATTGCGTAGCTATCTTACAGCTTAAAATTTAGTAGCTTTATTAATAATGTAGAGGATAGGGTTTCCGTTAATATATATAATATTAATAAAGATAGAATAGTTAAAATCGGAGTCTTAGTCTTCTTATAATGTAAACTTAAACTATCTAAGAGATTTACTATGTTTTTAGCAGTGGGAACAGTACTTAGTAAGATAGTCGATAACCTACTTATCAATATCATTGTGGCCAGAGCGTTTTAATACTTTATACAGCTTGTCTGCCAATAGGTATCTAAAGTAACAGTAGAGTCGGCGGAGTTTAGTAGTGGTTAGGTAGCAAGGGTTTTAATTAAATAAGTAGGTTATAAATAACTACAGTAACTCTTCCTATAATAAAAGGGGGTAACTAAATTGGCAAACCACTAGCACTAATTTTATTGGGGTGACTAGAACGTTCTTAAGGTTATTATAGTAGACCTTTAGTACATCTATATCTGCGAGACACAGTAGGAAAGGTGTATCGGCCTTTACAATATAGAACTTAATATTGCCAACTAGTGTGTTAACTGTAACGGAGCTAATAGAAGAGGTAGAACTAATACCAAACTAGACGTTAATAGCGCCAGCCTTTAAAGTATTAATAACGGTATTATAGGTCTTCCTATATGTAAGGTATTGTCTATAGCTAGCTATTAATCTCTTTAAGGCTCCTATATCAATTATTACTCTATAGAACTTATCAAAGGTATATCAGCTAGTAGCAACGTAGGTAAATAGGTCTAAGTTATTATGGTAAGCAATTAGATTAGTGCTAGTAATCGCGTGGGTAAAGGATTAATCCGCTAAGTCAGTTACAGTATTAATGGCTCCTTTATGCTGTATCGTTCCAAAAGAGGTAAGGAATAATTCAGTCTGTTCCTAAGTTAGAGATAGTAGTAGTAACTTAATATTAATTATAAGAGCTTCTATTACGTTATTAGTAGATTCTAAGTTAAGTTTATTATTATAATCTATTCCCTCGTACTTAGTAATATATTACTTAGCATACCTATCAAAGCGGCGGTTAAGTCTATCTTTAAACTTCTTCCTTAATTTGTCGCGTTCTTTTCTTAAATATTTAGATAACTAGCAGCCTTCCTTATAACAAATAAAGTAGCGCTTCTTTAATAATGTATATTGGTTAGATAAAGATAGTTATATTCTATAAGGTGATTAGGGGTGTTGTCTGTGGTAGCAGCGGTTAGTAAAGAAGGCTTAGGGGTTCTTACTATTTAACTTTTTAAATATTATAATAAAGGATTATAAGTCATTAATTAGACCAGTTAGGCTATTAGAAGGTTTAAAGCAGGCATATTAGCACGCTAGTAACTCTTAGTAGGCGTTAATAAGCTTATTATAAAGGAACTTATCTATACGTAAATCTAGGTCAAAACTATACTGGAGGTGTCTTAGTTCTTTAATAAGTAACTATAGGTAATCTAAGGTCGATTTTCCAGCATTCTTACTCTTGCCTATTGTGTAACGGAACCTTGTAGCTTAGACTACGGTGGGTTCTGTTATTGGGCTGGGTATGTAGGTACGACAAAAACAACAACGTAATAATAACTGGTAGAGTGGTTGCCTAATAGATTAACTCCAATTGTATTCTAAGATTTACTACAAGGAGAGAACTATCTACGGTAGGGACTAAGGTCCTTTAAATACACATCTATACTCCTAAGAAACCCTCTCTTATATGTAAGGTGCGTGTTGTCTATATTAAATGTAACGTCCCCTCCGTTTAATATAGTTAATACGTTTAACACCACGTGACCTTAGTTACTATTCCTTGTTATATAGTTCCACTAGATCTATCCTAGACTGTGCCTATATTAACTAACTAGCTTCCGTCAACTCTTCTCTAAGTAGTTGTAACATTGTACTTAAAGCGTCTATAACACTATCTCCCTCCTCTTTATCTTTGTCCTTAAAGATTCCTAATATCTTTAAGTTGTCCACTAGAGGTGTGATATTTGTTTAATTAGTCTGGTTAATATTCTTACTTATTATGCCTAAAGCTTCTTCTTCTCTTTCCTAGGTTAAGTGTCGCCTTTATACGGTCTCCTCCATACTATCGCTTGGTAAAGTGATGGCGATTCCTTGCTTAAGGTGCGTGAAAGAGGGGTTAGTCTATATTGCGCTAGCGAGCCCTTTATCTTAATAACCCTTCTCTTATTCTGAGTATACTAAAGCAAATATTTAATTGTTCTGTGACGTTCGCTCTGTCTCTAACGCTAAGTATACGCGTTCTATTACTCTTAACAGTCTTTAAGTTCCCTAAGTAACTTATTATAGGGTCTTGTGTTTAATCTACCGCTGCAAAGCTTAATAGTAAGCTAGCCTCTACGCTACTTAAGGTTTAACGTACTTTAGAAGAGTCTGTATATGTCCTTAAAGCTTAACATTTGGCTTATACTTGTCTTTAACGTCTTAAATATGTCTATAAGAAGGTCTATTCTAAGGAGTAGAAACTAGTTTAACAGGGTTTGTCTAAGCTGGGTAATAAAAGGATTGGCTCTCCTCCTATAAGGGAAATAACTTTGAGTAGCTTGGCAATTACTCCTCTTAGGTCCCTCTTAGGTGATTTATTTTTTGGCGATCCTTCTTTGTTAATATTACCCAACCTACTCTCTTCTAATACTCCTATACCTTTCCTATAGCGTTTTTTAAATTGCTTAGTGGTTTTTAGGTAGTCTTGCTGTAGCCTATCTACTTTACTTTATACCACGTTTTGTTATCTATATCCTTATAACTGATAATCTTTAAAACTTGCTATTTGTCTTTCTCTTATCCTCTATATATATCTGCCTTATAGACTGGTGGCTTAATATTCCTGTGTGCTAGCTCTAGTATTGCGACATGCTGTATAGGGTAGATTTTTATTTTGGCTAGTAGGTTTAACTTATATATAACTAATAAAATTCTTTGCCTAATTTTGAAAGGTCCTAGTCTAATATAGTCTAATTTCTTGCTTGGTCGTCAACTCTTGAAATTTTTGTATAGTAGCTATACTTTATCCCCCTCCTTAAGATCTGGTCCCTTAGATCTTTTAGCATTATAGTACCTTTTTATTCGTTCTTATACTAGTTTAGCTGTTTCTTTAAGGTTTATATAAAGATTTATTAATATCTCTATTCTTTGCTTAGCTGTGCTACTTGTCTTTTTTACTTAATGTGGTGATAATGATGTTCTTAGCTTATACCCGTAATTTGCCTTAAATGGTAATGTCCTTGTTCCTTCTTGTGGTGTTGTATTATATGCAAACTGTATAACTAGTAATAATAATACCTAATTATTCTGTGCGTGATTAATATAGTGCCTTAGATACTATTCTAGTGTCTAGTTTAGTCTTTCTGTTTATCTATCCGTCTGCGGATAATATGCTGTAGATGTTGCTGCGCAAACCCCTTATTCTGCTAAAAACACTTCCTAAAATATTGCTATAAATTTTAGATCTCTATCCGATATAATCTTGTTTAGTACTCTATGTCTTGTAAATACTTCCTTTATATAGATTCTAGCGATATCTTCTGCTAATATCTCTTTAGTGTATGCTATGAAGTATCCCTACTTTATTAGCTTATCTATTATTATTAAAATCGCGTTATGATCTTGTCCTGTAATAGGATCTCTTAACTTTGGTAACTTAATAATAAAGTCCTATAATATAACCTCCCATGGTCTTCCTGGTGTCTTGATAGGTTGTAGCCCTCTATACGGCTTATGCCTTGTTGGTTTGTTTCTTTGGCAATCTAGATATTCCTTTATGACTTATCTTGCTAGTCCCTAGATTCCTTAAATAATGTATTCCTTTTAAAGTCTTAATACTAAGCTTATAGCTCTGTTATGTCCTTGTATTGTTCCCTTATGGAATTCCTTAATAAATTCTTCTGTAATAGACTTAGGTATATACGTTGCTTCTCTGTTTTTGTATTGCTCTGAGTCTAGATCCTCTACCTATGCTTTTTAGATCTTTTGTATTTAATTACTTTCTAGTAACTTATAGATCTAACTTTCTTTGGTTACTATAATTTTTAGATAGTTATACCTAATTAATTTGTCTTAATCCTTTTGTAATAAAGCTCCTAATAGCTTTTTATTACTTTATAGTTTAGCCTTTCTGCTTAGAGCGTCTGCTTGTGTATTGTCTGTACCCTTGGTATACTAAATTTTGAAATGGTATTCTATAAGCATTTCCGCCTATCTAACCTGTCTTTGGTTGAGTTCCTTTATTATTAGGAATCCTGTAAGGTTCTTATAGTCTGTCTTAACTATAAATGGTTTCTCTGTGCCTTGTAAGAATGCTCTCTATTTTTTAAGTGCTGTAACTATACCTAACAACTCTTTGTTGTAGATGTTATAGTTTAACTCTGGCAGTGTTATCTTTTAACTATAGTATACCACTAGGTGCTATTTATCTTAATGTTTCTATAGGAAGTACGCTCCTAGTATAAAGTTTAATATATTTGTTTTTACAACCGTCTCTAGACCTGGTTAATAGATTTTAAGAACTGGCTCCTAGGTAAATAACTCTTTAATTCTTTTAAATAGTTCTTATTACTCCTTTTTCTATGCCTACAGTTCTTTCTTCTTTATTAACTGCGTAAATAGCTTAATATCCTATGACTATTGCGCTATAAACCTTCTACAGTAATTGCAAAACCCTAGGAATGATTTTAACTGTATAATGTTCTCTAGTTCTTGCTAATTTACTATAGCCTCAATCTTCTTTAGATCTATACTAAGTTGGCCTAGTTTAATAATAAATTTAACGAAATTGGTCTTTCTGGTAAAGAACTTATATTTCTTAATTGTTACTAGCATCTGTTCTTCTTGTAGTCTCTTTAAGACCTATTTAATGTGTTCTCTATATTCTTTCTTACTCTCTAAGTAGATAATAATGTTGTTAAGGTATGCTATAATAAATTTATCTAGGTGTTCTCCTAATATACTATTAATTCGCTTCTAAAATGTTGCTAGTGCGTTTATAAGCCTAAACTGTATAACTAATGGCTTATATAGTCCTTTTTTTAACCTGAAGGCTGCCTTCTATTTATTGCCTTTCTTAATTCTAATCTAGTGATACGCCCATCTTAGATCTATCTTTATAAAGATTTTTGCGTTGCCTATTCTGTCTTGGATTTCGCTAATTAAGGGTAAAGGATACCTATCCTTCCTAGTAATACTGTTTAACTGTTTGTAGTCTATGTATATCCTAAGTTTTCCGTTTTTCTTTAGGATAAATAACACTGGATATCCTGCTGATAACTGTAATAGTCTAATATATCCCTTTTATAAGTTCTCCTGGATAAACTCCTTAAGCGCTATTGACTCTGTTTTAGTAAGCTTATAGATTGGAAAGAACTTTGGACTTATTCCCTTTTCTAATTCTATCTCGTGGTTCTAAGCTGTATACTTTAATAGCTTTTTACTTTCTAGTAACCATAACTTTTTACCATACTTGTGGTATCTCTTTGGTATATAACTTAAGCCTTATTTAGTCTTTTTATACGTCGCTTTAACCTGGTACTATACCAACTTGGTTTACTATCGCACTTTACGTTATTGTGTATCCTTAATATTGACTTAACCTATAACCTAATTGATCTTTGGATTGTATTCTTATAACTAAGGCATTTCTAGTATCGCCTTGTCCTGTCCTAATAGTAGGATATTAAAAGATATTCTAACTGGTCTCCCTTTGATAGTTATCTAAATAGGTCCTGTTTTAAGATTAATAATGCCTTCTCTATAGGCTATCTAATCTCCTGAAATTATTATAAGTGGATATAGGTGTTCCTTTTGTCTGTATAGTAACCCTATCCTTTCTACTGCCTTTGGTGATATGTGGTTCCTAGTTACTCTACTATTTACTAACGCTTTGAACTACTGATTTTGCCACTTAGCTTTTAAATTTAGGTGTTGTCCTTGAATTTCTTTAAGGGTCTAAGGCTCTAATACTAGTTTCCTTTAGTTCTATGTGCCTCCCCTTTTCCTAACTATTGGCTGCTAGATCCTGCCTATATTTAGTCTAACTTTAGCTAATACTTAGTTTGTTTCTTTTCCTCTATATACTATAGATAAGTGTTCTCTGGGTACTTCTACCACTATTATCTATCTAGGTATTCTTCCGTAAGGAATCTTTTTAGTTAAAGTGTTAAGTCTCTTTAACCTTGTACTTCTACTAGGTGCCAACTATGTATATACTTGGCGTTCCTAAACCGCCTTTCCTCTAGTGCCTAATATATTCTTACTGGGTACTTCTGGTTCTTGTCTTTGGGTGCTCTATATATATTATACGTGTTATCCACACAAGCTATCTATAATAGTGTATAATATGCTATATGTTTTGGGTTAACTCTTAGTTTATCTTTGTTTTTAAGTTTAAATCTATACCTAGTTAACCTAACCACTGGTATCTCTACTATGGGTACTAAGATTTGTTGCTTACTTCTCTAGTCCCTAGATCCCTCTTCTAGGTTCCTTAACATTATAATTAATGCTCCTTTAATGTAACTTATGCGTTTCTCTGTAATGGGTTGGTCTTAGACAACTTTTTTATTTAGCCATATATAAAAATCTTCCTATTTGTTATTATGTTATTGCCTATACCACTTTCCATATAACTGGTTTAGTGTGTATGGCCTATCTGTTAGAAAGTACCTTGTTATTGCTGTATTATAATATCCCTTAGTATGTCTTTCTTTAAACCTAGTTGGAATACCTAGATCCTTTTCTTGTTCTAGTTTGTCTAACCACTTTGCCCTTAGTGTCCCTACACTCAGCCTATTAGTAACTCTTTACATGGGTGCTTTGTTTTTTATATAACCTGGCGTAGCTAATCTCTTGTCTAGCTTTTGCTCTTACTATATAATAATTCTTGTCCTAAACTTATCTATAGTTTCTTGTTTTCTGCGTCTTGTAGCTAGATCTTCGTAGTTGTCTTGCTTTTTAATCCTGGTATTAACTGTTTAATTTTTAGGCTAAATACTACGTTTACCTAGGATTGCTAATATTCTTATTTGTTCTCCGAACTTGTAGTTTTTAAACTTGCGTTCTATACTTATTTGTTTGTTACTAAACTAAGTTACTACCCTTTCCTATTAGTTTTTGTTTATTGTGGGTTCTTAGGTGTGTCTTATCTTACTTTAAGAATCTTAAGCTTTTCTTATCTCTTCTTGAGAATCTTGAGCCTGTGGCCTTTTACCTTTATTGAGTGATAAGCTAGCACTAGTAGTTATCTGCTTGCTTAGTTTCTTCTAAATATTGCTCCTATTGTCTTGTAAAGCGATGGAAATTGTATCTAATGGTATTATAACATCCGTTACTAAACCTTGTTTAGTGATGGTCTTAGTCTCTACTTCTATTGCGTTATTAAGGTTTAAGTGCTCCTAGTTAGCCTTCTTTTTGTCCTTATTGCTAATAATTAATAAGTACTTTAACTCCATTGTTATTACTACTAATCTTTGTCTGTATGTTGCTATAATATCTTGATCTAGCTTATAGAGTTGATTTTATTCTTTGTCTAACTCTCTAGTTCCTTAGAGTCCTTTTAACTCTGGCTCTTGTGGCTAATAGCTTATGCCGTACTTAGCGTCCTTATGAATTTGGTATATGTTGTTGTAATAATACACAAAACTATTAATTGAACACTCTTTTATTCCTTGCAGTGCACTATTGTCCCTCTATATGTATGTGCCGTCTGCTGGTCTGGTTCCCTTTACTATATAGTTACTTTAACCACCTCTATAGTCTCTGGTGAAATGACCCTATTTTCCGCAATTTATATAAGCTCTATCTTTAAACTATCTTTTTTGCTATGGAGTCTGCCTAAACGTCTTCTATTGCTAAGATCCCTTATTTGGCCTTTATTCTGGGGTCCTTTAATTACTTAATCCTTAACCTTTGGGTTTCTATAGTTTCTTTCCCTACCTTTGGGTTTCTTTAGTACCACTTAGGTCTATTAGCTCCGCGCTATTCTATAGGTTTTAACTCTGTGTCTATTATTGTATACTCTGCGCCTTATATAACTGTGAAACTCTGTTTTGCCCTCTTTTAGCTTGTTCCCTTTGGTAGATTCTGTTATTGATCTTTATTAACTGATCTATTAACTCTTTTAGAGTATCCGTATCTTCTATTAGGATAATTGCGTTTTGGACTTTAGCCTTAAGTCCCTGTTTATACTGTGCTATAAGCGCCCTGTTATTCCACTTAACCTATATGGCTAGTGTTTAAAACTGTGTTATATACTTAATTGCTAAAGTGCGTTGTACTAAGTTCTGAAGCTTTTATTCCGCTGTGGTTGTGGCCTCTAGGCCTCTAAATATCTATATTAGTTGCTCTGCGAACCCGTTCTAACTGGTAAATATATACCGTATATCCTGGTTAGTAGTTATTATGCCATTGGCCTATATTTCCGTGAGATACGGCTTAAACTATTTAAGTGCCCTCCCTGTTAGGAATAATCCTGCATAGGCTACTTGGTCTAATGATATTGCTAACTTTGCTCCTTTCTGTGCTACCTTAAAGTGCATCTGTGTAAGAAATCCCTTGAGCTTTAACTTCTCTCCGGAGAATTGTTTAATTAAAGGTAACTTAATCTTTGCTACTTTAATTCCATTAATGCGTTCTTTAAGTATCCTATTGTTGTTTTATAAGTGATTAACTATTTCCTGTAACTAACCTTACGTAACTACTTGAGAATCCCTATTGTCTATACTGGTATTACCTAGCCCTAAGGTTGTGGCTCCCGTTGACGCCGTTGTGACTAGTGCTGCTCTTGGTGGCATATTGTTTGAGTTTGTTCCAATACCGTAACCTTGGTAGTGAATGTGTAACGGAACCTTGTAGCTTAGACTATAGTGGGTTCTGTTATTGGGCTGGGTATATAGGTATGACAAAAACAATAACGTAATAACAACTGGTAGAGTGGTTGCCTAATAGATTAACTCTAATTGTATTCTGAGATTTACTATAAGGAGAGAACTATCTACGGTAGGGACTAAGGTCCTTTAAATATATATCCGTACTCCTAAGAAACCCTCTCTTGTATATAAGGTGCGTATTGTCTATATTAAATGTAACGTCCCCTTTGTTTAATATAGTTAATATGTTTAACACTACGTGACCTTGGTTACTATTCCTTGTTATATGGTTCCACTAGATCCATCCTGGACTGTGCCTGTATTAACTAACTAGCTTCTATTAACTCTTCTCCAAGTAGTTGTAATATCGTACTTAAAGCGTCCGTAATATATTGTAGACTTTAGAGTTATTAAGTTCCATTGTCCTAATATACCGCGTCTATATTTAGGTCCCTTAAAGTAATTACGTGTGGTGTCGCAGATTTAGTTAAATAAAAGGGTTAGGGTGATATTCTTAAGGTTAGTATAGTAGTGGTTAAGTGCTAGACCGCGTAGTATTATAGGGTAGGCTTTAACCTTAGCTTTTTAAGGTACGTCAGCTCTACTATAGAGGTTGTGGAAGATGGTAAGTTTAAAGTTAAAGTTATTATCTTCTCTACTGTACTTATTGTCTTCCGTATATATCTTCGCGAGGTTTATTAGCTCCTTGCTGAAACTCTAGGTTTAACTCTATCCCCTAGGTGGTTCTGGTTGCAGGGTTAAGTCAATATAGTTAGGCTCCTATTATAGGGGTGGTATAGGGGTAGGTTAGGGTATAGTGGGTGGTATCATAAGTAGGGTAGGGTTTATAGTTAGTAAGATTATAATTAGGGTTTAGATGGTACTAGTAAAGTTATTCTTAAGGAGGTAGTTAATTCGTCCTAAATTAAACTTCCCTCTAGTTGCCATATACTCCCTAATCTTAAGCTTAGTCTATTTTATAGGATCTTCTTCTTATAAGGTGTTAAGAAGGGCTTCTGGTATTATGGTATTTCTATACTTCTTAACCCATACACCGTAAACTTAGAGGAATTGTTAAAGGTTATAAACAGTAATCTAGTTACAGTCTCTAAAGGTTTATACTGTAAAGGTACTAAAGTCTTCGCGGTAGGTTTCCCATAGGTCATTGTCCTTAAGCTTATATACTTCGTACTTAAGGAGCTTAAACTCTATAAATTCTTTAATCTCCTTCTTGTTAACGTCATTGGATTGTGTATTAATTCCCTCGCTCCATCTATCTTGTCCTTCGTTAACTTATACCCTAATGTCTAATATGTCGATTCTTATGACTCTTATTAAGGTTCTAGGTAAAAACGCGTAATAGATGCAAGCTAAGGGTTCCTTATCTTGTCAAGTTCTAAACACGTAGTAAACGCGAGCTAATTAAAATGCGTAATAGACGTGAACTAAGGGCCTATACTGGATAGGGGTCGGTTCTTTAAATACCTGGAGACTATATATAAAGAATTAAGGGCCTCTCTTACGAGATGGGATTGGTTCTTTAGGTACACGTTAACTAATACTCCTTGGCAAGTAATCTGGTGGTAAATATGCGTAATAGACGCGAGTTAAGGGCCTATACTAGATAGGGGTTAACTCTTTAAATACCTAAGGACTGTGTATAAAGAATCAAGGGCCTCTCTTGCGAGATGGGGTTGGTTCTTTAAATACACGTCAACCAATACTCCTTAGCAGGCGTTCTTAATAGGTTGCCTCTAGTTAAAAAGGGACTGTTCAAGTTCGTCTCTCTTTATAGATAATACGTCTCCTAATCTGTAATCACTAATTAGTGTCCGTATCACTTCCGGTGATACGTATCGCTATTGTAATAGTATAGGGTGGTAACTGATTTTGATTAATGCTTGATTCATTCTCCTATTCTATAGGTGGAATTTAGTGGATTTCCTAAGCTCGCTTAGCTTACGTAACTAACCCAATTAGTTACAGACAACCTCGTTCAGATAGTTACAAATCTTTTTACTAACTACTAAATAGGCTATAGTTATATAGCCATCTACTTTAGAATTAATTAACTATAGAAGAATATAAAACTCTAGCTACTTAACTATCTAAAACAATAAGTTTTATATAATTAATATAATAAGGGCCTTATTAATAACTTTCTTATTTAAGACTACTTAGAGTACTTTTAAATATAGCTCTTTTATCTTATTTTAAGATAACGCTTTAAGGTAAAGATCTTTTAATTAATCCTATATTACTTCTTTTGTATAACTAGTTTTAGGCTTAACTATAATACTATACTTTAACGCTAAGCAGTTTTAGAAGTTAGAAGTTAACTATATAGCTATATAGTGTTTACAGTAAATAAAAGACAGGCATTTTTATTTTATATAGACTTATTACTACTAATGGACGGGTATTAAAAGAGCTAAGCGACCTCTTGTATTTTTTATTTTAGAGGTATTAATAGAGTCGAGAGCTTCTAATTCCATTTCTAAAGCCATATTTGTACGATAAGAAAGAAGAAGAAGGCGAATGAAAATTTATTTGGGGTATGCCAAGACTTATCGCGATAAGATTTATCCAAAACCACCCTGCCCGTGGTGGCTTGAATGGGGATAGCACTAGGCAAACTCTGCCTTGAGCACCCACGCAGCTTCTGTTATCTTGATGTTGTGATAGGTCTACCAAGTGTCTTGTCGTTACACAGAATGCCACGTGCGGGGCACGCACCTTGTCATCCAGCTGAGCTTTAGATTTAGGAGACAAATCAACGCCCGGGCTGTGTCAGTTGCAAAATTTTCATAAATCACCGGTAAACTTTTCCTGAATCTCTAACGCATCGACTATCATTCGCAGCAACGAAAACACTGCTATCTGAAACGCTGAAATGTGGTACTTCTCGTTTCAGCTTTCACCAAAGTTTCCATTCCTCTCCAGCACCGCCTCCGGCTTCGTGGCTGTCCTTCTCACCCTGTTGGTCCTTGCCTGCATCTCCATTTGTCGACAGAGATACCGCAGATATCCTCTAAGGCCAACTGAGCAGACGATCGAAAAAGGACAGACAGTACGAGGCCCTGACGCTCCTTTAGAGGACCTCATTCGCGCGGACGAGTTTCGAATTTGCCGGGGAGATTGGGTGAGCAGATTGACTTCACATGTGTGTCATACCCGCCACGCTGGACGCTTCAACGTTCTTGTCTTCAACACGGCGGTCGAGAGATATTTTATTCCGGAAGGAGTTGTGGAACAATTCCTTGTCGTCTACGATAGTACCAAGGAAAGCGCAAAGGTTGGAAAAGTTACTTACGAAGTGACGGTCTTTCGCAAAGGGCATTTGGTGAACCTGGGAGACGGAGGCTTTATCAACTGGTGCTTTGAAGGAAATTTCGAGCGTGTCGGCATGAGTGCCATTTTCGCTGAGATCAGGGAGCCGGGCGATTGCAAGACTTGAGAAACGATGATACTGGCCTTGAGGAAGGAGAGGCAGAGTGCAACTAGGAAGGAATATCAGAGGCCATAAATTATGGCGCAGTAGCCTTGAGGCAGAAAGTTTCCGGGATGGCTTTGAGGGGTCACTCTTGGCCGGTCCGTCTTTTGGGGTTGGCATATTTCCCCACACAAATTAGGTGAAAAGGATTCTTTAGCTTTATATTTTGCTATGATATGATAAATAGCAAGCCCAAGTCGTCTCGTTCATGTAAAATTGGTAGCTAGAGGCATATTTTTCAGCTGTAAATTGGATTGCAGCTCCGCTAGCAAGTACAATCGAGCGAGGGGGCTGAAAGGTGGGCCCGTAGAGGACCTGACAAGAGTGCCTAGAAATAGCCTACTTCCTGAGGCAAGCACGCTCAGCCTTAGTTTAGGTGTCTTCACTCTCACCTTAGGGTAGAAAAGCAGTATTTCAGGTTGGTAACCGTAACTAGGAAAAGGGAGACTATCGGGGTTACTATGCCAGTGGTCCCTCCAGCCTGGATTTTCCCCTTCAAAAGCCGCTTTCAGGTCATCCAGTAGTCGATGAGATGTAAGGCCGGGAGAGTTCTCATTATTGCCCCATGGGTTGCTCGCGAGATCCGGGTTTGTATCGACAAGCGGAACAAGCGCAATTAATCCATAAGCCGGTTGTTCGTTCTTGGCAGCTATTGCTCCGACGCTTGTAGCTAGAGTCGCATCACTAGCAATATCAGTCAGTTTTATCTTCAATCCACTTTGGGGTACGACACTGACAAAGACAATCCTGATAAGACTATTCTAGTGGAATCAGTATCCTATCTCTTTTGCCATGGTCCGATACACATAATGCGCACAAGCTCGTATGCCGATAGACAGTCTGTTAAGATTTGTCCAAATCTGTCCTTAGGAGCTGAGGGGTAATTGACACAGATATATATGGACTCAGAGTCTGTCTTAACTTTAGAAACTGCGCTTCCTTTAGATTTACGTACTTTTTGCCATATTCGAACACCAACTTTGGTCTCTGTCTATTCGATCGGTAGTCCGTGCACCGATGTATGAAAAGAATGAAGACTGTCGATTGATTTATGAAGAAAAGAGACTATTTATACAAGAGGTTTCGAAAATTTCCATCTGTTCCTAGAAATAAATTGTCGCCAGTAACCCCAGAAATTGGGGAACTATTTAAGTAGAAATATGCCGAACTTCTTAATAGGTGGTTAATAAATTATCGACCCGAATTAGGTTCTTACTGCCCCGACTCAGCTACCTACCCATTGACTCGGTCACCTACCCCGTCTTAACTCGATCACCTACTCCTTGTTTCCATTGCCACCCCCTAGCCCCCCTGTTTTTCCTATTTTCTATACCTTTCTTATGTATATATAGAAGTCTTAGAACCACATTTAATAGACAGAGTTTTTATTCTTTTCTTATAATCAGTGCACGGATATCTAATTAACAGTTATGAGCCCGAGTTACTTGCCGTATTGCCCCTATTCAACTAATTAATTTAATTAATCTACTTAATTAGTTATACCCCTTATTAAATTACTATCACCAAATCCTTTGTCCTTTCTGCAAGCACCTTTTTAAAATAACTTCTTAACTACCTACCCAAGCTATTACTATGACGGTAATATTGAGCCAAGCCGACTGGGACAAATAAATTAACCTTATTAGGCTCCGAACCTAAACAGGAGACGTATAGAAATACGTCGACCCCTTAACCAAATGGGATAAGTTGTTCTAACTAATTAAGCAAGTCTTTCCTAGGCCTTAAGATATAAAGTTAGGAATAACCTCCTATATGTCACGGAGTGAGCATAAGCGGTAATAATATATATAGCGAAGTAGATATTATTAAGCTATATACATAAACTGCGTGATAAAGTTAAGACGTTGCGTAAGGAGAGAAGGTAAGGAAACGGGGAGAAAGGGTATATATCGTTAGTCTGGTTGCTTGGTTGATATATGCACGGAGCAGAATAGGATTTAAGTAGCGGTCCTAGCAGAACTTGGTAGGATTTAGTGGACTTGGCAGAATATGGCAGAATGCGGCAGATTGCTGTTAGATTGCCGTAGATTGCCGGCAGATTGCTATTAGATTACCGTCTTGTGGTTAGTGGAAATAGGTGGACGTGTATAAGGTGTTACGGTGTCCTATAATAGTACCCCCCTTTTAAACTTAAGCTTCTGCGAGATAGGGCTGTAGTAGTTCTAGGTAGAGTTTGTAAAAGTCTTCTGCGGCTTATATAAGTCCTATAAAGTTAATGGGTTCCTATATAGGCTTAGTAAAGCCGCTCCATTTTATAAGGTATATATATTTACGTTTCCGTTTGTTATACTTAATATTATTAACTCTTTTAATAAAGTACTTATTCTTACCATCCACTTTAATTAGTGGGGGAGGGTCCTAGATCTATTTAGGCAGCGCATCTAATATAGGGGCAGTAGGGCGGAGGACTGACGTATAGAATACGGGGTGGATTTTAACCGTATTAGGGAGCTTTAGTTAGTAGGCATAAGGAAAAACAACTTTTTTAACCTTATAAGGGCCAGCGTTCTTTTAATTAAGTTTCTTAGTAGGTTATTTTATATTTAGGTTTCTTATATCTAGCTAGACAAAGTTACTAATTTAGTAAGCCGGGGTCCTCGAAATCGGACTCTGCACCTGTACGTGGTGAGGCCTACGAACCTGCTGGTCTTCGGACTCAGCAGAGCCAACGCAGAGACGTCGCACAGCTGCGGATAGGACCTAGTGGTTGTTGAAATGTTGTGGGGGGTAGTGAAAATTTTCGCATGGGATGGTGAGATCTCGAAAACCACTACTTACGGTACCCCCTTCATAGTAGACTACTACTGTGTTCCTATTTTAAACCTATGTAATCCTTGCGGATACAAAATAGAATCCAACGTCCCCTGACCCCCAATTAAAAGCATCGACGACCTCACATTGACGAACGAGTGAACGCGCGAACGAATGAACGAACGAGCAAATATACGGCCCCTCCTAACCCCCAGGGCAATCGCCCGCGGAGCATGCGGTTACTCGCCGTTTTACTGCCGTAATACTGCTGGCAGCCTGGATTGCGACCTACGGTTTTCCTTATCTTCTTTTAACGGAGTGGTGACCCTTTAAAAGGGCCTAGCTGGGGCCTAGGCATAAAAGATACCCAATACAATATATCCCGCTGCTTGGTGTCATAGTAGTTAGAATAGATGAATCCCCCTTACGCCTTTGATGGCTCTAGGGGGGGGAGAGGCAAGGCGTATATGGTAATGGTTAATAAGAGATAGCACACAGGGGACGGTTAAGATATAGGAGAAGCAACAAATACATGGCGATCGATTGGCAAGGCCTAGCTAGGACGTAGTGAACCCTAGCTTTGGATAAGCTGGAGAGGGAAGCAGTGGTTCCCAAGGAGTTTAAAACATCTAAGGAGGAGGACGTGCTGTAGGCCTGTAGGGCCGCAGCTACGTGCAAATATGGCAAATCGGGGTTTTTCATCCTACTGAGGCTGCTCATAGGGTTTTTCCTCCCCTAACTGCAGGGGTTTTCTTCCTATAAATACACAAGTTTTCCCCCCTGTGCGGAGTAGTCTGCGTGGGCCAGTAGGATCCGTATCAGACGTTAATCAAAGAGTTACTACTAATTTAGTAAGCCGGTGCTAGGGTTTAATTTTTATTTACTGCGGCTTTATAGACAAATTAGGCCTATATTATTTTGTTAGTAAGGAACTCTTATAGTTCTTCTATCTTCTTTATAAATTTATTTACTTCTATAACTTATAAGGCGTAATAATGGAAGGGTAATAGAAATAGTATAAAGTTATAAGGTAATAGGCAACTAGAACAGGAACAGGGTAATTATCAAAATCTGACCTGGATCGACAGGTAGTTTGCTCCAGCTGTTATTAACCATGCTCGGACCGTCCAAGCCAGTTGCAGTATAAGGACGCGAGGTCTTTTGATCCAAGCAATAGAACTAGCAGCCATGAAAGTAGAAAACCGGTTGGAGTCTACTCACCATTGACATAATTGATACGTCCTACCTGCACCTGATTACCCACACTGCTGCATTCGTCAACCAGGACATGTGCGATAACAGAGTGGATGTTTCCTAAAATAAAAATTTTATCTTAAAAAACGTAACTTTACACTTTAGAATCCGATTCGCTTCGATTTCGCACGTGCTATGACCGGAATAGAACGGAGCGTCTCCAGGCACATTCATCCCACACAACCGTGATTAGTAAGCGATTAGTAATCCCGCATGGGCCGCTATTGGGGTGGCTGAAGAACTTCAAAAAAGCATGTCCTCACCGCAACTTACATTATAGAATATCTATGCAACTACGTGGTAAATAGACTGGTTTAGGGCGCGGAATTGATAGCTTATTATATAGACTAAAAGCCCTAAACAGCTTATAAAGTAAACATTAGTGCTAGGTTTAAGATATAACGCCAAAGTTGGATAACTTTAATAGCAAGTTTCTGGAAGTTTTCTACTATAAAGTCGCTCTAAATCTACACCTTATAAAGCCTATATCAACTTCCTACTATATAGCATGGCCAATAGCTCTTTGTTTAATATTGATTTAACTCTTCCTAACCTTAATAAGCTCCTGCAGCGTTGCCCTGCTGCCTATACTGCCTATACTGCCTCTGCTGCTCCGGTATGAAAACCTGGTGATTGCTAGAGCAACCCTATTAAAGTCCTTAATACCCTACCCCCCCTTCACTAGGTTGCTCTAGCTGCTTAACATAAGGTTTCTTAGGCTCCGTTAACCCTATCTTGGCTTTACTGGCCATGGTATGCAGGTGTAGAGAGCTTGGCGTAGGCCTTTATGTAGGAGTTATTCTTTTCTCTACCCCCTCCTAGAACTCTAACCCCTAGCGGTTATAAATGTCGTGCTGCTTCTGCTCCTTCGGTATATAATATAAATAATCCTCTTCTACTATGGCTTTAATTGCTGTCGCTAGAAGTTAAGATTTAATATTTAGAGTAGCAGCTAAACTACCGTTTGCACCCAGACCTGGCTCTAGTAGTAAAAAAGGTAGTTAACTCTATGCCCGCCCACTACCTTTTAGAGCTATACGATGGTAAGACCTTTAAGGATCCTAACGCCACGTTTAATTGATACTAGGACTACGCCTTTAGTAAAGGCTTCTTTATTGTTATACTGTCCTTAGGCGATGAAACCACTCTATAGCCGCACCGTGTCTTTGGCTGTAAACACTATAGTAAGCATACCCGGAATTACCGCAAGTTAGACAACTTCTGTGGTAAAAATAGCAACTGGTAGCGAGAGGCTACTAAGGTATACTAAAAGAACTACAGCTGGTGTATTTGGGTGGCCTAGAAGAAGCTTCCTAGCCATATAGGTAATATTAAAGAATAGGTGGCGACTATTATATATACCAAGCACTCTAATCTAGATACTCCAGAGGCTCTAGAACACGACTTCGTCGCGAATCCTCTTGCTTATATTAGCCACCAGGATCAACTACTAGAGGCTAAAGAGGCAGCCACAGAAGCCTATGCTCTTAGGGCAACTCAGGAGACCTACTTTACTATATAGCGTCAGCTTTCTGCCCGAGAGTTATATATAAGTAAGAAGAAATACTATAGCTTAACGCAATTATTAAGCGGCCTTCCTAGTAGAGCTAAGGGCCAACCATAAGCGCTTAGCGCGCTTAAGCTGCTTCTCCACCAGCATAGATTTAAGTACCGGTCTTAATATACCTATATAATTAATCCAGAATTAGGTTGTCTAATTACCTAGAGTCTCTAGTAGCTTATATTCTAGCTTCCTATCTAGGTAGATTTGGTATAAAGGTTTATTACCAACTTTAGCTGCTAAATAGATGCTATATTTAATACCAATCAATCCAAGCTCTTATTAGCTATTATTACTGGTGTTATTAATATAGGGTCCTCTTTTCTAGTAATATAATTGTTTATTAAGAGCGAGTCTTAGCTAAATTAGACCTTTTTACTAGAGTCTGCTTAGTAGAAACTTTGGAAACGGCTATCTAAAGTTATTATTACTAATTTTGGTAAGGGCCTTACAGCCGCCTTATTAGTAGGGTAGTTAATCGCAGTTATTCTCCAGTACTACTAGTGGTACGCCGCAAAGGCAATGAAGAAGCGGATTAATAAGGGGATCTAAACAAAGGCTAAAAGGCCGCATAGCTACTTAGTGGAAGAAAGGAAGGTAGTAAAGGAACTATTTTAGCCCTACCTAAAATCTAAAACAGTAGCAGAGCTTAAAGCTAATTAAAAGGTAGTCCTAAATAAGCTATACCTATGCGATAAGGTATAGTTTTAGACTATATACGTTAAAAAGGAGAGCTAGATAATTACCTATTATATTAGGTAAGTTTTAGTAAGCTAGGGAACAGAATATCGCCATAAGGCATTTAGATAAGCTTTACTATAGGCCGGCCTATAGTAAAGCTTATCTAAATATCTTGTGGTGACATTCTGTTCCCTAGCTTAAAAACCTTATTTTAATATTAACTTTTCCTTAACCGCTTACTCCCTTACCAGATACCTTCTAAATTTAGATATAGCAGCAAGCTAATAAGGTGAGGGTATTAACAGAGGATTAAAATGCTTTACTAATTATTAATTAAGTCTTAAGGATACTATAATTAAGCTAAAGAGGTGGATTTTAATATTATATAAGGAGTTAATTAAATCTAAATATATATCCAAAATGTCCCTCCCCCAAATTATTACCCTAGATCTTTTTTAGCACTACTTTATATAAATTAATGGTGTAGTAATACACTATGCGCTTAAGCGAATCTTTAATTCCATATGTGGCGCGAGAGCTTTAACAAATAAGGAAAAGCAGGAGTAGGCTAATTAGAAGTAAAAGCAGGACAACTGTGACTATGAGGACCCTTACTGATATGGCCTCCCCTGTTACTATATGCTTATTTAGTACTTAATACAGAAGCTTCCTATATTACCGGCTTTAATCTACCCTTGCTAGTGTATCGTAATAAAGCTAATTGCCGCTCTAGATTGGCAGCCGCGATATATTAAGGATATGGCGTTCCGGGGTGACCTACTGCTAGGGCACCTAGAGGCTCTTACTAGGATTTAGCTATCGGTTCTCCGCCTTCTTAATATTATTAAGGACCTTCCTACTAAAGAAATAAGCGAGCTTGCTAATAAATTTAAAGACTTTAAGGTGGCCTAAGTGGCTATTTTAACTAGATAGATAGAGCTTTAATTACTACCTAAGGGCGCTCTATTTAAGGTTCCTCTAAAGGCTTGCTAGCAGCTACTACCTAAAAAGAAGTATAGTAAGGCTAACTAGCGGGGTAAAACAAGTGCTGAGATTGCTGAATGTGCTACTAATGTTGCTGTGCAAGAGCTCTAAAAGGAAAGGCAGGAGGAGGCCCAGAAGCAGAAGGAGCAGGTACTAAGCGGTGGCGTAGATCTTAGCTAATTTCTAGTCTAAAACAAAGAGCTAGCCAACGAAGTAGATATGGATATTAAGGAGGATAAGCAGCAACCGTTTAACAAGCCGTTGGTACTATATAACGAAGTTTTAGGGGGGTTAGAGGACGAGGTAGTTATTTTAGAAGTGGGAGAGGATAATAACTCATAGCTTAATAACGCAGAAGTACTCCAAGGTACTATACTGGATAACCCTCACCAAAATATTAGTGAGAAGGAGCCTATTAAGAACTATTTAGCACCTGCCAATTATTAAGAGCCGCTACCTCTCCTACTCTATTAATCTGGTAGAGCGGCGCGCACTAGAGCTTAAAGAACCTATACTTAATTAGCTTATAGTAATTTTATATTAATTATAAGTGATATTAATAAGGGTCCTAGTAATCCTAAGCCTAAAGAGGTTAGCATTCTATTAAAATTAAAGCGATCGCAACAAGGAGCTTCTATAGACGCGCATAAGGCCTATAAAGCTAGCGTACTTGCTATTAGGTCCCCTAAGGCCAAGCGCATACGTGGTAGTAAAAAGGGAAAGGACCCTATTAAAATAGACGGCCGAATATTGGAGTATTACACATGTAAATAGTGCTTTGTTATTTAAATCGGAATTCAAGTTGGCGATAGTGGCCCGTGCGGGGTTACTAATCGCTTACTAATCACGGTTGTGTGGGATGAATGTGCCCGGAGACGCTCCGGGAATAGAAGATCACCCTAAATCATCCTTCAGCTGTCACCTTGTGGCGGTGAACTCCCAACAAATGGGAATCAACCTCTAAAAGACGAAGAATCGAAATCGGGGCTGCTTATATGCAGTACTCGCTGTTGTGAACCCCGTCCATCACCCTTGCTGCCTAATCCGGTGTGCCAGAGTGCGTTGGAAACAGCAGCGTTAGCTTACATGCAACCAATTGCAATGGAGATAAAGCTGCCGTCTATCTCCTCTTAATTTTACGGATAAGTATAAAAAGTTCAATTGTTTTCTCGGCTTAAACGCCATCTTCCAATAGTTCAATTGAGTGCTTTCATCTCCTCCGCGTTCTCCTACTACTAGTTTCCCCCTCCCCCGATAGATCCTTAGACGAACTTATCAGACGCTTCACCATGGGAGCTACCGAGGAAATCGCCCTCCAAAACGATGAGGCGCGCAAAGCTGCCTTCGAGGAATTCAAGCAGCACTGCTCAGGTCAACGCACCAGCACCGCCTGTCCGTCATCGAGGCCCTCCGCAAGACGCACCCGGACCACCACGTAACGGCCGTCCTGCCTACATCGTGCTCGCTGCTCGAGTACGCGGCAGCGGGTAAAGCGACGGCAACTTTCGACGGCAACGACGAGGGCTTCGACGTCTTGCGCGACTAGAAGTCGGTCGGCAAGGACCTCGAGAAGCGCGACTACCCGGGCCGGCTGCAGGACTCTGTGAGCTTCGGACGGTACGCGTACACGTGGGAGGGGCGCGAGTTCGTCGTGTACAAGGTGGAGTGGACGGAGCCGCTGCGGATGCCGATGCAGCTGTACTGCGTGCTCGCGGCACGGACCGGGGCCAACGTCGCGGCGGGGGACCCCCACTGCGCGGGCACGGACGCGCTGCTGCTGGCGGCGGGGAAGTGGACGTCGCAGCTGCACGATGAGATCTACGTCTTCGACGACGGGTACTGGACCAAGAACCGCGAGCTGTGGACGGTGGTGCAGGACTCGTCGTGGGACGAGGTCATCCTCGACCCGGGCATGAAGACACAGCTCATCGAGGATGTGCAGGGCTTCTTCGACAGCCAGGCCATGTACAAGGAGCTCGCCGTGCCGTGGAAGCGCGGCATCATCTTCCATGGCGTCCCCGGGAACGGCAAGACCATCTCGATCAAGGCGCTCATGAGCTCGCTGTACGCGCGCCCGGATGCGATCCCTTCGCTCTACGTCAAGAGCTTCGAGGCGTGCAAGGGCCCGCAGTACTCGATCCGCTCGATTTTCTCGCAGGCCCGCCAGTCCGCGCCGTGTCTGCTCATCTTCGAGGATCTGGACAGCCTGGTCACTGACGAGACGCGCAGCTACTTGCTAAATGAAGTCGACGGGCTGGAGTCAAACGACGGCATCTTGATGATCGGGTCGACGAACCACTTGGACCGCCTCGATCCGGCTATTTCGAAGCGGCCGAGCCGGTTTGATCGCAAGTATCACTTCAAGCTGCCCGGGGGGCAGGAGCGCGCGGCGTATGCGGCGTTCTGGAAGAAGAAGCTGGCGAAGAACCACAAGATTGAGTTTCCGATGGAGCTGTGCTCGATCATTGGAGAGCTGACGGAGGGTTTTAGCTTCGCGTATCTGAAGGAGCTGTTTGTCATGGCGCTCTTGACTGTGGCTAGAGGAGGGCCAGTACCAGAAGAAGAGGTTGTGGAACCTGTGGGGCCTGTGGAGAGAGCTGCAGGGGTCATGGATGCGGAGCCGGCTGCTGGAAATGAGAAGGTCGATATGAATGGGGGTGGAAACGAGGCAACCGAGGCTGAGAAAGTAGAAGCCCCGGTTAAGAAGCGAACGATGCCAGAGGTGGAGATTCCAGAGGAGCTCCGTGAGAACGTGTTGCTGAAGGTGATCAAGCATCAGATCAGGACGCTGTTGGATGAGATGGACAATACGAAAGAGGATGATTGGCCAAGCGAGAGAGAGAAGCCAGTTCGTGGGGTTAGACCTTGCCGTATGGACACGCTTTCCTTTATGTAACTACTTTTTGTGCTCATCTGGATTTTTAAGCACAAAATATATTTATGTTAATTATCTACACCCCCCTGGATGGGCTCTATATTGGCGTATAAGCACAATTCGTGATTATTATAATTATTCTACCCCGCACCCCCTCCTCCCTTCCCTCACTCTGTCTTTACCTCCCTCTAGAGACTCGTTCCATGGATTCGGTCTAAGGTAATATCAAAAGCCATATACACACATTCTCTCCCTCTCCCCTTCTCCCCCTCTCCTCTCTCCCTCCATCCCTGCCTCTATCCCTGCCTCCCTGCCTACTGCTCCCCTACTCTCTATATTATATGGCTAAATCTAACGAATAAATAGGTAGAACGAAATATAGCTAGATAAGACGCGAATATAAAGAGGGGCAGAGAGAAGAGGAGAAAGAATAGAAAGGGAGGCACAATCGCACAATCTAGAGGTAGAGGCGGAGTTGAAGGTATTGAGGTAATGGAGGTGGTGACGGAAGTGGTGACAGAGATGGTGATAGAGAGAGTCCTTGAGATGAGGTGGCTAGATAGATTGGTACACTAATTAACCTTTAGTAAATATATGTTATTAGCATGTGATATAGATTTGTAACTGATATAATTATTAAGTATAAAAAGGATATCTATTTGTTATTAAGAGAGGCTCAAAAAAACCTAAATCAAACACAAATCGTGACTATATTGATACCTTAATCGGGTGCCAAAATGGGACTCCCGATTTAAGCACAAATCGGATCAATTTGATCACGGGTATGTGACCGTAGGGTTGTTGAGTGGATGAATAACGCGATTGCTAGATGGGATGTAGTTAACAAGAATAATGTATATTGCATTATTCCATGACTAAACTTCTAGAGTAAGGTATTTTGGTGTTTTGGTGTTCCTTTGTGTTTTAGGCGCACGTGGTGTTGCTGTGCCTCCCCCCCTAGAGCCAAGCTGTGTGGGGAAGCTTTGATAACAAGGGTGAGAACGACTTGCTCATGCGGCACAGCAACTCGCAACTTTCCATCTACCATAACTGGAGCCAGAATTTGCCTCATACTATGGCGATTTAATAAACAACTAACGGCTTGCAAGGCTTACCCTTGCGCCTCAAGCCAATTGAACCTCTTGAGGCCCTGTAGATGGCTTGCTGTAACGCCTATGACTGTCAGGCCAGCCATACCGGGTGGGTGCAGGTATGCACACGGGCACAGGTAGGTCGAGATAACGCCACCATGTACTTTTCTCTTTTCTCACTCTTTTGCCGTGGGTGACCTTCTCTTTTCTGCTCTAGCTTCGGGGTATCCAGATGCAATTTCATCTACTGCAGTCCCTGCACCCGCGTGCCGCGAGACTGTAAATCAATCTCTTTCCTCTTCTCTCCTCTCCTCTCCTCTCTTTTTCTCTCCTTTTCTCTCCTCTATGGCTTCACCCACACCTCGTCCAGCCTCGTGAAAGCTCATCTCACTCTTGCTCTTTGTTGCGCAATCAATTACCCGCATCGCTATGCGTCGGCAAGGCCTCGCGTGGTGGCGTCCCCTCGTCGTAGCCTCGTGCCTGAATGTCGCGACATGCACCAATTGCTGTATATTCCCATCTCCAACCTCCACCTTTAAGTATATGCAACTAAGGACCTCTGCAGACTACCCCAACGGCAATCTCTCTCCATCGAACAACGACCAGCCATGCAGCACGCAGAAAGGCGCCTCCTGCTGCCCACTCAACTGGCAATGTCTCGACAACGGCCTTTGCTACTATCCTCCAGACAACTACTACGGGCGCTATGGCTGCACCGACCAATCATGGCAAAGCCCATACTGTCCCTCCGGGCTTTGCACAAATGGTTCGTCTTGCCACCCTCGATTGCGCCGCCACTAAGGTTGCATGGAGCTTACAGCGAATCCGAGCAGATCTCATAGCGGCCGGCGACGAAGCCATCGTCCAATGCAGCAACAAGGACAACAAATGGTGCTGCGACGGCGACCGCATCCACGTAAAGTGCTGCTCGAACGACAGCCTCACCTACTTCGACCTGCCGGACGGCAACGTCTTCGCGACCATCGGCAGCGGCTCGACCCCGACCACCGCACCGGTCGTGAACACCTTCGACTCGGACCCCTCCTCCGCCGCCAAGTCTTCGGCCGCCAAGTCCTCCGCAGCCTATTCCTCTGCCGCGTCCTCCCCCGTAACCGTCAACGTTGCCGCCGCGTCCTCAACCGCCCAATCCACCTCCGCAGCCCACGACTCGACCTCCCCTCCCACCTCCTCCGCCGCCGCCTACACAACCATCCGCACCTCCCTCACAACCGGCTCGAGCGGCGCCATCGCCACCGTCTACATAACCTCGGCCATCGCCCCGACCGCCACCCCAACCCCGCCCCCGCACCCCTCGCACACCGGCCTCATCGTCGGCTGCGCCGTCGGCATCCCCCTCGGACTCGCCCTGCTCGGCCTCCTCGCCTTCCTCCTCCGCCGCCGCCGCCGCCGCAACTCCCCGCCGTCCGACCCCAACGACCCCAACGACGCCGTCTACGCCGGGACCTACAAAGCGCCGCACCGGGCACAGGCGCAGCTACCGCCGGAGCTGGGCGGCGAGCCGGTTGGGGCGGGGAGGCCGATTAGCGTGCTGAAGGGGCGGGCGGAGCTGGAGGGGACGCCGCGGAGTGTGGCGGCGTCGTCGTCGTCGTCGTCGCCGCCGCCGCCGGGGTATTCGCCTGGGATGATGGGTGCGGGAGTGTGGGGTGCGGAGAGGTATTCGGGGGGAGCGGCTGGGGCTGGGGCTGGGCAGGAGAGCACGCCTGGGGGGCGGTATATTTCGTATCGGCCGCCGATGGAGGGGGTGCAGGAGAGGGCGGAGTTGGTAGGGGGTTAGGGGAAGGTTTGGGGGGGTTGGATGTGTGGATGAGTGAGGGATATGGGGAATGGGATATGGGACCTAGGAAATGGGAAATGGGAAATGGGAAATGGGAAATGGGAAATGGGAAATGGGAAATGGGAAATGGGAAATGGGAAATGGATGATGGGATGACATGTAACGGACGAGAGAACAGGAAATAACTAGCATACCCGGTATCATACTGTAAAGAGGCATGTAATTATAAAGCATCTGCAGCGACTAGGCACCTTTCAATTGAAGTCGTAAGAACAATTCAAAGCTAGCGATATTCAGTGCAAGCAGTTCCGCAGGGAAGCAAGTAATTCCAGTACGATTCAGCACATTGATTCACTGAAGCAAAACATCTCACGCACGCTGCATGCAAACAAGTCTCATTTCGTTTCATTCGTGTCATTTCGTTGCATCGCCTCAGAGATAACATGCTACTGCTACGAAGGTATGCCAATGCCAAACGCCATGCCCGGCGAGCGCATCTTCTGACGGCCCATCTTAGATGCCCCAATGCCCATGCTATCCCAAATCAAGTCAAAGAAGCCGCTCAGTGCGGTACAGTTGGCCCATTCATGATGTTACGGTTGCCTTGACGCTCGGATGACTGGTGTGATATCACGTTAGCCAGGTCTCTAGTAGCACGAGACGAGGGTGTCGGGAATGGAAGGGGTAAGAAAGTCCAAATGGGGTGAAAGAGAGTATATATGTACCTCTGTCTCTTGCATCGAGCCCTTCTCCAGAATCTGCTTCACGACGTCTTCCTCATTGCGCGTGCCGAACTCGTTCTCGAGACTGCTGTTCGAGGCACCGTCGAGGATGCCCTGGCTGCCTTGCCTGTTCACACCAACACATTAGCATCGAACCCCTCCCCATTTCACTGTAATAAATCTTGAAAATGTTGCTGTATCCGTAGAATAATGTGTATCGAGCTAATTGCAGATGACGAGAGAGAATTGGGGAAAACCCTACTTGTGCGTGACGAAGATCTTCCACCCGTTCACGACCTGCGCCAGCGGCACCGACTTATCCTTCTTCCAGCTCTGTACCGCCTGTACGCTCTCGACGAAGATCACGAAGTCGTCTTGGGCGCCCTTGTAGTGCACCTTGGTCTGCGTGTCGTTTCCGCGAGTCATGATGGATGTAGTTTGTAGTTGATGGTTGAGTAGAGGTTTGTTTAAGGGATGCTGGGAATTAGAAGTAATGTTCAGCCCCAAAAGTAATTGTGAAGTTGAAGGTGGAGTGGTATCGTGTGACTGGGTGTTGAGGGTGGAGTGCTTTTGTAGCTTGCTTGCCCTCACCTATGACGTATTCCAAGCGAAGCAGCTCACGCACCCTGGCCGCGAGAAACTTTGGGCCACGGTTCCAGCCCCTCACACGAGCCTCATGCCTATTTTGCATAGCAGCCCGAAACCAATTTATGAAGCAGTCTGTGCTCTTGCAGTGCAATAAAATGACGCTGTTATTCAAGCCTTGAAACAAAAACACTGCTTACTACAAGTATGACGCCAGCCAAGTAAATCCCAAGGCCACGAAAGCCACGAAGAGCAAAGCGCGGTTGCGGCAGTACCTTGCAGCTGATCTGCATCATCCTTCCAATCCGCAAGCGTCCTAATCCTGAGTAGTGGAAGAAGCAATTGCTTCCAAGACAACAAAGAAAACATTGGAAACTACTCAGTCAATCCAAGATTCAAACTCCCTCACATCCAGAATCGCAAAAGCCTATTCTTCGTCTTTGGAGGTTGTTTAGGTGCAGAGGCATTATCAGGAGGCGCTTGAGAAGGCGGCGCTGCCTGGCTTGGTTTCATTTGCTTATCCTTTTCAAACAGTTTTTCCCTTGCTGCCGTGGGAAGATGGGTGACAGTAGTATCCGAGCCATTCGAGGCCTCTCTAGCCCTTTGTGGCTGCGCTGGTTCACGTGGCTGCGGACGAATGTATATTGTGGAGAGGCGTCGTGATCTCTTCACCGATCGTTCACTTGATCTTTCATTCAAGCCAGCCCGATTACCAAGTCTTCCGTGGCGATCGCTCGGTCTGTCCTGTAGCTCAAAGTCCGTGGGCAGGAACGTTGCTGGAGAGTTATGGAAATCAACGACGGTGGGGCAAGGACGCCTGTCGGCATGTGTGGCGTGGTTTTTGCCGCCCTGTTGAGAGCTTCTGCCAGCCGTCCTAAACGATTCCTCCGAGTGAGTGTGCCCTAAGCTCGAGTAGCTAGGAGAGCGCTTGGAGAAGTTGCTAGCGATACCGGCCATGCTGAACTTCCGCATAACAGAGTTGGCTGAGGCACGAATTGGGTTCTCCGCTCGTCGAGGTGCCATGCCTGGAAAAGGTAGAATGTCCTTGGTCCACACCTCTGAAAGTGCTGTCTCTAGTCGGATTCTCTCCGCTCTTTGAGGAGCCAAGGTAGGAATGTGATTAGTAGAGAGGTGTGATTGAGAGCGGGCAACTGGGAGGGATATTGTGGACTGGCCAGCTTCTGGAATCTTCTGGGCTTGTGTGTTCTTGATGATGACCTGGCGGAGACTCGCCCCAGGGCCCATGGTGGCAGAGCGATGAACTGACATCTTTCGAACAAGGATCTCAGGCTGTCCAAAAATAGGGCCGATCGACTTTAGGTCCCATGACAGAAATGAGAACATGTCCTGAACTGCGGAACGACCTTCTGTCAGATCGTGAGTCTCCGCGGCGATACGATCACGTAAGTGTTTTGTCCATTGTTCTTCCTCTGCTGTGGAACAAGCGCTTAATATGATTTCGAACAGTCGATGACCTGATTCGAAGACGAGTTTCCATGTGTGTTGAGCGGTATGGCACTGAAGTCCTGGATTTTGTTAATCGCTTGAAAGAGAGGTAGAATTTTATGTACGTACCTCTGCCGTTATCGGGTTCTTCAACTGTTCCGTTTGCGAGGGCAATAACTGCAAACACATTATAAGGTGTGAAGACTCTATTCGTCGTTGCGAGTACTAAACATGACTTGTAGAGTACGCAGATCATGTACTGCCCTTTGACTCGATCGTTAGACTGATACGCTACGTGAAGAACTCCACATAGAAGAACGTGACCGAGAAGGTGGAACACGACTGCTGGGGAGGCGGTCTAGACAATTCTTGTTAGTGTATCATCTGCGGCTTTTGAATTAAAAAAATGCCTTTTCTTGAAAGATTAAACGATCTTGTAAAAGCCAAGTAGTTTCAATTAGGCGTCTCCGTTTTGGATCATCTTTCGCTTTGTTAACTTCTCGAATAGCCTCTTGTAGGCGAAAGAGAGCTTTCTCAAGTTCTGCATGCGATTCAGGATCATCGTAGACAGGTGTCTGTCGACAGAGATCTTCAAAGAGAAGTGGATATTTACAGACTCGCTGAATTGGCTAATTCGATAGGAGCGTCAATAACTAAAGTGGAAAACTGTCATGGCCCAGCCTTACCTTAATAAGAAGGTCTGAAAAAGTTAGCGCCTTCCTACTACTAGCTTCGCGATTATTCTCAGATGCTAGTGATTTCGACAATGCCTCAATTCCTCTTTCGTAAGCTTGCCAAGTTGGCATGCTTTTATACGTCGAGGTTAAATCTTGAGACATAGTTGTCCAATGGGCTCCGTACTCTTCGTATGCAAAGAACCGCTTCATCTAAGTATGAGCTGTTAGTATGAAATGAGCCCATGCAATCCATCTTATCGTGCTTACATATTTATTGAAGATCTTAGCAACATTGCCAGCAGTCTTCGTATGGGCCACCAAGCCTATTGGTCGATGGTCTTTTGGCCTTTCAATTTCGAGAGAATGCCGTGACTTGCGACTCGTTTTAGCTTCGAGCAGTCTCCCTGGTATGATATCGGCGCTATGGAAGCGGATGTGCTTGGCTTTTGTTATAGGGTAGGATTCTTGGCCGGCACTTTGCGTGTATTCCGCATGTGGAACAGTTTTGTGTAGTTCACCTAGAAGATCTTCGTGTAGTTGCAAAATTTGAGTGACGTTTTGCTGGATTGCAGCTCGGGTTTGCGAAGATAATGAAGGCACGGATGATAACAACATAAAGTAGTCCTATGAAAAACTCGTCAGCTTGATCTCAAAGAACCTCAGTCAAAGCCCATACGTTGACTAAAACCTTCATATCTCCGATGTAGCTCTCTTCTGATGCAATTAGTTCTTCAAGAACCTTTCGACGTTGGACTGATCGTAGCCAAGCCCCCTCGTCAATAATAGGACCAAGAGATCCTGCATTACTCTCCATTGATACTCTAGCGCCGGAAATGCTGCTACTCCTGTTCTCGACCCTTAATTTTCTTGGCCAGCCTCGGTGAGATCGTGGGGCTATACTGACACTCGCGAGAGTGATAGAAGCAGACTTCATGGCTCTCACGAATACCAAGGATGAAGACATCGATCCCGACACCCTGCGTGTTGATTCGGATACATTCGGGAGCGGAGATAACTTCGTTGTGGCTTCGCCATGCAGCTCATCTAGACCATCTTTCCATGAGAGGAGTCTGAGCTCTCTATCGTTGTGCGTGGCGCCTTCGTAAGGTACTCATCCATCTCTTGAAAGGAGGTGGGCTGCTTATATTTACTGCCTCGACGGCAAGCTGCTCATTTCTGTCATCCTCTCCTGCGCCGTCTGAAGGTGCATCTTCAGGTAAGGAAATCTCAACTGCATCTTCAAATGCATCGAATTCATCTAATTTTACGCTTGTACCTTGAATACCCTGATCAGTCTCATCCGGCGATGTCGAATGGCTTCCAAGTCCGCCCAGGTTGTCAACTCCAGTGCTTTGTAATTCTCCCAGGTCTTTCAAATCTAGGATTGACGGTTTCTGAGAGCCCACAGATGAGGGAGTCGGAATGTCCTTCCCACAACAAGCTTTTGTGTGGAATGTGGCAAGATAGTTGTGGTATATCAGCCGCTATCTCCAGCTCATGGACAAGATCAAGCAATGGTCGAGATGTAAGACCCGGCGGGGTATTCTCATTTCCTCTGAGGCAGGAGCCAGCCTGGGTTAAACTCAATGAGTTCAAAGAAGTGGCGGATATATTGCGAGGGGCTAAGTGTCGAATCGTGTTAGCAAAAGGATCATCTGTCAACGGGGAACAGGACTGTAGGTAAGGAGTTTTGCTGAAGAAGTGCTTCAGAGGACTCTGCGGTTGAAGGGACAGAATGTAAGCTATCATGAAGAGGGATAACAACATCTAAGTCATTGATGAAGCATGGTGTTGTGCTGAAAGGGAGATAAATAATTATCGAAGAGGACACAATTATAGAGAAGCAGGTTGAACACAGCAACAGCACATATTGAAAATGTGAATATTTTCCACGGAGTAGCTTTGGGAAATATGTAGAAGGAAGAGATGGCCTGTATGGAAAGGGGAAATAAGCTTTGCATCAATGCGGCTGCGGAGGAAGCTGCGAAACGCATTCAACCTCGAGGAAAGGACAGTTGTTCATGAAAGCGGAAGCTGGAAATGAACCTGTCAATACTACCACTCCTGGCTCTCACGGAAAGAGCTTGCACTCAATCATATACAAGGTGAGTGAGAAATTCACTTGTAAAGAACCGGCGGTTGCAAAGGGTGTCCATGGAGAGCTCAAAAAGAGGAGAGGACTACATATCCGAAGATGTAAGTATCGGCTAAGCTGTTATATTAGTCTACCTGTTTACATGTCGTATGTGAAAAGTTGCAGGAAGGCAATTTGCTCCATTGGCCGTCAAGAAGTGATGTGGGGTAGACCTCTTTGAAAGGAGATGTGACAAGAACGCGACGGGCCGGGTGAAGTTCGGAGAATTGCCCCGCCGCGTCAAATGGCATTCGTACTTGAGTGATCTCAGTTTACGACTCACCCTCTAGCTTCATTCTGTGTTTAATTCCTTAAATTTATCTTCGACCAATACTCATGGGATTCAGGATGGAAGACTTGCATGCACCAACAGTCACTTCAGGGCCAACGTCTACTGCCCACTCAAATGGAGTTCCAAAAGAGCAGCTGTCCCTCATGGAGCTTATAGCTGAGAAGGAGCGGGTAGAGGCCGAGTTATCTGCTTTGGGTTCTGTTCTTGATTCTGTGGGTATGTCTCAAATCAACGTCGAGTTGCTATACTAATGGACTTCATCTACATAGCATGGCGTCAACATGAATACTAGCTTGACAACATTCGACGGATTTCCTAGGAGCGACATCGATGTTGCCCAAAGTACGAGAACCGTCTTTATTAAACTAACCCACAATTTGACAAATATTGGCAGTTCGTACTACAAGAGCGCGGATAATACGGCTACGGAATGACTATAAGGATCTGATGGCACGTATCGAGGTCGGACTTCATGCCCACCATGCTGCACTAGCAGAGGCTGCACAAAATAATACTCCCGCACCAACTACAGCATCGGGCAGCTCCACAGCCGTGGTGGAAGCGCCATTCGCAAAGGTTAACAGCGTCGTGCCTGGGAGCCCTGCAGAGTCTGCAGGCCTTCAGGCGAGAGACAGCATAGTGAAATTTGGCACTGTGGACTGGACAAATCATGAGAAACTGAGTAAGGTGGCAGAGATTGTTTCACAAAATGAAGGGGTAAGTTTTCCCCTAAACTTAATCGCTTGGATAGCCCCAGCATACCAGAGCACCGACGTCGAATCCATGGAGAGGAAACCTGGCAATCCTTCGAATGAGCCCTTATGCCGTAGGGGCTTGTAGAACATGGTGCTGAATGCTTGCTAATCAAACCATTAGCTCCCGATAATTGTAAAAGCGCTTAGAGCCAGCTCCTCGGGCGGTCGCCCGGAACAAGTGCAAATGCAATTGACACCACAACGCAATTGGGGTGGTAGAGGCTTGTTGGGATGCCATTTACTGCCAATATAGCATGTGGATGGCTTTGCAGTGATAATCTTCTGTTTGCTTCATAGCATGCATAGGATGGAGCAAATTTTGGTGAATGATGGCATGATATCCCGGCGTTCATAGTGATTCTGGACAATAAAACAAATAGGCAGCATATGGATGACGATAAAACTTGTCTTCAGCAAATGGTTGCCTCTGCCTATTTCGCAGCCTAAAGAAAGATTTCGCAATCACGTGATGCAGCTTACTTGATGCGGTGAACTCAGTTATGGCGCTGTTCCGGCAACAACTCATAACAAAATCGACAACCCATCTTTTTACCCCACGACATCGAAACACTTTCACTGCGTTTCTTTGCAACAATCTCTGCATAAAAGGTGTGACACCTGTGCTAGGGAGCACCATCCTCTCTCTATCTCGCTATTTAAACACTAACTATTAGGCTACAGTCACCTTTGTCGCAAATAACCACTTGCATCCTATCACCCCGCTACAGATCGCGACCATGGCTGAAGCTGGTGGTTCTGCGCAAGCCCCCCCCACCTTTAAACTTGTGCTGGTTGGTGATGGTGGTACTGGAAAGGTAAGCTGTTTCTTTCTGCGGTATCCAGCCTGCCAACCTCTTTTCAGCCTCCAGGCTTGAGGCGAACAGCATTTCGTCAACGCCCCGCTAACAAGAGGCACGCCTGGCTAACAATTTCAAAAAAAAACAGACTACCTTCGTGAAGCGCCACATTACCGGCGAATTCGAGAAGAAGTACATTGCAACTTTGGGTGTAGAGGTTCACCCGCTTGGCTTCACCACCGTACGGAAAATCCCACCTGAGATATTGACACAATTAACCCGGATAATGCTGACGGAACTAGAATTTGGGCGCCATTCAATTTGATGTCTGGGATACTGCAGGTCAAGAGAAGTTCGGTGGTCTGCGTGATGGATACTATATCAACGGCCAGTGCGGTATCATCATGTTCGATGTTACCTCGCGTATCACGTATAAGAATGTTCCCAACTGGCACCGTATGTTGCTATCCATTTCTCCGTGTTTCTATTATCTTGCTAATTTTGCTTTAGGTGATCTTGTCCGTGTCTGCGAGAATATTCCTATCGTCCTGTGCGGTAACAAGGTCGATGTGAAAGAGCGCAAAGTTAAAGCGAAGACCATCACCTTCCACCGCAAGAAGAACCTTCAATACTACGATATCTCCGCCAAGTCTAACTACAACTTCGAGAAGCCTTTCCTGTGGCTTGCTCGAAAGCTTGTAGGAAACCAGACTCTAGTATGTCAGAATTAGTAAAATGCTGTAATATACAAGCTAACGAATACACAGGAATTCGTTGCCGCCCCCGCTCTTGCACCTCCAGAGGTCCAGGTCGACCAAGCCGTTCTCGAACAATACCAGAAGGAGATGCAGGATGCGGCCCAACTGCCTCTGCCTGATGAGGAGGATGCAGACTTGTAGATAAGGTCTTTGCGAAGCTCTTCAGTTGGCGGCTGAGGGGTAATGGAAAATGCAGATATGAACTAAGAGTTTGCATCCGGGAGGAACTAGGGTCATGAATCAGGGCGGTGGGAGGAATAGAGAAGGGCGACAGAGAGTCTCTGCTTCTCTGGTATTTGGCTTTATGGTTTGCAAGCGTCTCTATCTAGACAGTTTCATATGACCAATTCATTCCCTTCTGGAGTGCTTTATTCGACCAAAATTGAATGATCAGCTGCAGGCTCGAAATAATGGAGTTTGCACTGTATTGCCCTCGGACGGATCGGGGTAGAAATGCCATGAAAAGTTATTTATGTATTTAAAAAATGCCGTCAAAGCTTCCAGCCTTGCCCAGATTCAAGGAAAATTATGCTAGACTATATCACGTGTTATTATGCACTAGCTTTATGATGACATATGATTGGAAGGGCACTCAGAGTCTGATTATCCCTTAACCCTTACCTCAGCAAGCTCAGACCACATATTCGGAATAATTTTATATCCGCTCCACGTAAAATCGAAAATGTGGTCTGAGAGGGTTTCACAACGTTTATTAAGAAATCCGACTTTTTTTATGATTCCCCCTACACTCGCAGCTGAATCGCTCAGCCACAATGGCTTAAAATACTACTAAAAGTTCATCGATTAGAGAGACGACCCGATATTTCATGAATATTAGGTCTAAATTAGCCCATAACTGCCCAAAGTGAAGATCATTTTCGCCAAAAAAAAAAAAAAACCGTTATTAGGAATCCCGACATTGCCTATAATATTATAATAAGTGTATATATAAAAGCCAAAAATCCATTACTAATAGATCTAGCTCTTGCGATTATTTTAAGCC
>Ga0307507_10001805_pt1 | contig 46943 bp, 5 predicted proteins | sample 7_EM_MG_FD_207223 | JGI IMG/M metagenome (GOLD analysis project Ga0307507, IMG submission 207223) | Populus trichocarpa ectomycorrhiza microbial communities from riparian zone in the Pacific Northwest, United States - 7_EM | ecosystem: Host-associated > Plants > Roots > Unclassified | place...
TATAGGCGCCGCTGATATCTAGGCTAAGCATTAATACTATAAAGTCCTTTCGCATAGCCTATGCAGTTTTAATGGTAGTAGCAAGTAGTGTAAGTGCTAATAGCGTTAAGCGATTCTTTCTTGCCCCCATTTAGCTTTATAGTAGTAGGGCGTGTTCCTCTACCGTGTCTGCTATATGGTCCGCTATAACCTTTTTTAAGATCTTGCTTAGGGTGTTTTTTAAGGCAATAGGGCGGTAGCTTCCTGGGATTAAGTAGTCTACTTTGCCTTCTTTTCATAAAACGACTGTCGTCATAAATCTTCCAAGTCGCGGGTAGTAGCCTATTGCAAAGCATGCTCTGGCTACATCTACAAGCTAAGGTGCTATAAGTGGTCCACAGGTCTTTAGGGCTTCGTTTAGGATCCCATCTAGTCCTAGTACTATATTGTTTAAGAGGCGGCTAATAGTTCTGGCCATTTCTTTAGTTGTCATGTCGCTGTTAACCCTCAGGCAAGTTACCGGTGTTTTACTAGTAATGTCGCTAAGGTCTGCTAGAGCCAGTTAAGGGAAAAATCTTTCTATAAGGATCTTTGCCTTCTCATTATTGTTGCTTGTGGCCTATAGTTCGCCTGCTCTTCGTAGGGGTGGTAGGTATGGATCTTCTACTAGGCGTCCCGCCTTTTTCTTTACCTATTTCGCTATGGTCCAAAGGCCCTTGTTATAGGGGAGACTCGGGTTAGTAGTGTGTTCATTTATAAACCGTCTCCAGTTATTCCTTGCTTCTTTTCTTAGGGTATTCTTTAGCTAGTTTCTTGTGTCTTTATATTGTCTCTCGTCCTCAGAATTGTGGCTGCTTGTGTATTTCCTCCTTGCTCGTCGTTGGCCGGCTACAAGGGGATAAGAATATATTAATATTGATATTAAATTATAAACTTATATTAAAAATATATTAATTATTAATTATTAAATTTAGTATATAGAGCTTTGGCATAGTATTATTATAAAAATTTGGCTCTGTAGAGCTTTAAAATTCAACCAATCTCCTACCTATATCGTTAACCTAGTAATCCTTAGCTTAGCGTTATATTTAATTACTCTGCGAGTTATATACGCTTAAGAGTCTTAGCCACTACATTAATAGCTATAAGTCTACCGCTAGTGGTAATATTGCTTCTTAACCAACTCTTTAAATACTCTATACGTTTAATATTTGTACTTTTAAGCTTTATACAGTGCTATATAATCATTTAACAGCTTCCTAAAAATACTTACTTAGCCTTTACTAATATAGACGGTATAGATAATATATTAATAGCTATCCGTAAGAGTCGTGGGTAGTTAGCTCGGCGTATTAGATTAAGCCACTACTATAGCGCCGTGCCTTATATTAAGGTAAGCTTTACTTTAATAAATTCTTTATATTCGTCTTCTACGCTACTAGTGACGTTAAGTATATATATATATAGAGCTTAGTTTCGGAAGGCTTAGTAGAGCAATTAGTAGAGGCAGGCTTAGTTTAACTTTGCTATATATATATTTGTCCTTCTATAGTTTCCTTACTACGTTAAAAACCGTTTTATGCCACTTCTTATTCTAGTGCCTTATAATATAGGTTTTGCGATATAAAGAATATAGAAGGATTAACGCGGCGTTCGCAGGAGTCTTATTAGTAAGCTTATAGTATTTATTAAAGGCATACTAGCTAGTAATAATAGTAAAAAGAAGTTATAGATTTAAGTAATATTAATCCTATAATATTATTAATTAGTAAAGCCTTAATTTTAACTAGAAACCCTACCTTTAATCGCTTATAGTGCTTAATAAGTATATCTATAGTATAAGCGTTTAGTTAATTAATAAGAAGTCGCCTTAATTTAGTAATTGTTAGATAATTTAGATAGAGCTGCTTATTGATGAAATGGGTTGATTGATTAATGATCTTGACTTAATCGTTGATTGATATCTAATGTCTTGGGGCCCTAGGGCTGCGAGCTACAAAGAGATTTTACAGTGCACGTGACCCGTGCACGTAACCCACGCCTTTAGAGAATACAGATTATCTGACACACCCCCTTAGCTTTAAGCTCTTTAAGGTCAAAGCTAGCCACCTTCTCGTGTCCGTCGATGAGTTAATTAAACCGTAATCTCATCTAAATCCTTCCGTCTTACTCTGATACCGTCCCTTAGGTCCTTTAGTTGCTTCTCCTTATCCAGCTACTCCTTAATATCCACCATCCCGATTATATTGACGAAGCTTTAAAACCTCTACTTGGGCAGGGCCTTTATAAGTCCATTAGCAATTATCTCCTTCGTCACTATTTATTAAAATCATACTTATTTATTAAAATCATACTTGTTTTATTGCGTATTCCTAATATAGCTAGTATTAATAGATATTAACGTGTTGGAGCTTTATAATTAGCTTTACCGTGTCTTCTATAATCAGTTAGAGCGTTTATATATTATTATATTTAATAATTAAGGGCTTGTTTAGGCGTAACGTTATTACTTTAAACAGCCTACTAATAAAAATAGCTTCCTTTACTATCTATAATAGGGCTAAAAACTCGGCTTTTATACTCAACGTTATAACTATACCCTACTTATTTGCTCTCTAGGCGATCGGCCCCCTAAATAGCTTTATAATGTATCCTTGCGAGCTCTTTCTGTTAACGGAATTGTCCGTAAATGATACATCGCTGGCACAGATAAATAATTACGCTTTACCTCTACCGTCTCTTCTATCGTCTCGTTCTTTGTTATGTATTCCTTTATCTCTCCCTCTACCGTTTATTCCTTCCTTATCTCCTCTATAGTAGATTGCTCTGCTTCTTATACTATATAGGTATTAGATAACTCTGTCTGCCGCTTAATAATACTCTTAGCTTAGATCCTAATTAAACCTTACCAGCCTTAATACTGCAAAAGCAATATCTAGACGCGTTGTAGTGGCTGCATAGAGTACTAAACCCAATTTTCTCTGATATAGTATTATAGAGGCTAGTAGGGATATAGGACAGACTAATAGGTCTATATTAGGGGACAGACGCGTTAGACGGATCAATCGGTAATTAGTAGGGAGGAGTTCCAATTCTGCTATAGGAGTGTCTGGAAGACGCCCTCTAAGATCTATTTTATACTAGTTAGCTATCTTCTTAATATAGGCTTCCTAGGATAGCCATAGGAGCCTCTAGCTATAATTACATAGCACGTGGATTCCTAGGAACTATTTTAGCTCGCTAAGGGTACTTATCTGGTATTCCTTACTTAGCTCCTTAATTGCTTCTTAAGCTTTCTTCTCATCTATCTTTTAGTAGCAGAAGACAATGTCATTGATAGACGACTTTATTAAGATCGTAATGGACAATCGCGTTGTCTACATCTTTCTGTATTATCTCTAGGTCGGATTTTACGGTAATGGCTATTAGGGTCCAGTATATCGTACTCGCTAATGTAGTAGCTTTTATAGGTAGGTCTTATTGAGCTAAGAATCTGCTATCCCTTTGCGTACTTTTTTTAATAATTATACCTCCTAAGCGTTTGGCGGTACTGTTCTGAGCTTAGGTGTGGTGCCGAAGGCTTAAATGTAATCCCTTGGCGCTTCCTTAAGGTCAGTCTAGTTAATATAAAGGTTAATATAGGGTTTATCGATTTTCTGTTCTGAGAACCTTTGTAAGACCTAACGCTTAATTTTAGCGAGACTGTAGTGTTAACATTCCGTCGTCTTAGGGCCTTAAAGCTTAACTCCTAGGGCGTTAATACCTAAATAATAAAGGCTTATAGGTCCTGGATAACCTAGATGCAGATGCCGTAGTTGTGCATCACCTTTCGCATTTGGATGAATGTCTCTTGACGATACTCTGCGCTTCCGTTAGCGGTGTAGCAGTTGGCTTATATTGAACGCTGATAGACTCCTTGGTCGGACGTATTTCGATAGTCTATTGTCTATGACGTTCTTCCATTTGGTATAGGATTGTGTTATCCTTTATTGTCCTAGTAGTACCCTCGTTTTCGAAGTAGACGGAACGACACTAGATTCGTATTGAAGTCTGTACAAAAGGCAACGTCCTTAAGACGTAGGATTCCCTTGCTCTTGTCTGGTTTTGTGACTTAGATAGTAATATTGCCGTAGCCTAGTATAGGCACTTCTAAGCTGCCGGCGATAACATATTCGTGTCTTAGAGCTTTCCTAAAATTATAAAAACGAGAGAGGTTATTAAAGATATAAAAAGTGGTTCCTAAGTTAAGAATAGTCAATAGCTTTAGTGGATGGAGTTGACTGGTGTAATACGATTCTAGGAATATCGCATTAGCTTCTCCCTTAATCTTAACTATCTCCTAGCTCTCGTCCTATTATTATCAAGCCTCGTCTTCTTATTCTTTAAGTCTAATCTTTATAACTTGGTTAGTAAGATCCTTATTCTTTTCTACCTTCTTTAGCACCCTTTTAATGCGAGCATCTCCGATTATAACTCCTTCAGGTCTCTTGTCTTTAAATAAATACCAACAGTCTTAAAGGGAATGTCCTCGTTTCTTATACGCCAAGTATACAGGTAGTAGCTTCTTGCGGGACGTCTCCTTATCTACCAGTGACCTGGCTCTCTTCAAGCGTCTAGTATATACTAAGGTTCCTTTCCCTGGACCTTTAGTAGTATTAGAGTGATCTATTATGGCTTGCTCTACGAAGTCTGCATTAAAGGTACTCCCTCTTATAGTAGTATTGGCTTTCTCTAAGGGTCTTCTAAGTCCTTCTTGCAGCTCCTTTGCTACTCTGCGGTATTTAGAAGATCTCAACTTCTAAAGGTTATTTAACTTGGTAGTATACTTTATACAGTAGGCATCGCTAAAAGGTTGAATAACTTCTACTAAATCTTAAAGCCAGATTCCATTGGATATTTAAGGGATCTTATACTTCTCTTTTAGTACTATTATATGTTCCCATTAATCTAACCACTAATTTAATTTTAACAAGTGTTTAAACCCCTTAAGGGCTTCTGTATACTGGTGTTATACCTTCTTCCTAATAAATAATAAGGTAGGTTCTATGTTCTCTTTCAGCCAAGATAGCCATTCTTTAATAGTTAAGGAAGGGTTAAGTAGTAGCTTCTTCTAAGTTAATACTATAGACGTAATCTAGGTGCGGATCTATTAAAGATAATCTTTCTATCTTAGGAAATACTTTATGTCCTAGTTATAGTATCGTCTACTGTTCTTGTACGCTTTCTGTTGATTCGTCGAGAGCTATATATATAAGGTTACATTCTTATTAAAATCTATAACTTCTGGATAGGCTGGTTCTTATAGTAGACCTTATTAAGGTGCTGCACTATCTGGGTTAACGTGGGCCCAAATTCGCTAATCTACAAGGGCTCGGAGTTGCCATAGCCATTGCTCCCAGTCTTCTGGTTTATTGAGGATGATTGTGGTCGACAAACTCAACGTTGGTGGAGTCATTTGACTGATAGGCAAGTGAGGAATTGAGATGGTATTTTGTCGTTAGGATCGTCCTTGTCGTCAGGATCATCCTTGTCGTCAGGATCGTCCTTTGACGAGTCTGAAGCTCGGCCAGTGTTGCCGAAAGCTCCGGGAGTGCTCGCCAAGGCACTAAAACCTCGGCTAGTGTTAATATTCTGACACCAACCCAGCTTCACTTGGTACACAATTCAAACTTTTATTAAATTACGTTTAGAGGCAATAACACAATTATATTTCCATTATAATGTTAATATAGCTGTTTGGAACCTTTAATTAAATACTTCCTACCATTTATTATAATTTTAAAAGATATTAGTAATAAAATAGACAATATAAGTTTTGGGAGGTTATATTAAGGTTATATTAAGGTTTTATTAAGAATCTAATATAGCTATAGACCCTAGAGAACTAGCAGTTTAGAGAGGTATTTATTAATATTCTATCTATATTATTATCTTAATTTAACCTAACTATATTAGTTGCCGCCAAATCCCTTCTAGCCCCCAGAGAACAACTGCGATAACTTTTATATAAGCACTATAGGTATATATCTAGGTTATATCTATAATCTAATATGGAATAGATACTACTTAATAGTCCAAACACCTAATTTTATAATAAGGTAAAGTAACTTCTGGTAGTTATAAGAAGGATCTAATTAGGATATAGATCGAAAATTTTCTTTAAAATAGATAGGTAAATGCTTTTAGTAGGATAGAGGTTGCATAAGATATAAGTTATATTTTAGACAAAACCATACTATATCTATAATCTAACCTTAATAGATTATTAACAAAGTCCTTAGTAGCCCTAGCAGCTCTATCCAAGATCTAGACGCCACTATAATGGCTATATATAGTACTTTGGCGAATAGGGTAGTAGCTTTTAGGCCATATTCTAATCTAGACTTAGATAGTAGTGAGGGTAAGAGTTCTGGCACTTATAATACTGCTCCTTAGCTAAATATTATAAAGGGGCGCATTTCTGGTGCCCCTAGCTAATATACTAAGGTATAGTACCTTAGACTTAATAAGCGCCTAGGGTAGGTTCTGTTTTTTTATATTAAGGTAATATCTAGTATATATCTAGCTTATATCTAAGATATAACCTAAATATAGCCCTATAGTAAACATTTCCTTATCTATATTCTGCTAGAGGAGATTTTTTATAGATAGGATTGTGCTATTAGGAAGACTATAAGTTATAAGTGCTATATATCTTTGTTATATCCTAGATCTAACTATAATAGGATTTAAATGCTAAGCATACTATTTACGCTTAGGAAAAAAAATTCGCAAATAGTTATAGAGGATTAATTAAGTATATTAAGTTGCATTTTCTAGTAAGATCCCAAATGTATCTATATTGCATTTACGTTATAACCTTTTTCTAATCTTAAAATAAAGAAAGGTACAGGCTATATAATTAGAAGTGTAAAGCCCGGAGGTTAAAAAGAGCTGGAATTGGATAATTTGGATAGTATAGTTATCTATATATCTATATTATATCCTAAATCTAACCTATTTTAGCAGCTTAAAAGACACTTTATAGAGCTATTTATATAGAAGAGGAACTACAGGTTATATACCCTGTTAGTAAAGTAGTGAGAAAGGCTAGAATATATTATAATAGTATAAACTATTATTCTTCTATCCAGGATATATTACTAATATATTTTAGCGCCCCTAGCCAAAAATACACCCTTAACAGCTAAAGGTTGTGGAAAATATAAAGCAACTTTAGCAGATCTAGGTATATTATTATTTATAATCTTATTATATTATGGATCTAACTAGAATATATAGAGGAGCTAGTTAAGTAGATATATATTATATTCTATTTTAGAATTCTATTAATACCTAAGGGTAAGGCAAGTTTAGGCAGTTCTAATTACTATATAACTATAATCTAACTATAATCTAACCTTGATATAGCCTAACCGCACTATAATGTTTAAGGTTATTGGTAAGTCTAATAAGCAGAAGTGTTCTTTATATAGGACTAGTAGTAAGAGTAGGTTTGTTAGTTATATTTCTAATATATCTTAGATCTAATATAAATAGCATACTTATCTAACTGGGCTATATATATATGGTTTAATAAGGTATACTTATAGTCTTTAATTATATTACTAATATATTTATAATCTAACTATAAATAGAACTTCGTTTTACCTAAGATAACGCTGCTAGGGGTTGCAGATAACTTTAATAATAGAAAGACATTTAATACTAAAGAGGACTACGCTATATAGGTTAAATAGGATATAGTATTTATATATCTTAGATATATCCTAGTTCTATCCTGGTTCTATTATAGACACTAAAGTATTAAGTGCGGGCATAGAGTATAGCGTGGAGTATATAGGTTAGGCTTTTTTAGATATTACAATGTCCTTATATCTAGGTAATAACCTTGATATAACCTCTGCTCCTTATACTCATAAATATAAAAATTTGTATTAACTAAGTTCTTATTCTAATTTTCTTAGCTCTAACTCTAGCTTCTAATTTTATAGTTTAATTACCTTTGCTTTAGCTTCTATATATAGAACCCTAGCCTCTTATTTACAAACATTTAATTAGGATTGCTGTAGTGTTAACTATTATAAGAATTAAGCTTATTAAGTAACTGTTATACGAAGTAAAGACTATAAGCTACTCTTATGTCCTAGATATAGTTAGCTTATAAGCTAGATATATTAAGGATATATCTAGATAATCTTACTTAACGGTAAAATAGGGTTAGGAGAGAGTGAAACCTAGCTATTATTTAATATTGTAATAGAGGAGACTAAAAGATATTAGCTTTATAGAACTTAGTAAAATCTAGAATATAATATACTAGAGCGAACAGAGGCAATAGATTGTAAGTAAGATTTTAATTATACGCCTTGCGAACTTTATAATTGTAATTATGGGCGTATATTAGTTCTAGAAGATGATATATCTAATATAATATTATTAAAATTAAAATTGTCGGTATACTCGCTTTATCAACGTGCACGAATATCACTTATAGTGGTACGTATGCGGTGTTGAAGTTGGTAGTTAATTGTTGTCTAGAAGAAAGGGGTTGCTCCAAGGTCAGATTAGTTAGTCTCGCTTCGTGGTCTCATAACCACGTCACATGACTAATATTCCGACACTAGAGTAACTCTAAAAAGAAGGCTAATCTACACTCCAAAATTAAGCCTACTTCTAGACTATTTATAGCGTATACGTAATAGCCAGAGATCTAATTAATACGCAATAGCTTCTACGCTCCTTTTGCAGGTCCGTAATTATATAAATAAACTATGTAACAAAGTTAAGACGTTGCGTAAGGAAAGAAGGTAAGAAAAACGGGAAGAAAGGGTATATATCATTAACTTAGTTGCTTGGTCAACACGTATATGGGGTAGAATAGGATTTAGGTAGTAGTCCTAGTAGAACTTAGCAGAATTTGGTAGACTTAGCAGAATATAGCAGAATGCCATAGATTGCTATTAGGTTGCCATTAGATTGCCATAGATTGCCGTTAGATTACTATCTTGTGGTCAGTCTCCAATTGCTAAGCCGGTGGAAACAGGTAGACGTGTGTAAGGTGTTATAGGGGTGTTCCATAACAATAACCCGTGTTACGGCTTATATAAATGCCTTTGGACCGAAGCTTATAGAATGCTATATTGCGAAGATACTAGGCTAAAGAGAAGAAGAAGAAGAAGAGAAATTATTAGGGGTAGTAGGTTAATATATCGCGAGGCCCGCCAAGGCGCTAGTAGTAAGCGAGCCAATAACAATTTTCTATCCCGGGGATGGAAAATCCTAATTAGCTGGTTAAATTTAGGGTCCGCAGAATATAGCAGAATTTAGCTAACTTGGCAGAGAATTACGGATATTGCAAATATTACAGATCTTGCGGATCTTGCGGATGTCGGACATTATAGATATCAGACACTGGTGTCTTAGTAGTATATTACTTAGCTACATCCTGGGAGCTCTTAAGGCTACTAAGGGTAGCCTTTAGCTAGGCCTTGGCCACCCCTTATAAGCTCCTTAGGTTTGCAGCCTTCTTCCTCCCCTATTGGTTCGTCTCTCTCTTCTATATAAGGGTATTGCCTACTCCCTACCATATACCCAGGCAATACTTTATAGTTCGTTTATTTAACCCACCCCTACAGCCCAATTATAGCAAGGGAACGTCCTCTTATAGGTATACTAAAATGTCTGCCATGTCCGCCATAGCCGTAGGTTTAGGGTAGATTGTGGTAGGGTAGATTGCAATATAGTATGCTACCATTAGCTAGGTTGCTGAGAGTTATACTACTACTAAAACAAGTCTTCTCCAGGGTTCAAGACGGCAGTTCTATAGGCAGGGACTCCCTAGTAAGCCTTCTAGTCGTCTATATAGATCTTTGCAACTATGGCCGCCTCCTTACTATATCTAGGTCCTTTCCTAGATCCTTGCTCCACACTAGGCACAGCCGGTTTAGGTAGTATATATATATATAGCTGCTGCAGTTGCTGCGGCTACTATAGTTACTGCTCTCTCGACCATAGCAATTAGTTATAATTGGAGGATTAAGGACTAGGAGGGGTAGTAGGGGCAGCAGGGGTAGTAGGGGCAGCGATTAAAGTAGCTAGCGGTGCAGCGATCGGGATAACTAGTGGTACAGTAGTTGGAATCGCTGGTGGAATTAGCGGAGCAGCTAGTGGTAGGGCTAGAGTAGCTGGTAGAGGGAGGGTAGAGGCGGTTAGTGCAGCTTGCCAGGGTATAGGTGCAACAGATAGTTAAGGTATCATAGGGGTAGGTATTTGCGTCCTAGGCAATATTGTAACTATAGGTATAGGCTAAGCTGATTCCGGGCTAATAGCTAAACCGTTAAGAGTATAGTTTAGTCTATCCCTAGTAGTACTAGGGTAAAGATACCGGGTAGGAGGAGGACTAGGTAGGGTAGTAGGGGCAGTAGGGGCAGCGATTGGAGTAGCTGGCGGTGCAGCAGTTAGAATAGCTGGTGGAATTGGCGGAGCAGCGGGTAGTAGGGTAGGAGCACCAGGTGAGGTAGAAGCAGTTACTAAAGGGAGGGTAGCGGCTGGTACAGCTTGCTAGGGGGTGGCGGTTGGTGTAGCAGGTGGTTAAGGTATCATAGGGGCAGTAGGTGTCTGCGTACTAGACCTAGGTGGTATTGCAACTATAGCTATAGGCTGACCCAATAGACCGTCACAAGTGTAGTTTAACCTGTCTTATAGTACCACCGTAATTAGTGGTTCTGCTAACTCCTTAATGGTTACTATAATCTCCTTATCTGTCCATTAATGCAGCTTTTCCCATTATATAACCTCAAATAACCGTTTAGATATAGTGACTCTGTTATTATAGTTGCCTACGTAAACACCTCTTTTAAGGAGATGTCTTTGTAGCTAAGATCTAAGATCTGTGCGTATCTTCTTAAAGTTCTCCACCGTGAATCCCTCAAACTGCTCTTAAAAAACGGCCCATAAGCTATAGTCTATAAGGTCTTATATTAGATACATCGTTGTTTCTATAAACTTTACTAGTTCATCCTTTGTAGCCTTGTCTGCATTAATTCTATATCCATATTTACTAGCCATTACGGCCCATTCTTTTTCCGTCCGTGCCATAGTTATAGGTATGGGGGTAGGTATAAGGGTAGATTTAAGGGTATAAGGGTGTGTGTATATCCCCTTAGCAAATCTACAGTTTTTAAGAACTAAAGATGATTCTTAGCAAAAGTATAATCCTCTAGGCGATCTAACGCGTCAGCAGTTAAGCTGATACGTAGTCTCGAGCTTTAAGGGTTAAGGCTTGAATAGAGGTCGAGGGTGAGGTCGAGGTCAAGGTCGAGGGTCGAGGTTAAGGTCGAGGGTCGAGGTCGAGGGTCGAGGTCAAGGGTCGAGGTCGAGGTCGAGGGTTATGGTCGAGGTCAGGGGTCGAGGTTGAGGTTGAGGTCGAGGGTCGAGGGTTGAGTAGGGGTTAAGGTTGAGGTCGAGGTCGAGGGTTGAGGTTTAAATAGAGGTTGGGGTTAAGGTCGAGGTCGAGGTCGGGGTCAAGGGTTAAGGTTTGAGGTGAGGGTGTAAGGGTGTGTGCGTGTCCCCATAATAAATCTACAGTTTTTAAAGACTAAAGACGATTCTTAGTAAAGATATGATCCTCTAGGCGATCTAACGCGTCAGTAGTTAAGCTAATACGTTCGTCTCGAGCTTTAAGGGTGGTATAGCTCTCTTTAGTATATACATCCTCTACAGCTGTTAGGCCTATAAAGTGTTCTTAGCAAGATTGCTATTCTCTCAGCGATCTGTTATATTGGCTATAAGGCCAGTATAAATTCTCTCAAGCTTAAGGGAGGTCGTAATCTTCTCTAAATAAAGATATAATTCTCTAGGCGATTTAACGCGTCAGCAGTTAAGCTGATACGTGGTCTCAAGCTTTAAGGGTAATATGGCTTTCTTCTTTAACTAAAATAGATAAGGCTAGGCGATCCGTGTACTGTTTCTAGTACGGTTCTCAAGCTCTAGCTTATTGCGTATTTCCTAATCTGTACGTCTACTAATTAGTGTCGGTATACTCGCTTTATCAACGTGCACGAATATCACTTATAGTGGTACGTATGCGGTGTTGAAGTTGGTAGTTGATTGTTGTCTAGAAGAAAGGGGTTGCTCCAAGGTCAGATTAGTTAGTCTCGCTTCGTGGTCTCGTGACCACGTCACATAACTAATATTCCGACAAAAATCTTCATCCTCTTTAATACTTATAGATATAGTATTAGCTTTTCCTTTACTAGTATAGGCCTGTTTTTTTGATTTTTCTAGCTCTTTTAAACCTCGTTGAACTATAGCAGATTATATTAGCGATATATCCACATTAGAGCCATAATAAAGCTATATATTTACGCTTCTTTGTAAGAGCCATTTTTTCGGCAATAGATATAGTTCGCGACGTATATAAAATTCTATGCTGATTATACGCCTTCTATGCTTTGTAATTAAAAATATTGATTTTCTGCCCACTAAATCTGTTATTATAATACTATATAATGGATATAACAGATATATAAACATTAAAATAGCGGCAAGAAGGCTTAATTGACGCCCTAGATTATTTGCTTAAAAATGGGAGCATTTAACGGCGTTTGTATTCTTTATAATTATAGAGAATATATTATTGTCTATTTTACTACAATATGGATTTATTCTAGATGTAATATATATATATCGCTTATGTTAACACCAGTATATAATTTTATGGTTATTGCTGTACTTTTCTATAACCGCAAATGTTAGAATGTGAATATAATATGGATAAATTAGGGATATAATATCTCTATACTTTTAATTATGTCTAAAATTTCGTAGTATTACTTGCGGCTTATAGCCTCTATAATTAAAGCTATATACTGCCCAATACTATCTTAGCCTATATTTCCGGCTCTAATAACCTAATAAATACCGCGAAGAATGTGGATTTGGCAATATATAATTGTAGACTTTATATGGCCCTGCTAGGTCTATGAGGGGTTAATATCTACTAGGTAAAGGCTAAGCCCTAATATATTTTAGTAATATCTTTAATATATACATATTATAAAATACCTTTTACCTGCGCCCTATTTATATCTATAAGAGCTGTATAAAATCCATATTTATAAATATAACTCTAATAAGTTGGATAGCCGCAATTCTTATATAAGCGGAATATAGTATGGAAAAGTTGTTAATATATTTCTGCTAATTAACCTATGGCTTAGTTTATAAAAACTCTTATTAGTATAATAACTATAGCCTTATTAGAATAAAGATATAACTGTAATATAACTATAATATAACTAGGTTATATAATACCTTTATTAATTCTAGGGATATTTGCGGCAATTATAACCTTATCTAACCTAGCTGTACTAACCTGTTTAAAAGATATATTAATTTTAAACGTTTTTATCGTTAAGAGTATTTCTACCTAGCCTTTTTAAAAGTATATAATTATTAGCTTGCTATCTTAGTGGAATATATCTTGTATATATCTAGGACCTGTTTTATAATGTAGATGCTTTTTAAATATTACCCCTTATATATCTTGACCTTGCGGAAATGATAAAAGCTATTGCCTTTTATTTAGGTATTAAATCTTATTAAGATTTGCAAGGCTTTGGTAAAGGCTTAGAAGGCTAGTAATATTATATTTTTTATAAAACTCTTTTATTAAAGGGCTATATATAAAAGAGCCTAATAGAATAAGGATAGAGTATTAATATAACTTAGATATAATATACTTAAAGTAAGCCCTGGCCCTAACTGTTGCTAGATTTATTGTTAAAGTTCTTTAATAAGCTATATTAGAACCTTTAACGGAGGCGCTAGAGGATACATATATTTGCTATAAGAAGTTAAAACAATATATAGGCAATCCTTAATATTATCTAGCTATATATAGTTAAACTCTATGTTATAAAGGGCTAGTACCCATTTTCTAGGTTTTTAGGCGTGGTTACAGCCTAGATATATTAAGGTTATATTATAGTTATATACATATTATAATAACTTACCGTAATTATCTAATCTTTTCTTTCTATACTTTACCGCTGTATAGGTTTCTGGAGTGCCCTAATAGCCTTGGTTAAGTAAATCTCTTAAATATTTTAATAAGTATCTTAACACTGAAGAAAGAGACTTTTAGTAGTGTTTTTTATGGTTTTATATTTGACTTCCCTTAGTATAGTATATACTTGCCACAGGTCTATCTATAAGTGACTAGTTATAACTTAGTTATAGTTATAATATATTTAGGATATATTAGACACTAACCGTGTACTTTACAATATAAAGATATGGCTTATAATTAGCACTTTGCTCTATACAGGCAATCTAGTACTAAAATGTATAATAAATACTATTATAAAGTCTATATACGTTAATAAGAATAGATAATATAAATAAGTATCTTATATATTTGTGTCTCTTTATTTAAGATTATCTTAATTTAATTCTGTTAAATTGCTAAAGAAATATATAAGAGTACGTAATGTCTATATTATAACTTAGATATAGTAATATAATATTATAGATATATTATACCTTTTCTTGTAATTTATATATTCTTTTCTAGTCTTCCTCTATAACTTGCTTGTGGTGAAAGTTTTATAGCTAAGGGTCTAAGTATTCGCAGTAAAACATGCCTATATAGGGTATCTGTCTCCTAAAGCACTTTTGGAGACTAAGAAGAGGGTATATTATACTTATCTTGTTCCTTAATGTATATAAGTATTATATCTATCTATATTAGAACCTAGTTATATATAAGATCTATCTAAGATATAGTCTTTTATATTTTTATATATCTTGGTAATATTTTTATTGTTTAGCTGTAGGCTAGATAAATCTATTATATATCTAATCCCGTGCTTAGAGGATATAGGATATTCTAGTATCTCTTAACTAAATATAAGTCTTTCTACTGCAAGCGATCTAGTTTGTGTAATTAATATTAAGCCTGGCTATATTATAGAAATAATTAGTTTATATATTATATATAGCTTACGTTATAGAATTCTACTTACTACTAGCGTTAAAGAAGAGGCATTGGCAGATTGTTATAGCGTGGACATTTAGGATTGTATATCTTTGTAATACTCCTAATATAAGCCGGATATATTCTGATTACCATCTTTAATGTTTATATATATGCGTTCCTCCTGCACCTGTTGCCCTTTATAAAAGAAGTCCTCCTATAATTATTCTAAGTCTTTAATCAAGGACTAAATTGCTTCTATTAGTAGTAGTATAGAAGAACTACCTAAGATAGGTAAGTACGCAAGGGTGTCTGGATTATATCTTAGATATATTATTAATCTATCCTAGATATATCTCTGCGCACTTTAGGGTGGCTATATATTATTGGCCATTTCTAATACTAAGATCGCACGATCTTAGATATACCAAAAATAGAGTATAGTTGTAATATTATATAATTAAGTGTAGCTTTAATGGCGATAATTTTAAAGAATTTTGTATTAAAAGCTTATAAAGTGTGCGCGTATGGTGCTAAAGTTTATCTAGTGTAAGATTTTGCGACGTGGCGTATTTTAACACTCCCGGAGCTTTTGGCAACACTGGCCGAGCTATATGCTCGGATTTCTATCAGAGTCTGCGTCTTGACGATAAGGTGTTAGAGTCTAATAATGAGGTAGAATTTCTTCAAATGATTGAGTAATAGCTGAATAGCTTCTTGAGTTGGCGGACCAGGCTTATAACTGTTAGATAATTTAGATAGAGCTGCTTATTGATGAAATGGGTTGATTGATTGATGATCTTGACTTGATTGTTAATTGATGTCTAATGTCTTGGAGCCCTAGGGCTATGAGCTATGAAGAGATTTTACAGTGCACGTGACCTGTGCACGTGACCCACGCCTTTAGAGAATATAGATTATCTGACAGTAATATAATCTTATAAAAAGGCTTTAAAAAGGTGTATATTAACTTAATAATCTACTAATCCTTAGGCGTAAGGAAGTCGTCTTTAACTTCCGTATACTACTTAGTTATATACTTATTAATTACTAATTATACTACTTTAGTTTAAATTACTTCTAATATAAGAAACTATAAGTTCTACTTAGTATTATTATTTAAAGTAATAGATTTTCTATAGAGAGCTTTAAATCCATTCTAGTGAGCCTTTAAAGCTTAAATATATATAATAAGGTTATAAACTTTACCTAGTATACTAATCTCTCTTTGCCCTACGACTTATCCCTTATCCCGCCAAAATTTATCTACTTGGTATCAATAAGAACCAACCAATAAGATCAATGCAATTAAATTGTCGTGATGAGAAATATAAAGCCGTTGTAAAATCGGGCAGCGGCTACGGCTCTAGTGGTGAGTTTTTAGCAGCCCGATTTGGCTAAACATTATATTAAGTCGTCTAAACAAGGACCATATCATTGGAAGTACGATTAGAAGGTATAGTTAATAGTATTGTATTGATGAAATCTACATAGATTATACGCGTACTTCTGATTCTGGTGTTCCCGCACGGACCATATACTCGGTAGACGTCGGCGGGTTAAGGGATACTTTCTTTATCCTCTATATAAGCTTCTTATTAATTTCTAACTACTATATAGCTTTATTAATTACGTCTTTATTTTTAATATAGAGGAAAGCTTAAAGGGCAAGATTAATAATATAGCTACTATATTAAATCTAGTAGTAAGTAGAATTTTAATCTATGTAAGAGTACATATATTAGATCCCGCCGCGCTTACGACAAGTTCGCAAGCACTCTATGTCTTTTGGCCTATATGGCGACGTAAGGGCGGGACACGTTACAATTTAGTAGTTTTTTTCAGCCTTAAGGCCTTCTAATATAAGGCGATATATCTTATTATTTAAGCTATAATTGTCGCTATATATATAGCCAATTCTACCTAAAATATCGTCCTACTTAGCGACTTAAAAAAATACAGTAGCTTAATCTTTACTACTGTATAAGGAGGGTTCCAGTAGAGTAAGTAGAGCCTTTTATAATTTCTATATATCTTTATTAATAAAATAGGCAACTATTACTTAAAAAGTTTAGTAATTTAGTAACGTCTATATATCAATTAAGAAGTGGATTTTTAAGAGAGAGCGATAAAACTTTAATTTTAGTATAGCTCCTCCTATATTAACTATAACTTCCTTAATAGTATAATTAACTATTATTAGTAAGGCGTATAGCTTTAGCTAGGTAGCCGTATTATATAATTAATTTTATATAGTAGTAAGTTATATAAGAGCTTTGTTAAAGGCGTCGCGATTAATTATAGCTTAAAATTTTTTTAAATCTCGCGTTAAAGCTGTTAAAAGTCTTCTAGTTTATTTTATATATTTAAGAGGTATTCCTACCATAGTCGCTTTGCCTTAATCTCTCCTGCTTAAATCTCTATACCGTGCTTTTTATTAAGGTAGGCGCGTGTAGATATTAAAGAGGTAGAGTTTTATTCGTATATTAAATAGTACTAGATTTAATTTTTACTATTGCAAATAGATTTATAAGAAAGAGGATTATAGGTAAGGCTTTAAGTAGAAATAATAGTTTACTTACACTTTTTAAAAGGCGTTTAGGAGTGTAACAGGCGCTCCTAAAAGGTATATATTGGATAAGACAAATAAAGGTTTTACTAATATCCTACTAATATCTTAAAGGAGATATAGTTAGACAGATAAGGGGTAAAGGATTTTATTAGTGTTTTAGAAGGATTATAAAGGGAGCTGGTTCTCCTCTAGAGAAAAACTAGCAATTAGTCTCTAAATAGAAAAGGTTAGAAAGCATTTGTCCTTTAATACGTAAAGCTTATTTTACCTTTAACTTACCTTCTACTTATCTATAACTCTTATTCTATACTATTAATTAGATAATTATACGTTCTAGTTAGACTAGCCTCTTATAAGTCTAATTGCTTATAATCCTTTATAGAAGGAACGAATGGCTATTAATTAATAATAACGGGCCATACCTCCTTACCCCCTAAAATAATGCCCTTACTATAAGAGGCTAATAGAGTCTCCCTAAAGGAGCGTATCCTCTCTATTTATAAAGGAGTAGACTAGGAAGCTATGGCTAGTCTGTTTAACCTTCTAAGACCCTTAAGAACGATTACCGCTAGGAAGTTATTAGAGTAGTTATTATATAAGACCCTATAAAAAATAAAGGAGTTAGAGATATAATTAAGATAAGCATATTAAGACTACTAAGGACAATTGTAAGGATAATTGGGAGAAGTATAGACACCCTAGATACGAAGCGGACTTAAAGAGGTAACGCTATACTACACTATAATGTTAGAAAAACCTAAATTCCGTATAAAGGAACCTAATAAGTATAATGGTAATAGTCTCCAGAACTATGATTGTTTTATCCATTAATATAAAACCAAGTTTCGGCTAGACCTAAAATATTACTCTAATAAGTATAATTAGATACTAATTGCTTCTACCTTCCTATATGGCACTATTAAGAGTTTATAGACACGCTATAAGAAGAAACTTACTATACCCCTTAAATTTAGCAAACTTAAGTCCTGGTTAGTTAATTATATCTAAGACCCTACTAATTAAGAGATGGATTATAACTAGTAATACTATAATGCTAAATAGCGAGAAGGCTAGAGTGTAGTCTAGTTTATAAACTACTTAAAAGAGCTAAAAGATAATATACCCTACTTAGACCTGTGGGATAATACTATATAACTTTACTAGCTACTTACCAAGTTATAACCTAAGATTTAATAAGCCATATAGGAGAAGGGCGAAATTCCTATCTCTTAAAAAAAGCTTATTTCTAAAGCTACTTAGATTAAGAACGCTAAAAGGGACTATTTAAGCAAGTAAAAGGAATAAGATGCTAATAATAAAGAGCGTAGAACTAGACCTAGCTTTAATAAAAGGGGTATATTTTAACCTAACTACTCTATAAAAGGATAACGCGAGCAGGCTTTACAACCCTAGAGCAACGCTAGTTAACCCTAGAATAATAATAGGCAGAAACCGTAGAACTAAGAGTTATATAGCTGTTATAACCACGGCAAGAAAGGCTATATATAGCGCTTCTGCTGGCAGAAAAAGTAAGAGTTGGCTTAATTAGGAAAAGAGGGAGCCTAGTAGACCTTTACTCCCTTATACTAGGCTAGAAAGAGAAGAAGAGAGTAAGCTGCTATATAATTATTCCTATCTCCCTTTAAGTTGATAATAAATAGGTGATATATGACTGCCTTATAGACAGTAGCGCGACTATAGGGTTTATTTCTTAATTACTAGTAAAAGAATTGGATTTAGACCTTAGTGGCTTATAGGTGTGTACTATTTAAAGTATTAAAGGCTACTAGATTCTATACTACGGGGAATAAACTTTTTTTATAGCCAGCTAGGACCGCAATAGTCTATAGGATATACAAGAGATGCGCTTCTACGTCGTAGAAATGAAGGAGTATAACCTTATTTTGGGATACCTCTAGCTTTAATAAGTTAATCCAGACATTAATTGGCCTTTAGCCTTATATTAACACCAGAAGTCTTAACTGTATATTATAGTTAAAGATTAAAAGACTTTCTTAAACTATATATAAGAAGAAGGGTGGGTATATACTATATATGCCACTCTTAACACCAAGAATGGGGATATAGGGTATTTATTTTTAGATATTTAGCTATATGTAGTTAAGGAACTAAAGATTCTATAAAAATATACGGACTTAGAAGATGTTTTTAATAAAGAGGCTGTACAAACCTTACCTAATCTTATATTAGTTAAGCATAAGATAGATATAGGGGATAAATAACCTCCTTTTGGACTACTATATAACCTATTAGAAAATAAGCTGGCGGTATTATATTAATATATAGTGGATAATCTTTAGAAAGGATAGATTTGGCCTTTTATAAGCCTGGTAGGAGCTCTAATTATATTTATATTTAAGAAGGATAGGACCCTATATCTTTACATTAACTATAAGGTGAGGATGTGGATAGGGAGCTTAATGATGGAATAATAGGGTATATTGTATATACAGACAAATCCTTAAGGGAAAAGGAGGAGTCTGTGTGCGAGGTAGGAAGGGTTTTCCCTAGGCACGTGCCCTACACGTACCTCACAGGCAAGTCACCCCTAAGTCGCCCCAGGGTCGCCTGTACCTTGCGGCTATATAACTATCTACTTAGGTTTCACCTGACAATGTCCCCCTCTTTAAAAGGATTGTCCCCGATCCTTTATATACTTAAGCCTTAATAAAACCCCATAAAAAACCTTAATAAGGAAAAAATTTAGAGGGGAAAGAGCGTCTTAATTTTGCGTATAGAGGGACAGGTAGTACACATACGCGGTATAAAGATGTTAAGGAACTTCAACCGGCAGTTAAAGTTGTCTAATTAGTTAGATTTGCCTTGCTAAGACTCCTCCACATTTAACTGAGCCAGTAGTGATTTTACATGCCCGGTATGGAAAATCCTAATTGGTCTATTTAACGGGTAGAGCCCGTAGAGCTTAATACCGTTGCCTAAATTTGGTAGACCAGAAATATTCTAAAGCTCGCTTACGTAGGCAGGTTGCTAGTACCTTACGAATAGGTTGTAGGTTATTTATATGCAGCCAGATTTATGGATGGTAAGGCTATATGCCTGTTAAATCCGCTGCTGACCCTGCTTTAGCCTTACGCTATACTAGTATAGCGCCGTATATACTTCGCGGGTAGGTTATAGGTTACTTATATACAGCCAGATTTATAGACGGTAAGGCTATATGCCCGTTAAATCTGCTGCTAACCTATGCTTTAGCCTTACGCGTTATTTGCATAGCATATGCATAGAATAGTATATAAGTTGTTAGTACAGGTTACTGCTAGCGGGTTACCAGTAGGTCTTAGACCCCAGTTAAGTGGACCTGTTCTCTAACATAATAATCTGCTAAGCTGGTATAAAGTGACGGACTAGGTCTATAAAGGGTGCTTTCTAAATTAAGCTTTATTATTGGCGTACGCTGTAGCCTTACCTATAAGTTGCTGGCATAGACAGGTTGTATTAGAGTGTGGCTTATATGGGATCTTAATAAATTACGTTTCACCCTATATATATGCTATAGTTCTTACTATAAGCGTTAGCTTATTCTTTAATCCCTTAGGATGTCCTCTGCTCCGCTTTTATATAGGTTATATCTTAGCAGCAGCGCTTACTTTTCGCCTGCGCTTTAGCTGTGAGGCTAGGGTGTTCCGCTTACGGTACTTATCTAGCAGTTGTTAACAATTCTCAAGTTCTGTCTCATATTTCCATTTGTTATACTTATTTAGCCATTCTAGCTATTTAATAAGGTACTACGGTTGTCTAGTATAATCCTAGTAGGTAATGATTACTTCTACTTCCCAGCTGCCTTCCTTAAGCTCTTTTATTGCCAGGGGTTAAAACCTAGGGCGTAACTTATAAGGCTCTAGTAAGGAGATATAAAAGACCGGGTGGAGCCGTGCTATAGTAGGTGGGAGCTCTAGCTTATATGCTTACTGCCCTATATACTTTAGGATCTAAAACGGTCCCATAAACTTGCTGTTAAGCTTCTTATGGGGACGTTTTATGCAGATGTTCTTAGAAGAGAGCAGGACTTATTTACTAACGGCGAAATATTTGGCTAGATAGTGACGATTGTAGTATTTTGCTTAAAGCTATTAGGCGTATATTATTAACGCTGCTGCTGCCTTACGTGTAAGGCGTAGGCGCTATAGGTGCGTCTCTATAAGTTTAATATTTGTTAACTTAGACCCCTCCCTACCTTACTGGGCGTCTTAGACGCCGTCTAGGACTCTATCTAGGACGTTTAGCAGCTAGCCATAGGCGAGCTTAATAGGGGAACGCTTTGTTATGGTATAGACCTTAGAGTTATAGGTAAAGGCTACTTTATTAAGTAGGGAGGCCTAATTAGATTATTCCTAGTTTATAAATATATATAGGTATGCCTTAAGCTCCTAGTTTTAACGTTCTGTTTAACTATCTATCTATAGGTAGAATGTAGTACTGAGCTTATGTTAAACGCGTAGATAGTAGCATATAGTGCTTTAGTATTTGCTTATAAACACGCTACCCCTATTAGAGACGATATTATCTAGAGGCCCTATTTGCGTAAAGACTCTAAATAAGAGTTCTGCAAGTTATATAGCATTAATTATCTTACGCACTAGATAGTAGTATACTAGCTTTATAAAACGGTCTATAAGGACAAGGATAGAGTTATACTCTACGCTATTAGAAGTCTTGGACTTAGGGAGATCTGTAATAAAGTTAAGTAAGTAATATTACTAGGCTTGGATGGGGACCTAGAGAGGCTGTAGCTTGCCATAGGGTTTATAATAGCGCGATTTATAGTGTTAGTAGGCATTATAATTATCTAGGTATTTACGGAGATCTTTAGTAAGGCTATCCTAAGTGTACTTCCGCGCAATTACCTTGTAGGTATAGTTAAATCTATAGTGGCCACCTATAGGATTATTATAATTCTGCTTAAGGATCTCCTATTATAGTAGTATATAATTTAGCACCTAGACCTTGTTGTTTTACCTTAGGAGTCCTTAATTATTAAGGGTGTAGTCCTTATTACTGGTAGGAACCTATCCCTAAGTTAACTAATTATATATAGAGCGTGTAAAAGCGTCTCTTTCTTATATTCTATAAATAAAATTAACTAGTGACTTAAGGGGGTATTCTATAAACGCCGTTTTGGCTAAGGTAGCTACTACTACCTCTTACTATAGCACGAGACTCTGCATAAAGTTGGTGCTAGCGAAGTAATATATAATACATAGGTAACTCGCTGGGTTGTTATGGGGGACCGTTGCCTAGGCTAAGGGATCTTCCTTAGGGTTAAATGCCATTAGGCCGGTTAAGGAGGTCTTAGAGAGAATGGTAGGACATCTTAGTCCGCCGGTGCTATGTTTGCAAGGTTTGCTTATATACTGCATACATGCTACTTACTGGTTTAGTGTAGTAGCACTAGGGCCGCCCACAAGGCCTATAACCCGCAACTTTTGCTGTAATATAGGTAGTATAGTATTAAGGACTGTCCTCTTACTACTATCTTTAAAGCCTTTAGTATAATCTAAGCGCTAGGATAGTGTATTAGCGGGATTTACTTTACCTGGCTTATATTTAATCTTAAAATTAAACTTAGCCAGTTCCTTGGCGTATTAGGCCTGGCGAGTAGATAAGCTCTTTATAGTTATAAAGTATTTAAGATTATTATAATCGCAGAGTATACGCGTTATATATACGGCGTGCTTAAGGTAGTGGCGCTATGTCTTAAAGTATTATACTATAGTAAGTAGTTCCTTATTATGCGTATTATACCGCACTTCTAGGCTAGTAAGCTTCTAACTGTAATAAGTAATTAAGTGCTAGTGGAGTTAATCTCCCTACCTAAAAGGCTGCAGAAGTATACCGCCATAGGCATAATTAGAAGTGTTAGTAATTACCATTAGGGGTAGATTAGGGTTAAAGTGGTAAAGTAGAGGAGCCTATGTAAACATAGTACGTAGCTTATAAAACGCCTATTAAGTGTTGTTGGGCTAGGACCAGGGTTAATACTATTTAGTAGGCCCTTTCTTACGCTTCTACTTCTTCTTCTCCCTATCTAATATTGGGTTATAATATGCCCGTGCAAGATATACGTGTAGGGGGTATATGGTATCTGAGTAGTTCTAGATAAATCGCCTATAGAAGTTAGCAAAGCTAAGGAAGACCTAGATGTCCCTATAGAACTTAGGCTTAGGCCATTCCTTAATAGCTTTTATATGGGTAGGATCTATTATAATACTATTAGGTATAATAATAAAGCCTAGGAACTTAACGTTCTTAGTGTAAAAGATGCATTTTAATAGTTTGGTGTATAGGCCCTAAGCGCGGAGCTATTATAGTACCTACTTAACGTGCTTAACGTGCTTGTCCTTGTTATTTAAGTAAATAAGAATATTATCTAGGTAAACTATATAGATGGTATCTACTAGGGTCCCTAGAGCTTTTTAAATATAGCTCTAGAAAGTTATAGGGGCGTTGGTAAGACCAAAGGGCATTACTAGGTACTTAAAGTAACTATAGCGTGTCTTAAATGCGGTCTTTTATTTATCTCCCTTTTTAATATAAATCCTATAGTATATATTATAAAGATCTAGCTTTATAAATATCTTTGCATAGCTAAGCCTATTAAAGAGTTCGCTGACTAGTAGTAGGGGGTACTGGTTTTTAATTGTGATCTTGTTTAGGCGTCTGTAGTTAATATATAGCCGTATTCTACCTTCTGCTTTTAGTATAAAGAGGATGGGCGCTCTAGTAGGTAACTTGCTAGGCCTAATTTAGCCCTTCTTAAGAGCACTCTTTAGGTACTTTTATAAAATCTGTAACTCTTTTTATAAGAGGTTGTAGATAGGTATCTATGGTAGTATCTTGCCTTCTTCTAAGTTAATTATATAGTTGTACTTAAAGTTCTAAGGTAGTATACTTACTAGCTTGTTAGAGAAGATATTAATCTCCTCTTTATATATATCTGGTAGGCTAGGATCCATAGAGGTTAAGGCAACTATTGTGTAGTAGTGTGCTTCTGGGAGCTAGTGAAGAGAAGGGTGCAGCTAATATGCGTTTTATAAGTATGCTTGTACTAAAAGTGCATATAGCTCTGCTATAGTATACTTAATAGTTTTAGGGTTTTAATTACCTCTCCCCTAAGTTAAGGTAATCTATGTTAGCACTAGAGGGTCTCTATAGGTACTCGCTGCCAGTAATAATAGGTCCTTTATTATATTTATAACCAGTATCTCTACGTCTAGAGGGTCTGCATGGGTACTCGCTGCTAGTAATAATAGGTCCTCTATTATATTCGCGACTGGGGTAAAGAGGGAATCTTCTAGCTATAGTAAATAGACTGTTTTGCCAGCCTTAATGTCTACTAGGAGCGTATTAAGGGTAACTATTTAGAGGCGTTTAGGGTCCAAAGACCCTAGACAAATTATCCAGATTAAAAGCTAATTAATAGATCTGCTTCCACAAGCTAATCCTATTTAAGAACTATATTATAACTATTAAATAAGCCACCCTAAAAGGTCTGGGGGCTAATAGTATAAGGGGTACCCTAGGAGTCGCTAGTGGTGACTGTTAGATTATAAGCATCCTAGATTATTATCTGGTTGCTATTAAGGAAATATGCAATAGGTTTACGTAAATATAGCGCGTAGCTTATAGGCAGGTTAAACCTATGGATAATGTCTTGGTTAATAAGGTTGATTTAGTACCTATTGTTATATAAGCAATGTAGGCGGACTTTACCCTGGGGCATATCCATTATAATATATACCACAATGCATTTCTTCTCTCCCTCTGTGTTAGGCCCTAGTTGCAGTTAAGAGAGATGCGCTACTAGGGCTTTAGGTTTTCTAAAAGCTGGCCTGACTTGTTTTTACTGGCTTGCTTTTAGTGTTCTTTATAGTGGTTACCTATGGGTCTCTTTTAACTCGCGTGCGTAGTACTGGTGTCTGGGGGGTCCCCTAAGCCCTTTGGCTTTTGGGTGTTCTCCCTGGATATTTACTTAAAGCGTTGCCCTTTTTGGGTTCTATTCCCTAAACCTAACTCTATAGAGCCTATACTACGACCGCGCTTTGTACGCAATGATTTGCCACTGCTGCTTATGCGGTTTTCCGCGAGCTTTATGGTATTAAGCAATTACTCTACACAGCGGATTTTATTGAAGAGGTCCTTAGCGGTTCTTACCCGTTGGGCGAAGTTCTGGCGGAAGAGCTCTGCTTATAGGTAGGCTGGGAGATATAAGAACCAAAAGTCTACCTGTTGCTTAGGATTAACAAAAGGGGTATATAAGAAGAGGTTCTCTAAGCTACGCATATAGGCTAGGAAGACGTTAAACCTCTAGTTCTCTTTTATAACAGCTGTATAGTATATAGTAGCGTTGTTAAAGCGTCTTACTATAGGGTTCCTAATCTGGTCTTGGACTATAGTCTTAAACTTATCCTATAGTAAAGGACCTTTGTCTTTAGTGCCTAGCCGGTAATAAACTAGTTAGGCAATTGTCTTCTTTTTTATAAGACCTTTAATAGCCTAGCGCGTGCGTCGCTTATAGTTATAGTTAGCGTTATTAACCTTAAATTGGTTCTTAACTACGGCAATCTAGCAGTTAAAATTCTGTTAAGTAGTACCGCTAATATTAGGTAGTGACTTCTTAACTAGGGCGTTGAGATTTATTTAGCGTATATATTTACTACATAACTTGTGCTCTTTACTAGAGAGGCAACGGGAGGGCTTTATTAAATTAATAATGCTTTGTAAGTTGGCTATTTTCTTAACCAGCTTATCTAGCTCCTTTATATTAGTAGTATTTAATAGAACACTAGTAATTTTGCTAAGCTCCTATTAAGCCTAGGTATATAAGTTAAACTGGTCTCTAGTATTTGTAGGTGGCTGATCGTTTTAAGGTTTAGAAGATGGCTTAGATTCTACTAGTGTATTTCTAGCAGTTTTGTCTACACTAGATCCTAAGGCGTTTGGCGGTTGTATTGTCAGCATATTACCATTAGGTGTAGGCGTTGGTTTTCTTTTTAGAGGCATTATAGAAAAATTAAACCAGTTATCCTCCTAAGGGGATTAGTAAGGATTTAAATATAAGGTGAGGATGTGGATAGGGAGCTTAATGATGGAACAATAGGGTATATTGTATATACAGACGAATCCTTAAGGGAAAAGGAGGAGTCTGTGTGCGAGGTAGGAAGGGTTTTCCCTAGGCACGTGCCCTGCACATGCCTCACAGGCGAGTTACCCCTAAGTTGCCCCAGGGTCGCCTGTACCTTGCGGCTATATAACTATCTACTCAGGTTTCACCTGACATTAACTATTAGGCGCTTAACAGGATTACTATAAAGAATTATTACCCGCTACCTTTAATAGGGGAGCTTATTAACAGACTGTTAGGCATAAAAATATTTATAAAATTGGATCTAAAAGATATATACTATTAAATCCGGATTAAAGCCGGCAATAAATAGAAAACGGCATTCTAAATATAGTACGGCTACTTTAAGTACCTAGTAATGCTATTTAGGCTTACTAACGCACTAGTAATATTTTAGGCCTATACTAATAAGGTATTATTAGGCCTATTAGATATAATATATATAGTCTACCTTAATAATATTATAGTCTACTCTAATAACTACAAAGCATATATATACTACGTATAAATAGTACTAGAAAGACTATAGGAATATAAGCTTTATATAAACCTAAAAAAATACACGTTTTATACTGCTAGCATTAATTTTCTAGGCTTTATTATTAGTGTTAATAAAGTGTTAATAGAGAAAAGCTAGGTAAATACTATTAGGGAATAGCCCTACCCTATAATATTTAAAGAAGTATATGTTTTCTTAGGCATGGTAAACTTTTACTAAATATTTATTATTTATTATACGCAAATAGTATTCCTAATTACTAATCTGCTAAAGGGATTTAAGAATGGTAAGAAGATAGGACCCTTTATATTTAGGGAAGCTACTAAGTAGGCTATAGACTAGTTAAAAGATTTATTTATATTAGCGCTAATCCTAATACACTTCTGTTGGGAGCTATATATATACCTTAAAATAGATATATCCGGCTTCGCCTTAGGGGCAATTATATCTTAATTAAAAGATGGAAAATAGCATCCTATAGCGTTTTGGTTAAGGAAAATAACCCCTATAAAATAGTGTTATATAATATATAACTAAAAGCTGCTTATAATAGTTAGAGTAATAAAGCACTAGCAATATTATTATATAGGAAGCAATTATCTTATTAAAGTCCTTATAGACTATAACAACCTATAATACTTTATAACTATAAAGGTATTAAGTAGTTAATAAGCTAGATAGGCAAAGGCACTATTATAGTATAACTTTAAAATTATATGCCGCCTAGGAAAGACAAATCCCGCTAATAGGTTGTTAAAATATCTAAATTATAAAACTAGGAGAATCTAGGACAGTATAGGGGAAATAATTCCTATATTGCAAAATTTGCTTAGAAAAAAAGAAGAATCTTTCCCTAAAACTATAGAATTTTATAGTAGGGCAGTGTTATAGGACACCTCTATAAGACCTTATACATATCCACCTGTTTCCACCGACGCAGTAAAAAGAGACCGACCGCGAAATGGTAATTTAATGGCAATCTAATGGCAATCTACGGCAATCTAATAGCAATTTACCGCATTCTGCTATATTCTGCCAAGCCTACTAAATCCTACTAAGTTCTGCTAGGACCGCTACTTAAATCCTATTCTGCTTTATATATATATTAACTAAGCAACTAAATTTATAATATATACCCTTTCTCCCTGTTTTCTTACCTTTTCTCCTTATATAATGTCTTAACTTTATTACGCAGTTTATATATATAGCTTAATAATATTTACTTCGCTATATATTATTACCGCTTATACTTACTCCGTAATACTACGTTGCGTTAACCTTATATACTACCCTCTAAAATATAGAACGACTATAAGGCCCCTATAAAAGCCGCCGGCATTATATCCGCACTTTAAAAATAATTAGTAGAGATATAGAAGTTCTTTATAAACGCCCTTATATAGAACTAGGCCACTTTAACTTAATAATAAGCCAAACAAGAAGTATAACACTAGTAAATAATTAAGGACCTCTAAGAAGAAATTTATACCCTTAAGATGCCTATACTAGGGCCCTAAAAATAAATGCTATTTTTAAAAATAAATACGTAGGACGAGAGTCCCAAACCTATAATAGCTATTTACCCTAAACCAACTACTATACCGTAATAATCTAAATAACTACTAAACCCTCTAATATTTACTAGTAAACAATAAAAACTCTAATTATTTTTAAGCTAGCTTAAAAATAAGCTAACTAGTAATATTAACTGCTACCTAACTAAAGCTAACCAACTCTACTACGCCCTAAGTTAACTAGGAGGAGACCTAGCTAACCTTATTAAACTTTTTTAACCAAACTTTATATAAAGTCTAGTTATACTTCTTAAAGCTATTGTCAGATAATCTGTATTCTCTAAGGCGTGGGACACGTGCACGGGGCACGTGCATTGTAAATCTCTTCATAGAGCCCTAGGGGCCCTAGGTCAAAAACAACAAAAAAGATCAATCAACGAACAAGTCAAGATCATTAATTAATCAACCCATTTAATCAATGAACCCCACTATCTGAATTTCGTGACAGTTATAAGCCCGGTCCGCCAACTTAAGAAGCTATTTAGCTATTACTTAATCGTTTAAAGAAATTCTACCTTATTGTTAGACTCTGACACCTTATCGTTAAGACGTAGACTCTGACAGAAATCCTACCTTAATTGTTACAAGACAAGTCTTCGACGAGATTCCACGAGATTCTACGAGATTCCACCTTAATCTGACGACAAGGACGATCCTAATAATAGGACAATCCTAACAACAAAATACTATCTTAATCCCTTCTTTGCCTATCAGTTAAATAACTCCACCAACATCAAGCTCGTCGACGACGATCATCCTCAATAAGTCAGAAGACTGGGAGCAATGGCTATAGCAACTCCAAGCCCTCGTAGATCAGCGAATTTGGGCCCATGTTAACCCAGATAGTGCAGCACCTTAATAAGGTCTACTACAAGAACCAGCCTATCTAGAAGTTATAGATTTCAATAAGAATATAACCTTGTATACGCAGCTCTTAACAAATCAACAGAAAGCGTATAAGAACAGCAGACGATACTACAATTAGGATATAAAGTATTTCCTAAAATAGGAAGATCATCTTTAACAAATCCGCACCTAGATCACGTCTATAGTATTAATTTAGAAGAAGCTACTGCTTAACCCTTCCTTAATAGTTAAAGAATGGCTATCTTGGCTAAAGGAGAACACAGAACCTACCTTATCGTTTATTAGAAAGAAGGTACAATACTAGTATACAGAAGCCCTTAAGGGGTTTAAACAGTTGTCAAAATTAAACTAATAGCTAGATTAATAGGAACACGCAATATCCCTAGAAGAGAAGTATAAGATCCCTTAAATATCTAATAGTATCTAGCTTTAAGATTTGGCAGAAGTTATTTAACCTTTCAGCGACACCTACTATATAAAGTACACTACCGAGTTAAATAACCCTTAGAAGTCGAGATCTTCCGAATACCGCAGAGTAGTAAAGGAGCTGCAAAAAGGACTTAGAACACCCTTAAAGAAAGCCAATACTACTATAAGAGGCAGTACCTTCAATGCAGACTTTATAGAGTAAGCCACTAAGGATCACTCTGATACTACTAAAGGTTCACGAAGAGGAAAGGCCTTAGCATGTAATAGACGCTTAAAGAGAGCCAGGATACTAGTAGATAAGAAGACGTCCTATAAGAAGCTAACGCTTAAGTACTTAGCGTGCGGAATACGAGGACACTCCCTACGGGACTATTAGTGTTTATTTGAAGACAAGAGACCTACAGGAGTCATAATAGGAGATGCGCGCATTAATAGGGCACTAAAGAAGGTAGAAAAGAATAAGAATCTTACTAACTAAGTTATAAAGATCAGACTTAAAGAACAAGAAGACAAGGCCTAATAACAATAGGATAAGAGCTAGGAAGTTAAGATTAAGGGAGAAGCTAATGCAATATTCCTAGAATTATATTATACCAGTTAAACCCATCCACTAAAGCTATTAACTATTCTTAACTTAGGAACCACTCTCTATATCTTTAATAACCTCTCTTATTTTTACAATTTCAGGAAAGCTCTAAGACACAAATATATCACCGCCGGCAGCTCAGAAGTGCCTATACTAGGCTACGGCGATGTTACTATCCAAATCACAAAACTAGACAAGAGCAAGGGAACCCTACGTCTTAAGGATGTTGCCTTTTATATAAACTTTAATACAAATCTAGTGTTGTTCCGTCTGCTTTAAAAATGAGGGTTCTACTAGGACAATAAAGGAGACAACAATCTTCTAGTTTGGAAGGATGACACGATCCTATATTAAGTAGAAGAACGTTACGGATAATAGACTATTAAATACGTCCAACTAGGAAGTTAATTAGCGTTTAATATAAGCTAACTGCTACACCGCTAACGGAAGCGCAGAGCATCGTTAAGAGACACTTATTTAGATTTAAAAGGTAATGCGTATCTATAGCATCTATATCTAGGTTATCCAGGACCTATAAGCCTTTATTATTTAGGTCTTAACGCCCTAGGAGTTAAGCTTTAAGGCCCAAAGACAACGGAATGTTAATATTACAGTCTTACTAAAATCAAGCGTTAGGTCTTAAGAAGGTTCTTAAAATAGAATATTAATAAACCTTGTCTTAACCTCCATATTAACTAGACTAACCTTAAGAAAGCGCATACTGGATTTATATAAGTTATATTTATCCACAATACCTTCTTAGGGAGAACCTTCCCGTATTTTATAACAACGCATAGCGAAGAGAAGGAGACACTACAAGTACTTAAAGATTTTATCTAATAGATTCGTCTAAGGCATAACCTTAAGGTTAACACTATTAGATTAGACAACAAGCTGGGGAGAAAAAAAACCCTTAAATGGCTACGGACTTAAGGGATTATATTTAAGCCTTCGGCGCCTTATACCCAAGCTTAAAATAGTACCACCAAACGCTTAGGGGGTGTAATCATTAAGAGAGCATATATAATAAGAATTGCTACCAATCTACCACACAATCTATGGAAAGAGATAGTCGACTATATAGTCTACCTTTGAGATTAAACGCCACGGGAAAGCAATGGTTGGAAATCACTATATAAGAGGTTCTATACCTTCCTAGCTAATGGGTTAAGAAAGCCGCAACTAGCGCACCTAAAAGCCTACGGCTGTAGGGTATATATGATAACGTCAGACACCTAGCTAAAGAAGAAAAGGCTAAGCAAGCTAGATCTATAAGCCTATATTGGCTACCTCATTGGCTATAACTCTACTAATATCTACAGGATCTAGATCCTATATAAAGGTATTATTATCTCTACTAGGACGTCATCTTTGACAAGAAGACGTTCTTTAACGGCAAGTAAATGGACATCTTAAAGAACCTACATGCTGAGTTAGACACGCTAATTAAGAAGATTTAACTCCCTAATACCCTAACTAAGAATAAGGTCCTTTTAGAAGATAATAAAGAAGTATTTAAACCGTCAATTTAAGAGGAAGATGATGATATTAATAAGCCAGTTTAAACCTTTAGTAAGTTAGCAGATCTTAAGCTTGTAAGAGCTCTTAAAGATATATATTATACGCCACCTCTAATAGAAGAAGACAAAGAATCTCTATATACCTTTTACGTCGAGTATCCTATAAAGTCAGATATATAAGGTACTAATTAGGACATTATCAGCCGAGTAAAAGATAGGTTTTACACTTAGGGAGTATTTAATAACTCTATTAAGGACTTATTTAAGGAAGCCTGTAATAATAGGTTTAAAGACTTTGTTACCAAAAGGATTACATTAGCCTATTACGGCGCCTTCTTAGCAGGAAGGAAGTTCAACCTTAACAGTTAACTCAATGATAGTAAGCTAAAATCAGGCAGAATACGCGATGTCAGATTATATAGGAAGAACTTATCTCCGCTACCTTAGTTAATCCGCGACCTTAATACGCATCCTCTTTAAGATTAGTTCTAAGAAGCTTAATAAGCTTACCTCCAATCCCATTATTAAATAAGGTCGTTTTAAGAAACAGATAAAAAGCACGTAAAGAGACAACAGGTCCTTAGCTCAATATAGGTGTTCGTCTACAAGACAGATAAGTATGGATTTCTCCAGAAATGCAAGGCATGATTAGTAGTCTGTGGAAATTAATAGGCCCTAGGAGACCTACCTATAAGAGCTACTACATTAGCTAGTACAACCTTCCAAACACTTATGGCGATCACCGCAAAATTCGACCTGGAGACGACATAGATAGATATAGTTAATGCGTTTATCTATTGCGATCTTAACAAGGTCGTCTACATGAAGCTACCGCTAGGGTTCAACAAAGGAAAGACAGACAAAGTACTACGCTTAAGAAAAGCCCTATATAGACTACAACGATTACTACTGTTATGGTAGAAGAATCTCACGAGCTCGTTAAACGAATTGGGTTTTAAAGAGGTACCTTAGGAGCCGTATATTATGCTAAAAGGTGGAATAGTCGTCTTCTTCTATATTAACGATATTGTCTTCTGCTACCAAAAGACAGATAAGAAGAAAGCTTAAGAAGCAATTAAGGAGCTAAGCAAGGAATACTAGATAAGTACCCTTAGCAAGCTAAAATGGTTCCTAGGAATCCACGTGCTATGTAATTATAGCCAGAGGCTCCTATAGCTATTCTAGGAAGCTTATATTAAGAAGATAGCTAACTAGTATAAGATAAATCTCAGAGGGCGTCTTCTAGACACTCCTATAGCAGAATTGGAACTTCTCCCTACTAATCACCAATCGATCCGTCTAACGCGTCCGTTCCCTAATATAGACCTATTAGTCCGCCCTATATCCCTACCAGCCTCTATGATACTATATCAGAGAAAATTGGGTTTAGTACTCTATGCAGCCACTATAACACGTCCGGATATTGCGTTTGCAGTATTAAGGCTAGCAAGGTTCAATTAGGACCCAAGCTAAGAGCATTATTAAGCGGTAGATAGAGTCATCCAATACCTATATAGCACGAGAAGCAGAGCAATCTGCTATAGAGGAGATAAGGAAGGAATAAATAGTAGAGGGAGAGACAAAGAAATACGCGACAAAGGATAAGACAACGGAAGAGATAGTAAAGGTAAAGCGCAATTATTTATCTATGCCAGCAATGCATCATTCGCGGACAACTCCATCGACAGAAAGAGCTCATAAGGATACATTATAAAGCTATTTAGGGGGCCAATTGCCTAGAGAGTAAATAAGCAGGGTATAGTTATGACGTTGAGCACAGAAGCCAAGTTGTTAGCCCTATTATAAACAGCAAAGGAAGCTATCTTTACCAGTAGGCTGTTTAAAGTAATAATGTTACGCCTAAATAAGCCCTTAATTATTAAATGCGATAATACCTAGACGCTCTAACTAATTATAGAAGACATGGTAAAGCTAATTATAAAGCTCTAACACGTTGATATTTATTAACACTGGCTACGTTAGGAATACGCAATAAGACGAGTACGATTTTAATAAACAGCAACAAAGGAGATGATTACTAATAGACTTATAAAGGCCCTGCCCAAGCAGAGGTTTTAAAGTTTTGTTAATATAATTGGGATAGTGGATATTAAGGACCAGCTAAATAAGGAGAAGCAACTAGAGGACCTAAGGGACGGTATTAGAGCAAGATAAAAGGATTTAAATAAGATTACGGTTTAATTAACTCATTAACGGACACAAGAAGGTGGCTAGCTTTGACCTTAAAGAGCTTAAAGCTAAGGGGGTGTGTTAGATAATCTATATTCTCTAAGGCGTAGGACACGTGCACGGGGCACGTGCATCATAAATCTCTTTATAGAGCCCTAGGGGCCCTAGGTCAAAAACAACAAAAAATATTAATTAACAAACAAGTCAAGATCATCAATCAATTAACCCATTTAATCAATGAACCCCACTATCTGAATTTCGTGATAGCTATATATAGTAACCTAAACCGCTAAGCTACTATTTAAAGGAAGATAAACTATATAGCTTAAGAAATAAAAAGCTTCCTAGTATACTTTTTTAAATTTAACTATTACGCAAAAGAAATAGACTAGAACGACTCTACACTAATTAATAGCCTTAAGTCTCTAAGCACTAAACTAAAAACCTCCCTAATAGGCGTAGACCTACTAGGAGCCCTTAACACCTATATAAATGTTATTAATAAACGGTATAATAATATACTACGCCTAACACTAAAGTCCGCTTCTTAATATAATATAATAACCCCACAAATATCTATTAGCAAAGGCATTTGCTTTAGAGTTAGCTAAAGCAGAGGTTAAAACTTAATATCTATTACAGAATAAAGTATAAGGAATAGTATAGCTTCTTCCACTAACTAGCCAACCCAGATTAATATATAACATATTAATCCCTTTTAACCCTAGAGAGGAGTCTTCCTCTAGAGTTCCTCTTTTTCCAACTCTATGCTATTCTCCTGGATTAACAGAACCTCGCCCGCTTTTATATTTATTAGGCAATTCTTTATAATATAGCCCTTCCGGCCGTAAGAGAAGCAAGCTCTCTAATTACTAAGGGCCTATATATAGGGGTTACTATATATAGGCTAAGCATTTACTGGACCCACGGTAGGACTAGCTATATGGCTAGCTACTAAACTAGCGGCGGGCTATATAGCTAGTGCTATAGGGGTTGCAGATCTTACTAAGGCGCTACGGCCTGTTCTTATAGTACTTATATTGTCACGAAATTCGTGTAGATGAGGTTCATTGATGCAATGGGTTGATTGATTGATGATCTTGACTTGATCGTTGATTGATGTCGATGATGGTTGACCTAGGGCCCCTGGGGCTCTGAAGATACTTACAATGCACGTGCCCCGTGCACGTGACTCGTGCACGTGTCCTACGCCTTAGAGAATACAGATTATCTGATATATATTCTGGTTAGCAGAGCTTCTAGTCTTGTACTACTTAGCATATACTTTAATTTAACAGAGGCCCTAGTTAATAGCTAGGCATTAGTCCGTAAGTTCCTTAAGCGTCTATATAGTAGTATCAACTGGCAGTATAGCGCGCTATAGGTCTAGGGTGAGCTTATTAAAGAGGTCTGGCATTAAATCTTCCTAGGGGATTTAAGCCTGTCCGGCTAGGTATAGAAAGCGGGTCTAAAAGGCTAAGAAGGCCTCTGTTGTTTTTATATTTAGGCTTTTATAATTAAGCTAGGCGTTCTATACTTTAAAGGGGTCCTTATAAATAGAAGATAGGTAGTTAATTATCTCTTCTTTAGAGAGGAAGGGGTCTGCTAAGTCCTAGGCATATTACGGATGTAGGTATATCTATGCGTTACCGCTAGTGCGGCCAAAGATATATACCATTTTAGCTTAGGTATTAGGAAAGTAGTCTATATTAACTTTAAGTTTATCCTACATTTAAAGCTTCTAGTTATTAAATATAGGGTTGGTTCCGTCTATAAGCAATAGGGGGTCTGCAACCTTCGTAGATCGCAACAATGCTAATACTATATATTAGGCTAGGGCCTTAAGGACTATAGTAAGCCTCTAGGTGTCCAATAACCCATTACTAGGCATAAGGGTGTCTCTAGTTTTAAGCAGCTCTTAGAGTCGTTTAATTTTAGCATTGGCTGTTATAAGCTCTTTCTAGGGGGTTAAGACGGCGACTATTTCACTATTAAAGGTATTTATAGGTCCTACAGCGGCTTTGCCGGCTGCTGTATTTCTTAGCATAGTGGTAGGGGTTTTAGGTAATTTCTAGTATTTGTTTATTTTCTAGGAGTTCTGGTCTATGCGTGTCCTATTCTTAGGTTTTGCGTTCTATTTATGTTCTTTTGGTTCTATCCTGTCCTTATGGTTCTGGTAAGGTCCTTAGGGTCCTATTCTATATTCTTGTTCTATTTGTGGTCTTATAGATATATTTAAGTTCCTTCTTAGGAAGAAAGAGTGGTGATAAGCTTTAGATAATATTAGCAACTTAGTTAATTAAGGCACGAGTACAGCAAGAAGGACGCATGCAGGCCTATATAATTGGATTGTCTATAAACGAGGATCCAAAGCTAGAGAAAGGAGAAGAGAAGAAGGGTAGCGCCGCTTAAGGTTTTATACGATCGTCTAGCCACATGACCGCGACTATCCGCCACAATCCACTGCCGCAATCCACTGTTTTCCACCAGCGCCGTAATACTTATTTAGTTTCCTTTATAATATAGCGACTTAGTTAGGGTCGCTATAAAATGCTTCTAGTATGGTAACTAGTTCTTTTACTATACTTAATTGGAACAGGTATATAGTATCTACGGCATCTTCTTTTAGGCCGCTTATAGCGTAATAAAGTTAACCATTAGGGGTAGGGTAGTGATTAATATTACTACTTAGCTTGTTCTAAAGTTAGTTAAAGAAAAAGTATAGCTTACTCCTCTTACTAGAATAGGCGGAAGAATTAGGGAGGCATTTAGATAACTTTTTTTGGGGGCATTAACTAGCAAATTTAGGGTTAAGGAGTTAGTTTTAGATATATTCTTCTTACCTAGTGTTTATAGGTTAATACTAGCAGGGATAGGTAGGGGCAACAGTATAGCAGGCAGTAGGTTATAATAAATCTCTTTAACTTCCTTTCTTAGGGATTAAATTATCTTATAATATTAAGCTTCTTATTAGGTAAGAGCGTCTATAAAAGCCTCTTAGAGACCTCTTATTTATTTGGCAAATAGGGTATATAAGTCGTTTATAGATAAGGGGGTTTCTAGGTTATTTTGCATATTAATTAAGGCAGAATAAAATATATGGTTTAATATAATATAGTGTTATAGAGTAAGTATAAGCAACAATAATATATAGCAAAGTAGATATTATTAAGCTATGTATATAAACTATATAATAAAGTTAAGACGTTATATAAAGAAAAAAGGTAAGAAAATGGGAAGAAAGGGTATATATTGTTAGTTTAGGTGCTTAGTTAATATATGCACAGAGCAGAATAGGAATTAAGTAGCGGTCCTGGCAGAACTTAGTAGGATTTAGTAAACTTGGCAAAATATAGCAGAATGCGGCAGATTGCCGTTAGATTGCTATAGATTGCCAGCAAATTACCATTAGATTGCCGTCTCGCGGTTAGTTTCTTTTTACTACGTCAGTAGAAACAGGTGGACGTGTATAAGGTATCATAGAGGTATCCCGTGACACTACCCTACTACCCCTATATTAGATACCCTACCTAAACAGATCTAGGACCCTCCCCTATTAGTTAAAGTAGATAGCAAGGATAAGTACTTTATTAAAAGAGTTAATAATATTAAGTATAATAAATAGAAACGTAAATATATATACCTTATAAAATAGAGAGGCTTTACTAAGCCTATATAGGAACCCATTAACTTTATAGGACTTATATAGGCCGCAGAAGATTTTTATAAACTCTACCCAGAACTACTATAGCCCTATCTTATAGAAGCTCGAGTTTAAAGGGGGGGTACTGTTATGAGACACCTCTATAATACCTTATATACGTTTACCTGCTTTCACTAACGTAGTAAGAAGAGACTAACCGTGAAATGGCAATTTAATGGCAATCTAACGGCAATCTGCCGCATTCTATTATATTCTGCTAGGTCTACTAAATCCTACTAAGTTCTGCTAGGACCGCTACTTAAATCCTATTCTGCTCTGTATATATATTAACCAAGCAACCAAATTTACGATATATACCCTTTCTCCCCGTTTCCTTACCTTTTCTCCTTACACAACATCTTGACTTTATTACGCAGTTTATATATATAGCTTAATAATATCTACTTCGCTATATATTATCACCGCTTATACTTACTCCGTGATAGGCAGAGGTCCTAATAATATAGCTGCGAAGTACTATAATAATAGAGCCGCAGGATATAGTTATAGACTAGGTTATAGACTAAGCAGATATTATAAAGTTAGCGTATCCTAGAATTAGTAAGAATTCTATAAAATGTGCTAAAGGTATAATAGTACCTTTAACTTAATAGCGCATTAGCTATAAGTTTTTAGATCTAAAGGGAATAGGCAAGATACCTATTTATAGTGTGGCATACTATATAACAGTAAAAGAATTTGCTAGCACTAATAGTTTAAAACGTCTTGTGCTATGCCTAGGGTTTATAATAGTAGCGGGTAAAATAGAAGTAAGTAATCTATATAAAACCTTTCTAGATTTTTTTCTTTAAGTATAATAAAGGGACGCCTTTATTACTAAAAAGAGGTAGAAAGATATAGTAAAGACAAACTTAGCTAGAGTTACTAAAAAGCTATAATAGTAAGACTAAAAGGGTCTGTTATGCTTTAAGGGTGTTATATATATTCTAAAGGACTAAACAGTTTAAAATAAAATTTTAAAAGTCCTTTATAACAACCTTTTTAGGGGTTATTATAATATTAATAAAACCCTTAAGGCCGTTTAAATACTTTTAGGATAGAATGTCTAAAGAAGTTAAGGACTATATATTAAAATATAATACGTGCTAAAGGGTATAGATATCCAGGCATTGCCTATATAGTAAGTTATTAGTGCTTCCTATCCTATAGAGACCTATATTAGAATTAACAATAGACTTTATAATAGGCTTACCCCCTACTAAAATAAGAACTAGAGAGGTTGCCAATGCTATCCTAGTAATTGTTAATAGATATATAAAGTTTTTAGGGTACTTTACTGTTATAATAATAATTATAGTAGCAGAACTAGTAGACCTGTTTTTAAAATAGTAGCTCTTATTTAGTATATTAAGGGAAATTATGTCTAATAGGTGTTATGGCGCTGGTGGAAAACGGTGGATCTTAGCAGACGTAGATTATGGTAGACGCGAGTCACGTAACTCAAGGACCGCATAAAATATTGAGCGGCGCTGCTATTCTTCTCCTTCCTTTCTCTAGCTTTGGATCCTTGTTTATAGATAATCCAATTATATAGGCTTACGCGTCCCTTATCCCGTGCTCGTGCCTTAATTAACTAAGTCGCTAATATTATCCAAAGCTTATACTACTCTTTCTTCCTAAGAAGGAACTTAAATATATCTATAAGGACACAGAATAGGACCCTAAGGACATTAATAGGACCCTAAGGATAGGATAGAACCAAAAGAACATAAATAGAACGCGAAACCTAAGAATAGGACACGTATAGACCAGAACCCCTAGAAAATAAACAAATACCGGAAATTACTTAAAACCCCTACTACCATGCCAAGAAATACAGCAGCCGGTAAAGCTGCTGTAGGACCCGCAAATACCTCCAATAGTAAAACAGTCGCCGTTTTAACCCCCTAGGAAGAGCTTACAGCAGCTAATGCCAAAATTAAATAGCTTTAAGAACTACTTAAAACCAGAGACACCCCTATACCTAGTAAGGAGTTATTAGACACCCAGAGACTTGCTATAGTCCTTAAGGCCCTAGCACAACGTATAGCATTAGCATCGTTATGGTCCGCGAAGGTCGCGGACCCCTTATTGCTTATAGACAGAACCAACCCTATATTTAATAACTGGAAGCTTTAACTGCAAGACAAGCTTAAAGTTAATACGGACTACTTCCCTACCACTTAAGTAAAAATGGCTTATGTCTTTAGCCGTACCGGCAGGGATACACAGATGTATCTATATCCGCGATACGCTTAGGACTTGGCAGACCCCTTCCTCTCTAGAGAAGAGATAATTAACCACCTGTCTTCTATTTATAAGGACCCCTTTAAGATATAGAACGCCTATCTTAATTATAAGGCCCTAAATATAAAAATAATAGAGACCTTTTCAACCTTCTAGACCCGTTTTTTACACCTAGCCGGCTAGGCCTAAATCCCCCAGGAAGATCTGCTACCAGACCTATTTAATAAGCTTACCTTAGACCTATAGCGAGCTGTGCTGCCAGTCTTTACTACTGTATAGACGCTAAAGGAACTAATAGACTAGTGCTTAGCTATTAATTAAGGCCTCTATTAAATTAAGGCATGTGCTAAGCGGTATAAAGCTAGAAACCCTCCAAACCAGACTATAAGTAATATGAGAACAGCCAATAGTGCCCTAGTATGGGTCGTAACTCCTATAATACTAACTATTTAGCCTGCCGTTAATCTAGCAGCTAGTTACGTAGCTAGTCCTACCATAGGCCTAGTATAGATTTGGCCTACGTATAGCAACCCCTATAGATAAGCCCTTAGTAATTAAGGAGCTTACTTTTTATATAGCCAAAAAAACTACTTTGTAAAGGACTACCTAATAGTGGTAAAAATAAACGAGGTTCTATTAATTTAGGAGGATAGTATAGAGCCAGAAAAAGAGGAACCCTAAAGGAAGACTCCTCTCTAGGGTTAAAAGGGATTAATATGTTATATATTAATCTGGGTTAGCTAGTTAGTAGAAGAAGCTGCACTATCCCTTATACTTTATTCCGTAATAAATATTAAGTTTTAACCTCTACTTTAGCTAACTTAGGAGCAAATGTCTTTACCTTAATTAATATAAAGTACGCTATAAAACTGGCTAACTTTTTAAATACGCCCTTAGAAGAACTGCCTAAGCCAATTTTTATTTATAGGTATAACAGATAGGTAGAACCACCTATTATAACTATCTTGCGGATTTATCTCCGTATTAACAAACAAAGGTAGTATAACGTCCCCTTCTTTATTATGGACCTTAAAAGCTATAATATAATCTTAGGAAGAAAATAGCTAGCCTATTTAGGCTTATAGCTTAATATACAGAATAGACAGCTTATTTGGCCCGAAACCATGCCCCCAACACCTTCCTTTATAAAAGAAATTAGTATTATAATAAAGAACCTTATTCGGCTATAGATAAATACTATTTACTAGGCCAATGCTATACGTAGGGACCAGGCTTTTAAAAAGGATATATAGCTTAACCCGTAATGGATCTATATACTACGCCGCCCCCAGACTACCTATATTATGCCACCCGCACCAGAGATTAAAAAAGTCTATAAAAAGCTAGCGGAGCTCCCCACAGGGAACTTAGGCCCTATATAGCTATAAAGAATAGTAAGGAGTATTAGACGCTATACTAAACGTATAGACCAGAAGGACAACTTATAGAAAATGGAACGTAAGCTAAGGAAGATTATAAACCCTATACCGCAAAATATGGCCTAATAAAAGTCTGTAAAAAAACTTATGGACCTTCCCCTAGTTAATATCTGCTGTATTAGCGCCGTAGGATTCTACTAGAACTTGGTCTAACCTAATACTATTACCTTTACCACCAGCTTATATAAAATTAATTGAATAATTAAGGAAAAGGAAAGCGAGCTTAGTGGATAGAAAAGTAAGCTTATGGACAAGGAGCTGGTAGAACAGAAACTACCCTATTAACACTGGAAATTTAAGGACGTATTCTCTAAGGCAGCGCCTAATATACTCCTGTCTTACTAACTATACAACCACAAGATTAAGATTGAACTAGATAAGGAAAATATACTTAGCTATAGCCCCCTTTGTTAGCAGTCCACTGCCAAGTTATAGGCTACAAAGTAGTACCTTATTAATAACTTAAATAAGGGCTTTATTAAGCCTAGTTAGGCCCCTTTTAACTCGCCTATTCTCTTTACTAAAAAGCTAAATAGAGGACTTTGTTTCTGTATAGACTACCGCAAACTTAATAATATAACCCGCAAGGACCACTACCCACTGCCCTTACTTAATAAGACTTTAACCTAAATAAGTAGAGCTAAGATCTTTACTAAGCTTAATATCCATTAGGCCTTTTACTAAATTAGGATAGACCCTAAATTAAAAGATCTTACTATATTTTAGACCTGTTATGGAATATATAAATGTAAAGTATTTCCTTTTAGACTAACCAACGGACCAGCTACGTACTAGCGATACATAAATAATATACTCTTTAACTACCTTAACGACTTCTATACGGCCTACCTAGATAATATTATAATCTACTCCAAGAATAAGTTAGAATATAAGGAGCACGTCTATAAAGTCCTATAATGGCTCCGCGAGGCCAGCCTCTAGGCTAATATTAGGAAATTAGAATTTAGTGTAAAGCGTATAAAGTACCTAGGGTTTATTATTAGTATAGACAAAATTAAGGCCAACCTAAAGAAAACGGCCGTAATTAACCAGTAGACACCCCCATAGACTATAAAGGGGGTATAATTATTTTTAGGTTTCTATAACTTCTACTAACGCTTTATTAAGAACTATAGTAGGATCGCCCAGCCTCTTAGCCGCCTTACTAGGAAAGACCAGCCCTTCTACTTTAACGCCATATATATGCAGGCCTTTAATAAGCTTAAAAAACGGCTGGTATTGGCTCCTCTACTTGCCCACTTTAATCTAAAACGGCCCTTAATACTAGAAACGGACACTTTAGACGGCGTAATAGCTAGTGTTTTTTCCTAGAAGCAACCGGACGGAGAATAGCACCCTGTTATATACTATTTAAAGACTATAATAGATGCTAAGCTAAACTACCATATCTATAACAAAGAAATGCTGGCCATTATCTCTAGCTTTTAGCACTAGCGTATATAGCTAAAGGGGACCCCTAAGCCCATTAAGGTAGTTTTAGATTATAAGGCCCTAAAATACTTTATAATAACTAAGGCTCTTACGGCCTAATAGGTATACTAGGCGGATATCCTATTTTAGTTTAACTTCTTAATTATATATAGACTAGGCGCTATAAACCGTGCGGATGCTCTTATAAGGCGTAAATAGGACCTAGGTAACTAGACAGCTATAAAGATTTTATTATAGACCCAGATACTACTATAACCAGAGCACCTTAACCCCTAAATATAGGTAGAACTAAGTATAGACTTCTTAGGCGCTAAGATATATTCTATTAACCCCTTAGGATTTAACCTTATTAACAAATTCCTATAGATAAACCATACAGCCTCTTCTCTATAGGAGTACTGTAAAAAAGTAAAGAATGTTATTAGCCCCTGGTCCCTTAAAAACATATTACTTAAGTATTAGAAACGGCTAGTAGTAGCAGAGAAATAGAACTTATGGACTTAGCTTATTACTAAAGCATATACTTAGGTCTCTACAGCCTACCCTAAAAAAAATAAGACCCGTAAAATTATTAGTAACCAATATTACTAGCCCGGAATAGTTATAGACATTAACCGCTATATACGGAACTATAATAACTACTATAGGTCTATAATTCTACGAGATAAGATTCTAGGACTATTAAAGCTACTCCTAATACCAGAACGCCCCTAGTAGTATATCTCTATAGACTTCTATAAGCTACCTACAGACCGTAACAGATATAATATAGTAATAATCCTAGTTAACTATTTTGGCAAGCGCCTATTCTTAATCCCCTATTACAAGGATATTAATACTAAGGAGGTAGCCTAACTATATATCTATTATATCTACCAAATTTACGGACTACTAGATACTATTATATCCAACTATAGGCTATAGTTTATATTGGCCTTCTAGAATAAGTTTACTTAGATTCTTAGTATTAAGCTAAAGCTTTCTATAGCATACTACCCCCAGACAGATAGTTAGACGGAGATTATAAATTAATACCTAGACTAGAGACTCCGGCCCTTTATTAACTACTTTTAGGATAACTAGGGCGAACTACTACCCCTAATAGACTATATCCAGGCAACCCTACCCTATAACTCCACGGGGTTTGCACCTATTTAGCTAGAAATAGGATATTTACCCTATACTAGCTTTAACTGGAATAGACCGGAAGGCCTATAGACCATACATAAAAAACTATCTTATAAGGAAGCCTAGCAATATGCTAAACACCTAGAAGAAGCCTAGATAGTAGCCTATAAAAACCTAGAAAAGGCCTAGAAATTAATAGAATAGTAGGTAAATAAGCATAGGCGCAAGCCTAACTTTACCGTGGATAATAGGGTCTAGGTTATAACAAAGAACTAGAAAATAAAACGGCCTAGCTATAAGCTAGACTATAAGATAGTAGGACTATACAAGATCCTTAATAAAGAGGGTAACTTATATAAGGTTAAGCTCCTAGACTTAATTAAGGTTTACCTTATCTTTTTACCAGATAAGCTATGGAAGGCTGTAAATAACCTATTACCTAAATAAAGGAATAAGCCTCCCCTGCTAATTTAAGTTAATAGCAATAATAAATAGGAAGTTAATAAAATACTAGCCTATAAACTAGTATAAGGAACGCTATAATACTGTGTCTAATAGAAAGGCTATAATCTAGACCTAACCTAGTACCCCGCCTAGAACTTTATAGGCTACCCCTAGAGGCTTAAAGAATTCTATAACCAATACCCTAATAAACCTAGACCCCTAAAGTACCTTAACGAGTAGATGGAGTGCTAGTATAGCAAAGACAATAGGCTGCCTATTAAGTATAAAGACAAGAATACCCTATAGACATAATACGGACATATAAAGCCTAAGGGCAGGCTTTTTTAGAGGGGGGGGTAATATTACGGCGCTGGTGGAAAACGGTGGATCTTGGCAGACGTGGATTATGGTAGACGCGAGTCACGTGACTTGAGGACCGCATAAAATATTGAGCGGCGCTGCTATTCTTCTCCTTCCTTTCTCTAGCTTTAGATCCTCGTTTATAGACAATCCAATCGTACAGGCTTGCGCGTCCCTCATCCCGTGCTCGTGCCTCGATTAACTAAGTCGCTAACAATAGGGGTACCGTATTTAATAGCGCATTTTAGTCTTTATTCTATTTTTTATTAAAAATATAGTAAAAAATAAGCACTGCCTTTTGCCTATAAATAGATGGGCTAATAAAGTGTTTAAATGCGTTATTAGAACACTACCTCTATTGCTATATTAATTATTAATAGGATAATTAGATATTATAGTTGGCTTTAGCGTAATACGTGTATAATATAAGCATCTATAGTAGTATAAAAATAACCCCTTATAAAGCACTGTTTAGGGTAAAAGTAAATAACCCCTAAAATATTAAGGACATTATTCCTAAAAGAGAGGTACTAGTGGTATTTAAAAGAATTAAGCAAATAAGAATTCGCAGAGAAGAACATCAGGAAAATGTTTATGCCTCCTGACAGTACTGACAGGTTCCTGACAGCTCCTGTCAGGGCTGTCAGGAGCTCCAGGAGATACTCACACTCGGCTTCCTGTCAGGAACCTGTCAGGAGGTCGCCCGGACCACCAGGACCTCCAGGACCTCCAGGACCATCAGGACCATCAGGACAATCAGGACAATCAGGACAATCAGGACAATCAGGACAATCAGGACAATCAGGACAATCAGGACAATCAGGACAATCAGGACAATCAGGACAATCAGGACAATTAGGATAATAATTTAAAAATTAAATTTAAAAATAAGGTATATTAATGCTCTCGTATTTACAGCTAGCCAATAAATATAAAAACCAGTTTAATTTTAGACTCTATTCTATATACAGGATACTTCAAGGAATCTAAATAATCCAAATCCTTCCTGTCTACCTACCTGCGTCGCGATCGATCGAGGAGACAAGGGAGAAGGCTCTCGCAGAGGTTCCAAATCGTCAATTGGCGGTGTTCCCGATGATCCGCCGGCCGTGTACTGATTTCCTAACTAGGCCTAGTGCCTGCCTGTCCTGCCTGTCCTGCCTGTCCTACCTGTCTGTACCTGCCTGTCGGTGCCTACCTGTCTGTGCCTACCTGTCTGTGCCTGCCTGTCGTGCCTACTTGTCTACGGCTACCTGTCTGTATCTGTAATTCGGGGGAGAGGTCGGCCCGATCGAAGGCTCTGCTTGATTCGATTGCGATTGATTGTATTGATTCGAATCGTTCTCTATGGCCGTTCGCTGGCTGTACATTCGAACGGTAGTCGTCTGGGGTGCCTCCCTAGGAGGCCTTGATTCGATTCGGTGACGGGCCGATATCAAAGCTCTGGTTCAATTCGATCGATCAATTAATTGAATCGTTCGTGGTGTTTGCTGGCTGGTCGTTCGAACGGTCATCGTCTAGTTCTGGCGACGGTCATCTGGTTCTGGCAACGGTCGTCTGGTTCTGGCGACGGTCCTCTGCTGGCTGCCGTTCTTGTGCCTCCTAAGTTAGGGAGGATGTAAGGAAGGGTAAAAAATAAGGTGGCATTTAGGTGTACAAGGGGCATGCAAGACACGTGTAGGCTATCGGGAATATAGCGGGGACCCGATAGTAATGTGTGTCATGCGGAGCTTCGTGTAGAGCCTCCGTACGCAGAGCTTCGCGCAGAGCCTCGTGCAGAGCCTTTGTACGTAGAGCTTCGTGTAGAGCTT
>Ga0307507_10001806_pt1 | contig 46940 bp, 13 predicted proteins | sample 7_EM_MG_FD_207223 | JGI IMG/M metagenome (GOLD analysis project Ga0307507, IMG submission 207223) | Populus trichocarpa ectomycorrhiza microbial communities from riparian zone in the Pacific Northwest, United States - 7_EM | ecosystem: Host-associated > Plants > Roots > Unclassified | place...
AAGCTATTGTTAAGATATTAAGGTGCAGTTTTTCCATTTTTTGGTAAGTTTTTGGGGTGGCCGGTTTGGTGGTGTGGCCGGTTAGGTGGTGGAACACGTTAGTCGCGGAAGGGCTTACTAAACTCAATATCAAAGAAGGTGAAATTGAGATTAAAGAAGGTAGAATGGAAATTAAAGAATATATTTCTTTAAAGGAGGAGCTTGTACCTAAAACCTATACAACAAATTGGACAAGGGTAAGAAAGGTCGTTAAAGCCTTAAGGGTTATTTAAAATATAATGAATAAAATAAAAATCAAAGTGTCTGAATAAGGTTCTGTAATATAGTAGACACAGTTGCTTGTAACCAATTGGGTTGACCACGTGAGCTAAGCGAGCTCAGGAGATCCATCAAATTCCACCTGTAGAAGTAGAAGAGGGAAAGGAGAGAAAAGAAGAAATCGATTGAAACCAAAACCCCCCCTACCGTGGTTCCAACACAAAGTAAAAGAAATATTAGATTAATTTAAAACTTAAGAATAGTAGGGCACGATTTAGCTTTAGCTTAGAGTCGCTAAGGTCTACCTAGTAATATTAGCGGTTAGGTTAAGTTATACCAATAAAAAAAATGCTAACCAAACCACTAATATCACTAGGTTTACCTAGGTTATTCTTAATATAAGGCGTAATAGGAAAGCGTAGGTATTACTACCTAAAAGATTAAAAGGACTAGGTCGCTTAGATGGCTTAGGTAGATTAAATAGATTAGGTAGATTAGGAAGATTAGGCAGATTAGGCAGATTAGGCAGATTAGTTTAACATATTAAAATAACTAGCTATAAAGAATACGCTAAACTAAAATATAATTAACATTAAGGCACTACAAATAAAGACTAATAGAAATTTCCTATACTTCTTATAATTACAGCAATACCCTATAGGAATTTATGTTAGTAAAGAATCTTATATTTAAGTGGCGAGGGATAGCTGCGTTAGGGTGGCTAGGCTATATACAATAGATCAATAGGAGGTAGGTTTTAAAGGTAAGGCTTATAATACTAAATAACACTAAAGACTACCAAATAATATTAATATTACTCTCTAGACTATCACAGCGCCCTTAATATTTGTAAATTATTACGCTCTCCCCCTACAAACTTAAGGAAACTTTTTATATCCTTTTTAGAAGGAATCTTGCAAAGTTTATCCCTATAGAGTCGCAGCTTCTTGCTATAATTAAGTGATTTATTAACTACGCCTAAGATTATCTTAGGCAGGAGATCGTATCTAGGCCTATTTATTTAAATTTTGTGGCTAACTAGGGTGTAATTTAGGAAGTCCAGCTTTCCTAATAACAAGTTATCTATATTCTACCATATTAATAGCTAACTTAGTTCACCGCCAATCGGAACCATAGATATCCTAAAAAGATCCTATTAAGTCCCATTAGTATTATATAGTCTATTATACTCTTTAATGGGCATAACTACACTCCTAGCCGCAAGTTTAATGTTTAACATCGCTAATTACGTAATGGCTTTGGGGACTAAGACAATATACTCTATTAGGACTATAGCTATTTCTATAGCTACCTAAAAGGATTACGCAGCGCTAGTAAAAAGAGACTTAAACTAAGCTAGGAGAACGAACACCTTATTCTAAGATTTATGCCATTATGTATCTTTCTATAAACCATTACGGTTTATTATATAATCATCAAGGTTCCAACCTTTATAGTAGCGATAACATGCTAAGTACAGTACTTGGCGGATATTGGCCATAATAGTCTTACTATTAACCCCTTTAGATTTTAATTGCGTGCCTTTGGCGATAGCTTTATTAATAAGAGAGACAATTTCATCGTCCTCGTTATCCTTAAGCTCCCCCCTACGGCTTGTGCCCTAAAGGCCTCTTTTATTATACTTATCCCTTAGCTCTCCCTTATAATCTATTTATAGGTTATAAAGATCTATAAAGCTCGTGTAGGACAATATATCGTCTATAAGACCAAGTGCTATGGTTAATTTATTATCTATTGAGGCTGGATTTAAGTATAACATAAACTAAATAGTGACTTTTGCTCCCTAAAGCTTTAGGGCCAGGCAGATTAGGTCTACCACGCATTTTTAAGTCGTAATATTAGATAGTTAAGACATCTGGCCGTCACAGATATGGATTTCAAAACGATAAGTTAAAATATTCGGGTATATATCCACAAAATATTTAGAAATATAATATATCGTTTGCTAATATCCTGGAGAAAGAAGCTCGGCTATTTTTAGGTCAAAAGTAATAGGATGTTCTGCCCTATACTAGTATATAGCTCATTCTGGATTATTTCTGCTTTATACCAGAATAGATCGTTTTTAAAGTGGAACAAATCGTGTATCGCTTTAAGCGTCTTGATTTTAAAACAATTGCTTTATTCTAGAAAAGATTTAATATTATATCGAACTTTTAAAGCTGTATAGAGCCTTTTAATAAAGCTTTTTAATAGATTTTGGCCGTTTCTACGAGTTAATTAGAAAGCATAGTGTAGTTAATAGCTATAAATAATAGTTCGTATATAATCTTATTGATTTTAGGCGTAAAATAAGTAATAATATATCCTTAATATTATAATTAATCATCTAGTGGAGCATATTTAGGACAAAAATATAAAATCTTGATTTTCTAATAAGATTTTATAAGGCTCTAGAGATTAAATTTTACTACCCCCCTCTAACTACTATAATATTATTAAATTCTATCTAAACCAGATTACGCTACGATTAATATGTATATTTAAAGGCTTTTCCGCCTTATAGATATAGCCTATAAGTAGTAAAAGCTAATTAGGTAGGGGGTGATTGATTGCGTTCCCTAATACTAAAAATTGAAAATCTTGCAAAGCTCTAATATTACCAAGATCTTTTAAAAACTGGCCCCTCCGAGGTTCTACTGGCCGTAGACTAATTACCTAGTTAGGTTTAACGCGATTATGATTTAGATTTCTCCTAGCTGCGCCAACCTTGCTCGCTCTATGGTCTTTCTTTCCTTCGCCTTATACAGCCTTTAAGGTGGGCTTAATTAATTGCCTTCTTTATTTGCTATTATTAATTAAGGTAGTATAGGGCTTTGCGATAAGGTCTCCTATTAGGCTTGCTTTAATTAAGGGTTAAGCTAAGTACTAGTAAGCCTTCTATAGCCTCTTATAGGAGGCTCTATAGAGTTCTCCATTAGTCAATTTGTATAGGGTTTTCCTCTATAGCAATATATAAAATATTCTATATTTCCTTTTTAATAGCTATATCGGTAATTACTATATCCTTGTTTATACGTACAGCTAGTAGGCCGTATAGTATTTAGGTAAGCTTTTACTACTTTTAAAAGTGGTATAATCTTACTAACGCTTATAGGAATTTAAGCGTTATAAGTCTCTCCTAGTTTAATAAGCTCGTTGCTAAGAAAGGGCTCTTTTACAATTCCGTATTAAGTACAAATCTTATAGTAGCCTTGATTTCGGATCTTATAGATACAGCTAGGTATGCAAGAGATCTTAATAGCCTTTTAAAGCTTTTTAGGAATTGGAAAAAGGACTAAGTCGCCTATACTAAATATAGTAATAGAGTGCTGCGTACCGTACTTCTTTTTTATCTAGTTGCGAGAGTAAGCCAATTGCTGTCAAACTCTCTTATAAATATCCAATATATTATAAATAGAGTCTAACTCTGCTAAATGCCTCTACAGCCATAGTTCCTTTTAGCGCTTATTAAGCTTCTTTAATACCTGCCGCTTAAGCTCTAGCTATAGTGGAATGGCGTAAATAGGGTTATTGGAGTTCTTAATTACCCGAATTGACTTACGCCTAAAAGCAGGTGTGACTATATTGTAATACTCTTTAAGATCTACTAGTGGAACGCCAGCTCCACCAGCTTTGCGATAGAGCTATAATTATAGAGCTTTAATTTAAATAGTAAAATTATCCATAAAGTAGACTCTAAGGGTATAGTAAGGATTATCTAAATCTTTAATCCAGTTGTCTGGATATAATTGCTCTTACTACTAGATAGATTACAAAGCTCTCTTAGTTATACGCTGTAGATCTATAGTAGATTTAGGTCTTACTACCACTAAGGCTTCGGCCTCTCTATCTATTCTCTTAATCGCCTCCCGTATACTAGCCTCTTAGCTTAATATAAGAAAGCCTTCTAGTAAAGGTAGAGGCTGCCTAAATCCACTTAATCCTAACGATTAAATTTAACGAGTTCAAATTAAGATTAGTAAGTAATTAGGAGAGAGGCAATTATTATTAGATAGAGTATGGTTTGGAGGAGTCTCCTACCTTTATAATCTATTAACTAAATTGTTGTCCTCTTTAAACTAATTATAATTGCCTATAGAGGCAGTTCCTAAATCTGGAAGGCTTCTATTATTAGAATCCTTATCTTCCTTATTAGAAGATTTATCCGTGGTTAAGAGCTAATCGCTATTGTCTCCTATATTAGAAATATTATCGCGATTCTTATTAGAGGCAGTAAGGGTACTTAAAGTAATAGAGCAATTGTCCTCCTTATTGCGCTCCTGTTTGGCAGCCTCTTGCCTATTACTATTCTCTTTTAGTAGAGGGCCTAAAACTTTCTCATTGCTATCGAGATCCTAATCCTTAGCTTTAAAGACTTTAGTATTAGGCGGAGGCTCTACCATAGCCCTTAGGGCAGGCGCCACTAAAGCAGAAGCCTAAGGATCTCTCCCATATAGATAGCGAAAAGGCGTATAGCCAATTAATTCGTGGTATGTGCGATTAATTAAGGCCGCGACAATTAGGTAAGCTGCCGCCTATCGCGAAGTTTCTAAGAGTTGCTTTACTATATAAAGCTTCTTCTTTATAAAGCTATTGGCCTGCTCTATAAGGCCTTGCAATTAAGGATCGCGCGGGCGGCTATTAATAACCTTTACTCTATAGCGATAAAGTAATATAAGAAGGGCACCTTTAAACTCTATACTGTTATCACTTTGCTAAATACGTGGGTAAATACTGTGGTGATATATCCATTGTAATATAGCGGCGGCGACTTCCTTAGCAGTCTTCTACTTAAGAGGGTAGAGAGCGCAGTATTTACTAAAGTGATCGCGTATCTATAAGATCCATTTATATTCACCGTCGGGCTTAGAGCACATATTAATTAGATCGCCTTAGATACGATTAAAGGGAGCTAAAGAGACGATTATATTAAGTGGAGGCCTTATAGTAGAGGAAGCCTTTCTAGAAGAATATTAGCATACGCATACGACTGAGATATTTTCTAAAAGTAACACTTACTCCTTGTAGATTCGATAGTGCTTAAGTAGCTATTTAACTTTAATAGATCTTATACCGTAATACTCAGTTATAATTATATGGTAAGTCTTCTTCTGCCCTAAGTATTTAACATCACTATGCTTCCTTATAATTATATCGTAAATATCTGGCTCGGGAACCACCTTTAAGGCCCGCTTATTAGGCCCTATTGGGCGCCTCTAAAGACCTCGCAGCTCTGGGTAAACATCCTCTCTTATATACCACCGTTGCTTAGCCTTTAATTTGACGTTGCGTTCTCCCTATAAGCGGGCTATATAATTTAGATCTGCGAGCCAGGAAACAAGATCATTGTATTTAGGCTAGGTAACACGCTTTATTAAGTTGACTCTGGTTTCTTCTAGATACTTAGTAAAGGCAGGCTTTACTATAACTAAGAAGGCAGAAATAGCGTAAGAAACGTTATAAGAGTCGTTTATAATAGAAGGAGAGGTAATTATATTAGGTATAGAGGTAGTCGCGAAGGTAGTTATAGAGGTTAATATTGCTGTTACTGGTATTAGATTTAAGCTAGCAATTAAGTTAATATATATTCTGAACTTATAGATAAGACGTACATCTTATTAAGGATATAATTGAGTTATACGTAGAGGCGGTAAATAAGGAAGGATAAATAAGAAAATTTAATAGAGGTCAAAGTTCAACTTTTAGAGCCCCTGCGCTAGTCCTAATTGGGTAAGTATAATAAGAAAATCAACACCTTAGGGGGTTCTGCGAGAGCTTAATAAAATGCCTTACACTTAGTTATAAAATATAAACCAACTACTAAACTTAGGCTTATTAACTAGCCGTTTTGGCGACATTATGTATATATAGTTGGGGTAATTTAAGACTGTTCTAGATGTTCTGCGATAATGATTTACCAATTAGATTAAGAGGGGAAGAAAACCGAAGTTATTAGTATAATATATTTTAAAGAGCTTTATAATTCGTGTATAGCTATACGCTGCTATACGACTTTATAATTAGCCTGATCTTTTAAAGATCTTTTCTAGAATAAAGCAATTGTTCTAGAATTAAGACGATAAAACCGATATATAAATTATTCCTTTTTAAAGACGATTTGTTCCGGTATAATGTAGAAATTTTCCAAAATAAGGCTTAAGCTAGTATAGGGTAGAATAGGGATTAGTATCTAATGATTCTAACCTTTAGGGTTCTCAATCTTTAAGTTTATACAACCTATGGCGAAACGTCTTAAGCTAGAGGATTAATAAATAAATTGACTTCTTGGATAGGTATTTATACCACTATTATAGAGCTTTAATATATGCCTTACTAACTCCGTAGTTATATAAGCCTTTCTATAAAGCTAAATGCAAGGGGTTTTAATTGCTAAAGTAAGCTATAAGCAGGGTACGATTTAGCTTTAGCTTAGAGTCGCTAAGGCCTACCTCGGTCATTCTTAGCCGATTTATTATAGTTCTTTAGTATTTAATAGATCAAGCCTCACTAAGTACGCCTTGCTATGGAGGCATTAATAGAAAAAGAACTTGTTCCCTAGTAGTACTATCCCACCATCTTAAAATCCATATTAATTAGCGTAAGGCGTAATAGGGAAGCGTAGGTATTACTACCTAGAAGAATCGAAGGGACTAAGTGGCTTAGATGGCCTAGGTGGATTAGGTAAATCAGGTAGATTAGGTGGATTAGGTAGATTAGGCGGATTAAGTAGGTTAGTTTAATACGTTAAAATAACTAGCTATAAAGAATACGCTAAACTAAAATATGGTTTATATTAAGGCACTATAAATAAAGACCGAGATTTCCTATACTTTTTGCAAATCGTGGCAATGCCCTATAGGAATTTATATTTATAAAGAATCTTATATTTAATAGGAGGTAAGATTTTAAATATAAGGCTTATAATACAAATAACACTAAAGAGTAATTTCGTTTATAGTATAGTTATTTTATAAATAAAGAAGAGAAAGTATAATAAAGGAGAGCTATAAAACAAATAAAATTTAAATAAGAAAACGCCCCCCTTCTAAGTTTCTTTTTTTTTTTTTTTAATCCATTGTATTATACTACGTGCAATACTGCGCATGCAGCCTCTAGGCTATGGCGCTATAGTCCTATATACATAAATCCTTTCTAGGCAGCTTAATATGTATTAGTAGCTATATCCTAGTAGTTTATAAACCCCTAAACTAGGGATTTATAGTTCCTTAGTAAAATACTAAGTTACTACAACTACTAGGGAATGAGAAAACGGTAGGAAAAACCATAAGAAATCCTAATACCTATCCCTGTCCTTTTGCAATTTATTTCTGTACTTTTGCTCTCTAATATCTGTTAAGACCCTAGTAGGAGTTACCTCCTTCTAGAATCCTATTCGTTTTATCTATTCTTCCATAGAACCTTCTAAGCTAGTACTATGTACTAGTTTAGCCGCTTGTAAAGTCTCGCAGTCTTTACTATTAGCAAAGTGTTTTTCTTTACAATTGATGCAAAGAGGCGTAGTATGCTTGCAAGGCTTGCCTGTTATTATATAGGTAGAACAGGTGTGGTCTTTAGATAAATGTGCAGCCGCACAAAATCTACACGCTCTAGTAGAGCATCTGTCTCCTATATGGCCAAATTTTTAACAGCTAGTATACTGTGTAGTAGGAGAGACTTCTAGGTATTTTACTACCTTAGTAGCTGTGCCTGCAATTGAAATTTCTTTTTGCTTAAGGATTTCTTGTCTTTTTTCTTCGTTCTCTATAGTAAAAACTATAGAGCCAAATCTGGTTTATAGATTGTGTCTTTTTACACTAGATAAGATCCATCTAGGTAGTCCTTGTATCTTTATAGGATTAAAGGTCTTAATTTCTTCTTTTAGAAGCTTAGAGCCTCCCTCTCCTAGAAAAGGTAGGGTAGGAACCCCATGGGCTATAACTTGAACCCAGGGTTCTAGTTTTTGTTCTCTTTAAAAGGTAAAGCAGTTATGCCAGATATCCTTATATTTGACTAGGAAATCTGCGTTATACTCTTCTGTAGTTGTAAGGAGAATATTTTGTTTTCCTTTAGTTCTAGCTATAGACGCTAGTACTGGCTTTTTTACTTGCACTTTTAATGCAAATAGTTAATTGACTTTGTTTCGTATAGAGAAGGTATCTAGAGGTTGGTCCTTTTCGTCTATAATTAAGACTAGCTTTCTTTCTTATAGCTGCTTTTTCTTACTTCTAGTAGAAGTAGGAGGGGTAGGAGATGGTAGTAATAAGGAGTGTAAAGAAGGGAGGTCCTTCTTTAGTCTCTCTGCGTAAGTTTCTTTAGTAGAGGCTACCTCCTTACGGAGAGCTCTTACTTCTTTTACTAGTCCTTTTAGGACATCTCTTGTCTCTTCTTCTTCTTCTTCTTTTGCAAAGGGGTTTTTTCCTATTAGGATATTTTGTGTATAGTCCACTAGCTGTCCAACTTGTTCTTCTTGTTCTTCTCCTTCTAGCCCTTTATAAGCCTGGATTAGGCTTCTTAAAGCCTTGCACAGATGTTCTTCTGGAGAAAGAGAAGAGGGAGGTATACTAGGCATATCAGCCGTAGTAGTTGTTGGTTTTATTGTCTTTTTTGCAGGTTTTTGGTTTTCTTTTTCAGGAGAAGACTGAGGATGTCCTCTTTTTTCTCCTGTTCTAAACAGGCCAGGAGAAGGAGAAGGGGGAGAAAAAGTAAATGTAGACTCTTCATCGCTTATTTCTATAGGAGGTTTTTTTTTAACCTATTAGGCCTTGGCATTTTGTATCTTATAAAAGGGTTGCCTAGTTTTTACTATCCTTATACCCTTTTTCCTTACTAATCCTACTAGAGGATTTCTGGGGAGATTAGGCTTAAAGGTAGTAGTAATACTAGACCCCTAGTATTGGTGGTGGTAGTAGTGGTAGTAGTTTTAGTGTTCCTGTCCGTGCCTCGCTTACAAGCTAGGACCACCCCTAAGAAGAATTTTCTGTTAGGGGAAAGGGGGTAAAACGACAATTAAATCCACCTCTAGCTTGCTAGGCAGTAGGAATTGGGTCTTAAAAGTTGGAAAATCGATTGTTTTTGGTGGTAAGATGGGTATGTGTAAGTTTTGAAGTGCGGCGCTACCTTTTGGTAAGGTTACATGTGTGGTAAAAGGTTTTTTTTATCTTTTATTTTTAGGCTATATAAGAAAAAATAAAATAAAGAAATATTGGGGGAAAATTAGACAGCTATTGCTGTATACATTGCCCTTTCTATCTTCTATATATTTATCTATTCTACCTTACTTATAGGGTTAAGTTTATTGAAACTATTAACCCTAGATAGCTTATAGTAGAGTTTCTTAAAATCTTTAAGGATAGCGTTTAATGTGGTTATATTAGCTGCCCCTATAGCCAGAGCTAGAGTTCTAGTTAAAGCTAGAGTTCTAGTTAGAGCCAGAGTGCCTAAAATTTCGCGGAACTGCTAAGATATTAGGTTAAGTATAGGAGATCTATCTAAAGCCGGGCATATACTATCTAAGTACTGCTAAAGTCTTTTTTCAGCCAAATTAGCTAATTTATAAATTATTTTATTACCTGTTTTAGTACCAAATCTATTTTAAATGGTTGCTCTAGTCTCCTAATACCGCTTTAGTGTATTATCCATAATCTAGTTAACTAAAATATATAATATGCGGAACGTTAGGTACCCTACGTAAATTTTGACCTAAGTTTAATAGCTTTAACTTAGAGCCTTATATATGGAGTTTAATTAATATATAATATATATATAGATATAAGGTTTTCTAGGGGGAGACCCCCTGGACCCCCCCTCTATAGAGCTTTTGCTTAATTTAGAAGTAGTAGTAAAATTAAGGCGCCTTGGTCACTGTTAGGTAAGGATCTACTACAGTGACTAAGGCGCCCTACTTGAGCTAGGCTTAAAGATTATATTGGTCACGGATCTAGTATATATTTAGACTGTAGAGCTTTAATATAGAGCCCTCTACGTAGGATCTGATATAGTAGATTGTGATTCCAATTTAAAGCTTTATATACTAAATATTTTTAATGCCTAGTAACTAAATCGCCGTATTTACATTCCCAATTGTTGTTGTGTGACGCAATTTTTGGGTAATGAAAACCAGCCATTAATGTTGCTTAACTAACACCTACTGGAGGTTCCTCCGTCCTTTCTGTCTTCTCTCTCGCTTGTTTCCTTGTCTAATGCTGTCCATATTGCCATGTTAACCAATAGATCCCTTAGTGGGGACTAGGGAGGAGTATTAGAGTACTACTAGCTCTTATAAGGAAGAAAAGAAGAGAGGAAGGTGTAGAGGAGGGAGTATTTATAGACGGGAGGAGGCCTGCGATTATAGGAGATTAGGCAGCTATAATATAGCCATTAACGTTGCTTAACTAATACATACTAGAGGCTCCTCTGTCCTTCCTATCTTCTCTTTTACCTATCTCCTTGTCTAATGCTGTCTATATTGCCACGTTAACTAATAGATCCCTTAGTGGGGACTGGGGAGGAGTATTGGAGTACCACTAGCTCTTATAAGGAAGAAAAAAAGAAGAGAGGAAGGTATAGAGGAGGGAGTATTTATAGACAGAAGGAGGCCTGTGAACGGGAGATTAGGCAGCCATAATATAAATATTAATATTGCTTAACTGACACCTACTAAACACTCCTCCATTCTTTCTGTCTTCTCTCTTACCCGTCTCCTTGTCTGATGCTGTCTATATCGCTATGTTGACTAATAGATCCCTTAGTAGAGACTAAGGAGTATTGGAGCGCCCCTAGCTCTTATAAGGAAGAAGAAAAGAAGAGAAGAAGGTATAGAGAAGGGAGTATTTATAGATAGGAGGAGGCACTATAAGCATGTAATTTGGTAAGTACTAATAGTATAAAATTCTTGTATAAGATAGGCTTAATTACTTACCAAAATATTAGGTATCTCTGTTACTGCAGGGGCTACTACAATAGTAGAGACGCCTTAAATATTTAATATAACTGACTACTAAGGCTGTTAATAAGTGGAAGGTAGGCTACCAATATTAGTGCAAATAATGTAGTTGTTAATATTATTTATAGCCTGTTTTTGCTTCTAGTGTATGCGTAGATTGTCCTTGTATTTGGCGTAGAGCCAGTTATAGACAGTAAGCTGGTTTGGGTCTAGCTTTGTTATTAATATAGCTATAGGTAGTATGTCCCTTAGTGTAGGCTAACTTGGTAGCTCTAGCTTTAGAAGATTATCTTTCTTCTTAAATAGGTTAATATACTGCTATACCTTGTTAGTTTAGCTGTGTCTTAGATAATAAAGAACTATTAAATCCAATTAGATGGCTTGTTAAGGATAAGGTTGATTTTTAATTTGGTAGAGGTTATTATTTTTAAAATTTAATAGGTTAGGAAGGCTCTAGGTTAGGGTCCAGCTAGCGTCTTAGCAGAACCTTATTTAGACGTTTAAACTTTTGATTTAATTTATTAGTTCGTTTATTGGTTAGGTATATTTGTTAACTAGGGTTAATTATCTATTTATTTAATAGGTGAAGAAGCTTAAGACACTATAAAGGTAGTAGAAGTAGTCTAAGTAAGGCTATAAGGTTAAAAAGAGGGTTCTTAGTTAGGAATTATTGCAATTATCTATATATTTTTGGAGGTTATGTAACTTCTTATATAAGCAACATTTCCGCCCTTAAAAAAAAATGAAAAATCCCAAAAATTAATCAACGCTATAGATAGCAGCAATATTGATCTGGTAATACTACTAATTCTCCCTATATACCATTATATGTATATCTAATAGCTCTAGAAGCGGTAAGAAGGTAGGATGGATAGGGGGGTTAAAATTTAGAAAATTGGATTTTGCGGTTAAGCTATTTAAAAATTAGAAAACTAAGATAAATGCCGCATTCTCTGCTTACCTCTAAGCCAGTATATGATTTCCTAATTAGGAAAAGTTGTTTATAAGTAGTTACTGCTGCCTCTATACAAAATCTTCTTGTTGTGCCTCTTTGGTCTTACTTATAGATAACTGAAATCGTTCTATATTAAACCTATATTTAAACATAAGCCCTAAAAGCTTCTTGACTCGTAAGATTGCTATATAGGTTAGCCTAGCTGTCTTATCCTTTTCCTTAACATCTAGAACTACCTGGTTAAGTATTAGGCCCTAGCTTTTATATACGGTAAGAGCAAAAGCTAGAGTAATTAGAAATTAATGCCGTAAACAAGAGCCTCTTATACCCTCCTATTTATGAAGTATGGAAAATATAGGGACGACTTTCTTACTATCCTGCTGAGTGAATAGGGCAGGTCTGTTATATCTATCTACCGTAATTAGTAGTAACTGAGGCTGATCCTTTTTAATATCCGCGTGTCCCTTCTATACAACATCTTTAACTATACTAGTAGTACCGTTTACTAAGCCTAGTTCAACCTAGATATTCTATATTAGTATTACTTTCGCGCCAATATATAGGGCTAGATTCTCTAGAGTATTATACTAATTAGGAGTAACTTTCCGCGCACCTATACTAGTGTTAACTAACTTAATAGCCACCACTGGCTATAAAAGGTCGCGAAGCCGAATAGTGTTATACTTACCTATAGTAGCGCGTGTGCTATATAGCCGAATTGCGTTATTAAATCCCGTAACCTTATTGGTAGATAGGCCCTGCTTATACCTAGTTAAAAGAAGCTTCTAGGTTAAATTACTTACAGAATTACTACGTAGCTCTATAAGGGCAGTCCTAAATGCAGAGCTCTTAGCATTATTACCGCCCTGCCACATAACTTGATTTAGGACGGCCGTTTAGTTAATTGCCTTATAGGCTCCCTTTTTATGGCTAGCGAGCTCTGACGGCCTAGTGGGTAGATTACTGTATAAGGCCGCCTAACCTATAGGGGGAAGCTAATAGAAATTGCCTACTAGCAAGATGTTTAAGCCTCTAAAGTAGTTGTTATTACGTGTAGGGTAGATCTAATAGAGGCGGCAATTAATCTAGGCTAGATGTACTTGCCTAATTATAGATTTCTTGTTAAGGATGAGATAGTGAATATTCTTAAAAGCTTGCTGTAGAGGTATAAGACTGGCAGCAGGCAATTCCTTAAAGGGGCGATTCACTGGTAGCCTTAATAGATTGTATATAGTCCTGCCGTTAATATTAAAGGCAGCTACCCTAGTAGGGGCGGCTCAAGCCAATGGCGACGGCTTACTATTAGCCCTTGCTATAGTATAGAGCGTAGTAGAGAGAACAGTAATAAGATATGATTTGCCGGTTCCTGCCTCTCTATTAATGTTAATCCGCAGTGGGGGGGGGGGCTAAGGCCCACTTGGATCTGCCTATAGTGATTAACTATGGCGTTATAAATACAACGCTGGCCTAGTTATAAGGAAGACGGAGTTGCTATTTAGGATAGGCGGCTCTATGGTAGAGGCTGTAATCGTGCTTCCTGCCAATAAGTCCTCTTATTAAGCTGTGGGTATGTACCCTAATGTATACCCCAATTATAGTTATGATTAAGCTCCCTATTATTAAGCCTGTTAGGATCCTTAATTTTAACTCCATTAGTGTTTTAAATGCGGGCATGTAGGGCCTTAAAGGACTGATATAGCTCTAAGTTGTTTGCGAAATCGCCCTTAAACTTATTAATATTATTAGCAGTTTTATAAGCTTTATCCAGTTTCCGGTTGTAGTAGTTAAGCGGGTGCTGATAAGAGTTAACGTAAGCCTAATAGGAAGCTATATAATTAGGGGCCCCAAATCTATTAGTATAAGTAGCCACTTCCTTATACTCCCTTTATGGGTAATAAAGGATGAGCTTTATATAGCAGAATTTAGGATACTGCGGATAGGAAGGATCGCCTTTATATTGCGGAAAGTACAATATAACTTAAGGCTTTGCTCTTGGCCGACGCTTGTAAGTAGATTAATTGAAATGGAGTAGAAAATTGAAAAAAGTGACGTCCTCTACCCTATCTGGGCGGCGCTTATATTTCTTATAGTTAGATAGTCCGCACCCTCCTAGTTGGCTATCCTTAAGCTTATATATAGCGCTTTAATTATCCTCCTGGTGGTAGTCTAAAGTTACTATATTCCTAGAGCCTTTATAAAGGGGAATGTTAAAAAGCAGATGGCATACCTCCTGTGTTAACTAATTGCGTTTAGTAATAAGCTTGTTTATAAACCTGGCTATTACTAAACTAAAGGCATAAAGGCTATTAGTATGTAGCTGTACTGATTAGAGTAGCTTCTAGTAGGAAGTTAACTTCTTCTCTTTCTTACTGCAATATTTGCCTATATAGTTAACTATTACTAATATGCTTGTAGCGGGTAATGTATTAATATTTGCCATCCACGCCAATATTATGGCTGCATTGTAACTATTAAGAAGCTTATTGTTATGCTATAGATAGAATGTCTAGTGATGTAGATTTTAATCCTTTAATATAGCGGCCTTATTATAGAGAGAGCGTGGAAAGTAGAAGCGGCACTCCTTTACTCCAGTAGAGCCTTTCTTTAATCTTAAGTAGTAAGATTTGGTGCAATTACGGTGCTGTTGAAATTGATTAAGGTAGGCAGTAAGAAGCTTACTGGTGTTAAGCTGTTCTTTATAGCTAAGAGTAGAAGGATGTTGAAGATTAGGAGGCCTAAATTAATTAGGATTTATTGCGGATATAAAAGTAGCCTAGTACTCAGTAAAAGCCGCCCTTAATGCACTAGCTAACGGATCTGGCTTTGGGGCTGTTAAACTCTATAAGAAGCTATATATATAGCCGCTACCTCGTACCTGCCACTTATATCGGGACTAAAAGTTAGTGCTATTAAATAGACCTATAAGCATATGCTTCCTGAACAGATTGAAGCGGCGATGCAGCCAGTAAGCAGTAATATGTGGGTTATTATTAAGATTCTGAGAAGCAATTTGGTAGCGCTAAGCCTTATTAGCAGCCTTATATTCGTTAAATTGAGGCATATAAGAGTGTAGATTATGCTAATGTAGATTAGTAGCGCTAAGTATAAAGAATAGAGACCCGCTCTTAATATTTTTAGTATAAGCTATAAGCTCATTTCTCTTCTGCTTTTAGTAAGGCCTAGTGCCCTTAAGCTTCCATATATGCTGTATAATCTTATTTAGAACCTAGTTACCCCTATTGCTATTTATAAGATTACTAAGCTCGTTTAAAGATAGACTATTCTTATCTAATTAGCCGCAAAGGAAGCGGGTGGCGTTAAGGGCTTACTCTCTCATAATCCAATTAAACACGTAGTAGCGAAATAAGGGATAGCGGCCAAACTAACTGTCCTAATACTTAAGCATATGCTTGGCGTACGCAGCCAGGGTAACTGTATGGCTTTATAGCATATCAAAATCTGCTTTGCCATAAGGAAATAGGGTAGGAAAGGCGCCGCGCATAATAAAACTAGCTAATCGCTTAGAGAGAGGTGTCTATTACACAGTAGGAACCTCTAGGCCCGCTTATAGGTCTTATTGGTGTTAAATCTCGCGACTTAAAAGCTCTAATTTATTAAAGTTAGGCACTAGATTAGGAACCAAAGTATTTAGTATATTATTATTAAATTCGCTGTCTAGTATATTACTGCTAAGCTTAGTAGGCAGAGGATTAATAGCAGGAGGATGTTGCATAGGAGCAGTAGGGTAAGCCGTTGGGCCACTAGAATTAGACTCTGACTTGTTAATATAAGGTAGCTAATCTAATATAGAGCCATTTTTAGGTAAGCTGGTAAGCCAGGTGCTACATATTTTAACGTTGCAATAATTAGGATAATTAACCTTTAGAAAGTAAAGCCACTGTGCTATAGCAGAGCGCCTTATAGTATACCGCTTAGTAAACCGCTAACTTAGGTATTCGCCACCCTCTACTGCCGCAGGCTTCACGACTAGTATATTAAGTTTAGTAGGTAGCCGTGGTAGCTGCCTCTAAGTCTTTAGTGTGTTCTGGCCAAAGTAGTAGACGTAGCCAGTATAGTGGTATTGCTGGCCGCGTACACGCATGACTTGCAGATAAACGTATACGCGCGTAATTAGAAGCTCCTCTACCACGGTAAGTATAGGTAGGAAGCCAGGAATAGGCCCTAGATCGAGCCTGTTGCTTTTACTAAATAGGGGAGGAAGGGTTGGATTCTTGAGGCTATTAGCGTCCTTAACGCAGGCTTTATATATACCTATATTATCACCCTCTGTAGCTAGGCCTATTTGGAACCACCGCTCCTTGTAATAACTGTACATCTCTATATATTTAGCCTATAGTATACTCCTAAACTTCTTGATTCGCTCCTAATCGACAGCTGAAATGGGTAGTGGTGTAGCCGTAGTTGGAGCTTACTATAAGGGAGCTTGCCATAAGGGAGCTTACCGTAAGGGAGCTTGCTATAAGGGGGCTTGCCGTAAGGGGGCTTGCTGTAAGGGGGCTTACCATAAGGGAGCTTGCTGTGAGGGGGCTTGCTATTAGGGGGCTTGCCGTAAGGGGGCTTGCCATAAGGGAGCTTGCTGCAAGGGAGCTTGCTATAAGGAAGGTAGTATTGGCGATAAAGTAGGTGTTGGCGGTAGAGTAGGTATTAGTGGTAGAGTAGGCATAGGAGCTAGTTCTGGTAAGGACGTATTTAGGCCATCTGGAGTGCCTCTTCTACTACATGGAGCTTTATCTGTGGTGTATAGCGGAGGAGTAGGCGAGTGAGCTTTACCCTACTGATTAAGAATGCGGTGCTCCTATTATATTGCCCTAATTGTCTTCTACTGTTGAGCTATTTTAGGGGTATCTTAGCTGTTCTAGCTGCGAGGTAGGAAGGCGTTCTTAGTATCATTTTTAGGTGGAGTAGTTTACTGGCGCCTTGCAGGATGATTATTAGTAGTAGAACCTAACTCTATAAGAGCTCTCTGCTTATTTGAATTATATTTAGAGGCCTAGAAAGGTAAGCAGAAGTAGAAGTAATAGATAGGGAAGACGCACCTTTAACTGATATAACTGGCATAGCTTTAAAAGCTTCTTTAAAGGGCCGTCTTTGATAAAGTTAAAGCGGGGCTTATGGATATAGCACTTGCTATACTTAATTGTAGTAGGATCTGCCATGTATATAATGTATATAGTAGTATTAATAGAGGTGTTAATAAAAAGGAAGGTGTAATACTAAGATATTTTGATGTTTATAATATTTTTGATGTTTGTTATATGGATTCTGCTATAACCTACCGCCTGTAAGTTTTTTTCTAACTAATCAGAAGCCAACTTTTAAACTAATTAAAAGCTGGCTTGGCGGAAGTTTGAATTCTAGGACACCCACCCACCTAAAAGTATAGACCACTTATACCTCGGGTTAATAAAGGGAAAACGTTTTACTGGCCTTATCGCTTCATCCTAATAAATTAAATTTAAATCTTCTTAAGGGTTTTCCGGGTACTTGGATTTCCACACAATTACGTAAAGGCAAGAAATATGTTTATAAGTATATAGAAATTTACTATCTGGTCTTCTTACGTCCCCAAGTCTATAATTAGGGTTGGTATATTTTTCCTTAGAAGGAAATGCGTAATCCCCCTCTACTCCCCCTTTTATAATTCTATAGATAGACACATTTCGCAAACTATAGCAGTTAATGACTTCCCTTTAATTACCTGCCTATACAATAGTGCTCCTATAAGGAGTATTATAATTAGGTTGCGTATTTGCGGTAATATAAAGTAGCTCCCCGTAGACTTTATCCTATAACTTACTTTTTATAGTAGGCTTTGGCTCCATATACTCTTATTCTAGAGACTCTTATTTTATAGGCATTTGTTTTACGCCCTAGGGGTCTATACCCTATAGCTTAAGCGGAATGAAAAGCGCCTCTACCTCTTTATTAGGCTCTATGGACTCTATAGGCCTTCTATCTACGTCCTTAGAGTCTATACTATTTCCATCTATATTCTTAGAGCTTATGTTATTTCCGTCTATATCCTTAAAGCCTACGCTATTTCTATCTACGTCCTTAGAGCCTGCGTTATTTCTACTATCGCCGTTATCTAATTCCATTTTGCTATTTCTGTTATCCTCCTACATTAACTCCTGCAACCTTTTTTCTTAACTAGCGATATCTTAGGCCAATTTTTTAAGTATTCTTTTGCCCTCCTTAGTCTGCTCCTTTACCGCTTCTTACTTTCTCTTCTTCTTTATAGCCGCTAATTTCAGAGCTATAGCTTCGTTTTTTAGCCTAACAATCCTTTTATATTCTTGGTCGCGTTACTTACAATTCATTTTCTTAGATTTTGCCATTTTTAAGAAAGAGGACCTGTTGCTAAATGTAGCCTTCTTACTAATATGTATATTAGATTTGGCCGCAAAGTCACCCTAATATATAGAGTCCTCGTAATATTAACATTTAGACCATTCTATACTTGCTGGCTACCATTTTATACTAGGCTTATAGAAAAAGAAAAATCAGTTAGGGATTACTTTTATGGTAACCTCTTATTTAGGAGGGCCTAGATATTAGCTATTCGTGGTAGATCTAAACTTTACTTAGAACATCTCCGGACTAAGGCAGGTTGACCACTCTCTATTTCTGCTTATCTTTTAGCATAAATATAACTACCGCATTATATCTGTTTAATCTAAACATATAAGTATTTCTTGGAATTTTTGCTGTAATGCTATTTAAATTAATTACCTTTTTATATATGGTCGCTATGCAAGTAACCTATAGTTGTTTAGATTCCTAGTTAATAAAGTAAGTAGCGTTTCTAGAATTTCTAAAAAGTCCTACTAAATATAACTAGGACTGTATTTAAAACTTTACTTTACTATATAACTTAGATACAGCTCGCCTCTAAAACGGGAGCTCTTTATCTAGATATAACTACCGCCTTTAATGGCAATGGCTACCTGGTTATAGGTACTATAAATATGCCCAGTGCTGTTATCTTACCTAAACCGAAGCGGCGTAATGTAACTCCTTTGGAAATTCCGTCAGGATATCTATAAATAACTAGGGAATTTGCTCTAACTTCGTCTCCCTTATCTATAGGCTCGGTATCGGCCACTTACCTAGCTTTTTAATCTTTAACATCAATTTCTATGCGCCGTAAGCCGTATCTTTTAATATTCGCCGTTACTATAGTAATAGGTCTGGTTGTTATATACGGTCGCTAGATAGTTTTCCTGTATCGCTAAATACCGTATGGATTTACAGTTGTGTATATAAGTGGAAAGTTTATAGGCGGATATTACTAAGATTAAGGCTTAGGTGTAAGAGTTAATTAGAGAAATAAAGCTTTAGGCTCGCCCTTATAGGACCTTAGGCTACGCTAAAAACGTATATCTTTATAGAATGCTTCTTAAATTACATTTATAGAGTGAATTCGGAGACTGTTATTTATATAATCTATTATACTCCACTAATAAAGGCATTAGCATAATATATTATTTATTAAGATCTACTAATAAAGGAAATGCTATAATTTATTATAACCTACCCGTAACCCGCTTATATTGTATAATAGTAGAAGGCGTTTTATTCTAAAGGGCGTCTCTTTTAAGGGTTGCCTAAGCGGGTAATAAAGTAGATAAAGTGATTAAACCAGATGGATAAGGTAGATAAGGTAAATAAGATAGGTAAGTTAAATCATTCCGATCCCTCCTTTGCTTAGTTACAGTAACATTATCCTTAGGTACGTTAGTGTCGGTATCAATACCTAGGTGCTTTTAGACAATTGCTAGCTGAAAAGGTGTTATATTTCACTATATATAGCACAAATATAGTAGTCATTTCGCTTATTTTAACACATCTTAAGTAGAATATAAATTATTTGTTAGGATTCTTGTTTTCTAAAGCGTTTATAGATTTCCACTTGCATAATAATATACAGACACAGTAGCAGTATACTTTAGAACGGACGCTATCTATACCTAATTTCTCTTATCTAAGCCATAAATACTATAGCTATTTCTATAAAAATAAAGATAATAGTTATAAGAGCCTAATAAAGAAATCCTTTAAGCACTTGCTATATAATCCCTATTTCTTTATATCTGTCTACTAAGACTCTGCAGTACTTGCTACTAATTTACTTAGGGAGCCCTTTATAAGAGAAATCGAGCTGTTTTAAACGGCTATTTGGAGGCTGAAATTCTAAGCCAACTAGGCGTAAATCCTAATAAAGGTTATAAAAAACATAATCCCAAATTTTATCCCAAATATCTATTCTTACACTAATTAGACACAAAATTAGCAGCTTTAGCATAGGCTTAACGTGGACTTACTACCTAATATTACTATTTTTCTATTAAGTACTGCTAATTTCTCTTTTAAAACATTTACAATATCCAGCCTCCCTTATATTGCCTTAATTTTCTTACTATATTCTTTTTTAGGTTCCTCTATCTAAGAAAGATATATCTCAACCTGAATATTCTATTAATTTACTTAGGTTTGCTCTTATATATATAGAGTGCTACTTACGTATTTCTTAGTATTATCTATTAGTAATTAATCTATAAATGGTTTCACCTATAATTGCTAACCCAGTTTAATAGTATTAGCATTTAATCTAGTCTAACCTAAGGCAAACATACTATCTACGTCCAGCTCCTATATAAGTACTATCCGCCTTGTTTTAACTTTATAATGTCTATAGCCTTAGACAAGCTTATTAATATATACTAGGTAGCTAGCAACTCCAATACTAGTCGCGAATATTAATACCGTTCCAAAATTGCTAAAATTATATCCAACCCTATATGGCCTATTAACAAATGCCGATATTAAAGTATCTATATAGCTCGCGAGCTTTCTAGTAAACCCTTACCAGGGTTTGATAAGCAGATATATCTTTAATCAATCTAAGTTACTATCCCAGCCTAAAATAACAAAAGGGTGGCGTTGGAAGATAGACTAGAAGCTAGCTTTAGGAATAGAAAGATAAATATATTAGCCAGCTTTTACTTTCTAGGGTCTAGGTATATAAACTAAGATATAAAGGGCTCCACTTTCTTGTATTACTTCTGCTTTAGTTTAAGATCTATTCTAAGAAAAGTTTAGGTATAAGTAGAATATCTATTTAAAGGTTGTGAAGAAAGCCCATGCAGATGCCCTAATAAGTAGATATATTTCTACTATTAGGTTTCCCTTAATATAAAGCCAAAGAGCGAAGATAAAGATTTTAGAGAGAAGCATATGGAATTGAAAAAAGAATTCGTAAAAAGCCCTCTAAATAAAACCAGTAGAAAGAAGGCATATTAATACTAATAATAAGCCTCCCTGGCATTAAAGCTAATTTGCTTTTAGGCAATAGTTTAAAGGCGGGCTAAATATATAACAAGCCCCCAAATTCCTAATAGATTTAGTGTAAATAGTTATTAATTTATAAATGGAGTAACCGCATAAACTAATCCTTATAGAAAAGTGACTATTCTCATATATACATGGATTTTATATTATGTTTACACAGAAACGCTAAGGTAATTAGCGACTATATTAAGCGATCCTGCTATGACCGGGATTATATTAGTAAGGGATATTATACCTATACATATTCCAATTTAAGCAAAGGATCTAACTCTAATAGTTATGCATAAAACATTGGCAATAAAGTATAAGGTAACGCTTAAAAGAAAAATTCAGGCCGGCATTTTAGGTATAGTATTTTCTCGCTAAATATAAGGATAAACAAGATATTTTAAAAGGAAGAAGGTAGGTAAGGTATAGAGAAAACGTATAAAACAAGAGATTATATAGTAGAGCAGCAGAACCGTAAAGCCGCCCACTACTGCAACCGTATACTATATGGTAACGTTCATTATAAGTCGCATTTTTTTCACCTTTATGTAACGGGACTAGCCCAGTTACAGTAGGAATGTCTTGGTAAAACACTTAACAGATAACTGTATGAAACTATTCGTAAACTATTTATAACTGTCTGCAACTATCTACAACTATCCGCAATTATCCGCTATAATCTACCATTTTCCACTAAGTTCCGCCGACTTAATTAAATTCCACTAAATTCCACTAACGTAATAGAATTTAGTCGAAACTTATTAAAATCCGCGTGGGCTTATACCCACGCGTCTGCTGCTAAGACCCTAAATATTTAGTTATAAGTTTCCTATATTCCTTTCTCTCCTTTACGCAACGTCTTGTTCTCTGCAAGAGCTATATACCCTTAGATTTAGATAGAATTTATATTATTCCTTTGAATTTTTCTTAAAGCCTCTTCGCGCCCTTATATTATGTTACGTCTATACTACTACCCTTAAAATGGCAAACGAACTTAAATCCGCCACGTTAACTATTATGGCCCTAGTTAGGGAACAAATGACTATAATATAATAGTCCTTTACGGATGCCTTGGCCTAGTAATAAGCTATACTAGGAGCCTAGCATTAGCAATTAATTAAAGCAATATATAAAGAACTCTACAACGCTAAAGTACTCGCGTTAGAAACCCCAACAGCAACACCTATAAATAAGATTAAGATAACTATATATGAACCTAGCCCGTTAAATGCAAACCCTAAACTAGTAATGGTAGCTTAACTTATACCTATAACAAGCCTAGTACCTATTATAAAATCAGAAAAGCTTCCTAACCCTCTAATGTTTAATAGAAATTAAAATAACCTACGCCCCTTTATAACTAAGCTCCGTCTTAAACTTTTAACAAACTATAACTAATACCTCACTAAAGCTAGCAAGATTAGCTATGGAATATCTTGTTTAAATAAAGACGCTGCACGAACTATAGACCCATTCTTCTATAATGGCACCTTCGTTAATTTTAAAACCTTTATCTCTCTGTTAGAATGAACGTATAATGACGCCAGCCGCGAACATACCGCTGTTACTAAACTTAAAACCCTATAACAACGGAACCGAGAATTTACCAGCTTCTTTTCGGAATTTTTAGGCCTCATTGGCGAACTAGATTAAAATGAAGCCGCTAAAGTTGCTGCTCTTTAATGAGCTATTTCGGATAAAATTAGAGCATAGTTAGTAGGCAGGGAACTACTAAAGGACCTACCTAAATTTGCTATAATATGTTAACAAATTAATAAGGACCTTTAATATAATAAACAGACTCGTTCCCTAAAGCCAACCACACCTTATATTTAAGACTTTATAAAACCGATATATATCCTAAAACGCGACCCTTCTCCGAAACCTACGCACGACCCTATAGACCTTGACGCCACTTAATCCTACGCATCCTTAGGAACTAATAAATAAAGAACTTAAGCCGTAAATAGAGAATGCTTTAGATGTGGTAGAAAAGGATATATCTAAAGGAATTACCGAACTTACCCTTTTAAAAAAGTCTGCTGTAGTTCCTCCTACTCCTTAAATCGCACTTGCTCTTCAAGCCGTACTTACTCCTTAACTTATACTTATCCTATAAATTATACCCAGTTATTATAAAGTATATCACCCTTAACTAACTTGGAAAACGAATTATCCTAGGGCCAAGTCACGCCTTAGGATAAAAAGTGGAAGAGTATAAGTATCTAGGCTCTTCTAGCGCTAATACATAACACAACTCCCTTAATATACTTAGCGAAATTTAAATACTTGGAAAATGGAAGGAAGTATAAATCCTTATAGACAGCAGAGCTACTAGCATGGGCTTTATTAACACAAACTATACAAAAACTCAACGCCTAAATTTAAAGAAACTTAATAAGCCCTAAGGCCTATAAGGCTTTAATAGCAAACCCTTGATATATAGCGAAATAACGCACTACGCCCTAGTAAAAATGCGGATGGGCGAATACCTTAAACACATCTCCCTATTTATAACACCCTTAAAGCAATATAAAGTCATACTTAGACACAGATAGCTAAAACAACACAACCCTTTAATTAGCTGGGTTAAAGAAACACTAAAGTTCCGTACAACTTACTACCGAAGTTATTGCTTAAAAAACCATTTGCCCTACAAATATACACATAACTATTCAAATTTAACATAATACGAATTACCCTTGCCACAAACCTTAAGCTAATACAATAAATCTATAACTGCTAATTGTAACAAAGAATATAAAGATGTTTTGTTAAAACCTCTTAAATTTTAAATAATACAAGCCGCACCCTTCATTTTATTAGCAAAAAGACGAGATTATAAAATCTTTACTATAACTATAGAAGACATTAAGAAAGCACTAGAACTAAAATAGTATATTAATCCTCAACCTCTTATACCTAAAGAGTACCATAACCTAATTAATAAGTTTAAAAGACGATTTGCAAACCAACTAGCCCCGCATTAAGATAAGCACAATTTTAAGATAAAACTTAAGCCGGGCATAACACCAAAGTTTGGTCCGCTATACGGTATATCACAGGAAGAATTGCTTATAATGCAATAATACCTTAACAAGCATCTAGAAAAAGGATTTATTTACCCTAGTTAATCTCTATTCGCCTTACCCGTACTATTTATTAAAAAGCCAGGAGGAGGCTTAAGATTCTATATTAATTATTAAGCTCTAAATATAATTACGATTTAAAACTAATATCCAATTCCCCTAATTTAAGAGACGCTTAACCGTTTAGTAAAGGCACGGTACTTTACAAAGCTTGATATAGTTGCAGCCTTTAATAAAATCCGTATATGAGAAGGAGATAAGAAGTATACAGCTTTTTATACACAATAGGGACTCTTTAAATACCTAGTAATACCATTTAGCGTAAAGAACGGTCCTAGTATGTTTTAGTAATACATTAATAATACACTTCATAAATTCCTTAATATATTTGTTACCGCGTATATTAATAATATCTTAATCTACTCGTCCTTACTTTCCAAACATTAGAAACATATTAGAATAGTCCTTAAACGCCTACAAGATGCGGGCCTATAATACAATATTAAGAAATGCAAGTTCCATATATCTGAGGTTACGTACTTAGGCTTAATAATATCCTGTAACGGAATTAAAATAGACCCTAAGAAAGTCGCCGCAATTATAAACTAGAAAAGCCCTAGTAATATATAAGACATTTAAGGATTTCTAGGATTTGTAAATTTTTATTAATAATTTATTAACTACTTCTTAGAAACTACTCAGCCGTTAGTAAACCTAATAAGAAAGAATATAAAATTTAAATAGACCACTAAATATAAATAAGCTTTTAACAACCTAAAGCATCATTTTATAACTGCTCTAATTCTCGCCCACTTTGACCCTAACCTTAAATGCATTATAGAAACAGACTCGTCCAATTATACGCTAGGGGGAGTGTTGTCACAATACAATAAGGACGGTAAGCTACGTCTAGTAGCCTTTCTCTCCCGGAAACTCGCCCCTGCTAAATTAAACTACAAGATATATAATAAGGAACTGCTTATAATTATTAGATATTTTAAACAATGGCGTCCTAAGCTTAAAGGATTGTTGTTCCCAATATATATGTTAACGGACTATAAGAACCTACAGTACTTTATAACTATAAAGCAATTAACGTAGTGCTAAATTCATTGGGCCAAATACCTCTTACGATTTAACTTTAAGATTATATACTAACCGGGCAAACTTAATCAGAAGCCTAACGCATTAATATAATAATTACAAGACCTACCTGCAAACGCTATAGATGAACGGATTATAAATTAATTACGGATCTTATTACCTCCTAAATATTTTAAAAAACTATATCCTATATTCCTAAACATGGAACTTAATAGAAATAAATCAGAAGTTAGTAAATAGGAAATAGAAATTAATAAGCTAATAGAATACAAATACAAGAACGACATATAGATAATAGATATAATAAAAGCAATTCGAACAGAAAAACGATAGTATAAGGATATTACACTTACTAAATGCGAAATTTAAAACAACCGATTATACTACTAATAGAAGATAGTAGTTCCAAATTCCAAACCCTTACAATTTAAGATACTCGAATTCGTATACAACTCCCCTATAGCAGGGCACCCTGGCCGTGCGAAAACTTATAAAATTGTTTAACAAGCATACTACTAGCCTACAATGCATTACTACATACGAAAATATGTTCGAGTATGCAGGATATACGTGCGTGGAAAGACCTCTTATGTAAAGAAGCAAGGAGTACTTTAACCGCTACCAATTCCAATATAAAGATAGCGCGACATTTTAATTAACTTTATAGTCGACTTGCCTAACAGTAATAGGTTCACAAATATCATAGTAGTTATTAACCGCCTTATAAAAATGCGACATATAATTCCTATAGACTCAATTAATGCGATATCAGTAGCCAAATATTTCATTAAGCACGTCTTTAAGCTACATAGACTTCCTAATACGATAGTATCCAACCACAGAAGCCAGTTCGTTTTAGACTTCTGGCAAGCTTTATACAAACAATTAAGTATTTAAATATAACTCTTAACTGCATTTTATCTAGAGACAGATAGCTAAACTAAAATCACAAACACGATTATGGAACAATACTTATAAATATACTACTCCTACCTACAAGACAACTGGGAAAAATGGCTGCCTTTAGCTAAGTTTACCGCGAATAATACAATAAACATATTAATAGGCGTGACGCCGTTCTATACAACCTACAGACAAGACCCTTAACTTGGATTTAAACCATAACCTAAAATCAACATAACAGGACCCACGATTAAACGGATTTAGTTAATTAACACATACAACTTTACTGATTAAATAAAGCAGTTAACGGAACTATTACAAAGTAAATTAATATACGCTTAAACGTTACAGGAATAGCATGCGAATAAAGAACAAGCTCCCACATAGGACTTTAAGGAAGGTAATATAGCCTACCTAAATACACGAAACCTAAAGACTTAACGGCCCTTAAAAAAACTTAATTGGAAGTTCGCAGGCCTATACCAAATTAAGAAGAAACTGAGCCCGTACACCTATAAGCTTAAACTGCCAACTGAGATGAAAATACACCCAACGTTTTATATAAGCTTATTGCAACCTTTAAAAGATAATCCTATAACTCGTGAAGTGCCGCCGCCACCTCCCATAATTATTAACAACGGTAACGGTTCTTACTTTATTAACTTAATTAATAATATACAATAGAAACCATAATCTAAACAATTTAAACTTCTTATTAAGTGGGAAGGATATAAAATATAAACCTAGGAAACCTATAACCAGATTAAGGCCGACGCGCCTATCTTAGTAAAAGAGTTCCATAAGGACCATCCTTTACGGCCTGCTCTAGCTGGATAGACATGATATAAAGGCAAACAACTGCCACCTAACACAAAGACATGAAACACGATAGCAGGAAACTCAAAATTAAAAAGAACTTAAAATACGTTACGACGCTTATAACGTAATAAGTTATAAATTCTTAACTAAATTAAATTGTTTTAGACCTTCGGCTAAAAAAGGGGGGTACTATAACAGGACTAGCCCAGTTACAGTAGGAATGTCTCGGTGAAACACTTAATAGATAACTATATAAAACTGTTTATAAACTGTTTATAACTATCTGCAACTATCTACAACTGTTTACAATTGTCTACTGTAATCTACCGTTTTCCACTAAGTTCCACCGACTTAATTAAATTCCACCAAATTCCACTAACGTGATGGAATTTAGTCGAAACTTATTAAAATCCGCGTGGGCTCGTGCCTACGCGTCTACTGCTAAGACCCTAAATATTTAGTTACAAGTTTCCTATATTCCTTTCTCTTCTTTACGCAACGTCTTGTTCTCTGCAAGAGCTATATACCCTTAGATTTAGATAGAATTTATATTGTTCCCTCGAATCTTCCTTGAAGCCTCTTCGCGCCCTTACACTTTACGCGACGTAGAGTAGAACTTAAATATAGCATTACTTAGTATGGTATTATAGACATTATAAACTAAATCTAAAGGTAGTAAAGTGCAAGAGATAATGCCCGTAATTTCCTAAAGGTAATAGTTATCTAGTTGCCTAAGCTTATACCTAGGTGTAGGGTATAAAGCCGTCCTAGGCTAGGTAGGTAAAATTTTATAAAGAAGTAAGTGCCTAACCCTAGTATTAACTCCAAAAATTATAGTAGATAAAAAGAAAAGAGTAGTCTAGGAATTGTTCTATAGATATTAAAACAATTTCCTTTAGAGAGCCCATGAAATTGGCGCGCAGTATGGTGCGAATATATATATTCTTATTTACAGGCAGGGTAAATACTATATGTATACTTCCACGCTACGTACCTCTTGGCCTCCTCCTATAGAAGAAGTGGTAATATACTTTCTTACTTGCCTGCATATAAAGCTAACTATTTGTATAGTAGCGTTATCATTCGCCAGCCTAGAAGACTTTATTAGACTTTAGCCCTAGCCTAGCTAAAAAAAAAAACCTATTAAAGGGAATATTTACTAAATTAGCGCCTCTTAAAAGGCTGCAAAGGCCCCTAATACCAAAAGGCGTCTTAATTAGCCCTTATCCATATACCTTTTAGCTAGAAAGAATAGCGCTAGAAGGTAAAAAGGCGGATGGCAATAGGCGCCCCTTAAGGGCATTATAGTTGTAGAGCAAAAATTTAGGATACTAGCGCGTCTGTAGGCTTGTTACAGCAGTAGTGGTCCTTAAAGAGACAAAAAATAAGAATATAGAAGACTATAGGCAACCTATAGGTACTATATAGGCGGGGCCTAATAGCGGAGAGATAGAATACGGGGTTTTCTCAAACGGAGTTTTCTCCCTATATATATATAAGGCGCGAAGTCCATATAGGCCTAATAGGGATCCGCTTTAGCAGCTATAATTTATATTACTAAATTGCTTTAAACCTAATAGACCGGCCCCTAATCTTACTAACATTGTACTTATTGCCTAGTTTAATAGTATCTCCGGCCTACTTGTCCATTCCCTTAGCAAACTCCCTATTATTAAACAGTACGGTTAAGAATAAGAACTCTGTTGATTAAAGCTAGTTTTAGAAGGTTTCTATATATATAAGGTAGGTATAGGTAATAGAAATAGGTAATAAGCAATACAATAGTAAGAAATAGGGTGGTAAGTTATCCCATATACGGTTAAGAAAGGCTCTCGCATCAGTAAACTAATTAGAAGCCCTTACTATATAGAGTCTTAGCAACATAAAGCTAAAAATTTAAAGTTACAATTACTATCCCAAATCGTGATAATAAAGTTCAAAAATTATATATTTTAGTATCTACCGTTAGAAGTACGTTTACAACCCATTGTGGTATATAATTAAGGTAGGAAGGTATATAGATTCTATAGTAGAGATATTTGCTTATATTTTAATATTTGCGTATAGGCCACAATCCTATAAGAGCCTCAACCACGCATAGGATAAGGTAATAGGCATAAAGAGAATCCGATTTAGGTTAACACCTATATCTAACATTCACCAAATCCCCTTATCTGGTAGAACCATAAACTACCTAATAGCGGAAATTTTAATAAAATATTCTGCTATAGTGTAGAAACGTGGCTTAGTTTAATTTCCCCCTATAACTAAACCCCTAGTCGTTATCTACACTAGAACGCTTTAAATAAAAACGAGGTAGTATTTAAGATAGAATTTTCTAAAATCCCCTTACCTTATCTATATTTTTATAAAGACTAATAAATTGCTGTATAGAAAGGATATAGCGAGTCTGGATTTATACAGAAAATCTCGATAAGTAAATAAGTCGCAGCGCTTAAAATAGTAGTAATAGTCAACGTCAAGACTATGCCTAAACTGGATGGTACGGTTGTTACTATAAAAATACTACTCGTCTATAACGTGCTAGGGGAGATTATACTAGAGCCTATTAATTATAAATATAATCCACTAGTAGGTAAAGAAAAGTTAAAAGTAGAAGTACCTATAACCTAAGTACTTAATACGGACGAAGTTAGGGAGCCTTATTGCTTAAAGGCAAAAGCGGAAGCCAAAGATTCTAAAAGAGGAAGGACTAAAGCTACTAAGTAAGGAAAGATTAACTCTAATAATAGGCGGGAAGATATATTAAGGGGGAAGGTAGAAGATAATAATAGAGGAGAAGACGAAGATAATAAGGGAACTAGCGGCAAAGCCTCTCCCTATAATGCCTGTGGACACGCATTACCTATATAAGTTTACAGTAGTAAGTATAGCCCTCAGAAAATCCAAGGGATAGTCTTACTTTAAACTCTACTCTAAAATGCCCTGCTTTAAAGCCCTCTTTAAAGCGCCTTTACCGTATTTAAATTATTAGAGGCATAAATAAGATTTTCCCCTCCTAGAAAGGGCACAAGATTTAGCGCCTTTGGCGCTTATATAACCGGGTTATATCCTTTATACATATCTGGGTAAATAATAGCTGTTAAATTATCTGTATAACAACTCGCCTAAATTTAATCATTTGTAGGAAGGGCAGAAGGATTAGCTTAGAGATTAGCAATTAGTAGCGGCAAACCATAAGGTATAACTAAAATAAACGCTCTAACCCCTATTATCTTAACCAGAGAGCACGATATATAGTATTTTTAATTTCTAGTGTTATTAATCCAGGTCTTAGAATTATTATTACTAATCTAAGCACGTTAGAAATAAAGGCCTCACTATATAACAATAACTCTATCTCCTAAAGGGAAATCTTTAGAGACCATAAAATGGTAGTCTTGGTTAATATTATAATAATTAGTTACTATGTAACAGTTCACCAGCACTACGCTGAGACACGAGACCGTCGCCTAAGAGGCTCCGAGACACAGTCGACGCCACCCTCATATGTCTCGGATACGGTCAAATATTGAGTCATAGACTATGGAGTTCCGGGTCTACTTTCATGTATTTAGTTCACTTGATTTCCATAGATTTAGAAAAAAGTCGCTCGTTCAATACCTACACTTGCACTGTTACAATTATAAGTCCGGATTGCACTACCTGCTAACCAATCAATCTACTACCTTATTTACAAAGTCACTACTTCTACCACCTTTGCAAGTGTCTTAAGCTTCTTCACCTACTAAACGAACGGACGGTTGCACCTGGCCGACGAACGTACCCAACAGACGAACGAACCAACAAATCAAATTAAAAGCTCGGAACGTTAAAATAAGGTTTCGCTAAGACGCTAACCTAGGACCCTACTTGACCTGTTAAATTCTAAAAATAATAACTAATACAGACAGACCTTATTTAAAATTCAACCTTATCCTTAAAAAGCTATCTGATTGGATGCAATGGTTCTTTATTATTTAAAATACTGCTAAAATAAACAACGTATGGCAGTACATCGACCCATTAAAGAAGAAAGATAAGCTTCCGAAGCTAGAACCTCTAAATTAACCTACACCAAGAGACGTGCTTCCTACTGCTATGTTAATAGCTAAGCTAGATCCAAATCAACTTATTGCGTACAATTAACTCTACGCTAAGTATAAGGATAACCTCCGTATATACTAGAAACAAAAGCAAGCCATAAACAATATTAGCAATTATATCGTCTAAACGATATCAGTAGCCTACCTCCCTCTTATTAAAGACCTTGGAACGGTATACAAACGCCTTTAAGAGTTAAAGACTGTACTCACCCCTACTACCTTAGGTTAAAAGCGCGACGTCCTAAATCAATATACGGCTCTTAAAGCCTATAATAAAAAGCAGAGCATTAAAAAATGGTTAAATAACTAGAGGAGCGTCTACAAGCTAGCAGAGGAATTGGAGCTTCCAGACGTACAGGGATTTAGGCCCCACTATAATTTCGTATAAGCAATTAAACCCATCTCTTTTAGCTTCGCAGGAGCACTAGAAGTAGATCTTATTTAAAAAGAATGGAAGGACAAAGATGCCCCATCTATTATTAACCTTATTGAGGAATTTAAGGAGCACTACCGCATGCAGCAAGCATTATCTACCTTAGCTGCCAATAACTCTGTATTTGCAACCCTTTAAAACAATTCCAATTTAGACTCTAACGACAATTCCAATTCCAACAGCAATTTAAATTTAAATTTGAGATGGAACAAGGAATGCATATGTGGCCTTATACATCAGTTTAATGAATGCTACTATATCGCGGAGTATAAGCGCCCTCAAGGATGGAGACTAAGGGCAGATATCTAGAAGAAAGTAGATAAAGCTATCTTATCTACACCTTAGATTAAACGTATTATTAGCTAAATTTAAAAAAGAGAATAGGAAGTAAAGGAGAACAATTAGAATATAGAATTTACAATTAATTTTAATTTTAAAACCCTACCTTCTATTAAACTGACTAGCCATACTGCTGTGTTTAGTACTGGTTAAACTCCTTTTAAACTCCAGAATACCTGGATACTTAACCCTAGCGCAGATACCCACGTCTGCAACAATAAAGAAGACTTTACCTTCTTATACCTAGCAGCAGAAAACGACTACCTAATTACTAGCGGAAATTTTGAAAAAATATAAGCTTACGGAACAGTAACTATTACTATTAATACACCTACTGGGAAGTTAAAAATGAAGCTATTCTATATAGCACTAGTACCTACTATATTCACAAATACTATAGCACTTTTAAGAGCTACTAATAATGATATCCATTTTAACTTAGGATGAAACTTACTATACTGTCTAGTAACTGGCGAAACAGTATACTATGCGAAACGACTAGGGGGCCACTGGGCACTGATGTATAGAGAGCCTATAAGTACCCTAGATTTAACTTAATTAATATTCTTAACCTCTAAGAGGTACCAGCTAAGCCGCATGGCTTATAAACTAATCGGAGCCACAGCTACAAGATGGCATAAAATACTCGGCTATGCAGGACCTGATGCTATTGCGCAGCTTCCAAAGTATGTTATTGGCGCAGAGCTAACCAAATTTGAAACTAATGAATAAGCACCACTTAAAATTAAATATGAAGTTTACTTATTAGCAAAGCATATATAGCAGATCTCTTAAAGACGAGAATATAAATTTCCAGCCACTTAACCATTTAAACGGCTAGCATTTAATATTATCTACCTTGGAGTACCAGGGTATAACGGCGATAAATATGCCATGCACTTCTATTGCACGTATTCCAAATTTAACTTTGTGTTTACCTCTAAGAATAAGGACAAAGCTATTATCCTACCTACCATTTGTAAGACTTACCACTTAATTAAGACACAATTCTACTAAGACGTTGTCTTCTTCTAGAGCGATAATAAACAAGTATTTAGATAAATGGAAGACACCCTATAAGTATAGTGTGCAGATAAGGGCATTACCTTTAAATGCCGAGCACTGTATACTAAGGAACAAAATGGCGGAGCTAAACAATTGGGAAGAACCCTTATAGAACGATTAAGGTCTATATAGCTGGAAGCATCCTTACCCCCGTCTCTAAAACCAGAGGCTTTTTTTGCTGCTAGCTATGCACTCAATTGAATACCAAATAAGCAGCTAGGGTGGAAAACTCTGTATAAGGTCGCCTACGGCAAGCTGCTATTACTTACCCATATACACAAATACGGTTGCAAGACCTATATGCTGAACAAATAGGTCAGAAAAGGAGACAAGCTAGCTCCTTGTGCATTAATTAGACATCTAGTTGGCTATAATTCAACTAATATCTATTAAATCTGGATTCTAAGTCTCCAAAAAGTCATCTAAACCAGAGACGTCACGTTTAATAAGACCTTGTTCTATAACCCCAAGGGCCAAAACATCGATTACCTACTTAGGGAAGCATTGGAAGACACTATCTAGACAATTAGTCTACCAGAACCTCTCCACGAGGACGAATCTGAGGATGAATCTATCTTATATAGACCTACCTTAAATGCAGATCAAACGACTACATTAAACGATTCAGCAGAGCTTTCTACAAAGGATATCGAACAGCTACTGACACCGAGCAGAACGGTATCTCCGGATCTGCCAGAAACAAACACCACACCGGGAGGACTTCAAGACAATATCCTGGATACAATTGAAGCAATTCCTACCCAGCCAGGTTCGCCAGAACCGTCAAATACAGCTCCACGAGCTAACGAGGTCTCGGCCGACCCTTCTGCCAACCTCGTCCTACCAGAAGGTTCCAAACGAATTCGACGTCAAGCGTACGCAGTAGCACTAGCCAATATACCTACCCTATTTGGTTACTACGCTGGCTTTGCCACAGGACTAGTAAAGGACGTCAACCGAACTAGATCCTTATCTCTATATTGGGACAATCTTCCTCCTGAACCAAGGAACCTTAAAGGGCTAAGAAAGCACCCTTTGACTACCGGCTTTCAAAAGGCCATGGAAAAAGAGTATAATGACCTAAAACGCTGAGGGACATTTGAGACTGTACTAAAAGAAGAAGCACATAACAAGCAGATCCTTCTACTGAAATGGGTCTTTAAATACAAGTTCGACAGCGACGGCTACCTATAAAAGCTAAAAGCTCGACTGTGCGTCCGCGGAGACCTGCAGATTACTGAGGAAGAGACCTATGCAGCAACCCTAGCTGCTCGAATATTCTGTGCCCTCATGGCTATAGCAGCCGCATTTGATTTGGAGATTTGACAGTATAACGCTGTGAATGTATTTATAAATGCAAGACTAGATAAGCCAGTCTACTGTTACTGCCTAGAAGGCTTTAATTAAAACGGACATATCTTAAAGCTACTTATGGCGCTATACGGATTAAAAGTCTCACCACTACTTTGGTACAAAGAGCTTACAAATACACTGGCTAAATTCGGATTGAAGCCTATCCCAGGTATAAACTGCCTTTACACCAATAGATGACTTATTGTCTTCTTTTATATAGACGATATCGCCGTTCTATTTTCCAAAAAGGACCTTTAAAGACTCAAAGAATTTAAAGCCAAACTTCTATATTGATACGAGATCCGTGCACTAGGAGACCTATAATGGTTCCTAGGAATCTGAATTAAACGAGATTGACTAAGCAGAAAGCTCTGGCTCTGCCAAGATTTCTATATTAAAAAGATAGCCAGTTAATTTAATATTTAACCACTAAGAAGATTTCCTAAGTCACCACTTCCTGCTAAAGAACTGACTCCGTCCGACCAGCAGACGAACCCTTAAAGAACTCTAGCCTATTAGCAACGAGTCGGTTCTCTTACGCACCTTGCCATATTTGGAAGGCCTGATATTATAAAAACGCATTCAAAACTAGCCGAATTTCTCACCAATCTAAATTAAAAGCACCTCAATGCATTAAACCAAGCCATTGCCTATTGCCTTGGAACAAAATCTACAGCTATTAAATACTCTGGCGAAGTACTTAGAGCACACGTCTACTTTAGAAACCCTAAAGGAGAAGACGTCACCTTTTACAGAGTATCCAATGCAGCATTTGCGGACCATAAAGACACCAGACGGAGCTCTTAAGGATACCTTTTTATGCTATTTAGAGGACTAATTAATTGGAAGGCAACCCTATAATAATTAGTAACTCGCTTAACTACCAAAGCGGAGCTTCTCTCCCTATCTACGGCTGCTGTTGAAATCATCTGGTGGTAGCGTTTCTTTAAGGCAATTAGTCTTAATTTAGAACGCAATTTTACCCTGCTATGCGATAATATGTAAACTATATAACTCCTAAGACAGGATACACCAAAGCTTAACACCAAGCTATAATATATCGACGTCCATTAGCACTGGCTTAGACAGAAAGTCCAAGATAAAAAGATCAACGTATAATGGGTCCCTATAGACAAGATGCCTGCCAACGGTCTTACTAAGATCCTACCCCGTTAAAGGCACGAGGCGTAGGTAAAGCAATTAAATTTGGTGGACATTTGATATTAGATTACTACTACAACTGACAAAGACTCCTAAGTATTATCCTATACTACTCCTAAAGTTATATCAAAATTTCCTATTTTGGTATAGCTTTTATTTTCATTTTATTTTCTGTAGCTTTGACTACACCGTCAAATCTAGGGGGGTGTGTAATAGTTCACCAGCACTACGCTGAGACACGAGACCGTCGCCTAAGAGGCTCTAAGACACAATCGACGCCACCCTTATATGTCTCGGATACGGTCAAATATTGAGTTATAGACTACGGAGTTCCGGGTCTACTTTCATGTATTTAGTTCACTTGATTTCCATAGATTTAGAATTAAGTCGCTCATTCAATACCCACACTGCACTGTTATATACTATCCCTTCTTTATCCTTTCTAACCTAGGGGTAATTTCCCTTAAAGTTCTAAACTATAACCTACGTTATGCCTTAATTATAGAAGAATAAAATTTAATATAAACTGCCACTATAAGCGGCTCCCTCTATTTGGTTTATGGTAGAGCCTATAATATTTATAGAATTAAACAGCCTAACACTAAGTGTTAGTAAATATATGTCAAGTTTTACCGCTAGTTTGCTATACTAGAAGGTGATGTTCTACCTAGCTTACCACATAACTCCTAGTTTATTAGCAGCTTTGTTATTGCCAATATAGTACCCCTTATATGGGAAGGGCTGCTGGCTATAAATCCTAATTCCATTTATTGGCATAACTAATTACATAGTATTGGTAAATTCACTCTACTAGAAAGGCGACGGATTGCCTATAAAGAGGTATAACTAAGCAAGATAAAAGATGGATAAAAGCGCTATAATAATACTCGCTATTATGGTTAAAGTAATGCAGTAAAAGTAAGGTAAAGGTAAAACTTTATATTTGTAGCTAGCCCACCTACATGCGCCGATTATTTATATTCGGTATAGATATATAAAAGTAATGGCTACCATAAAATAGTTAGGCTTAAATATATTGCTAGTACTATACTAGCTCTAGGACTAGCGAGTTTACCTACTAAGTAAGTCTCTAAATTACACCTATTTGCTTAATAACTTATTATATAATTAGCCCTAAGTAGAGGTAAGTTTTAGTTTAGGCCAAGCAATTAATTAATAAAATATAGAGCAAATTTTTCTAGCCATAAAATATTTATATTTTCTACTATAAAAAGCATATATTAAGCTATAATTGATTCCTATATTAAGGATAACTAAGCGGTGAATTTAATTTACGTTTTCTTAGTAAGATGCTTAAAATAGTTCCATAATAAAAATTAGCAAAGAAATATAGGACTAGATAATTGCTAAAGCATCCTACTTACTAGTACGAAAGCGGAAGAGTCTTAGTGCATAGATAAAGTGTAGCTAGAATATATTGCATTGTAATAGGAGGCAAGTTGCCGTCACGTGTCACCGCGGCACTAGCGTGGTAAGGAACCTTAAGTTCCTCACCCTTCTTTGTATTGGAAGACAACATCTATCTATAACACCGCATAGTACATATTATTGTGATATATGTATTCTGCACGTTGTTAAAGCATACCAACACTAATTAGTGAGCGCGCACAGATCAGGAAACACACAGGTAGCTTAGAAGACAGTTATACTGTCCACCTTGCAGCATATTGGAAGATAGTTGTACTTATCCACCTTTCGTATCAGCCTATTTTAGTTAAAGAGAAGAAGAGAAACCACCTAGGAGTACTTGTCTAGTATCTACGACGACTTCTAGACATCTCGTTCTATCTATTTCAGAAGACTACTGCGCAGAGCACTTTACCCTACTTAATTAACTCGAACTATCTTCTTAACCGCCTCCTTAACCGCCTTCTTAACCGTTCCCCTACCTTTACCTTTTAAACACCTTTACCTTTACCCTTACCTACCTAAACAATATATAATAAACAAGATGTCAGGAATAGAGAATGACTAAAAAGAAGAAGCAGCTAAATAGGAAAATGGGATTAACCTAATAGAAGCCTCCAAAGATGAACTGACTGACTACCTACAATGCAAGATGTACCTATATACAGAGATATACAACTAGCTCAACTTAACACTCTGGGAATTATTCTAGGGAGATTTTAAGGACTTTACGGTTGATATCTTTACGCAAATCCCCTTATACTGGCTTTAGCAACTATATAACTGCCTAAACATTAGAGGAGTATGGGTTAATATTAACCATAAACAAAACAAAACACTCCCTTAGTCTTTATATAATATAGCATAAGAAGAAGACCAAACTAAATAGAGTAGAGAGATAATTAAATTAGCCAATAATAAGTACGGACTGACGCTATTAAGATCGATTAAGGTATACATAACAGAGGGTACCTTAGAGGAGTAATAATAAGCTAAAGCTACCGCAACCTAACCAACTGGTACACTGACTACCTCTACCTTTACACCATCTATTATACCTCAATCTACGACTACGTCCACTTTTATACTATCTGCTACGCCTTAACCTGTAATAACAACACAGCAACTCCACGTATAATCTACAGATGAGGAGAACCGCCCTATTACTGTAACCGGCTATGGCAAGGAAATTGCGAACGCAGCCAAAATATACATAAAGGAGCAGAAATATAGTGGTATGAACGAAAGCCTCAACTATAAATTAATAATATTCTACGATATCTGTAATCGAGCGGACGTACCCCAAGAAGCCTACCTTAAGGCATTCCCTACTATGCTAAAAGGACTAGCTTTAGACCACTTCTATATAAACCAACTGTCCCGCCTACTATTTGCCAAAGCTTGCGAGCACCTTTAGAATTTCTTTAAAGGACTAGGATTTTAACGCAAGAACCTAGATAAGTGGAACACCATTATACTTATAACAGTAATAGCAGGAAATATAGATAAGTTAATAAGCGAATGTCTCTAATTGTTAATCTATAGACTTTGTTAACTATAGCATGGCCTTAGACCTACCTTATAAACTATAGACTTCCTTTATAACAAAATTGTTACTTCTTGCCAGGGAATACTAGTATGTAGATATGCAGTCTTTGACCCACTGGATAACCTTAGAGCCCTTATTAATAAACTTTAATCGTCTATTACAGTATATGAAAAAGAGTATACGGAGAAGACATAAGCCTTCTTCACAGACTAATGGTTCTATAAAAGAGATAACAACTATAACCGCAGTAACCGTAACAACCCTCTATATAACCGCAACCGAAAGAAACTACGTTGCTTTATATGTAATAGGGAAGGATGTCGCTTATAGAGATATACTAAGGAGGAGCAAGAAGAGTCTAAAGCTAAGTTCAGAACTGCTAATAGAGACAGGTTTAGCAAATTTGATAACCAATTCAAGAAATGACTCAACCAATATATTATGGATTATGAGGATAACAATACTGACTTAGAAGAAGAGCTTAAGGAAGCTTTTTAAGCACTAACTATTGATGCAAGTTATGAGGCAACTGACAAGAACTTATAACTAAATATTAATCATTACTATACCTCCCTTGGCTAAGTGGAATAGCAGAAAGCGATTTCTATAGCCGCCACCCTAGCTGATAAAGCCTTTAGCTATTTGGTTACAACTATAGACAATATAGTACCTCTTATAACCGACTAGGACCCCTTTACCTATAATGCAACTATATCCACGTCCCGCTATACTGCAGATAAGTTTATAGGTATAATAATTAATATAGGAGCATCCAAACAATCCATAGTAGGATATAGCCAATTCTTGGCATTCTAGAGACTTGATACTAATATACAGCTTAATACCACCACATAAGGCATGGTTAATATACAGTTTGGCATTAGATTAACCTCATTAATTAAATCAGCCAAAGTAATTACCCTAATTGGCATAATTGAGTTTTATATTATTAAGGTCAACACCCCATTTTTGCTTTGCTTGGCAGACATGGATTACTTATAAGTGTACTATAACAACCTGAAAAATATGCTAATCACCCCTTAGAGCGAAGTACCTGTCGTATATCGCTTTGGCTACCCTTTCCTACTTTAGAACACATCCCTGTGTACTTATTTAACTGAGTTATTTAAACAAAACCCCTGCTACCTTACCGACGTAGAATTGAAGCGACTGTATCGCCGTTTTGGCCACCCTTTAGCTGAGCGTCTTGTACGAATACTTAAACGCTTAGGGCATAATGTTAACAGTAAGACCTTAGATTATCTCACACACTACTACTACTATTATTAAAAACATAGAAAGTCGCCTGGTAGATTTAGATTTACCTTATATAATAATATTAATTTTAACTATTTAATCGTGGTTAATATTATGTATATTAATAGCGCACCCCTTTTGTATATTGTTAATGAAGGAACATGATTTTAAGCTGACAGATAGCTGTAAAACATTAGCGCTAAGCATACATGGGATGTATTATGAATGTGCTGGATTAACACATATCTAGGACCTTCTGATATTATCACATATAATATAGGCAAGAATTTTGTAAGTAAGGAATTCAAACAATACGCCATAATATTTGGAATAGTTATAAGAAGTGTACCTATCAAAGCCCATAATTTAGTTGGAATGGTAGAACGCTACCATAGCCCCCTCTGTCGTATATATTATATTATTACTATAGAACTACCAGATATTAGTAAGGATATAGCCCTGTAAATGGCCTTTAAAGCAATTAATGATTCCGCAGGCCTTAATGGTCTTATATCCACCTTACTAGTATTTGGAGCTTACCCACGCATGGTGAAATCCGACGCACCTAACCCTACAGTTATATAACGAGCAGCAGCTCTTAAAAAGGCTATAGAAGAAGTTAAGAAGCTTAGAGCTAAGCGCCAAGTAGCAAATGCCCTTAACATGCATAACGGACCTAAAATAACTGCAATCCATAACCTACCACTTAACTCACCCGTATTAGTATAAAGAGAAGGACCTACAGGCCAACCTAGCTACTGGTCTAGTCCGCACAACCTATTTAGCATTAAAAATAAGACCTGTACTATACAACTTCCCCACAGACCCACCAAATTCCGTAGTATAGTCGTAAAACCATATCTAGTAGACCCTAAGATTATAGAGGATATGTAACTAGAAGACAATAAAAGCGAACCACCTTAAACTAAGCCTAAACCCCTACCTTAAACTAAACCTAAACCCCTACCTTAAACTGAGCCTAGTGTGACGGTGCTAGAGTGCATTACCTGCCAAATTCTACCAACCTACGATTGGCTCGCTTACCGCTAGCGCCTTAGCGGCTGCCCTTTTATATATGTTTACTATAGTCCTAGCAACCCCCTTCTTTTCTTCTCCTTAGCTTAGTATCTTCATTAGATAGCAATCCACAAGCTTCGGTTTAGGGGCATTTATACAAGCCGTTACATTATACTAAGCCCTCCATACACTGCCTAGGAAGGCCTTAATAATATCCCCACATCTTAAAAGAAACTTCGTCTGCAATAACGCGTTAACACACTATACTTAGACACTAGAACAACTTTATACTACCTAGGAAGGCCTTAATAATATCCTACTTTATAAGCCAGGTAGGACTAGACCTATACCCCTAAAATCAAAACCAAAGCGCACAAGACTGACGAACCCTAGGAGGCTAATAATGGCACCTAAAGCGAGCTTATCTAAAAGACCTGCCTCCACCTAAGAGGAACACAAGATCTAATTAGGATCAGAAATTGAAGACAATAACGACGTTATAGATATACGCGAACAGATTCGCGCCCTTGCGGCCAATTAGAAGGTTAATTGTCTTTAAGCCTAAAGCATATAAGAGACTTTAAAGGAGATCCTAGAAAGCCTTACTGCCTTATAAAGCAGCCCAGCCTCCCCTTCACAAAGCCTTAGTTAACCCATTCGCTTAACTAAATGCAATATACCAGGAAGTACAGACATAATAATAAAGTAATTAAAATCCGTTAAGCTTCCTGACCCTTAACTACTGTCTAATAGGATAGACCCTACCTTTAAGAACTAGAGGATCTAAGTATAAGGAAAAGTCTAAATTAACTATAACCATTTCCCCTCTAAAGAGGCTAAAATGCTCTACCTTTTTGGCCGAACCACAGGGGACGCCCAACGTCACCTTTAAGCTAAGTTTAAAGATAACTCTTCTATCCAATTTATATCTATTAATAAGATGCTGTAGCACCTAGCGGCTATCTATATTAACCCAAACAAAGTACAGGACGCTTAGTATAACTATAACCGCCTAATAATAAAACTAAACTAACCCTTTGCTGAATTCCAGACTCAATTCTTACACCTTACAGGAGAAGGCCAGGTCCCTCTTAAAAACTACTAATTAGACCTTTACAACAAACTAACAATTAGGCTATAAGAGAAGATCGCTATAACTTTAGATAACCTACTAACCTATAAAAGACTTACAGCTTGTTGCCTATTATTAGACTTAGAGCTAAAGCGGATTGACGCCCGCCTGGATCAGCAGAAGCGACCCCATAGCGATCGAAGCTCACCCGCCATCCCTACGGGAGCTAGAGTAGGAAGACCAGCCACGACCACTACTACACTAAAAGCAGTCACAATTACGCACTGGCGAGCCTCGCCCAATTAGCTACGTACCACAACCTCAACTAGTACTTGTTGCAATACCCCAATCGACCCTGCCACAGCCACTTGCTACAACTGCGATAAGGAGGGTTACTTTACCTTATCTTGCCCAGAACTAAAGGATATTAAGAAGATAGAGGAAGGAGAAACATCTAACGAGTTAAAAAAAGAAGAACCCTAGGGAAAGACTCCCCCCTAGGGTATCCTATTAATCTTAAAGAGATTAATCTAAGTTAGTTAATAGGTGGAAAACACTTTATGGTTCCATATACAGTATCTTAAAATGGATATAGAGTTAACTTAACTGCCCTTATTAACACTAGAGCAAATGGCTTTGCCTTTATAAATACTACCTATATAATTAACGTTGCCAAGTTTCTAAATATAAAAGCCACCCTACTAGAGAAGCCTGTCTAGGTAAAAGGCTATAACGGCCAAGCCAGTAAGCCGGTTACCTACGTCCTAAAGTTATATATCTTCCTTAATGGACAACATTAATATAGCATCCCCTTCTATATCTTAGACCTAGGGTCCCATAATATAATCCTCAGCCAAAAATGGATGTCCTACTTTAATATTTGGCTAAATATATAATAAAGATAGTTCGTCTAGCCGGAGGATAGGCCAAAATTACCCTCCTTTATTAGAGAAATCCAAACCAACTATAAGACACTAGCCGCGAAGTCTAACCCTATATACTAGTAGGATGTCCGGGCCTATAACCTAGCCTTCGCCCAAAAAGACGCCCGCCGCGAAGCTAGAAAGAACTCCATACCAACAAAGATACTCTCCTAAAGCGCTACGTTTGAGGAGGACTCTACCTACAGAAGCGGGATAGATAGTGGCATAGACAACGTCTAAATCACACAGATCTAACTAGTGTGGAAAAGAACGTACTAACAAGATATAAGGGATGACCTTTAAAAGATGCGATAGGAGTTAAAAGGAGTAACAACAACGCTAATACCCTAGAGGGCCCTAAGGTCACGCACGCCCCCAGTGTTATGTAACCCCCCTATAATAGACATTGCCGCAATTAGCGCTATAGCATTCCACTTTAATATATACCGGAAGGACAATAAGGTCTTTATAACAAGCCTATATAAGATTAACCAGATCATTAATAAGAGGGAAGAAAAGCTAATTAAGGAAACTAATAAGGAACTAGTTAAACGTCTCCTTCCTACTATCTATGCCAAGTACAAGGACGCATTCTTAAGGGCGGCTTTAGACAAGTTACCCCCTTACCAGACGTATAATTACAAGATTTAATTGGAAGCCAATAACTTACTAGGCTATAGCCCCCTCTACTAATAATTAATAGACAAGCTAAAAGCAATAAAGCAGTACTTAATTAATAACCTTAACAAAGGGTTTATCGAGCTAAGTTAAGCCCCTTTTACTTCCCCTATTCTATTTATAAAAAAGCCTAGTAGAGGCCTTTGTTTTTGTATCGACTATTAGAAGCTAAATACTATTACTTAAAAGGATTAGTATCCTATTCCTTTAATTAACAAAACCCTCATATATCTAAGCCAGGCAAAGATCTTTACTAAACTTAATATCCGCCAAGCTTTCCACCAAATTAGAATAGACCCTGCATTTAAAGATTTAACAACGTTCTATACCTATTATAGGTCCTATAAATGCAAAGTTCTTCCTTTTAGACTAATAAACGGACCGGCTATATACCAAAGGTATATAAATAACGTTCTTTTTAATTACCTTGACGAATTCTGTATAGCATACCTAGACGACATCCTTATATACTTAGATAACAAACTTAAGCACTAAGTTCATATTAAGAAGGTCCTAGAGAGATTATAGAACATAGGCTTATAAATTAATATTAAGAAATGTAAATTTAGGGTAAAACGCATAAAGTACCTTAGGTTTATAGTAAGTATAGATAGGATTGAAGTCGACCCTAAAAAGGTTAACGCAATCCGCAACTAGCAGCCCCCTTATACTGTAAAGGGTATTTAGTCCTTCCTAGGTTTTTATAATTTCTACTACTAATTTATCCGTAACTACGGAGTAGTGGCAACACCTCTTATATAACTTACCCGGAAAGACATGCCTTTTGTCTTTAATAACAACTATATAGAAGCCTTTGGAGAGTTAAAAGATTGGCTTATCTCTTCTCTAATCCTTTATTACTATAACCTAGACCTTAAATTAATATTAGAGACAGACGCTTCTAATAGAGTTATAGCGGGAATCCTATTATAGTTACATCTAGACAGCGAATAGTACTCTATTGCCTTCTTCTCGAAAATAATAGACCTAGCTAAGTGTAACTATAAGGTATATAATAAAGAAATGCTAGCTATTATCCAATCGTTGTCCTAATAGCGCGCAGAGCTTAAAGGCACGAACTCCCGGATTAAGATATATACGGATTATAAAGCCCTAGAGTACTTTATAACTATAAAGCAGCTTACTAGACAACAAGCCCACTAGGCTAAAATACTCTCTAAATTCTTCTTTATAATTATATATTATTCTAGTAAGCAAAACACTAAAGCTAATACACTAACCCAAAGGGAACAAGATGTAGGACCCTAGGATAAGCTAAAGACCTAATACTGGACGCGCGTCCTCCTCTATTCTGAACAGCTTGACCCGCAAATTCTTAAAGAACTAGACTCCAAACGGAATAAGCTAGCACCCTTAGAGGGAGCAGTCTTGGATGAACTAATAGGGCTAGTTAACCGCATCCTAACTGCGAACCGCACGGCTGACTCCCTAAAGGCCCTCCGCGACCAAGCCGCGAAGGAGGGCCCTAATTTGGAAATAGAAGAAGGACTGCTTCTATACTAAGAACGGCTTATAGTTCCAGATGTCAACAACCTACGGATAGAGTTAATCCACAAAGCCCACTATTAAGTCTCTACGGCACACTCTGGTCGCGACAAGACCCACCAACTACTAGCGCCCCGTTACTACTAGCGAGGACTTCTATCTAATATAGATCAATTTGTTAGAAACTGCCACGCCTATAGACGCGCAAATGCCCCTAGGGATTAAACTCCTGGGTGGCTATAACCGCTGCCAGTTCCAGAACGCCCTTGGCAATATATTACTATAAACTTCAAGTCATTTCCGAAGGACGCCTACGGCCACGATGCAGCCTTTATAGTGGTCGACTAACTATGCAAGCAATCCGTCTCCCTCCCTTGTTTTAAGACCACGACTGCAAAGGATATGGCCCGCCTCTACGTTAACAATATCTATTAATTCTACGGCGCCCCCAAATTAATTGTCTCTAACCGTGGCCCCCAGTTTATATTAGATTTCTGGAATAAACTCTGCTGTATCCTTGGGATTAAGATTAAGCTCTTTACTACATTCCACCCTTAGACTAACGGCCAAACCAAGATTATAAACCAGTACCTCAACCAGCGACTACGGCCCTTTATAGACTACTATCAGGACAACTAGTCGGAATTATTGCCTATAATGGACTACGCGCAGCTTACACTCCCCTATGACAGTATAGGGATGTCCCCATTTGAACTGCTCTATGGGTATACACCACGAACGTCCTTTGATTGGGATAGGCCTACGGAACCCACTACGGCCCGCGAACGCCTCAGCCACGAAGAGGCCTGGGCATTTGCTAAGAGAATACATAGAGCCTAGGAGACTGCTCAAACAATTATAAAAAAGGCGTAAGAAAAAAAGAAGTCCGATATAAACCGATATTGTCGCGAGGAAGACTTCCAAGTAGAAGATAAGGTATGGGTGTTAATAAAGAACTGGAAAACCCAGAGGCCAAGCCGCAAGTTAGACCACCAAATGGCTGGCCTATACAAGACTCTTTAAAAGGTAGGACACTCTTTTAAGGTTAAGCTACCAGAGTTAATAAGAATCCACCCCGTCTTCTCTCCAGACCGGCTACAAAAGGCTGCGGATAATCCACTACCTGGACAGTATAACGACCCCCCGCCGTTAATCCAGATTGCTGAGGACGAAGAATGGGAAGTTAAAGAAATCCTAGCAGTAAAAAAGGTCCGTAATGTCTTAAAATACCGTGCAAGCTGGGTAGGCCATGACGACGACCTAGAGTGGTACCCCGCATCTAATTTTAAGTACTCCCCCTATAAGCTACGGGACTTCCACCTAGCCCACCCTAACCTCCCTGGACCACCACGTAAATTAGACAACTAGATTAAATGCTAGGAAGAAGGGTTAGATAATTATAACAATTTGGACGATAATAGGGAGCTTAGACAACGCCTAAGGGCAGGCTTTTTCAGGAGGGGGGGGTAATGTGACGGTGCTAGAGCGCGTTACCTGCCAAATTCTACCAACCTACGATTGGCTCGCTTACCGCTAGCGCCTTAGCGGCTGCCCTTTTATATATGTTTACTATGGTCCTGGCGACCCCCTTCTTTTCTTCTCCTTAGCTTAGTATCTTCA
>Ga0307507_10001807_pt1 | contig 46937 bp, 31 predicted proteins | sample 7_EM_MG_FD_207223 | JGI IMG/M metagenome (GOLD analysis project Ga0307507, IMG submission 207223) | Populus trichocarpa ectomycorrhiza microbial communities from riparian zone in the Pacific Northwest, United States - 7_EM | ecosystem: Host-associated > Plants > Roots > Unclassified | place...
CACGCTAATCAAAATGCGTAGATTTATACCTAAAAAAGGTAAAAATACGTTAAAGTGGCCGTGCGTATTACTTCAAAAGGTATAAACTCTGCCGTTTGATCACCAAGATCAACATGCGCTTTCAACCGGATGCACCAGGGCGGTGTACATTGTCGGTGCGTTGCAGGGGGGTTGGGCGGCATGTGGCTTGTTTTTAATACACTTTTGCGGCAAATGAAAAGGAGAAAATTTAAGAAGGTTCATGTTTTCTATACAAACCGGCTTTCTTATTGGTGTAAAATGATCTGCAAGGAACCCCTGTAACGCACCGACAATGTACAATACTTACGCCGGATACCATAGTAGGCAATTACTGCGTGGCTTGCCGTTTCAGTGAGCCTGCGCCTGAATATCCGGGAGAGTGGCCCTCGCCTGAATTAGGCTCAAATAGGTTGGCGGTGGACAGTGCTTTTATTGTTGTGCGTCCGCCTGGCGGGCCCTCGCCTGGAAGTCGACTAATTCGGCAAAGCTTCATTTCCAAACCGCCGGAGTTTCCACCATTCCTTATCCAGATTTGTTATTCATGGGATTTGCAAGAGGAAAATGGTTATACTCTATTAGGCAAAAAGTCCTTCAAATTCGATAACTATTACGGGTGCCGAGTTACTCATTGCGCAACGTTGGACTCTATGAAATATAGAGAACGATGACTGCCTGGTCCCCGATCAGCCTTGTCGGTGCTTCGTTTTCAAAGACAAATTTGAAGTGGCCAGAAACAATCTTAAATCCTCCAACGCCAGACCGTTAGATTACCGCCCAACGACTACGCTCCGCAATCGCCTCAGCCACTCAATCCATTCGAAAACCGGAACTCCTGACTCTCTTGGTATATGGAAAATGGTGCACTTCCTCATGTCTCTTCTGTCAACACACACCTGGGTATCACACTCTTCCACACTCTTTTTGGCCCTATCAATTCGCCGGACACCCTTGCCTCAGGCTTCAGACAGCCTGAACAAGTAGTTCAAATGGTAGCAAGATCAAACTTCCCACAACTTTCAGCCTGGCCCAATATACAGACGACTCTGGTTCATCAGGCTGGTCACCAGCCGACCATGTTGCTACTTTTTTTCTCGGGTTGGGCGAAAAAGGGTTACTTGTCTCTTTGAAAACCTCACTGTCGGTATGACTACGGTTACTGGCAAGAGAAGATGCAACACTTGGTCGGGAAAGAGTTGAAGTCGTGGACATGGTATCTGGACTACTTTTTTCTTGGATCGGCTGCATACTGAGGATAGTATCATGCGTCTCTGGATCTTTCGTGAGAGGAACCCGATCGGAACACGGTGCTAGAGTAGGATTGCTGGTAGGAGCCGGCGATGATGCTCCAGAAAGAGACAACATCCGATTGTTTGGAGCTCCCACATTAACGTGAGATGCGTCTGACTCAGTACCATCGCCGAGCCTAGCCTGAGTCGACTGTTGCGGGTATCCGATTTGGTCTCCTTTCATTCCCCTTTCCTGAACCGACTGTTCACCCTTTGTGGGTTTTGTGTCCATCAGTGTCTTTTCGAGGTAACGTTTAACGACTTGGATGGAATTATCAGTGGCTCCCTTATACGAACTCAAGCAAGCCTCGGCTAGAAGAGTTAATAAAACGGTGCTTAACACTAATTCCGAACGGTTAAGCACTTACTGTATAGGGTACCCTCATTTGTCTTCAAGAACTCGGATATCACGTGGAACAGACGATCCTTGCATTCCTCGAAGTCGCTTTCAAGTACCTTCATGAGCTGGGCTGTTCGCCTTCTCTTGTATCTCGATATCGGCTGCTTCTCGAGGCAATGGCAAGCTTCGCGGATTGCGGCTCCTTGAAAGGCTTGTAATTTATTATCGACACCGTTGATACCGGCCTTGACCGCCTTCTTATCTTTCTTGGTAACCTTTGCTACTCGACACACCCCCGTCAGTGATAGAAACAGGTTGGATAACATAAGAGGTTTTAGGATAGAAGTGCATGCAGAAATCGAGGCGGCTGTGCTGGAGATGAGGAAAAGGCACATGGTGCCATAGCTTTCCTGATATCTTCGGCAATGCCTTTCCCAAGTGAAACTCACTGGGCAGGGGCAGCGCTTACCCTTTGCGAGTCTGGTTTTACGGCTAGCACTCTTCCATTTATGGGCCGCCACTAGTGTCATTCCAAGCGCAGACAAACGGGTTGCCATCTGGAAGAGACCCTCACGTAACTAGATTATACCGCAGCTACTTGTGCCAGATTTCGACAGTTCTAAGTGTACCCCACCAACTTGAGAATTAAGGCGTCAGTTCGCGTTGGCGGATATCCGGGAGGGGACTGTCGGCGTGGGTTATCTGCTGTCGTTAGTAATGCATGTCTCATTGCGTGTTCTCTTCCAACATACTTTGATGAGGACTAGTGATGAAAGCTGATACGGTAAGTGGAAGATTCTCCTTACTAATATCACCACAGTGGCAGTGGGGGTGTATCACTGCAGATTGACAGTCGTCACTCTTGGGAAGGGGTTAGAATAGAATTAATGTATGGAAGTAATAAGAATTCCGGTCGATTCCGTGCGGGTTTGAACGCTCCGAGGGCGTAGTTACTGTTGTGGTGATTCAGAATCCAAGATGAACTGATGCACGAAGCGACGTCAAAGGTGTTGGGGGGAACATGGACGACCGTGCTCAGCACATGAGTATCTACCCTACCGGGTTGCAAGTATCATGAATACAACGGCATTACTAAGGCATGCATCGGCTTCAGTGACATTCATTCTAATTAGCTCTTTGGATGAATTAGACTACGCGATCGGTGCTCTTGATTCGAGCCCAAGTTGTCCGCAGCCCAGCCATTGACAAATGCGCCCATGTACTTCGCTGAATCTTGGAGATATAGATTTTCCGCCGCCGTTGAACGAGCTCAGCCTTCGTACAGACGTAGATGATCGTCATCATACTCTTCACCATAAGTTGCTTTATATTTATCTCGGCGAGCCTCACCTCAACGTTGGCTTGCAACTTGAATACTCTATGGCCTAATTCGAGATGCTAGTAAACCTTAGCTCGACCATTCAGCATGGGGCGGAAGTCGTGATGTCTCAACAGAACTGCTATCTGCCACCCGCCAGCTTATGCTCGTTAGACGATAACATAGAGGTTAGAGAAATTATCATTTATAGATAAAGGAACTATGTTTAACTTAGTATCACCAGGAACCTTTTGGCCTTCCGCGTATATCTAGTAACCCCATCGAGATTTCGAGGCAAGACAGCCTATACACAGTCAGAACATATACCAACGAAGGACCATGCGTTAGCAATAGTATCACTTCTGGCTATTCTGACATAGATGCTGCCCTAATTGGTGTTGGCAGTCACATCCAGGTAGACCCGGGTGGATATGGTACGTTTGGAGATGACGAAAATGAAACATTATGCCTTGAAGATAAGCTGCAAATGGCCGATAATACTACCCACAGACACCCCGGAAACCGAGGTGTAAACAACGAAGGACTTTCATGGGGAATTCGCAGGAAAAATTCAACGATGCTCGACGCGACGGAAACCAACTCACCAGTTACCTCTAATAATGAAGTTGAACTATTCCAAGGCTCATCAAGCTTCATGAATTCGATGTTCCCGTCGAGCAATATGTTCTACAGCACTGCAGATGCTTCAGTCGGTTCGGGCCTCGATGCAGAAGGACCATGGAGCTGGAACTTCAATTCATTAGAACCCGTGGTATATTATCCGAACGGTCCTTTCATTATATTTTCACTGATAAGTGACAGTATTGGTATGGGGATTTTATGCACCAAACCCCCTATTGGCCATGTCCGAACTCGGTATCGTTTCCGAGTATTCCATCTCAATCTCCTGGGGGATCACTGCACCAACAGGGGAGACAAGATGCGATCGAAATCGAGTCTACTATTGGCTGGGGTTCAGACATCCAAACGATAAACAGATCGCTTTCCGTTCCTGCTATACGAGGTGTGCTATCATCCGAGACGCCGCCTGATAGTAACTATTCCATAAGGTGCGACCCTGATATATATCGATGCTCAATCAACGGATGTTCGAAGACTTTTGAGAGGCGTAGTGAGCTCAAGTAAGTGGATCCCTAGGTATACCTATGGCGACTAATACTTTCTACTAGTAAGCATAAAAAGACCCATCTTAACAAAAGCGACCGACCCCACTCATGCAGCTCCTGTCCTATGAAGTTCCTGTACAGCAAAGACCTAGAAAGACATCATCGGTCAAAGCACACTGATTTGAGAACAGTTGCCGAGAGGCACTTCTGTCCTGTGTCTGGCTGCAAATTCGCCTCCAAAGGATTCGCTCGAAAAGATAAAAAAAAACAGCATATTGAGAATACGCATGTAAAGAGGCGGCCTTCGACCAGTAGATCAGCGTCTCGGGGGCCTTCCAGTCCGACGTCCCTCAGAAATGAGAAGGCGCACCCTTGCACTTTCGAAAATTGTTCCAGGCCGGAAGGATTTGATACATTACATGATCTTGTCAGGCATCAGAGAAGCGTACATGGTAGGCTTGATAAGGCCTACCGATGCATGTCAGATGGATGTAAGAAGCAGGATAAGATCTGGCCACGATTAGATAATTTTAGGAAGCACGTGCTCAATATGCATCCAAGTGAAGACCCGGATGCTTTGATTGAAAGGTAGGAGAGCACGCTAATCCCAAATCTGACGTATGGCTGTGCTGAATCATATAGGTCTGGAAATTGGGACACGGATATTTTCCCGCCTTCTCCTATTACAACTGGCAATTCAGCATCTCCTCTTATAATGACCTTCTATTCACGGGTTCCTCAGAAGCACTGTGCTGAAGACTCCATCCAATCTGACACGGAACGGACCTGAGCAATGCCATTTACAACGCCTTTGCGGGTTGATATATTAGTGCAAGGCAACAATTCATCGCCAAGCATATACCAATGTTTAGAATATACGTTATTAAGTTCGGGTTACGAAGTAGATACGTCTTATTATAGTAGCTTTAGCTTCCTAATGCAACAGCCTGTTAGAGGGTTTTAGTTAGGCAAGAATCGTGCGTTCGGCGCAACACCTGATTAACTATGTGATGTTGGCTTTTATCAGCATTGCATTAGGCCCTATTAGATAAAGTACTACATGGTAATGAAAAAGCTAGGGCTGCATATAGGCTTAAAATAATCGCAAGAGCCAGATCTACTAACGATGAATTTCTGGTTCTTGTGCGCGACGTTATGCGACGTTATAGGAATACTCGTTGCTAAGTCTGTAAATCCTTAATAACGACTTTTCTTTTTGGTGAAAATAAGCACGACTCTGGGGGTTTATGGGCTAATTTAGACCCGATATTTAGAATATCGGGTCGTCTCTCTAATCGATGAACTTCTAGTAGTATTTTAAGCCGTTGTGGTTGAGCAATTCAACCGCGAATATAGGGAAAATCATAGAAAGCGTGCTCCGGGGTTTTGACCGCTCCCTGGGTTATGACCGCGCTAGCAGACCGCTTTCTTTTTATAGCTAGCTTATTATCTAAAAAGTATACTGCCGCTCCAGGCGTCAAACAAACTTCAAAAGACCGCCAAGAAGGTGGCAGAAGAAGCTACCCTACCGAGGACCCCCAAGGGCGGGAGGACAATAATATAAGCAATTTAAGCGACGAAGAGTCCTCAGGTAAGGAACCCGAGTTAACTGGCAACATTTGGGGGCCAATTTGACGAATTTTGATGTTCAAATCGGTCATAACCCAGGGAGCGGTCAAAACCCCGTTACCTACGTTACCGAGGGGGTAGGGAGTCTGCCTTCCGTTCGTGGAGCGGTGTGATGGAAACAAGGCTGAAAACGGGGCAGATTGTCTAAGCCACGTCGCCAAGAACACGTCGCAACCGGGTTTCGCAGAAGTCCATCGATATACTTGATGTCAACTTCTAGGTGATACCTCATTGCCTGCATGTCCGGGCTAGAAAGGTGCGCAAAACGCATTTCTGCCATGCTTGCGGGGCCCGAGTCACTCAGCCTTACCAGCCAGCCTTATTGGTTCTCCTCTTTTCAGTAACTTCAGGTTACCCTTATGCACATTATTGCAACCTGCAATGAGCTAGACTTAAGACTTTATTACCTCTAGAGACCGTACAATTTAAACTCTGCGACTTGACGAAACGAATGGGCCTCATTGCCTGAGGCTCTGAGGGACGAAACCCAAGCATGTAGGAGCATAAAATAATAACAGTGCCATGAAATCTCGATATTGGCTTGCCGGCCGATTTTTTCATACTATACGTTTTAGAAAGCCATACACAACCCTTTGTCTGATCTTTTCAGCCCTTCGGTCTTCAGCCCCGTAGCCTTGTTGCCTGCGTCAGCCTTCCATGCCAACAAGCCAGTACATATAGCGCTTTGTCCGTCTAGGTGGTTTACAGCCTTGAGAGTGCCTCGAAGGCTTTTACCTTTACTCAGATATACTTGCTGGAGCACCACCACTATCTTCTGCCTAGTAACAACCAAACGAATCCACCTTCGGCCTCTTATCCACAATGACTTCGACCCCATCTCCGGTAATTGAAGGCTTCATGAGGCACTATCGTATAGCACACTACGAAAAACTAGCTGTGCGTGCTAAAGAGATATGCAATGAAAAACTTGATGGATCTAAAATCCAGGCCATTACCACATACCGTGCGAAAGCTAGTGAGTCCTTACGGAAGAAGCTGGAAGAGCGAAATAAAAAAAGGCACTATGCAAATGAAGAACAAATACAAAACGATATAATTGACCTTGCGGGAGTGCGCATCGCTCTTTATTTCCCCAGCCAAAGGGATTTTGTCGCCGACCTGATAAGAGAGGCATTCGATCATGTCGATTGGAGATCCCATCCAAATCTCAATTCCAGCGATCAGCAACATGGAACGATTGATCGAGGTTACCGCCCTAAATTTGGGGGCTATGAAGCCAAACACGCTGTTGTAAGCATCAAAAAAGATGATGCTAGTACTTTGGAATTGTTTCCACAAGATGTTGTGGAGATACAGATCGTGTCAGTCCTTGTCCACGCATGGGCTGAAGTAGAACACGACATTACCTACAAAAATATCTTCGATAAAGCTACAATCGACGAGAGAGTAATCCTTGATTGCCTTAATGGTTTGGTCCGATCTTCAGAACTACTGTTAGACCAGCTACATCAGCACTATATGGCACGGATTGCGTCAGCTAAGGACAGCTTCCGGGACGAATTCCAACTAGGAAATTTCCTGTTCGAGCGAATCGACATTGATGTGCCAAGGGATACCGTCAAAACCCATTTAGAGATGCTGCGGAAATTTCTGGAAGTCGTAGGAAAGGATACGCAGAAAGACCTGGGCCAGATATTGGATACGCTTGGTTTTGAGGCTGATCCTGATCCACAAAACTCAAAGAATCCCAAGCTGGAACTACAGCGGATTTCTGAAAAGTATTTACCATTTCAACCGTCCTCATACATGCACCTTCCCTTCTGCATCATGGCTCATATCCTTTCAACCATCCCTTATAAGGAGGAGTGCGTTGCACAACACAACACAGCAACTGAAAACTCTAGATGCAAGATTCTGCTAAGCTCTATATCGTGGCTTCGGGAACTCTCAGAGCCCTCGGTTCATGTGGAACAAGCATTTGGGGAAGCCGAGATAACGGAGGAGGAAAGGGCAGCTCATGATTGGCTCTTCACTGGCGCAAAACGATATAACATATTGCAAGGAGAGGAGCCAGATGAATTAGACCAAAAAAAGCTGAGAGTCCTCTGGGAGTGGTTTCAGAAGCAGGATGAACATTCAATCTTTTCTTTTGTATTCAGGATTTCTAAAATGGGCGTCCTCAAAGACCCCTTAATTTTAAGTGACTTAAGTTGGAGCTCTTCTTCCTCGGAATGCTCGGATAGCGAATCATCTGATACGGGGCGCTGAAGGACAGGAGCATAGTTTGAAGGGTGCCTTCGGACATTTTACTACAATTCAAAAACAATCGTTCCGTTCACTCTCCAGGTTTACATTCAAATTTTGGTCTCCTGCCATGTCCTTGGGCATGAATTTAGGTACTCAGGACATTACTAGTTTTGGTGTGATGCAGCTCTCCAGACACACCTTATTTATCTTGCTATTTACTATAACCTCCTAATCTTCTCCTTTTGTTTACGGTTGCGGTTGAGGGTAGCAGTGTGGTTTTGGATAAGCCTTATCGCGATAAGTCTTGGCATACCCCAAAAAAATTTCAGTCGCCTTCTTCTTCTTTATTATCGTACAAATATGGCTTTAGAAGTGGAATTAGAAGCTCTTAACTCTATTAATACCTCTGAATTAAAAAATACAAGAGGTCGCTTAGCTTTTTTAACATAGGAGCATACCCGTCTAGTAGGCAGTAACGAGCCCATATAAAATAAAAAAGCCCGTCTTCTATTCTATTGTAAATACTGCACTATAGAGTTATATGCTATATAGTTAACTTCTAACTTCTAAAACTACTTGGCGTTAAAGCATGGTATTATAGTTAAGCCTAAAACTAGTTATACAAAAGAAGCAATATAGGATTAATTAAAAGACCTTTACCTTAAAGCGTTATCTTAAAATAAGACAGAAGAGCTAGGTTTAGAAGTACTCCGAGTAGTCCTAAATAAGGAAGTTATTAATAAGGCCCTTATTATATTAATTGTTATATAAAACTTACCATTTTAGATAGTTAAGTGGCTAGAGTTTTATATTCTTTTATAGTTAATTAATTCTAAAGTAAATGGCTATATAACTATAGCCTATTTAGCAGTTAGTAAAAAGATCTATAACTTATAGCTATTATAAAAGGATATTATATAAAAGAGGCTATAGTCTATACTAATAAGTATTTATCTCTCTGTTAATATCTGGACCTCTCTAAATAATTACCTTCTCCTTGAAATTTGCGGCTATTTTATTAATAGCTAGGAAAAGCTTATAAACGCTCTCCTTAGCCTTTATATAGTAGCCTCTTATAGCAGAAATAAGCAATAGAATACTCTTCTTTTAGTGCTTAAAGACTATAGAATTATATAAAAGCTGGGTGCCGTTATATCTAATAACTATACTGCAAATAATAAGCTCTGTTATATAATAAGTAACTAGCTTCTCTAGGAAGAGGGAATTAAATAGAATCCTACCTATTAATAGATCTGCTATTAGGGTTATATTCTAAACCTTACTATATAGGCTTTCCTTTTTAAAAACTTAATTAGTCTTAATAATATTAAGTTATATAAAGAAGGAAAAGATTTAGATCTAAAAGAGGAGTAAGAGAAGAGCAATATATTTTAGAAACTTAGTGCACTTAGAAAGCTTTATAATATTACTATATATACCTGTTTGTATCAACTTAATAATACAAGTGAGTCATATCCAGGGGCACGAAATACGTATAGTATCGTATGCTCTTTTGGATGATGGTGACTGTCGAGTCTATTGAGGTAGACTACGTGGTCTATATACTGACGCACCTCCCCCCTAATTAGTCAGTGCTTCAGGGGTGCACCAGACGCGTAAGCGGGTGGTTGGTGCACCGAACGCGTGAACGCGTACTCGGCGTACCGAACGCGTAAGCACGCGGTTGGTACGACAGGTGCTGTAATTATACAATACCTATAACTTAGCTGGTTATATAAGGGAGTTTAAAAGTCTTATAGGGAGAAGAATTCCACTTAATAATTGTACGAGATGGAATAGCTAGTATCTTATACTTAGCGTAGCAATTTAGAAAGAATCTGCCCTTAATACACTTAAAAAGGACTATCTTAGTCCAAAGGACTAGGAGGCTCTTTATATAATAAAAAAAATTATTTAAATATTCTACTAGGCAACACTAAAATGCTAAGGACACGAAGCAATGCTTAGGGATGTACTCTTTATAATATATGTTATAATTAAACACCTTAATAAATCCTAGGTTAGTCTATCTCCCTTTTCTACTTCTTAATTTAGCTAATATTATATAATAGAAGGAGTATATATTTAATAAGGAGTTCTTTAAACGTATTAGAAATACCTAGAATACCTTTAATAGGTATTACTATAAAATAGACAACTTACCCCTTTATGCCACTATACTTATTCTTTACCTAGCCCATTATATAAGATATATTAAGCAGGTTTAAAAGAAGAAGTGGCGTAAGCCTATACTTAACAGCGTTAAAGAGCTTTAGAAGAGATATTAAAATAGAAGTTTTACGCCTAGAAGTATATTATTATATAAAAAGCTAGCTCCAGCTTAAGACTTTAATGAATTTAATAAGATTGCCAAGGATCTTAATAGTATAGTATTTTAACTAAAAAGTTAGGATAAGTATAAGGACTTTATCTCTAAGACATTATATAAGATTTTAATAACTGCGCTTTAGTAGTGGTCTTAAGAACAATAATAAAAGCGCTAGCCATGGCTCTTACTTATAGTAATTAAAATTCTCTTAATTCTAGTAATAAGCGATAACCTAGAGAGAGTCTTTTTAGGAGGACGTTGTATAGTATTATAGGATAAAATGCAGATAGATTTTAAAACTCTTAAGGAAATAAAGTATTTAAAGAATTAGTATTAGAGAAGAATTATAAGAGAGATAAGAGATTTTTCTTTAAGTATTTAGCTATTATATAGTTAGGGGAGAGGTGGATAAGGACCCCATAATACCTTATATATTATTATTATTCATTGCTTAACGTCCGATTCGGATCCCTATTGGGCCCACGCGGACTACTTCTTATATACATATAGGGAGAAAACTCTTTTAAGAAAACCCCGTGATCCGTCTCCCCGCCTTTTAGGACTTGCCTATAAGGCGCCTATAAGTTACCTATAGTGCTCTACTACCTTATTTTTTGACCTCCTTGGGAACCACTGCTGCCGTAACAAGCCTACGGACGCGCTAGTATCGCAAACTTTGCTCTACTACTATAGAGTTATTAGGGGGCGCCTATTACTCGCCCCTTTACCTTCTATTACTATTTCCTTTGTAACCTAAAACTGGTCTAGTACATTTTGGCTAATAAGCCACTGGGTAACCGCCTTAAGACCTTTTTATATTAAGAGTAGTGTATTATAGTTCTCTATGCTAGCTACTAAGAGCATAGCTTCTCGGTTAGTGCGTAGGGGGTATAACAGTATTATATATTTTAGTGTCTGTCTTGGCTAGCTATATTTGCATCTTAGGCTGCCTACTAGGACACCTACCTAGTAGAGCCAATCTTTTAGTCCTATTATCCCTGTTCTTAAGAGTGTTGCTATTATATTTTCTGCCTTTGTTAGGCCTTCTTGGAGCTCTTAAGTGTTTACCCCCTATAGCGTTAACTATGCTATGGCTTGGGTTTCTCTTGCCTAAGTCAGCCTCTGTACCTTTAACTCCTATACGCCTCTCCAGCGTTGGTCTAACTAGTATTATATTACGGAAGATGGTTTCCTGGCGTTCTTTTGTGCTCTACTTTGGCTCCTTTTTCTTTCTTACTGTTGTCTTTGCTGGCCTCTTACGCGTCTCCCTTCCTCCTCTATATAGGCCTGGGCCCTAATGTAGCACCATTCTTCTTCTGCTTTCTTCACCTGTTTCTCCAATATCTCTTCCCTACTTTGGGGTTGTTGGTTTGTTCTCCTACGAGGCGCCCTAGGGTCCCTCCATAGATACCTTATATATTACTACTGTAATATCCGCAATATCCGCAATATCCACAAAATATCTGTAATATCCGCAATATCCGTAATATCTGCCAAATTTTGCTAGAACCGTAGAGTCCTATTCTACCTAGTTGGGGTGGAAAAGCTCTGCACGGGCACTTTTATCCTTATCGATTGCGATATTTTATGCATTTTCTATTGGATAAGGATATTTTATGCTCGCTTATTCGCATCATCCAAAACCACACTGGAGGGTAGTAGTAGTGGAGAAAGGAAACGGGTGATATACAAGGGGCACAGAGATAAATGTATGTCCATAAGTTTAAAAAAATTAATTTCATTCAGGCTTTAACTTATTTAAATCCTATCACTTCTCATGAATGAATATATCGTTTATGAGGCTATGAACAAAATTATCGTTGGGACCAGCCGCCGGGAGCACTGAAATCCCACACCACAACATCCCAGAAACCCCGTCTTAGGAACATTTCTTCGAAGTGCAAGGGTGGAGACTCTTCACACTTTGAATATATACCTCGCATTAGAGGGATAAACTAATTGAGCACAGTATTACTTATTAAACAAGACCCTGGCGTTCTGGCGGAATTCCTACCAACTCAATTACATCTATACAAGATCTCGAAGGAATAACTCAGTGCCGAGTGATATACCGGACAGCTCACTAGCTGAGCCCTTTTAAAGCATTTATGGCTAATTTGCTATCAGGACATTCTTGCGGGGCCGAATTCAAACAGTTACCTCACAGCCAGAGCTCTATTTCTCTAGTTAGATACTTACAGACATTCTTGAAAACAGATGAAGAACGGCACATCGAGCAGCCTGTTGTGCCCACAACCTTTCTTCTACCGAAGAACGACATTTTAATGTCCGGCACCTCCATGATTCATCAGAACCTAAAATATGCTGCGTTCAGATATAAACTCCCATTTACCCTGAGATACCACACAAAGAAAATCCACAACAATAAGAAAATCCGTCACTGTTTCCGCACCATGCCAAAACCCAAATCCCACCAGCGCGACCACCACCTCCGCCCCTCAACCTCACCCCAATCCGACCCAAACAGCGCGCTCTTCTTCTACCTCCCACAAGAAAAGCCCAATGGCATCTTCTGCCAATGGTACCCCTCGGCCTTCACCGTCCTCACCGCCGCGCTCACTGGCTCTGCCAGTGAGGTATTCTATATTCAATATCAATATGAGGGCGTATTGATATTGATATTGAACCGCCAACCTATATTGAACATTTTATTGAATATTGAATATTGAGCCAAGCCTCCATACAAAATTGAAACACGTGATAAAGTAGAATCCGTGTACAGGCATTTAGACACAATACTCCCCCCTTCCCCCTACCTCTTTTCCCTCCCCTATATATCTTTTGCCTATTTTCTACCTATTATCTATACTGCGACCTATAGTATACCCTAATTTTATATATATGACTATGTAAAACGGTAAGATACTACCATATATATATTGAATATTGACAGTTTTTTGTATTGATATTGAATATGGATAACCTCACTGGGCTCTGCGAAGCCAGCCCCTCGCCCTCTAACCCCATGCTCGCAGATGCCAGCCTAACCTTCAACTGCACCGAGCAATTTACGATGTTCAGAAAAGCGGTGCACTTCTGCGACGCGGCGACCAGCGTCTGCATCATGGCATCGAGCGATCCGAAAGAGCAGAAGAAACTCGGCAGTAGCGTGGGGGAGTTCAGCGATTCCAGGTGGAGCTGCGTGAAAGAGAAAGTCGTTGTGCAAGGTAACTGTTACAAGTTTTCGCAGAATGCGAGGCTGAAGGAGGCGCTGCTGGCGACGGGAGAGAGGGAGCTATGTGAAGCGAGTAGGAGAGATAGGGTGTGGGAGATAGGCTATCGAGCAGATGAAGCTGAGAGGTATCGAGAGTTTTAGGGGGGAGAATTTACTGGGGAAGTGTTTGATGAAGATGAGGGAGAGGTTTGAGGACAGGGTGGTTTTGGATGATGCGAATAAGCGAGCATAAAATATCCTTTATCCAATAGAAAATGCATATGATATCACAATCGATAAGGATAAAGTGCCCCGTGCGGGGCTTTTTTACCCCAACCAAGTGGAATTTAGCAGAGTTCAGTGGACTTGTAGAATTTGGCAGAATTTGGTAGATATTGCAGATATTGCAGATATTGTAGATATTGCGGATATTGCGGATATTATAGTAGGAACAGGTCCCTATATACCTCTCCCCCTAGCTATATAATAGCTAAATACTTAAAGAAAAATCCCCTATTCCTTTTACAGTTCTTCTCTAATACTGATTTTTTAAATATTCTGATTTTTTAAGAGTTTTAGGATCTATCTATATTCTCTCCTATAATACTATACAACGTCCTTCTAAAAAAACTCTTTCTAGATTATTACTTATTGCTAGAATTAAGAGAATTTTAATTACTATAAGCAAGAGCTATAGCTAGCGCTTTTGTTACTATTCTTAAAACCACTATTAAAGCGTAATTATTAAAATCTTATATAGCGTCTTAGAGATAAAGTCCTTATACTTATCCTAACTTTTTAGTTAAAATATTATACTATTAAGATCCTTAGCAATCTTATTAAACTTATTAAGGTCTTAAGCTAAAGCTAGCTTTTTATATAATGATATACTTCTAGGTATAAAACTCCTATTCTAATCTTTTTCCTAAAGCTCTTTAACGCTATTAAGTGTAGGCTTACACTACTCCTTCTTTTAAACCTACTTAATATATCTTATATAATGGGCTAGATAAAAAATAAGCGTAGTAGTATAAAGGGGCAAGTTATCTGTTTTATAGTAATACCTATTAAAGGTATTTTAAGCATTTTTAATGCGTTTAAAGAACTCCTTATTAGATATATACTCTCTTTAATTATATAATATTAGCTAAATTAGAAAATAGAAAGAGAAAATAAACTAACCTAGGATTTATTAAGGTGCTTAATTATAACGTCTATTATAAAGAGTATATTCTTAAGCGTTGCTTTATATCCCTAGCATTTTAGGGTTGCCTAGTAAAATATCTAAAGAAAACTTTTTATTGTATAAAGTGCCTACTAGTCCTTTGGACTAAAATAGTCCTTTTTAAGTATATTAAGGTTACGCTTTGTTGGTCACACAGGGTGACTCACTAATAACGACTACTTAAGTAGGTTATAGTGATGTTGGTTAAAAGCTTATAATTATTAAAATGAGGGAGGGCGAGGAGCTTAAGACTCCTCGCTACGCTAGTGCCGCGGCGACACGTAACGACCGCTTGCCTCATTCCCGACACTGGCAACTCTTCTTTTGTGGTTGCCATCTATATATAAATACTGCTTGACTAGCGTACCAAATATCAATCCTTCTTACTTACTATTGCCATTGTAATATAAGTCTCGCTGTCCCAAAATTTGCCTTTTAATATGTGGTGCTTTCTTGCTTAGGAGTTGTAATTAGATATTATATTAGGGCCGCTAAGGCGCTAGTTATAAGTAAGCTAATAGCAATTTTCTATCCTGGGGATAGAAAATCCTAATTGGCTAATTAGAGTTAGGGTTTATAGAATATTATACTCCTACTCCCTCTTAACCTAACCTTTAACTTGTATATATAGAGTGTTTGTGTTAACAAATATTTCTAGAGCCTTGTTTAGGTTTACCTTTATTATTATATCTACTAGGTTGTCTTGGCCGTTAATCTATTAAATTTTAAAGAGTTCTTGCTGTTTATAGGATTACTAAAGTGCTATAATATTAATTATAAGGCGCTTCTCCTTTATGGTACTAAGCTTGACTAGATACTTATAGAGGGAATATAAGTTGGTATATACGATTATAGGAATAATAGGAAGTTTGAGTTAATCTATAATTATTTTTAGGGTAGTTCTAATTGCAATTACTATGTTAACTCCGCTAACCATTCTATATATCTCTAATACTAGAACACTTTAAGTAATACGCTTGCTCTTAGTTAAGCTCTAATAGATAAAATTACTATAGATTATAAAGTTATTCTCTCTAGTAGATTTATTTATAATAATAATTTTATATCCTAGCTAGGAGCTAAAATCTTTATTATTTATAAACAATCTATTAATAAACATAAAGAGCTTAGTAGTAGGAAGATTAATAGGCATATAGAGTAATCCCTAATTAAGATGGTTTATTTACTAGGAAAGACGCTTATTTAGGGCAAGAATATTGTCCTTGGTTAGTTCCTAGTATTAGGCAGCAACAGAGAGATTAAAGAAAGCCTTAGGTTAACAGATAGAAGTAACATATACTCTATAAGCGCGTTACTCCACATATCCTTACTTTAAAGAATTAATATTAATAATATTAATCTTCTTGCCTTAATCCTTTTGGTGTAAAGCAATAGAATCCTTATTTAGGGAGAGGATGCATCTATTAAATAGTAATAGTATTATTAAATTAAGCTTTTCCTTTAGCTTTGCTATAAGATTTACCTTTATTAGCTTATCTCCTTTAAGGGCTAAGAATTGGTCGTCTCCTAAGATAATTATATTATTAATTTATATGCCGATAATTCTAAATAGGGTTCCTGTAGTTGTAATAAGGAAGTAGGGATTAAATATAAAAGTAGTTATTAAAAGCTTCTTTTTATAGTGCTTACTATAGGTAGCCCACTAATAAGTTCCTGCCTCTATAATTTTATATAATAGCTTAAGCACAACTATAATTGTATCTTCGGGATATTAGTGGCGAATTTACTCTAGAAGGTATGCTAATATTAAGCACTAAAGGTGTGTCTCTAATTGGGTATAGGCCTAAGTAATATCTTATAAATAAACCGCTATTCTATTCTTTATTAAGGAGGGAGCTAGCGCAATAATAACCCATTAACTAGCTCGTTAAATTATAGGAAATTATATAAGGATTACCTCCTTACTATTATTACTATAACCTTAGATAATAAGCCTTAATTTCTTAAATAGGGCGTTAGTAGCTTTGCCCTTAATCTTATTAACCATTCTTAACTTAAAGATACGGACTTTATTAAACTTAGTAGGGTTATACTTCTTAAATTTAAAGACTCCTTTTGCAATAAGACTATTAATCTCTTACTTATTAGATGCTTAAAAAGGAGCTCCTAAAGTTATAATATAACCTTCCTTTTAGAACTGTTTTACGAGCTTAAAATTAGCCTTCTCCTTAGCTGTTATAAAGGCCATTAATAACTTAACTTTATTCTTAATAGTAGTAACAAATTGCTCTTTAAAATTAATAAGGTGTTAGCGATTTTATAATCCCTTTGGGTAACCTCTACCGCGTTATAGTTACGGCATATCTACTATAATTATATTAGGATTATAGTCGCCTTCTAGAGTACGTTAATTATAGTTCCTCTCTAGTATATCTTTTAGGGCATCCTATAAAGGCTTAAAACTATTATCTTTATAATAAGGCTTAATAACAGTTAAGCGGAATTAAGTGGGTCTATAAGGCATCTAAATAGTGCAAGTTTAACCATTAATTATAATAAGTTAATATAGGCCTAACCATCCTCCCTTTTTAAGCCATACGCGTACCTTAGACTGGAGTGGCAGATTAAGTATAGTTAAGGTATTTAGGCCATTTCTTATTCCTAGTGCGTTGCTAACATGGCGTATAGCGTAGAGACGTCAGACCTCCTTCATTGCCTTATAAATAGCCTTAGCTCGTTGCGCAATAAAGGGAGATAGTAGAGAATCGTTAGTTATTTAAAGGTAGGCGCTAAAGACTAGCAATATAGATATAAGTCCATCCGGGCCAGCGGAATCGTTAATAGCTTTAACAGCTATTTATAAGGTAAGTTTTTTGCTAGCATCCTCTAGTTTTAAAGAGATAATCTTATATACGCGGCGTAATAGTGTATAATATTGCTCTACTTTTCCAATACTATTATATGCCTTAATAGGGACTTCCTTAACCTTAATTACCATTGCCTTTATCTATTATTAAAACTCTATAGATAAGAAGTTCTTTTCTATATTATAGATAATTTAATTAGGGGGTCCTAGGTAAATATTAATCTAGTATAATTAAAGGGTATCCTATGTGTTCCTAGCTAATATATCCTTTAAGAAACATACGGCTTAGAAGGAGGTTAAGAAGTTAATAACTTAGAGTACTGGCTTACCGCTAAAATATATAACGTTAACAATAATATAGAAGTTAAAGTTATAGTTATCTTTAAGGGTGAACTTAAATCGGCCAGGGGACTTCTGGTTTATTTAGTAGTAATAGCAGTACTTATAAGATACTTAATTGCCTTAACCTTAACTTTATAGCCTACTTACTAAAGAACCCTAAGTAATTAATAAACAGATAGGTGGCTAAATTAATGGTATAGTTAACGTAACTCTAACTTAGTTAGGTGGCTTTAGGCAACACTCTTTTCTAGTTAATAAAGGAGCAACTAAGGGTGACCCTACTTACGTATAATAGGCACCCGATTATCTCCCTAAATAAGTATATTCTTAAGGTTATTAAGCTTAACGCCTAATTTATCCATATCTCTAATATAAAATAGAAATGGGGTGTTTATAGGAATAATATAAAAAGTAATATACCCTAAGGGGGTTTGGACTCTAATTGTACTAAGAGAGATTATAGTACCCTTGCTAAAACAAATTGTATACTAACCTACCGTTAATTGGTTAATCTGAATAGAGGTATTAAGTTATTAAAGGGCTTGAACTTAAGGTTCTCCTACTATAGATACCCCTGCGGCTCTAGTATCTAGTATAATACTATAGAAGATATTTGCTAAGTATCTATTATTAAAGGAGAACGCGGAGCTCTCCTTTAGCTTATTAAAGATATCTAACTTTGTAATAGAATGGAGCGTAGATTGGTTATTAAGAACAGTAACGGTTTATATGCTATCTACCTTACTATACTTAGTAAAGTATTAGTTGGGTAAGTAGTCTTTAATTTCCATATCTATAAGGAGCTATTTGGCCTTATTAACCTCACCCTTAAGATCTTCTACGCCTTTATATTAAACTAAGAAGCTTTGGAAGTAGGCTGTAGTAACTTTATAATTTTTAACATTTTTTATACTCTGGCAAAACTTATTATATACCTTCTTTTGCTTATTAAGAGAATGCCTAGTTAACTAGCAATTTGGTTTCTTATAAACGTAGCATTTTTTTCTAGCAATTACCTTAAAATAAACCTCTATAAGGACCTCTACCTTTACCTTATAGTCGTTAATTATACCCTCTGCCGTATTACCTACTACGGCCACTATATATTTAATCAGTCCAGTTATAATTATGTTAGTTAGGCGGGTTGATTAAAGTAGGTTAGAGTTAGGCGTTAAATTGCTATACTTTTTAAGATCGCAGAGCAGTGCTAATAGAAGATCTTAATTAGGCATATACCCCTTTATAAGTACTTGCAGGATTAAAGAGGGCAAGGTTGTATTCTTTAACACCTTAGTATACGCTAATAACTTAATTATATAGGCTAAAATCCTCTTAATATAATTTGGATAGACTACGCTGAATTATCTAAAGTTAATTAAAGAGCTTTTAAAGATAATTAAGCTGAGGAACACCTGGGTTTATAGCAATAATCCTTAGAAAGGTAGTCTCTCTCCATTCTAATATATACTGCTGCTTATTCTCTTCTGTTTTAAAGTGGCATTTTAACTTATATATTATGTGGTTAAAGTCGTATCCTTTTCCTGCTAAATAATTATAATAGAAGGTACTAGCTCGGCCCCTAAGCATAATAGAATAGGCGTTGTGGTATTAATTAGACTCTATTCCCACCTTCTAGTAATAGTTATAGAAGATACGCAATTTTAAATTAAGAATATTATATAATTCCCTACCAAACTTCTTCTCCTAATCTAAATAGAGCTTTGTAAGCTCTATAAGCAATTTTAAAATGCCTCTAATTTGAGATTAAGATAGAGGAGATGGGAGTTGTATTATAGGCTGCAGTGGGGATATAGGTCTAGTTAGTAGAGTCTAAAGGTTATTAAATTGCGAAGTAATAGGATCCTGTGCCTACTCTTATTAGGGTATAGTATCCGACGTTAAAGTTATGGGTTAAATTAGATATAGAGGAGTTAAAGGGAAGTAGATTCGTCTCTATAGGTATATTGCTTAGATTTTATTATAAGTTAAGCTTCCTTATAGTGCGTAGTTGGTGCTTAATCTCTTATAGAGTCCATTTGTGCTCTTCTTTTGTATTAATAACCTACTCCTAAATGTTGTCTCCAATAGTACCCCCGTCTATAGGTATAAACACTCTATACTCTCGTAAGAAGTTACGGAAGTCTTATATAATATCCTTCTTTATAGGAGCCTATGTTTCCTTTATCTATCTAATAAAGTCCTCCTTTATGTAGTACTATAGCATGGTGTCGTTGTATTCGCTGTCTTTATAGTGTGCTATATAGTATAATAAGAATCCATTTAAGTCTTGTTAATTAACATCTTTAAGGTTAGTTATATCGGTGTTCCATATCTTTAGGTTAATGTCGTCCTTATACTTCTTTAGGTAGGTTAACGCTATAATAGCTGTAGTTGGGTATTAATTATGATCTTAAGATCTGTAAAGGTACATAGAGGGCGTTAAGGTAGTTATTTAACGCGTTTTAGACGTTAACTTAGGACCCTAGGTTTAGTAACACTTCTAACCTAAAGTACTTAACCAAATCTTTATAAACGCGGTTGTTCTGCGTAATAGACATAACTTGGTATCTCCTAGTATTCAGTAATACTTCTATTACTAGTTTTCTGCAAGTCTAAGGTAGCACAGTATCGCCGGGATCTATTCCATATAAGTGTATATGGCACCCCTGTATAAGACTATCTCTTCTGTTTAAAAACCTAGCTGCTTTGTAGTTAACTGTATATTTAACCACTGATTAGTGTTGGTTATATAGGGTAACTCACTAATAACGACTACTCGAGTAGGTTACAGTAATGTTGGTTAAAAGCTTATGATTATTGGAATAAGGGAGGGCGAGGAGCTTAAGACTCCTCGCCACGCTAGTGCCGCGGCGATATGTAACGACCGCTTGCCTCATTCCCGACACGCTTAGTATATATATTAACAGCAGACTCTTTCTAGATTGCTACGCTAAGCATAAAATACTAGCTATTCCATCTTATATAATTATTAAGCGGAATTCTTCTCCCTATAAGACTTTTAAACTCCCTTATATAACTAGCTAAGCTATAGGTATATATAGTAATGTTATAAAGCTTTCTAAGTGTTAGCGACTTAGTCAATCGAGGCATAAGTATGGCATAAGGGACGCGCAAGCCTGTACAATTAGTAGTCTATAAATGAGGATCTAAAGCTAGAGAAAGGAAGGAGAAGAATAGCAGCGCCGCTCGATATTTTATGCGGTCCTTAAGTTATATAACTCGCGTCTACTATAATCTACGTCTGCTAAGATCCACTGTTTTCCATCAGCGCCGTAACATTACCCCCCCCTCTGAAAAAGCCTGCCCTTAGGCTTTGTATGTCTATATTATGTCTATAGGGTATTCTTGTCTTTATGCTTAATAGGCAGCCTATTGTCTTCGCTATACCAGCACTCTATCTACTTGTTAAGGTACTTTAGGGGTCCGGGTTTATTAGGGTATTAGTTATAGAATTCTTTAAGTCTCTAGGGGCAGCCTATAAAGTTCTAGGCGGGGTACTAGGTTAGGTCTAGATTATAGCCTTTCTATTAGATACGGTATTATAGCGTTCCTCGTACTAGTTTATAGGCTAGTATTTCATTAACTTCCTATTTATTATCGCTATTAACTTAAATTGGTAGGGGAGGCTCATTCTTTTATCTAGGTAGTAGGTTATTTATAGCCTTCCGTAGCTTATCTGGCGAAAAGATAGGATAGACTTTAATTAAGTCTGGGAGCTTAACCTTATATAAATTGCCTTCTTTGTTAAGGATCTTATATAGTCCTGCCATCTTATAGTTTAGCTTACAGCTAGGCCGTTCTGTCTTTTAGTTCTTTGTTATAACCTAGACCCTATTATCTATAGTAAAGTTAGGCTCGCGCCTGTGATTATTTGCCTGCTGTTCTATTAATCTCTAGGCCTTTTTTAGATTTATATAGGTTACCGTCCAAGCTTCTTTTAAGCGTTTGGCATATTTCTGGGCTTCCTTATAAGACAGTTTTTCGCGTACGGTCTGTGGCCCCTCTAGTCTTTCCCAGTTAAAGCTTATATAGGGTAAGTATTCTATTTCTAGCTGAATAGGTGCAAATCCCATAGAGTTATAGGGTAGGGTTGCCTGGGCGTAGTCTATTAGGGGTAGCAGTTCGCCCTAGTTGTCCTAGAAGTAGTTAATAAAGGGCCGGAGCCTCTAGTCTAAGTATTAATTTACAATCTCCGTCTAACCGTCTGTCTAGGGGTAGTATACTGTGGAAAGCTTTAGCTTAATGCTAAGGATCTAAGTAAACTTATTCTAGAAGGCCAATATAAACTGCGGCCTATAATTGGATATAATAGTATCTAGTAGTCTGTAAATTCGGTAGACATAATAGATATATAGTCAGGCTACCTCCTTGGCATTAATATCCTTGTAATAGGGGATTAAGAACGGGCGCTTACTAAAGCGGTTAACTAGGATTATTACTATATTATATCCGTTACGGTCCGTAGGCAGCTTGTGAAAGTCTATAGAAATATACTACTAGGGGCGTTCTAGTATTAGGAGTGGCTTTAATAGTCCTAAGGTTTTATCCCGTGGAATTATAGACCTATAGTAGTTGTTATAGTTCTGTATATAGCGGTCAATATCTGTAACCATTTTAGGCTAGTAGTAATGGTTACTAATAATCTTGCGGGCCTTATTCTTTTTGGGGTAGGCCGTAGAGACCTAGGTATATACTTTGGCGATAAGCTAGGTCCGTAAATTCTATTTCTTTACTACTACTAGCCGTTTCTGGTGCTTAAGCAGTCCATTTTTGAGGGACTATAGGCTAGTAGCATCCTTTACCTTTTCGCGGTACTCCTGTAGAGAAGGGGCCGTACGGTTTGCTTATAGTAGTTTATTAATAAGGTTAAGTTCTATGGAGTTAATAGGATATATTTTAGTATCTAAAGGGTCTGTATTTAGCTCTGCCTATATCTAGGGGTTAAGGTGCTCTGGTTGTAGTAGTGTCTGGGTCTGTAATAAGATCTTTATAGCTACCTAGTTACCTAGGTCCTGTTTACGCCTTATTATAACGGAACCTTGTAGCTTAGACTACGGTGGGTTCTGTTATTGGGCTGGGTATGTAGGTACGACAAAAACAACAACGTAATAACAACTGGTGGAGTGGTTGCCCAATAGATTAACTCTAATTGTATTCTAAGATTTACTATAAAGAGAGAACTATCTATAGTAGGGACTGAGGTCCTTTAAATACACAACCGTACTCCTAAGAAATCCTCTCTTGTATGTGAGGTACGTATTATCTATATTAAATGTAACGTCCCTTCTGTTTAATATAGTTAATACGTTTAATACCACGTGACCTTAGTTACCATTCCTTGTTATATAGTTCTACCAGATCTATTCTGGACCATGCTTATATTAACCAACTAGCTTCTACTGACTCCTCTCTAAGTAGTCATAATATTGTACTTAAAGCGTCCGTAACACTATCTCCCTCCTCTTTATCTTTATCCTTAAAGATTCCTAACATCTCTAAGTCGTCCACTAGAGGTGTGATGTCCATTTAATTAGTCTAGTTGATATCTTTGCTTATTATACCTAAAGCTTCTTCTTCTCTTTCCTAGGTTGAGCGTTACCTTTGTACTGTTTCCTCTATACTATTGCTTGGTGAAGTAATGGCGATTCCCTGCTTAAGGTGCGCGAAAGAGGGGTTGGTTTATATTATGCTGGCGAGTCCTTTGTCTTAACAACCCTCTTCTTGCTTTAAGTGTACTAAAGCAAACGTTTAATTATCCTGTGATGTTTGCTCTATTTCTAACGCTAAGTATACGTATTCTATTACTCTTAACAGTCTTCAAGTTCCCTGAGTAACTTGTTATAGGGTCTTATATTTAATCTACTACCACGAAGCTTAACGGTAAGCTGGCCTCTACGCTACTTGAGGTTTAATATACTTTAGAAGAGTCCGCACACATTCTTAAAGCTTAACGTTTAGCTTATGCTTATCTTTAATGCCTTAAACGTATTTGTGAGAAGGTTTGTTTTAAGGAGTGGAAACTGGTTTAACAGGGTTTATTTAAGCTAGGTAATAAAAGGATTGGCTCTTCTCCTATAAGGGAAATAACTCCAAGTAGCTTAGCAATTGCTCCTCTTAGGTCCCCCTTAGGTAACTCTTTCTTTGGTGATTCTTCTTTGTTAATATTACCTAACTTACTTTCTTCTAATACTCCCGTACCTTTCCTATAGCGTTTTTTAGGTTACTTAATAGTTTCTAGGTAGTTTTACTGTAGCCTATCTACTTTACCTTATACTATATTTTGTTATCCACATCCTTGTAACTAATAATCTTTAAAACTTACTATTTGTCTTCTTCCTGTCCTTTATATGTGTCTGCCTTATAAACTAGTAGCTTAATATTCCTATATACTGGCTCTAGCATTGCGATATGTTATATAGGGTAGATTCTTATTTTGGCTAGTAGGTTTAACTTATATATAACTAATAAAATTCTTTGCTTAACTTTAAAAGGTCCTAGTTTGACGTGATCCAACTTCTTACTTGGTTGTTAACTCTTGAAATTTTTATATAGTAGCTACACTTTATCTCCCTCCTTAAGATCTGGTCCCTTAGATCTTTTAGCATTGTAGTACCTTTTTATTTGTTCTTATACTAGTTTAGCTATTTCTTTAAGGTTTGTATAAAGATTTATTAACGTCTCTATTCTTTACTTAGCTATGCTACTCGTTCTTTTTATTTAACGTGGTGATAATGATATTCTGGGCTCGTATCTGTAATTTGCCTTAAATGGTAATATCCCCATTTCTTTTTGTGGTGTTGTATTGTATGCAAACTGTGTAACTGGTAATAGCGATACCTAATTATTCTGTGCGTGATTAATATAATGCCTTAGATACTGTTCCAGTGTCTAGTTTAGTCTTTCCGTTTGTCCGTCCGTCTGTGGATGATATGCTGTAGATATTGCTATATAAACCCCTTATTCTGCCAGAAACACTTCCTAAAATGCTGCTATAAATCTTGGATCTCTATCTAATATAATTTTGTCTGGTGCTCTGTGTCTTATAAACACTTCTTTTATATAGATTCTAGCGATATCCTCTACTGATATCTCTTTAGTGCATGCTATAAAGTATCCCTACTTTATTAGCTTATCCACTATTACTAAGATTGCGTTATAATATTGTCCTATAATAGGATTTTTTAACTTTGGTAACTTAATAATAAAGTCCTATAATATAACCTCCCATGGTCTTCCTGGTGTCTTAATAGGTTGTAGCCCTCCGTATAGCTTATGCCTTATTAGTTTATTTCTTTGGCAATCTGGATATTTCTTTATAACTTGTCTTGCTAGTCCCTAGATTCCTTAAATAATGTACTCTTTTTAAAGTCTTAACACTAAGCCTATAGCTCTACTGTGTCCTTGTGTTATTCCCTTGTGGAATTTCTTAATAAATTCTTCTGTAATAGATTTAGGCATATATGTTGCTTCTCTATTTTTGTATTGCTCTAAGTCTGGATCCTCTACCTATGCTTCTTAGATCTTCTATATCCAATTACTCTTTAGTAATCTATGGATCTGACTTTCTTTGGTTGCTGCAATCTTTAAATAATTGTACCTGATTAATCTGTCTTGATCCTTTTATAACAAAGCTCCTAATAGCTTTTTATTACTTTGTAGTTTAGCTTTTCTACTTAGAGCGTCTGCTTGTGCATTGTCTGTACCCTTAGTATGCTGAATTTTGAAATGGTATTCTGTAAGCATTTCCGCCCATTTAACCTATCTTTGGTTGAGTTCCTTTGTTGTTAGGAATCCTATAAGGTTCTTATAGTCTGTCTTAACTATAAATGGTTTCTTTATGCCTTGTAAGAATGCTCTCTATTCCTTAAGTGCTGCAACTATACCTAACAACTCTTTGTTGTAAATGTTATAGTTTAACTTTGGTAGTATTATCTTTTAACTGTAGTATACTACTAGGTGCTATCTATTTTAATGTTTTTATAGGAAGCACGCTCCTAGTGTAAAGTCTAATGCATTTGTTTCTATAACCGTCTCTAGACCTAGTTGATAGATCTTAAGTACTAGCTCCTAGGTAAACAACTCCTTGATTCTCTTAAATAGTTCTTATTACTCCTTTCCCTATGCCTACGGTTTGTCTTTTTTTGTTAGCCATATAAATGGCTTAATGTTCTATAACCATTGCGCTATAAACCTTCTATAGTAATTGCAAAACCCTAGGAATGATCTTAACTGCGTAATGTTCTCTGGTTTTTACTAATTTACTATAGCCTTGATCTTCTTTAGATCTATGCTAAGTTAGCCTAGTTTAATAATAAATCTAACGAAATTAGTCTTCCTAGTGAAGAACTTGCATTTCTTAATTACTACTGGCATCTGTTCTTCTTGTAGTCTCTTTAAGACCTACTTAACATGTTTTCCGTGTTCTTCCTTACTCTCTAAGTAGATAATAATGTTATTGAGGTATACCATAACAAATTTATCTAGGTGTTCTCCTAATATACTATTGATTTGCTTCTAGAACGTTACTGGTGTGTTTATAAGCCTGAATTGTATAACTAATAGCTTATATAGTCCTTCCTTTGACCTAAAGGCTGCCTTCTATTTGTTACCTTTCTTGATTCTGATCTGGTGGTACGCCTATCTTAGATCTATCTTTGTAAAGATCTTTGTGTTGCCTATCCTGTCTTGGATTTTGCTAATTAAGGGTAAAGGATATCTATCCTTTCTAGTGATGCTGTTTAACTATCTGTAGTTTATACACATCCTAAGTTTTCTGTTTTTCTTTAAGATAAATAACACTGGATATTTTGCTAATAACTATAACGGTCTAATGTATCCCTTTTATAAGTTCTCCTAAATAAACTCCTTAAGTGCTACTAACTCTGTTTTAGTAAGCTTGTAGATTGGAAAGAATTTTAGACTTGTTTCTTTTTCTAATTCTATTTTATGGTCCTAAGCTGCATATTCTAACAGCTTTTTACTTTCTAGTAACCATAACTTTTTACTATACTTGTGGTATCTCTTTGGTATATAACTTAAGCCTTGCTTAGTCTCTTTATATGTTGCTCTAACTTGGTACCATACCAACTTGGTTTACTGTCGCATTTTATATTATTGTGTATTTTTAATATTAACTTAACCTATAACCTAATTAATCTTTGGATTGTACTCCTATAACTAAGGTATTTCTAGTATTGCCTTGTCCTGTCCTAATGGTAGGATATTAAAAGACATTCTAACTGGTCTCCCTTTAATAGTTATCTAAATAGGTCCTGTTTTGAGATTAATAATGCCTCCTTTATAGGCTATCTGATCTCCTAAAATTATTATAAGTGGATATAGGTGTTCCTTCTGTCTGTGTGGTAACCCTATCCTTTCCACTGCCTTTGGTAATATGTGGTTCCTTATTGCTTTACTGTCTACTAATGCTTTGAACTACTGATCTTGCCACTTAGCTCTTAAATTTAGGTGTTGTCCTTAAATTCCCTTAAGGGTTTAAGGCTCTAACACTAGTTCTCTCTGGTTCTATACACCTCCCCTTTTCCTAACTGTTGGCTGCTTGATCCTGCCTATACTTGGTCTAACTTTAGCTAATACTTAGTTTGTTTCTTTTCCTCTATATACTATAGATAAGTGTTTTTTAGGCACTCTTACCACTGTTATCCGTCTAGGCATTCTTCTATAAGGAATCTTCTTGGTTAAAGTATTAAGTCCCCTTAACCTTGTACTTCTACTAGGTGCTAACTATGTATATACTTGGCGTTCCTAAACCGCTTTTCCTCTGGTGCCTAATATATTCTTACTAGGTACTTCTAGTTCTTGTCTTTAGGTGCTCTATGTATATTATATATATTATCCACACAAGCTATCCACAATAGTGTATAATACGCTGTATGTTTTAGGTTAATTCTTGGTTTGTTTTTATTCTTGAGTTTAAACCTATACTTAGTTAACCTGACCACTGGTATCTCTGCTGCGGGTATTGAGATTTGTCACTTACTTCTCTAGTCCTTGGATCCCTCTTCTAGGTTCCTTAATGTTATGATTAATGCTTCTTTAATGTGACTTATACATTTTTCTATAATGGGTTGGTCTTGGACAACTTTTTCGTCTAGCTATATATAAAAGTCTTTCTATTTGTTACTGTGTTGTTGCCTATACCACTTTCCGTATAACTGGTTTAGTGTGTATGGTTTATCTGTTAGAAAGTACCTTGTTATTGCTATATTATAATATCCTTTAGTATGTCTTTCTTTGAACCTAGTTGGAATATCTAGATTCTTTTCTTATTCTAGTTTGTCTAACCACTTTACCCTAGGTGTCCCTGCACTCGGCCTATTAGTAACTCTTTATATGGGTGCTCTGTTTCTTATATAACCTAGCGTAGCTAATCTCTTGTCTAGCTTTTGCTCTTGCTATGTGATAATTCTTATTCTAAACTTATCTATAGTTTCTTGTTTTCTGCGTCTTGTAGCTGGATTCTTGTAGTCGTCTTGCTTTTTAATCCTAGTATTGACTGTTTAATCTTTAGGCTGAATACTGTGTTTACCTAGGATTGCTAACGTTTTTATTTATTTTCTGAACTTGTAGTTCTTAAACTTACGTTCTATACTTATTTGTTTGTTACTAAACTAAGTTGCTGCCCTTTCCCATTGGTTTTTATCTGTTGTGGGTCCTTAGGTGTGTCTTATCTTACTTTAAGAATCTTAAGCTTCTTTTATCTCTTCTTAAGAATCTTAAGCCTGTGGCCTTTTGCCTTTATTAAGTGATAAGCTAGCACTAGTAGTTGTTTACTTGCTTAGTTTCTTCTAAATATTACTCCTATTGTCTTGTAAAGCAATGGAAATTGTATTTAATAGTGTTATAACATCCGTTACTAAACCTTATTTAGTAATGGTCTCAGTCTCTACTTCTGTTGCGTTATTAAGGTTTAAGTACTCCTAGTTAGCCTCTTTTTTGTCCTTGTCGCTAATAATTAATAAGTACTCTAACTCTATTATTATTACTACTAATCTTTGTCTGTATATTGCTGTGATATCTTAATCTAGCTTATAGAGTTAATCTTATTCTTTATCTAACTCTTTGGTTCCTTGGAGTTCTTTTAACTCTGGCTCCTGTGGCTAATAGCTTGCGCCATACTTAGCGTCCTTATGAATTTAGTATGCGTTATTATAATAATACGCAAAACTGTTAATTAAATATTCTTTTGTTCCTTGTAGTGCACTGTTGTCCCTCTATATATATATGCCGTCTGCTGGTTTGGTTCCCTTTACTGTATAGTTACTCTAACTACCTTTACAGTCTCTGGTGAAATGACCCTATTTTCCGCAATTTATGCAAGCTCTATCTTTAAACTATCTTTCTTGCTATAGAGTCTGCCTAAATGTCTTCTGCTGCTAAGATTCCTAGTTTGGCCTCTGCTCCTTAGTCCTTTAATTATTTAATCCTTAACCTCTAGGTTTCTATGGTTTCTTTTCCTATCTTTAGGTTTTTTTGGTACCGCTTAGGTCCATTAGCTCTGCGCTATTCTATAGTTTTTAACTTTATGTCTGTCGTTGTGTACTCTGCGCCTTATATAACTATAGAACTCTATCTTGCCCTCTTTTAGCTTATTCCCTTTAGTAGATTCTATTATTAATCTTTATTAACTAATCTATTAACTCCCTTAGAGTATCTGCATCTTTTATTAGGATAATTGCGTCCTAGACTTTAGCCTTAAGTCCCTGTTTATACTGTGCTATAAGCGCCCTATTATTTTATTTAACCTATGTGGCTAGTGTTTGAAACTGCGTTGTATACTCAATTGTTAAAGTGCGTTGTACTAAGTTCTAAAGCTTTTGTTCCGCTGTGGTTATGGCCTCTGGGTCTCCAAATATCTGCGTTAGTTGCTCTGCGAACCCGTTCTAACTAGTAAATATGTACTGTATATCCTAGTTAGTAGTTATTATGCCATTAGCCTATATTTCTGTAAGATATGGCTTAAACCACTTAAGTGCCCTCCTTGTTAGGAACAATCCTGTATAGGTTACTTAGTTTAATAATATTGCTAACTTCGCTCCTTTCTATACTACCTTAAAGTGCATTTACGTAAGAAATCCCTTAAGCTTTAACTTCTCTCCTAAGAATTGTTTAATTGAAGGTAACTTAATCTTTGCTGCTCTAATTCCATTAATGCGTTCTTTGAGTATCCTATTATTGTCTTGTAAGTGATTAACCATTTCCTGTAACTGACCTTGTGTAACCACTTGAGAATCCCTATTGTCTATACTAGTATTACCTGGCCCTGAGGTTGTGGCTCCTGTTGACGCCGTCATGACTAGTGCTGCTCTTAGTGGTATATTATTTGAGTTTGTTCTAATACCGTAACCTTAGTAGTGAATGTGTAATGGAACCTTGTAGCTTAGACTATGGTGGGTTCTGTTATTGGGCTGGGTATATAGGTATGACAAAAACAACAATGTAATAATAACTGGTGGAGTGGTTGCCTAATAGATTAACTCTAATTATATTCTGAGATTTATTACAAGGAGAGAACTATCTATGGTAGGGACTGAGGTCCTTTAAATATACAACCGTACTCCTAAGAAATCCTCTTTTGTATGTGAGGTACGTGTTATCTATATTGAATGTAACGTCCCTTCTGTTTAATATAGTTAATACGTTTAATACCACGTGACCTTGGTTACTATTCCTTGTTATATGGTTCTACCGGATCTATCCTGGACTGTGCTTGTATTAACTAACTAGCTTCCGCCGACTCCTCTCCAAGTAGTTGTAATATTGTACTTAAAGTGTCTGTAACACTTATAAGAGTATCCGCATAGTTTATAGCGCCTGGTTTATATATAATTAAGAAGTTAAACTAAGATAGGATATCTGCCTAGCGTGCCTACTGGGCCGTAAGGGCCTTGGTTATTATAAAGTATTCTAGGGCCTTATAATCTGAAACCACCTTAATGGGCTTAGGGGTCCCCTCTAGCTGTATATACTATTACTAAAAGCTAGAGACAATAGCTAGTATTTCTTTATTATAGATGTGGTAGTTTAGCTTAGCATCTATTATAGTCTTTAAATAGTATGCAATAGGGTACTATTCTCTGTTTAGTTGCTTTTAGGAGAAAATGCTAGCTATCGCGCCATTTAAGGCATTAGTTTTTAGTATTAAGGGCCGTTTTAGGTTAAAGTGGGTAAGTAGGGGAGCTAATACTAGCCGTTTTTTAAGCTTATTAAAGGCCTGTATATATATAGCGTTAAAGTGGAATAGCTGGTCTTTCTTAGTAAGGCGGTTAAGAGGCTAGGCTATTCTGCTATAGTTCTTAATAAAGCGTTGGTAGAAGTTATAGAAACCTAGAAATAATTATACCCCTTTTATGGTCTGTAGGGGTGTCTACTGGTTAATTACGGCCATTTTCTCTAGGTTGGCCTTAATTCTATTTATACTAATAATAAAACCTAGGTACTTTATACGCTTAATACTAAATTCTAATTTCCTAATATTGGCCTAAAGACCAGCCTTGCGGAGCTATTATAGGACTTTATAAACATACTCCTTATATTCTAACTTATTCTTAGAGTAGATTATAATATTATCTAGGTAGGCCGTATAGAAGTTATTAAGGTAGTTAAAGAGTATATTATTTATATATTGCTGGTATGTAGCCAGTCCGTTAGTCAGTCTAAAAGGAAGTACTTTATATTTATATATTCCGTAACGGGTCTAAAATATAGTAAGATCTTCTAATCTAGGGTCTATTCTAATTTAGTAAAAGGCCTGACGGATATTAAGCTTAGTAAAGATCTTAGCTCTACTTATTTAGGTTAAAGTCTTATTAAGTAAGGGTAGTAGGTAGCGGTCCTTGTAGGTTATATTATTTAGTTTATAGTAGTTAATGCAGAAATAAAGTCCTCTATTTAGCTTTTTAGCAAAGAGAATAGGTGAGTTAAAAGGGGCTTAACTAGGTTTAATAAAGCCCTTATTTAGGTTATTAATAAGGCACTGCTTTATAGCCTATAATTCGGCAGTAAACTGCTAATAAAGGGGGCTATAGCTAAGTATATCTTCCTTATCTAGCTTAATCTTAATTTTATAGTTATATAGTTAGTAAGGCAGGAGTATATCTAATACTGCCTTGGAGAACACGTCCTTAAATTTCTAGTATTAATGGGGTAGTTTCTGTTCTACTAGCTCCTTGTCTATAAGCTCGCCTTCCTATTTACTAAGCTTATTTTCCTTTTCCTTAATTATTCGATTAATTTTATATAAGCTAGTGGTAAAGGTAATAGTATTAGGTTAGATTAAGTTCTAGTAGAATCCTACGGCGCTAATATAGTAGATATTAACTAGTAGGAGGCCTATAGGTTTCTTTATAGACTATTATTAGGCCGTATTTTGCGGCCTAGAGTTTATAATCTTTCTTAGCTTCTATTCTATCTTTTATAAGTTATCCCTCTGGTCTATATGTTTAGTATAGTATCTAATACTCCTTGCTATTTTTTATGGCTGTATAGGGCCTGAGTTCCCTGCGGGGAGCTCTGCTAGCTTTTTACTAACTTTTTTAATCTTTAGTATAGGTGGCATGACATAGGTAGTCTAGGGGCGGCGTAGTATATAGATCTATTACGGGTTAAGCTATATGTTCTTTTTAAAAGCCTAGTCCCTATATATAGTATTGGCCTAGTAAATGGTGTCTATCTATAGCCGTATAAGGTTTTCTATTGTAATACTGATTTCCTTTATAAAAGAGGGTGTTGGGGGTAGGGTTTTAGGCTAGATAAGCCGTCTACCCTATACGTTAAGCTATAAGCCTAGATAGGCTAGCTATTTTCTTTTTAAGATTATGTCGTGGCTTCCTAGGTCCGTAATAAAAAAGGGGATATTATACTACCTTTGTCCGTCTACACGGAGGTAAATCTGTAAAATAGTTATAATGGGTAGTTCTATCCGTCTATTATACCCGCGAATAGGAATTGGTTTGGGCAGTTCTTTAAGGGGTATATTTAAAAAGTTAGCCAGCTTTATAGCATACTAGGTATCTATTAAGGCAAAGGCATTTACTCTAGAGTTAGCCAAAGTAGAGGTTAAAACTTGATATCTATTGCAGAATAAGGTATAAGGGATAGTACAGCTTCTTCTACTAACTAGCCAACCTAGATTAATATATAATATGTTAATCCCTTTTAATCCTAAAGAGGAGTCTTTCTCTAGAGTTCCTCTTTTTCTAACTCTATACTATCCTCCTAAATTAATAGAACTTTGCCTGTTTTTGCCTTTGTCTGGTAATTTTTTATAAAGTAGTCTTTCTAGCTGTATAAGAAGTAAGCTCCTTAATTACTAAGGGCCTATTTATGGGGGTCGTTATATATGGGCTAAGTATACGCTAGACCTATAGTAGGACTAGCTATATAGCTAGCTGCTAAATTAACGGTGGGCTGTACGGCTGGTGCTATAGGAGTTATAGATTGTGCTAGGGTATTATAGGCCGTTTATAAAGTGCTTATAGTCTAGTTTGGAGAGTTTCTAGCTTTATACCGCTTAGATTGTGCTTTAATTTAATAAAGGCCTTAGTTAATAGCTAGGCAGTGGTCTATAAGTACCTTTAGCGTCTATATAGTAGTAAAAACTGGCAGTATAGTGCGCTGTAGGTCTAGGGTAAGCTTATTAAAGAGGTCTAGTATTAGGTCTTTATGGGGAATTTAGGCTTAGCTAGCTAGGTATAAAAAGTGGGTCTAAAAGGCTAAAAAGGTCTTTATTATCTTTATATTAAGAGCTTTATAATTAAGGCGGGTATTTTATATCTTAAAGGGGTCCTCGTAAATGGAAGATAGGTAGTTAACCATTTTTTTTTTAGAGAGGAAGGGGTCTGCTAAGTCCTAGGCGTATTGCTGATGTAGATGCGTCTATACATCCCTACCAGTACGGCCAAAGACGTAGGCCATTTTAGCTTAGGTAGTAGGGAAGTGGTCTATATTAACTTTAAGCTTATCTTGCAGTTAAAGCTTCTAATTATTAAATATAGGGTTAGTTCCGTCTATAAGCAATAGGGGGTCCGTAACCTTTGCGGACCGTAATAATGCTAATACTGTACATTGGGCTAGGGTCTTAAGGACTATAGCAAGTCTTTAGGTGTCTAATAACTCCTTATTAGGTGTAGGGGTATCTCTAGTTTTAAGTAGCTCTTAAAGCCGTTTAATTTTAGTATTAGCTGCTGCAAGCTCTTCCTAGGGGGTTAAGACGGCGACTGTTTTACTATTAGAGGTATTTATAGGTCCTACAGCGGCTTTGCCGGCTGCTGTATTTCTTGGCATGGTGGTAGGGGTATTAGGTAATTTCCGGTGTTTATTTATTTTCTAGGGGTTTTGGTCTATATATGTCCTATTCTTAGGTTTTACATTCTGTTTATATTCTTTTGGTTTTTAGGGGTTTGTCCTGTCCTTATAGTCCTAGTAATATCCTTAGGGTCCTATTCTATGTCCTTTATAGATATATTTAAGTTCCTTCTTAGGAAGAAAGAGTAGTTAAGCTTTAGATAATATTAGCAACTCAGTTAATTAAGGCATAAGCACGGCATGAGGGACGCGCAAGCCTGTATAATTGGTAGTCTATAAATAAGGATCCAAAGCTAGAGAAAGAAAGGAGAAGAATAGCAGCGCCGCTCGATATTTTATGCGGTCCTTGAGTTACGTGACTCACGTCTACCATAATCCACGTCTGCCAAGATCTACCGTTTTCCACCAGCGCCGTAATACTAAGTGTGCCAAGTTTCTAAAATATATCGCCTTTCTCTTTCTCCTTATTTAAATCTAAATCTTTTCCTTTTTCTTTATATAACTTAATATTATTAAAACTAATTAAGTTTTTAAAGAGGAAAGCCTATATGGCAAGGTTTAGAATATAACCCTAATAGCGGATCTATTAATAGGTGGGATTCTATTTAATTCCCTCTTCCTAGAGAAGCTAGTCGCTTATTATATAATAGAGCTTATTATTTGCAGTATAGTTATTAGATATAACGGCACCAAGCTTTTATATAATCCTATAGTCTTTAAGTACTAAAAGGAGAGTATTTTATTGCTTGTCCCCGCTATAAAAGGCTACTATATAAAGGCTAAGGAAAGCGTTTGTAAGCTTTTCCTAGCTATTAATAAAATAGCCACAAATTATAAGGAGAAGGTAATTATTTAAAGAGGTCTAGATATTAATGGAGAGATAAATACTTATTAGTGCAGACTATAGCCTCTTTTATATAATATCCTTTTATAATAGTTATAAGTTATAGATCTTTTTACTAACTACTAAATAGGTAGTAGTTATATAGCCGTCTACTTTAGGATTAATTAACTATAGAAAAATATAGAACTCCGGCCACTTAACTATCTAAAATAATAGGTTTTATATAACGATTAATATAATAAGGGCCTTATTAATAACTTCCTTATTTAGGACTACTTAAAGTACTTCTAAATCTAGCTCTTCTATCTTATTTTAAGATAACGCTTTAAGGTAAAGATCTTTTAATTAATCCTATATTGCTTCTTTTGTATAACTAGTTTTAGGCTTAACCGTAATACTATACTTTAACGCTAAGTGGTTTTAGAAGTTAAAGGTTAACTATATAGCGTATAACTCTATGCAGTATTTACAATAGAATAAAAGATAGGCGTTTTTATTTTGTACGGGCTTATTACTACCTAGTAGATGGGTATGCTCCAATGTTAAAAGAGCTAAGCAACCTTTTGTATTTTTTAATTTAGTGTTAATAGAGTTAAGAGCTTCTGATTCCACTTCTAAAGCTATATTTATATAATAATAAGGAAGAAGAAGGCGACTGAAAATTTATTTGGGGTATGCCAAGACTTATTGCGATAAGGTTTATCCAAAACCACCCTGGTTGAGGATGGAGGGGGATGGAGAAGAATATGGAGAAGTTGAAGAAGAAGACATCGAGGCGACGGAGGGTGAAGGCGTAGGCGGCGGAGTAGTGAACGGTGAGATCGTTAAAACCTAGCCTCTTAATACGCTCCCGAACGGACCTAATATTATCACTGCTTTAGTGAGAGTCATAGATATCTTCAAGAGCAGATGCGAGCTTAGGAAAGACACCGACCGGCGTTCTTTTTCAGGACACTGTCTCTCTGTGGCAGTGATTCGTAAATGTTCGCCTAGAACAAATAATTTGAGCCTCAGATAAAACCACGCTCCTCATTTTTCCTCGTGGGTTCCGCTGGGTTAAACAAGCGGTCTTCTGGATCCAGACATAATATGAATATCAATGAACTCCTGAAGAGACGGGAAGAGTTGAGCTGGCCATTTTGAGTATGCTGAGAAGAGGAACGGGAAAGGTGGAGAGTAGGAGGTTTTTATTCCTTCCGCGGTTGAGGGAGTACAGCACGTTCCATTTTTGTGTTCAAGTTGTGCCCTCATTGATGACTTCAGATGCTTAGGAAAACTATATCTATTCCTCTGTATATTTACTTTAGAAGTACTTCAGTCATTTGTCCGAAACCTGCAAAATTCGTAGTTCCTCACGTGCAAGCCTTTATTAGCGACGCATGTGATGCAATGCCGAGTGCAGAAACGTGTGGAAATGCATTAAAGAGACATTTCAAGGTCGATCATTCGTATAGAGTACAAGTAGTGTGCTTAGGGATGAATGTGTTTGTGGACAAGAGAGGCGAACCAACTTTATCCTGCAAAACGGATGACATTTGCCCAACAAAAGCATCAAGGCTACCTGTGACAGAGACCGCTAATACGAAACCTCCCAAGACGAGTATACACGGTTTCATCAGCGGCGTTACTAAATCCCAGTACACAAACGCAATGATGTAGCCTCCTACGAACAATATCTAGAATCGGCAAGGATAAGCTCCAGTAATGCATCTAAAAGCTCCTGCTTAATGCCCATATTCTGAAGTCTAGAAATACGCGTGCTGACTGGTTGATCTGCATTGATAGTATACCAAATGGCCTCCTTTTGATCATAATCCATGTTTGCATCGTAAATGATGGGCCAGCATCGTAACACCGGGTCAATGATATCCAATTGTGGGCCAGAACCAAGCTCGAGAACGCATTCTTGGTCTGTAGGCAGAGAGCCAATATTGATGGTAGATCCGTTCGCATTTGTAGTTGGCTGAACTACTGTAGTCTTCTTGCTGCCGCTCAGGAGGCATCGAATATCGTCCTTCGGCGTATGTGCGACAAGTCGAATTATCCAATCTCTGTTCTTTGGGATTGACGGGTTTGATGGCAGAGTGGGTCCTATTCTGAGGATTCCAGATGACTGTTTGTAACTGATTGATGTGTAGCTGAAACAAACATTATCGGTGCCAGATTCTGTGCCGTCAACCTCGACAATTCCAAAACCTCCGTCGTCAACACGAGTGCCTGTTCCGTTGTCTTCGATTAGTTCGAATGAACCATCAGCACCAACAACTAAGAGGATCTCAAGCGAGGAAGGATTTGGTGCTCCATTCTCTAGATTCAAAGCTGCATCAAGCGGAATGATTGCTCCTTCGGTTGCCAAAACTGGATAACCATTCAAAGGTCGATGAAGTGAGAGCTCCCTATCTCCATCATATACAACGCCAGTAAAGACATCAACAAACCTTAGTGGGGGCAACCAAACTTTGGTGCTCCCAAGATGAGTTGTCGAGTCGCGGGATCTCGTGATTGGTGCCACAAACAGCTCGCTTCCAAAACGAAACTGGTTTGGGTAGAGGTATGCCTCTTCTGTCTCCGGATAGTCCCAGTATATTGGCTGCACTAAAGGTTCATCATGAGACGCAGCTCTGGCATTCATGGTGTAAAGATAGGGAATTAGTCGATGACGGAATCGAAGAGTGTTTTCAATGACACCGCATGCTTCTTTATTGTATACCCATGGCTCTCTTGTGTTGAATATGTTGTTTGATGAATGCAGTCTCAAGATTGGTGAGAAACAGCCCAGCTGGACCCAACGTGTCGTCAATTCATCATCTTTGTAGCCATGCATGTGGCCACCAATATCGTGACTCCACCAACCATACCCAATATTAGATGCAGTTGCTGTGAATTCCGGTTGGAAGTTGAGAGAATCCCAGGTCATAAAGGTATCGCCGGAAAACCCAATTTGATATCGATGAGAGCCAGGACCTGCAAATCGAGAGAGTATCAAAGGACGTTGATGACTTCGACCTATATCCATGAAATGAAAGTGATTGAGTACCCAAAGAGGGTCAATTCCTTCAATGCGAGAACGGTTCCCTTGCTGCCAGTCAACCCACCAAAAGTCCACTCCTTCTGCTTCATGTTCATGGTGGACAACATCGAAATAGGCATCCATGAATTTGCGATCTGTACAATCAAAGTTGATGTTTGAGCCTTTAGATGGATCCAACCCTAGGTACTCAGCAACTTCCTCATACTGGTCCTCGAAAGCTCGGATACCGTCCGCCGGGTGGACGTTTAACGTGACGCGTAAATCACGCTCATGGAGCTCCTCGAGAAACCCAACAGGATCTGGAAAAAGTTCTTTGTTCCAACTATATCCAGTCCAGCCAGACCCGTAGGCAGGTGGGATGCGGACCTTGTGCCAATCCATATCAAGAACAGCAACCGCCAAAGGCACATTATCGTGCTGGAAGTGATCTATCAAGTTGAGGTATTCGCGACGGCTGTAAGGATGGTATCGGCTCCACCAATTACCTAGGGCCCATCGTGGCAGAAGAGGCTGACTTCCAGACACCGCATAAAATGCTCTCATGGCATCACGGTAATCACGGCCGTAACAAAAGATGTACGCATCACTTCGTTTGCCGGATCTGCGAGGCCCGACCCAGCCATCAGGTTCGAAAAGCATCGTCTTGCTATCCTCGACAACAGCGAAGCCCTCCCGCGAGAGCACTCCTGGCTCTACAGGAATCCTCCCATTTGCCATGTCCAATGTCCGTGTTGTGCCGCCCAATGTCTCGAAATTCTGGCCATAGCACCATCGATTTGTTATAGGACCTCGTAACTGTACAGCAAGTCCTTCTGAGCTGAATTCCTTCTTGTTGTATATGACGTGAAAGCGCTTAGTGATGATCTCGAGGACGTGCCCACGATCCCAGAGATAGTAATTGGGAACGGCAAGCTTCCTTCGTATGGCAAAGGTCGATGCTCTGTCCTCGAACTTGCCATCTTCAGCCCATTCGTATCGTAGCAGGCCGTCGGTGAGCACGGTAAAGCGGTACTTGTCGCCTACGACAATAGCACCTGGATGGGCTACAGGGCTTGTGGGGAAGTCGTAACGAGACATGGCGGAGAAAAGTTTCACTCTAGTCCTCTGCAGTGAGATTTTGCGGGGTCGGGGAGCATAGCGGAGACGGAGGAGGTGGATTTGATGGCTGGCACGTTCATTGTAAATAGGGAACCAGGGCGGTGCACCATGGTTTCACAGGTTCGCGTGACCTCGGTCGGCGCTTGTCAGACGACTTACAGATCTACGAAACTGGAAAGCCTTGCAGACGAAACGAGGCCAGCTGGACTGCTCCTGCACTGTTCCTGCACTATACACGAAATTGTTAGGCAGAGCTTTGGTGCCACAGAAAGACATGTGACGTTGTTGATAATGATGATGCTCATGCGCCGAGGTACGAGCAGTTCTGTTCCTGCAGATGGCGTCCGATTAAAAAGCAAAACACCAAAAGACGGGGAATCTCATCGCTACAAAGAACCTTGTACTTACACTGTATGAGATTAGCTTACATACCTACAAACGGTACTTCTGGTTTCTCATCTAGTCAACCTTCAATGCTGGACGATGAGCTCGCACCTTCACGTGGTGTCTAGTATCTTTACTTGTCGGAGTAGTGACCCGACCTGTATTGAGAAGTTAAGACGAGCTCGAGCGAACTACACTACGAGCGTTCGCGCAATAGGGAGAGAGAGGAAGACAGTTTTTCGTCCGCCGATCGAATTAAACTAGACGCGTACACAGGTCTATACGAACACGACTCGACCTCGATCCGAATACCTCGATTCTCAACGCTAAGAATACCACAATCGACGACTTAAGATTATTTATACAGCCGATTGCAAGTGCTATTCACGACAAAGAGAAGCTGTGTCTAGTATTTAACACCACCGCTTCGGCGGCGTTAAGCTGCTTAGGAGGACTTCTATCGTCGGCTTCACGCTAGCGAGATTGACTTCAACAACAACCCCGAGTTTGCACCAGGAGATACGCTAGGCCTTCGCGAGCCGTGGTCTGTTTTCAATGCTATGGTCTTGGAGTGGGTAGGAGACGCTGCGAGGTGTGCCGCCTTGTGCGAAATCGAGAAGAGAGTTTGAGAGGCTGCCAAACCCCAAAAGCGTCGTGTGAAATTGGCATGATCCAAATATCCTTTTTACACATAATGAGCAGCGGTAGAATATATAGCATCATAGAAAGATGCATACATCTAAAAAGACTTCGATACTTTGACAGGGCCGAAAGTCCACACGTGGTCCGCATTGAAGATGCTCACACTTCGATGTTTACAGCTACACCGTAAGCATAAGTAAACGGCGTTTATGGCATGCTTTGTATAATTGCATGGGAATATGTATTAGATAACTAAATCCAGGTGGAACTTGCGTTTACTCAGTGTAATATTTGATCCGGTACAATTAAAAGGTCAAGGCCCTACCTCGCTGTCCCAGCACCGTAAATCACATCATAAAACACTCTAGAAGATAAAAACAATCCTGTCTAGGCTTCATTTGCAATCTACGCCTTCTTCCAAATCTCCATACACTTAAGTAGCCTGAGGCACGGCATTTCGGAGTTGGGAGAAATTCGGGAGCCGAACTTAAGAATTTCGGACTCCAAATGATTCACGGCTCCAAGCTTGCCTTACTTTCCCTGATAGCTCGACCGTCGAAGCTACTTGAAGAGATAAAGGGGATGATCAGTCTTTGAGCTGGATTTCCTTCGTCCTTTGAAGTATGACGGACAATACCGTGTCGGTGTCTCAACCACTACGAGCCTCCGACATCATTTTTCCAGCTTTATCAACTAATTTCTCTCAAACCCTATCATCGCTTACGCGCTCTGCTCTTTCCATATCTAATCGTCTTGACTCTATTTCTCAAGATGCCGCGTTCGTCAGCTCAGTTGCCAATGCCTACGACCTACCATTAATTGCGAATGAGAGATGCGGTTCCTGGTACATTAACCCGCATCGAAAAGCTGAAAGTGCTTATTTCAAGAGCACCGATGGCCATACTGGTGAATGGGCATTCAGTCTCCGAAGATTGAACACTCAGGTTCTAGGGGTTATTGGGGAGCATGATGGGTATAATAATGACTAGTAAGCTAGATAAAGAAGGAACTAGGCTGAGATTGGTAGTTGCGTGATAGTAGACTCTACTAGGAGAGGTAAAAGTATGTCTAAGACTCCTGTCTAGTAAAATTTCGTACCCTATCTCACTCTTAGGCTCTCCTACGCAGGCATGCCAGATGCGCTATCAAAGACTGTGCCAATATGGTGCTGTGTCCTGAATAGGATGCTGTTTCCAGAATACGAAGTCCACTCATTACATACTCCTCCTCAATCTGTGTCAGCCTCGGAGCACTCTCAAATTGAAGCCCGTCTGGATGGCTTTGTACATCAACTTCAGGTAACATGAAGGCTTCAAACCTCTTCAAATGCTCTTGGTCCTGAAATAATTTAACGTCACACACTCACTTAGGAATTAAACATCCCAGTTGCCTCCCTTCGGGGGCAGATATCCAAACCCCTCCGGCCACTGTGGGTTACTCAGGATTCTCCACTGCCCTCCACGCCTCCATTCTTCCCTGACTTTCACCCTGTTGTTCTCTGCACTTCATCTCGGCGAGTGAGAGGAGGTGAAGTTTCGGAAGGTGGCTACATACAAGGCGCCGGAGACGATAGCGAGGCATGGGCATGTGGGCTTACGCCTCCATTATTCTGGCAACATGGAGAGGAACTGCTCCGTACGCAGGAGGACGACCTTCCGACTTTGATCTCAGGGCTCCTTCAGGGCCCAAACAAAAGTTCTAAGGCAGAACCAATCTTAATTAAGCCGACCTCTACTCTTTACGTTGGATCGATGGAAACTAAAGAAATCTTCGGCGTTGATTCATTAATCAGCTGTGGAGAAGGTCCAATTGATGAACTTCAAACCAAGCTAAAGCGAAATTATCTCCATCTTAAATGCCGCACTGGCAAGGTAGGAAGCCGAGACTTGAGGAACGAGCTACCGAAGCTAGAGCATTTCTTCAACACTTTGCAAAAACCACCTAAAAAGCTTCTTGTTTGTTGTTCTACTGGTAAAGACCTTGCTCTGGGTGTAGCTTTAGCTATTCTGTGCTTATACGCAAACGATAATGGTGTGTATACAATGTCCTTAAAATCGCACTTCTAAAGGCCATATCTTAATGTCTTACACGACAGGAATAATATCAACCAACTGTACTACCGATGATATCGATAAGTCCTTCATCCGTCAGCGCCTTAGCTGGATCACAACCTCATATCCGACCGCTAATCCAGCACGAGCAACCTTACAGTCTATCAACTCATTCTTGATCCGTCCTACTCGTTCGGTCCCTATTACCAACAATCCGCAAACTAATGCAGGCCCTTCCGATTCCGGCCTCGACATTTCTTCTTTACATATCCACCCAAAATCGACGGCCACATTACAGCTATTCACATCTCTCCAAGGCCATTGGTCTATTCAACGCACCCTAACCTCTGCCCTTCCCACCCATCCCTCTGGTACGTTCAGTGGCACCGCGAACTTCCAGGCACGCGACCCTTCCAGTCCGAAATTCTCGAAGGAATATTTATACGAAGAGCAAGGTATATTTTTAATCAGCACCGGATTCAACATGACCGCAAAAAAGAAATACGCATATAGGTACTGTGAAGGGAAAGACGAAATTAGTGTGTGGTTTGTTGACGAGAATGGAAAGGACAAGTATCCTCCAGTCACTGGAATGTTTGTAGAAGTGGCGCTTGACCAAAAGGAGAGCGATAAAGGAAGCAGTCGGCACGGAGACGGGAAAGTGCAAATATGTGATGGCAAAGAGAAGCACTTATGCGGAGAAGATCTATACGCAGCTTCGTATAAGTTTGGGGCGGATATGCTAGCAACAGAGGATACCAACGGAGGTCAGAAAGGAAATGAAGAGTGGTGGGAGGTCTGTTATGATGTAAAGGGGCCCAGAAAGGATTACGTGAGCCAAACACGGTATGAGAGATGAGGCTACGGCAGAGCCTTTAACACGCTAGGATAGTTACTTTAGCGCGAGAGCGTCTAAGGGGGAGGGCCTGTTTGAAATCTCGCAAAAGCTCATATTCCTATCCCTAGCCCTAACTAGCGCTACGCGCCCTGAAAAATATATTCTAAAATTTAAACCTGACCTTCCTAACCTAAACTTTAAATAATAACTTTCTTTTTAAGGGCCTCTCGCCCCCAAACACCCCTTCTCTACTCTCTATAATAGGGGACATTACCCCTTAACCCTCTAAGCCTCTCTTTTCTCGAACATTCCCTGCCCACGTGTCAAAAGTTACTGTAGAAGAGGGTCGCTAGATCCTCCAAAGGGGGTCGCCGTATGAGTTCCCCTCTTTGGCCATCGAAGGTGTACACAGTAACAGACAAAATCCTGTATCCCGTCTGACTCTTTCGGAAATTGTGACACCGCTTCCATCAACTTCGAGTACGCCTGGTGAAAACTGAACTCAACTCCGAAGAGACCTTTCCTTTTCGGTGGAAGTTTCTTAGCGAGGTAATCACGGTCAAAGAGGACATCGAGTGGGTTCTCGCAGCGTAAGAAATTGCTTGACAAATACCCATTCCGTATCATCCATTCTAAAGTTTCTCGCTCGTCCATTTCCAGGCTGCTGTTATTGTGGTAGGCTTTAAGCAACCTAGGTTGGGGTTTCCAACGACTTGTCTCGGCTATCAGGTGGTCAGATACCTCTTCCAGAGTGACTACCTTCGAGGAAAAGCTGCGGAACCGATGAGTCCGAGATTCGCTTAATGTTCACGTTATTAGTTTGACTCAGTGTGGCCAAAAATAACGCGTTTTAAAACGATTACGATATCGTAAAATACGATAAAATATCCGATAAAATCCAATATCGATTTTTTTTCGGTATAAGGTATTTAACTATTCCTAGCCCCTTTTAGAAAGAATATTACTCCTAATCTAATCCTCTACACGAAGCTCTGCACGAAGCTCTCGCGAAGCTCTGCGCGAAGCTCTGCGGAAGCTCTGCACGAAGCTCTACGCGAAGCTCTGCACAAAGCTTTACACGAAGCTCTGCGCGAAACTTTGCACAAAGCTCTACGGAAGCTCTGTATAAAGCTCTGCACAAAGCTCTGCGCGAAACTCTACACGAAGCTCTAACGTCGCGGGCCACCTTATGCACAGACCCACCTCGTGCACGCTTTTCCTCACCAAAATATGCTAAAATACACCCTTTTATACTACCTATAATTTAATAATCTTTGGATATAATTATATAAATATTTTAATACGGTTTATTAAGTATTAATACTATAATACTATATAATAAAATTCTAAAAAATTCTAATGCATATATATTTAAAATTAAGTTAAAAAAGTACTTTTTTTATAAACTTTAAAATTAGTAATAATTAATTTAATAAAGTTATTATATTACTATATAATATATTTATAAAAAAAATATATATAAATAAGTTTTTATTGTATATATTAAGCTTATTACTTATGTTATTAAATAAATTATATTAATATTTAATAAATTATATAATTATTATTCATTGCTTAATGTCCGATTTGGATCCCTATTAGGCCCACGCGGACTACTCCTTATATATATATAGGGAGAAAACTCTTTTGAGAAAACCCCATAATCTGTCTCCCCGCCTTTTGGGGCTCGCCTATAAAGCGCCTATAAGTTACCTATAGTGCTCTACTACCTTACTTTTTGACCTCCTTAGGAACCACTGCTGCCGTAATAAGTCTACAGACGCGCTAGTATTGTAAACTTTGCTCTACTACTGTAGAGTTATTAGGGGGCGCCTATTGCTTACCCCTTTGCCTTCTATTACTATTTCCTTTGCAACCCGAAACTAGTCTAGTATATTTTAGCTAATAAGCCACTAGGTAACCGCCTTAAGACCTTTTTATATTAAGAGTAGTGTATTATAGTTCTCTATACTAGCTACTAAGAGTATAGCTTCTTAGTTGGTATATAGGGGGTATAATAGTATTACGTGTTTTAGTATTTGTCTTAGCTAGCCATATTTATATCTTAGGCTGCCTACTAGAATACCTACCTAGTAGAGCTAATCTTTTAGTCCTATTATCCCTATTCTTAAGAGTGTTACTATTATATTTTCTGCCTTTATTAGGCCTTCTTAGAGCTTTTAAGTATTTACCCCATATAGTATTAACTATGCCATGGCTTAGGTTTCTCTTGCCTAAGTTAGCCTCTATACCTTTAACTCCTATATGCCTCTCCAGCGTTGGTTTAACTAGTATTGTATTATAGAAGATAGTTTCCTGGCGTTCTTTTATACTCTACTTTAGCTTCTTTCTCTTTTTTGCTGTTATCTTTACTGGCCTTTTACGCGTTTCCCTTCCTCCTCTATATAGGCCTGGGCCCTAACACAGCACTATTTTTCTTCTGCTTTTTTTACCTATTTCTCTAATATCTCTTCCCTACTTTAGGGTTGTTGGTTTGTTCTCCTATAAGGCGCCTTAGGGTCCCTCTATAGTTTATTTAGGCGTGTCTTGATATACTTTATAATATTAGAATTATGTTTACTTTACGCCTTTTATATTGCAGCGGCTTCAATATATAGTTATAGGGGGGGAATATTGGCTTCCTTCTTAAGTAGTGCTGTAGCCGTTTGCTTATACCCGCCTATTATACTCTAGAGGCAGGCTGTTTGGACCTTTTAGAGTGGTTTAAGGAGTAATTTAGGGGGGCCCTTTTTAGTTTCTCTAATGGCCCAAACACTGGATCTATATATTATAGTTAGCCGGATAACTGCTGTGTATAGTAGGCGTAACCTCTAGAAGCATAGACCCTATATAGAATTAACGATCCTGGATAATATAATGTACTATACTTGGCCCTTATGGGCCGCTTGCACTGTATATACGCTCTATTAGAGCTTGCTATCTACCTATACTCCTAATACCCTTAGGCCCTAAACTGGTTAACCCCTAAAGCCTTAGATATGGATTATATGCTAAAGATCTATAGATTAGTTACGTTTTCTTATAAAATAGATTAGCTGGTATTTCTCTAGTAAAAATTGGACTCTATATCGTCTTACCTATTCTATATAGGTGTTATGGGCTTTCTCTAGTGTTCTATAGTTCTCTGCGGCTGTTGGCCTATATGTAATTAGGTTTGTGTCGTTAATAAAGCCTATCCCCTAGGTCGCCCCTTCCTTAAAGGTATTAAGTAAGTTGCTTATAAAGAAAAGAAAGAGTATAGGCGAAAGAGGTGATCCTTATAGTATACCTATTATAACTATAATAGGGGGGCTCTGGTATCTGCTAAAGACTAGTAATGTCTCTTTCTGGCCTATAAACTTTTAAATAAATTGTATAATCCATTCTAGGAAGCCCTTTGCCCTAAGGATATATAGGAGGCGCTTATGGGGTATATTATTATAGGCGCCACTAATGTCTAGGCTAAGTATTAATACTATAAAGTCCTTGCGCATAGCCTATGTAGTTTTAACGGTAGTAGTGAGTAGTATAAGTGCTAATAGTGTTAAGCGATTCTTTCTTGCCCCTATTTGGCTTTATAGTAGTTGTTACGGACGCTTTAAGTACGATGTTATAACTACTTGGGGAAGAGTCACAGGAAGCTAGTTAGTTGATACAGGCACGGTCTAGGATGGATCTGGTGGAACCATGTGATAAGGAATAGTAAGCGAGTCATATAATGTTATACGCGGTATACGGAGTATACGCAGTGTACGTCTATGTATAATACGTATAACACGTACCTTATGTACAAGAGAGGATTTCTTAGGAGTATGGTTGTGTATTTAAAGGACCTTAGTCCCTACCGTAGATAGTTCTCTCCTTGTAGTAAATCT